>ENA-OYYJ01000108-OYYJ01000108.1-human-gut-metagenome-genome-assembly--contig:-NODE-108-length-32649-cov-9.725440_pt1 | contig 32649 bp, 29 predicted proteins | sample MGYA00243248_ERZ653447 | MGnify/ENA primary metagenome ERZ653447 (study PRJEB26926, sample SAMN06165030) | human gut metagenome | biome: ENVO:00009003; feature: ENVO:2100002; material: ENVO:00002003...
CTGCTGTCGGCTTGTTGCTGGTCGGCAGACCTTTCGCATGGCAATAGGCGGTTGGGTTCAAGATTTGCTGCTGTTTGAGCCATTTAGCAATCTGCGTGGGTCCCTTGCCGGATGCGCACAAGGAGAAGATCTTCTGTACGACGGCTGCGGCCTCTTCATCGACGATCCATTTCTTTTTGTCCTCTGGGTTTTTCATAAAATGCTCGCCGGACTTGCCTTTGCTCTGCCATGTAGCGCGAATGGCAGACAGAGCACAGGTGCTTCTTTTGAAACCGCAGGTGCTGCTTCTATGTCTGGAGATACATGACAGTCAGCAAAGATATCCTTGACAAATTTCCGCCTCAGGTACACGCCCCGGCAGGCCGTCTGGCCTGCCGGGGTTTTGCTGTCCCTGAACGGCTCGTTATTTAATAAACTCTTAATCTCCCCTCGTATTGACAAATCCTGTATCCTGCGTTATCCTAACCGTACTAGTACAACTAATACAGTTAAGGAGGAATACCATGGTACACTTGGATTACCGGGACTCCCGGCCGATCTATGCGCAGATCGTGGACGGATTCCGGGAGCAGATCACCGGCGGCGTGCTGCGTCCGGGGGAGAAGCTGCCCAGCGTCCGGGATCTGGCCGCTCAGCTTGCCATTAACCCCAATACCATCCAGCGCGCTTACCGGCGGCTGGAAGCGGAAGGGTGGATCGCCACGGTGCCGGGAAAGGGCTGCTTCGTCTGCGGCGACGGAGAGATCAGAGAACGGGAGAAAAAACGGCTGCTGCTGAGCTTCGACGAAGCCGCCGCGGCACTGCTGACCATGGGCGCGAGCCACGGCGAGCTGGTGGCCAGGATCGAGAAGGGAGACCATAGACATGCTTGAAATGAAGAATGTGACCAAGACCTTCGGCAATTTTAAGGCGCTGGACGACCTGACCCTGACCGTCCCGAGCGGGCGGGTCTACGGCCTTGTCGGCCCCAACGGCGCGGGCAAGTCCACTGCCATCCGGCACCTCACCGGCGTCTACCGCCCGGACAGCGGCAGCGTCACCATGGATGAGCAGCCAATCTATGAAAATCCCGCCGTGAAGGCGGCCATCGGCTATATCCCCGACGAGATTTTCTACTACCCCTCCGCGACGCTGGAGGATATGCGAAAGTTCTACCGGGGCATTTACCCCACCTTTGACGATGCCTGTTTGACAAGCTGTACGACGTGTTCCAGCTTCCCAAGCGGACGCCCATCCGCCGGTTTTCCAAGGGTATGCAGAAGCAGGCGGCGTTTCATCTGACCGTCTGCACCCGCCCGAAGACGCTGATCCTGGACGAGCCGGTGGACGGCCTGGATCCGGTGATGCGGCGGCAGGTCATGGGTCTGATTCTCTCCGACGTGGCGGGGCACGGCACCACGGTGCTTATCTCGTCTCACAACCTGCGGGAGCTGGAGGACGTGTGCGACTACGTGGGCATCATGAACCGGGGCAAAATGCTGCTGGAAAAGAGCCTTGCGGACATGCAGGGCAGCACCGTGAAGCTGCAGCTGGTGGGCGATGCCCCCAAGGAACTGGACATCCTCAACGCGTCCGTTTCCGGACGCCTGAAGACCCTGATCGTCCGGGGTGAGGCCGAGGAGGTCGGCGCGAAAATGGCGGCGTGCAAGCCCGCGTATTTTGACGTGCTGCCCCTGTCCCTGGAGGAAATCTTCATTTATGAGCTGGGAGGCGTGGACTATGAAATCAAAGACATCCTTCTTTAATAAAACCGTGTTCAAAAAGAACCTGACCCGGTTCGCCCCGGTGATGGCGGTGTACACCCTGTGCCTGATTCTGGGCATGATGATGCTATATCAGAACAATGAGGAAATGGGCCGGACGTTCTGGTTCGCCTCCCGGATGGGGGAATGCATTCAGGTCATGGGTCTCGTGAACCTGTTCTTCGCGCCGCTGTGCGCCATGCTGCTGTTCGGCGACCTGTATAATTCCCGGATGTGCAACGCTCTGCACGCCATGCCCATGCGCCGGGAGACGCTGTTTCTGACCAACGTGGTCTCCGGACTGCTGTTCTCCATGATTCCCACGGCGGTGATGGCGCTGCTGTCCGTGCCGCTGCTGAACGCCACCATTGTGGAAAACGCGTGGCAGATCGCCCTTTTGTGGTACGTCGGCACCAACCTGCAATTCATCACCTTCTTCGGCGCGGCGATTTTCAGCGTGTTCTGCACCGGCAACCGCTTTGCCATGGCGGTGGTGTACGCGGTGCTGAACGGCGGCGCGTTTATCCTCTACTATATTATCAATACCCTTTACACGCCCATGCTCTTCGGCGTGGTCACGCCGGACAGGTGGGTCAGCCTGCTGACGCCCGTGGCGGATATGACCAGCGGCGCTTATGTGGCGGTGGAGGATTTCCACCAGCTGTCGCTGCGGTTCTACGGCCGGGAAAGTGAGATGGTGGCGGCGTTCAGCGTCGATCAGGGGAAATTCACGTCCCTGCTGATCTACGCGGCGGTGGGCATCGTCTTTGCCATTGTGGGATTGCTCCTGTACCGGAAGCGGAATCTGGAATGCGCCGGGGACGCCATTGCATTCCCCATTTTGCGGCCGCTGTTTCAGCTGGTCTGCGCCGTGGTGGCCGGTACGCTGGTCGTTATGGGCGTGGAATCCTTCTTTGCATCCAAAATTGGCGCCGGTATGTCCATGCTGTATCTTCTTCTGTTCTGCGGCGGCGCCGCCGGTTGGTTCGGCGCAAAAATGCTTCTGAAGCGCACCACCCGGGTGTTCCAGCTGCGCAGCTGGATCGGGCTGGGGCTTCTGACCGCCATGGTCGCCGTGAGCCTGGTCGCTACCCGCTTTGACGTGCTGGGCATTGAAGACCGCGTCCCGGATGTGGAGGACGTCAGCTCCGTGACCCTGAATTTTGACGGGCTGGAGCTGACCGACGAGGAAGACATCCGGCAGATCACCACCCTCCACGCCATGGCGCTGGAAGACCGCATCGAGAGCTACGGCGACTACCCGCTGGCCTACATCCTGCACCGGGAGGAAAAGGAAAAGCACCCGGTCATGCCGGAGGGCGGCTTCGTCTACGGTGAGGGCGGCTACAACGCCGACGGGCCGATGCTGACCACAGATGACATCACCATTTATTATAAGCTGAAAAACGGCTGCACCATGACCCGTAACTACAACATCTGGGCAAATCTGGACGAGGGCAAGATCGTAAAAGAGTACGCAAGCCGCTGGGAACAGGTATGGAAGCAGTCACGGTACGGCTATCAGGATGGCTTTAACCCGGAGGATATCACCTCCATGAACATCGGAGACATGACTCTGCATGAATACCAGATCACGCCGGAGCTGGTGGAGTCTCTGCTGGCCGCCGTCAAGGCCGACTGCGATGAGCGCACCATGACCCAGAGAAGTGCTTACCATCTGGGATATTTCTGGGACTACGACAAGTATAACGAGGAATATTACAAGACAAAGTCCCTGACAATATCCCTCTGGGGGGAGAACGATGTGTATGCCACCGGCGCGTACCTGTCCGTCTTTGCCGACTCCGCGCATACGCTGGAGTGGATGCGCTCTCACGACTGCCTGACGGAAGAGGTCGTGGAGGAAGCGCCCATTGTGCTGAACTAAAGAAAGGGAAGACCGATGAAAAAGAAACTATGTCTCATGCTGGCGGTGATGCTGCTGCTTCTTTCCGCCTGCAGCAGGACAACCGCACCGAAGCCCACCATGGCACAGTACTTCGCTCCGTCGAAACGTATCCCCGTGGAGACAACGGCAGAGCCCACCCAGCCGGAAACTGCCGCCCCTGACCAAACGGCGATGGATTCCCCCGAACGGGCGGCATATGCGGCATATTATGCCAGCTGGCTTCCCGGCTCTCCCGGCTCGGAGGGCAGCATCGGAGATTTCAGCCCCAAATATGTGGACCTGGACGGCGACGGTGGGGAGGAAATGCTCATCTGGAGCACGCGCTACGGCTTCATTTACGAGGTCGTGGTGCAGGTCGATGGGCAGACGCAGTGCATATACGGCGGCGGCAGCTATCCGGAGGACGACCCCACCGTGGGACTTTACCTGTGCGAGGGGAACCTTCTGGAAAAGGACTGCGGCGATTTGCAGGGCGTCCAGCTGAACGAATATTACCGGGTGCAGGACAAGCAGCTTACGATGGCGGAGACCGTCATGGAGAGCGCGGACGGGAAATTCTATTGGAGCGAATCCGGCGGCGCGTCCGGCCTGATGTGGACGGAGATCACCGAGGCGGAATACAATCGGATTCGGGAATCCTACGTCCGGGTGGGCGTGCCCCGGAATCCCCTCCCGGAGAACGTCCAGGGCGTCCGGGAGGAGGAAGAAGGCATCCTTCTGGAAGTGATTCAGAATCAGAGAACGTTCTTCTCCGAGGAATACCTCGACTGTACATTGGAGGAATATTGCCAGAAGGCCGGTGAGGAGCTGGGCTTCGACGTCTCTGTCACCCGGTACGCCTTTGTCGATATGGATGGAGACGGCGTTCGGGAGGCGGTCGTTGACTTCCAATACGGGGAAAACAGTCAGGTCATGTGTATTGTTATGAAGTATGTCAGCAAATTCTCCATGGTAGACGGCACGGGATTCTATCACCGGCAGCTGTCGAATATCAAGGAAGACGGAAGCTTTGCCTACTCCGGCGGCGGAGACAATGACGGCTGGGCAAAACTGCACTGGAACTGGCTCACCTATCAATGGGAGACAAGACAGGCGGGAGACGGCGAAAGCAAAACCGATATTCAGTGGCAAACCTATCCGGCAGCTCAGTAAGAGCGGAAAGGGAACACAATGAAAAAGAAAATTTGTCTCATGCTGGCGGTGATGCTGCTGCTTCTTTCCGCCTGCGGCGGGCAGAAAACGCCGGAGACCACGGCACCGGAAGAAACGGTTTTGCAGACGGAGGACAGCGTATCCGTTGAAGCGCTGGCGGCACCGGAAGACCCGGTGCCGGTCAACGAGCCGGAGGCCGAGGGCGTTCCCGTTGATTTCCGGATGATCTACCGCGGCTTCACGGCGGTATCTCCGGACGACACGGAAAACTATGAGCGCTTCTGCGGCTACGGAACGAAAATGATCGCCTCCGAGGAAGAATGGAGTTCCTTTATGGCGGCGTACTGCCCGGGGATTCCCTATTACGAGACGTGGGACTTTTCTCAGGATGTTCTGGTGACGTCGGTCAGCCACGGGGCAAAACCCGGCTACAATCAGGCGGATGTCATCACTTCGGTGAAATGGAACGGAAGCTATGTCGTCACGGAATATTCCAACGACCCCGCGAATTTCGTCTACGCGCTGAATCCCATGTCGGATGAAGTGATGATGAATTTCTACATAGAAGTGATCGCCGTAAGCCGGAAGGACGTCGGCATGTAATCAGGCAAACAAGCCCGGAATGTTGTATTTTTGCATTCCGGGCTTGTGTTTTTTCGGGAAATCTTTTATAATCAAATCAACAATGCGAATGGAGGGCTGAGCATGGAAAAGCATCAGGTGTTGACCGTTCTGGTGGCGGACGATGAGCCGGAGCTGCTGGGCGCCGTCTGCCAGCTGATCGACTGGGAGTCCCTGGGCTTCCGCCTTGTGGGACGCGCCGGGAACGGGCTGGACGCGCTGCAGCTGGTGGAAGCGCTTCAGCCGGATTTCCTGCTGACGGATATCCGGATGCCGTTTATTTCCGGGACGGCTCTCACCAGACAGGCGAAGGCCGTCCAGCCGCTGCTGCAAGTGGCTTTCCTAAGCGGCTACGACGATTTTGAGTACGCCAAGGCCGGGATCGAGGACGAGATCGTGGCCTACCTTCTCAAGCCCATCAGCATGGCGGAGCTGACGGAAGAACTGCGGAAGATTCACGACAAGATCGAAAAACGCCTTGCCAGCCTGACCCGGCCTCAGGGCGGCGCGGAAGCGCTGCGGATGGTCACGGCCACGATGCTTTTGGACGAGTACGCCCGTCCGGAGCCGTCTGCCGCGGCGGAATCCCTGCGAAGCGCCGGAATGGAAATCCGGGGGGACGAGCATATCGTGGTGGCGGCGTTCAGCCTGCCCGACGGGGCGCACCCGGAGCTGCTTCCCATGGCGGAGCGGATTTTCTCCCGGGCGTTTTCCTGCTGCGGATTTTCCAGCGGCGACCGGACGGTGCTTCTGCTGGCCTCCGGCAACGGGTTCGGGCGGCTGTATGCGTCATTGGACGAGCTGCGGCAGGCTACCCGCCGGGCATGGGGCGCCGAAGCGCTGGCGGGCTTAAGCAAGGAGTACGCCTCTCTCGGCGATGGACACACCGCTTACTTAGAAGCCATGGAAGCCCTGAAAATCGCCCGCAGAGGCGGCGGACTGTACGCCGCCGGGGGCTGGGACGACATGGCCATGCTCTGCGCCCGGGCGCTGAAGATCATCGAGAAGGAATACATGGACGAGGAGCTATCGCTGCAATCCGTCAGCGAGCGGCTGCACATCAGCGCGAACTACTTAGGTGCGAACATCAAAAAATTCTACGGCGACACTTTCATGAACCTGCTGATTCAGAAGCGGATGGATGTGGCGCTGAAGCTGCTGTGGGGCGGCAGCAGCCGCATTGCCGAGGTGTCCCGCCGCTGCGGCTACGCCGACCAGAGCTATTTCGGCTACTGCTTCAAAAAATACTACGGAAAATCCCCGGCGCGGATGCGTCAGGAGCAGAAAGAGGCCAACGCATGAAGAAAAAGGGACTCAGCATGAATCTCATCATGGCGCTCACGCTCACGGCGGTTGCGGTGAGCGTGCTGCTGTGCGCCAATCTGGTCTTTATGCAGACCTACCGTCAGACGCTGCTGCGCAACGCCGAGACCACCAGCCGTCAGGCCATCGCCCAGGCCGGCAGCACCATGAACGAATACCTGGAGGACATGAACGACGCGGTGACGCTGCTGACCGGCTACTTGGAGCTGCCGGCGGAGGAACGGGAAGCCCGGTTCGAGGCGTTTCTGGAAATCCGCGCCGACGTGGTGGCCGTCACCACCTACGACGCGGAGGGGGAAATGCGCAACTGCTACAGCCTTGGCCGCCGTCTGCGGGAAGATATCCTGCAAAACCTTTCCTTTGACCCGGACAAGCGGGAGCTTTATGAGGGCGGCTATATATCCGCGCCCCACGTCATGTCGATTTTTGTGGAGGACTACCCATGGGTCGTGACCATCATCCGCCCGTCCCTTACCCGGGAGGGGGAGCGGTACATCGCCGTGGACGTGAGCTGCTCCAATATTTCCACCTATATCAGCGGCGTGGGCATCGGCCAGCGGGGCTACTGCTTCCTTGAGGACACGGAGGGAAACCTCGTTTACCACCCCCAGCAGCAGCTCATTTACTCCGAGCTGAAAAGCGAGAATACCGACCTGACGGCCTCTCTCCCGGACGGGACGCACGTGGAGGGGAGCACCATCTACACCGTCCAGACGCTGGAAAACGGCATCTGGCGGGTCGTAGGCGTCAGCTCGTTTCAGGAGCTGATTACCGACGCCCTGCGGGAGATCATGCGCATTACCTTCATTGGCGCACTGTTTATTCTGGCTGCGGCGGTGCTGCTGAGCCTGATGCTTTCCCGGGTGCTGTCCAGTCCCATTCACGATCTGATCGTCGCCATGCAGAGCTTTGAGAAAACCGGCGAGGGCTTTTCCTACGAACCCGTCACCGGCGTCCGGGAGGTGGAGAACCTGTCGGCGTCCTTTGACCACATGGTCAAAAAGATTCAGAAGCTCATGGCCACGGTGCGCAGTGAGGAAGTCAACCTGCGCAAGACGGAGCTGAAAGCCTTACAGGCGCAGATCAACCCCCACTTCCTCTACAATACGCTGGACTCCATTTCGTGGATGTGCGAGCGGGGAAAAAACGCGGAAGCCGTGGTGATGGTCAACGCGCTGGCGCGGCTGTTCCGCATCAGCATCAGCAAGGGCCACGAGCTGATCCCCATTCGCAGCGAGGTGCAGCACGCCCAGAGCTATCTGCAAATCCAGAGCGTGCGCTACAAGGAGCAGTTTTCCTACCACTTCGACGTGGAGGAAGACTGCACGGAGTATCTCTGCAACAAGATCACCCTCCAGCCCATCATCGAAAACGCCATCTACCACGGCGTCAACGGTCTGGTGGACGAGGGACATATTGAGATCCGTGTCCGCGCCGAGGGAGAGGACGTCCTCTTTACGGTGGAGGACAACGGCGTGGGCATGGAGCCGGAGCAGATCGAGGAAATTTTCCGCCGGAAGCCCGACGGAAAGTCCGGCATCGGCATCAAGAATGTCAACGACCGTCTGAAGATCTGGTTCGGCGACGCCTATGGCATCACCATCGAAAGCGTCCCGGACGAGGGAACGAAGGTAACGGTGCGTATGCCGAAGGTGCGGGAGGAGGCGGAGTATGAAAAGCATTAAGTGGATCGCCGTTTTTCTGGCGCTGCTGGTGTGCCTTTCCGGCTGCGCCGGTACGCATCAGAGCGGCGGGTCGTACAATATCTATCTGATCGCCAAATCCTCCACCACGGAGTTCTGGAAAGCGGTTTTTTCCGGGGCGAACGCCGCGAAATCCGAGTATAACGTGCATCTGACCATCCTTGCCCCGGACACGGAGGAGGATTTTGAAGCACAGAACGACTACATCCGGCAGGCCGTGGCCGACGGGGCGGACGCCATCGTCTTCTCCGCCATCAGCTACACGGAAAACGCCGCCGCCATCGACGAAGCCGTGGCCGCGGGCGTCCGGGTGGTGGTCATTGACAGCGATGTGGATTCCAAAGGCGTTTCCGTGCGCATCGGGACGGACAATGTGGCGGCCGGGCGCATGAGTGGGGAGGCCGCGCTGAAAACGGCGCAGGAGAAAATCGTTGTGGGCATTGTCAACGCCTACGCCGAGACCCAGAACTGCCGGGAGCGGGAGCAGGGCTTCCGGGAGGTGCTGCTTGGGGACAGCCGGGTCAAGGGCATTTACGCCGTCAATGTTTCCACCGATGCTCTGGAAGCCCGTCTGGCGGCGGAGAAGCTGCTGCGGGAGCATCCGGAGATCAACGTGCTGATCGGCTTCAACGAGCCGCTGGCCGTGGGCGTGGCTCAGGCGGTGGACTCCCTGGGGCTGACGGGTCAGGTACACGCCGTGTCCTTCGACAGCAACGTCAACTGCATCGAGTTGCTGCAGACCGGGGCGGTGGCCGCCCTGGTGGTGCAGAATTCCTACGCCATGGGGTATCTGGGCGTAGAAAAGGCGTGGCAGGTTTTGCAGGGGGAAAAATTCGATTCCACGGCGCTCATCGACACCGCGACCACCATCGTCACCAAAGAAAATATGTTTACCATGGAGAGCCAGAAGGCCATGTTTTCTTTCGGTTGATCGGCGTACTTGCAATTTTTACCGTTTCTTAGGGCTTTTTGCACAAAAATACGGTGCGTTTTTTGGAGGCGGCAAAATTTTTTGAGAAAATCCGCGAGGAAAAATGACTGTGAAAAAAATCCGTATCTGATACAATATAGTCACGGTGAAGCCAACCCGGCGAAACCAAAAAATGAATTTTATGGAGGAAAAAAGCAATGAAAAAGGCACTTGCATTGCTGCTCGCGTTTGTCATGGTAGTCGCCATGGCCGCCTGCGGCTCCAAGACCACCACCCCCAGCACTAACGCCGCTACCACCCCCGCTCCCGCAGGGAACGAGACCAAGGCTCAGGTCGAAGCTTCCGAGCTGAAGGTCGGCGTGTTCTACTACACCTTCGCCGATACCTACATTTCCAGCGTCCGTACCGCTCTGGACGCACAGCTGGACAGTCTGGGCGTTACCTACAACAACTTCGACGGCAACAACAACCAGACCACCCAGAACGAGCAGATCCAGACCGCCGTTACCGACGGCTACAACCTGCTGGTCGTCAACATGGTCACTTCCGGCTCCCCCGACGTTGCCAACGAGATCATCTCTCTGGCGAACGGCACCCCCGTTATCTTCTTCAACCGCGCCATCGAGGCTGACGGCGAGGAAGGCACCGTCCTGAACGCCAACACCAACATCTGCTTCATCGGCACCGACGCTCCCGAAGCCGGTCACCTGCAGGGCAAGATGGTCGGCGAGTACCTGCTGGCCAACTGGGATACCGTTGACCTGAACGGCGACGGCAAGATCTCCTATGCCATGTTCAAGGGCGACGAGGCCAACGTTGAGGCCATCTACCGCACCCAGTTCGGTGTTGAGGATGCCGACGCTGTCCTGACCGCTGCCGGCAAGCCCGCTCTGGAGTACTTCGATGCTTCCAACGCCTCCAAGTATCAGGTGGATCTGGGCGGCGCCTGGAGCGCACAGGCTGCTCTGGACTACATGAACACCAACCTGTCCCAGTACAACGAGGCCAACAGCAACATGATCGAGCTGATCATCTGCAACAACGACAACATGGCTGAAGGCGCTATCTCCGCTCTGGAAGCTGCCGGCTACAACACCGGCGCCGAGGGCGCGACCACCATCCCCGTGTTCGGCGTTGACGCTACCGACGCCGCCAAGGAACTGATCGCTGCCGGCAAGATGACCGGTACTGTCAAGCAGGATGCCGAAGGCATGGCCGTCGCCATCGCCTCCGTCGTCAAGGCCGCCGGTGAAGGCACCGCCATGGCTGACGCCATCGCCGCCACCGCCGGCACCAACGCCGAGATGTACTCCATCGCCGACGGCATTGCCAACAAGCTGTTCGTCGCCTACGCTGCCTACACCAAGTAAGTTATAAACCCAAAAAGGGCAGCCGCTGCTGTGTCGGCGGCTGCCCTTCACAGCTAAGCATGCTAGCGAAAAAGGAGGGGAATCCAGGTGGAGCAAACCGTACTGCTCCGGATGACGGATATCACAAAAACCTTTCCCGGCGTAAAAGCGCTGGATCATGTCAGCCTGGAAGTCAAGGCGGGCACCGTACACGCGCTGATGGGCGAGAACGGCGCCGGCAAATCCACGCTGATGAAATGCCTGTTCGGCATTTACAGCAAGGACAGCGGCCATATTTATCTGGAAGGCCGCGAGGTCAATTTCACCAGCTCCAAGGAGGCGCTGAACAACGGTGTCGCCATGGTTCACCAGGAGCTGAATCAGGCGCTCAAGCGGACTGTCATGGACAACCTGTGGCTCGGGCGCTATCCCAAGATCGCGGGCTTTATTGTGGACGAGCACAAGATGCTTCGCGATACCAAAGCGATTTTTGAAGAGCTCGGCATCGACGTCGACCCCCACCGGGTCATGGGCACGATGCCGGTTTCCCAGCGTCAAATGGTGGAGATCGCAAAGGCCGTCTCCTATCACTCGAAAGTCATCGTATTTGATGAACCCACGTCCTCTCTGACCGAGGAAGAGGTTGAGCATCTGTTCAGGATCATCAACATGCTCCGCGACCGCGGCATGGGCATCATCTATATTTCCCATAAAATGGCGGAGATCAAGCGTATCTCTGACGAGATCACCGTCATGCGCGACGGCCAGCTGGTGGCGACCCGTCCGGCATCCGAGCTGGAGATGAACGACATCATCCGCCTCATGGTCGGCCGCGAGCTTGGCAACCAGTTCCCGCCGAAGACGAATAAGCCCGGCGAGGTCTATCTGGAGGTCGAGCATCTGACGGGACTGTACAATAACCTGCGGGACGTTTCCTTCACCGCACGGCGGGGCGAGATCGTGGGCCTCGCGGGTCTGGACGGCAGCGGCCGGACGGAGACGCTGGAAACCATGTTCGGCGTCGCCACCCGCAAGAGCGGCCGCATTCTGCTGGACGGCAAGGAGTGCAAGAATCTGAATCCCCGGCAGTCTATCAAGAACAACTTTGCCCTGCTCACCGAGGAGCGCCGGGCGACGGGCATTTTCGGAATCCTGGACATCCGGGAGAATTCCGTCATTTCCAGTCTGGACAGGCACAAGCGGGCGGGCTTTGTCCTCAGCGACAAGTCCATGAAGAAGGACACCCAGTGGTCCATCGACGCCATGCACACCAAGACGCCTACCCAGGAGACGAAGATCCGCAGCCTGTCCGGCGGCAACCAGCAGAAGGTCATCATCGGCCGCTGGCTGCTCACCGAGCCGGACGTGCTGCTGCTTGACGAGCCGACACGCGGCATCGACGTCGGCGCGAAATACGAGATTTACCAGCTGATCCTCGATCTGGCAAACAAAGGCAAGACGGTCATCATGGTTTCGTCCGAAATGCCCGAGCTGCTGGGCGTGTGCGACCGGATCCTCGTCATGTCCGGCGGACGGCTGGCCGGTGAAGTCGATGCAAAGACAGCAACGCAGGAAGACATCATGCGTCTTGCGGCGAAGTATGTATAAGGAGGCAGCGGTATGGCAAATCCAGTCAAACAGCTTCAGAGAAAGAGTGAAGAATACCAAAGACTCGACAAGGCGGATCGCCGCCGGTTCTGGTCGGACGGCATTCTGAATAACGCGCTGTATATTCTGATGGTGATCTTCATCGTCTATACGGCAATCAAGAATAAGAACTTCCTGTCCGCGGGTTCCATCGCGAACATCGTTTCCCTGGTGGCGGCGTCATTGCCCATGGCGCTGGGCATCGCGGGCTGTATCGTCCTGACCGGTACCGACCTGTCCGGCGGACGTGTGGTCGGCCTGACCGCAGCTGTCGCGGGCGCGCTGCTGCAGGATCGCACCATCTCCCGGAAGCTTTTCTCCAACCTCCCGGCCATTACCCCGGGTTGGATTCTGCTGACGGTTCTCATTGTCGTCGCCATCGGCGCGCTGATCGGTATGGTGAACGGCTTCTTCGTAGCCAAGTTCAGCCTGCACCCCTTCATCGTGACGCTGGCCACCCAGCTCATTACTTACGGCCTGATCCTGATCTTCTTCATGCTCAACGGCAACAACGGCCAGCCCGTTTCCGGCCTGTCTCAGGAGTATAAGAGCGTGGTCTCCGCACCCATGATCCAGTTCACCACCGGCTCCGGTGCGAAGATCTCCATTCCGTGGTACGTGCTGTACGCCGTGATTTTCGTGGCGCTGATGTGGTTCATCTGGAACAAGACCGCTTTCGGCAAGAACATGTTCGCCGTCGGCTCCAACGCCGACGCTGCCAAGGTCTCCGGCGTCAACGTGTTCTGGACGACCGTAATGGTCCACACCCTGGCCGGTGCGATGTACGGCGTTACGGGCTTCATTGAGGGCGCCCGCATCAGCTCCATCACCCAGTCGGCGGGCCTTAACTACGAGTGCGACGCCATCGCGGCCTGCGTCATCGGCGGTGTTTCCTTCGTCGGCGGCACCGGCAAGATCAGCGGCATTGTGCTGGGCGTGTTCGTGCTGCGGATCATCTTCGTGGCACTGTCCATGCTGGGCATCGACCCCTCCATGCAGTACATCATCAAGGGCGGCATCATCCTGGCGGCCTGCTCGCTGGATATGCGGAAATATCTTGCCAAGAAGTAAACCATGTTTTATAATAGCGGCAGATGAAGGTCATCTGCCGCTATTGTGGAGAAAAGAGGCAGTATAAATGAAAACGATTCTGGTACTTGGCGGCGCGGGCTACATTGGCAGCCACACCGTGTATGAACTCATTGACAACGGCTACGACGTGGTCGTGGCCGATAATCTGGAAACCGGTTTCCGCAAGGCGGTGCATCCGAAGGCCAGATTCTATCAGGGCGATATCCGCAGTAAGGAATTCTGCGACCATGTGTTTTCCTCCGAGAAGATCGACGCGGTCATCCACTTCGCGGCGAATTCTCAGGTGGGCGAGAGTATGGTCAATCCCCTGAAATACTACGATAACAATCTGGGCGGCACCCGGACGATGCTGCAATCCATGATCGAGCATGGGGTAAAGTACATCGTCTTTTCCTCCACGGCGGCGACCTACGGCGAGCCGGAGCATGTGCCGATTCTGGAGACCGACCCCACCCACCCGACGAACTGCTACGGCGAGACGAAGCTCTCCATGGAGCGGATGTTCTACTGGGCGTCCGTTGCCCACGGCATCCGGTTTGTGGCGCTGCGCTACTTCAACGCCTGCGGCGCGCATATGTCCGGTAAGATCGGCGAGGCGCATGACCCGGAGACCCACCTGATCCCCATTATTTTGCAGGTTCCCAACGGACGGCGGGACCATGTGTCGATTTACGGCGACGACTATCCCACCCGGGACGGCACCTGCGTCCGGGATTACATCCACGTCACTGACCTTGCTTCCGCCCACATTCTGGCGGCGGAGTACCTGATGAACGGCGGGGAAAACAACGTCTTCAATCTGGGCAACGGCGTGGGCTTCACGGTGAAGGAGATCATCGACACGGCGGAAAAGGTCGTGGGCAAGCCCATCAAGTGCGAGATGGCCCCCCGCCGCGCGGGCGACCCGGCGCAGCTGGTGGCGTCCAGCGAAAAGGCGAAGACCGTGCTTGGCTGGAAGCCGAAATATGACGATATTGAGACCATCATTGGTTCCGCATGGAACTGGCACAAGGAGCATCCCCATGGCTATGACGACTGAAACTGTTTGGGCGGCGCTGGATGCGCTGCTGGATTACGCGAAAAACTGCGGCCTTCTCCACCCGCTGGACGAGACGTTCGCACGGAATACCCTTCTTTCTGAACTGCGGTTGGAGAGTTACGAAAAGCAGGAGCAGCGCTTTGATTTCCCGGAGTGCCTGAATCTGCTGTGCGATTACGCCGCCCAGCAGGGGATGATCGCGGATACCATCGCCGAACGCGACCTGTTCGACACGAAGCTCATGGGCTTCCTGACGCCCCGCCCGTCGGAGGTGGTGCGGGAATTCCGGTCGCGGTATACCCAGTCTCCCAAGGCGGCGACGGACTACTTCTACACCCTCAGTCAGGACTGCAACTACATCCGCCGCGATCGCATCGCGAAGGACGAGCGCTGGACGGCGGAGACCAAATACGGGAAGCTGGAGATCTCCATCAACCTGTCCAAGCCCGAGAAAGACCCCCGGGACATCGCGGCGGCGAAGCTGAAAAAGGCGTCCGGTTACCCCAAGTGTCTGCTCTGCCCCGAAAACGTGGGCTATGCGGGAACCATTTCCCACCCGGCGCGGCAGAATCTGCGGGTCATGCCGGTAATGGTGAACGGCCAGCTCTGGGGTTTCCAGTATTCGCCCTACGTTTATTATAATGAGCACTGCATCGTCATGAACGCCCGGCACACGCCCATGGTCATTGACCGGGGAGTGTTCGATAAGCTGTTTTCCTTTGTGGAGCAGTTCCCCCACTATTTCCTTGGGTCGAACGCGGACCTGCCCATTGTGGGCGGCAGCATATTGTCCCACGAACATTTTCAGGGCGGCCACCACACCTTCCCCATGGAAAAGGCGGAGAAGGAGTTTGGCTTCGAGGTTCCCGGCTTTGACGACGTGGACTGCTGCGTGGTGAAATACCCGATGACGGTGCTTCGCCTGAATTCTCAGAACAAAGACCACCTCTGTGATCTGGCGGGCAAGATCCTTGCCAAATGGCGCACCTACAGCGATCCGGCGGCGACGGTTTTCGCGGAGACCGACGGCGAGCCCCACAATACCATCACCCCCATCGCCCGGATGCGGGAGGGGCGGTATGAGCTGGATCTGGTCCTGCGGAACAACCTGACGACGAAGGAGCATCCCATGGGGCTGTACCACCCCCACGAGGAGCTTCACCACATCAAAAAAGAGAACATCGGCCTGATCGAGGTCATGGGTCTTGCCGTTCTTCCCGGCAGACTGAAAAAGGAAATGGCCGATCTGCGCGAAGCCCTGCTGAATGGGGAAAACCTGCACGTAAGCGAGGAGCTTTCCAAGCACGCCGATTGGGCGGATGCGTTCATGGCGCGTCATCCGGAATTCAATGCCGAAAACGCCGAGGCGATCATTCAGTATGAGATCGGTCAGGTGTTTGCCCGGGTTCTGGAGTGCGCGGGCGTTTACAAGTGTACCGAATCGGGCAGAGCTGCCCTGAAACGATTTTTGACGGAGGTTCAAAATGGCTGACACCTATCATTTTTCCGCCCCCGGCCGCACGGAGATCGGCGGCAACCACACCGACCATCAGCACGGCTGTGTGCTGGCGGCAGCAGTTGACATGGAGACCACGGCGGAGGTCACCCTGACCGGCACGAACATCATCCGCGTGGATTCCGAGGGCTACAAGCCTGTGGAGATCGACCTGAATGATCTGGATGCCAGAGAGTCCGAGAAGAACACCACGGCGGCGCTGATCCGCGGCGTAGCGGCGGCGTTTGCCCGGCGGGGGTACAAGCTGAGCGGCTTTGAAGCCAAGGTCAGGTCTACCGTCCTGCCCGGCTCCGGTCTGTCCAGCTCCGCGGCCTTTGAGGTGCTGATCGGCCGTATCCTGAACGGCCTGTTTGCGGGCGGCGCGGTTTCTGCCATTGAAATTGCCCAGATCGGCCAGTACGCCGAAAACGTCTACTACGGCAAGCCCTCCGGCCTGATGGATCAGATGGCTTCCAGCGTGGGTGGACTGGTGTACATCGATTTTGCCGACCCGAAAAACCCCATTGTGGAAAAGGTGGACTACGATTTCGCCCACAGCGGCTATACCCTCTGCACCATCGATTCCGGTGCGGACCATGCCGACCTGACGGACGAGTACGCGGCCATGCCCGTGGAAATGAAGGCGGTGGCGGCGTTCTTCGGTAAGGAAGTCCTCCACGATGTGGACGAGGCGGCGTTCTACAGGCACATCGCTGAAGTCCGCAAGGTCACCGGCGACCGGGCAGTGCTCAGAGCTATCCACTTCTTCAACGAGAACCGCCGGGTGAAGTCCCAGGTGCGCGCGCTGAAGGACGGCGACTTTGACGCGTTCCTGCACCTCGTCAACGCTTCCGGCATGGCGTCATGGACGCTGCTGCAGAACGTGACCCCGGCGGGCTACATTCAGAAGCAGGATATGGCGTTCACCATCGCACTGTGCCAGCAGCTGCTGGAGGGCGAGGGCGCTGTCCGTATCCACGGCGGCGGCTTTGCCGGTACGGCGCTGGCGTTTGTCCCAAATGACAGGTTTGCACGCTTCAAGACCTGCGTCGAGCACGTTCTGGGAGAGGGCCACTGCCATAAGCTGACAATTCAATGAGTGCGCAAAAAATCGGATATTCCGGCGGGGAAGCGGCGGCGCTTCCCCGCCGCTTTCTGCCATGGACGGTCGTTTTCAAGCAAAAAATTTTTTACATTTTTGTGAATAATTTCCCAAAAAACACCTTTTCTCCACAATTTTAAGGAAAATAGCAAAAATCCCCCCCTGGGGGATGAAAAAAACACGTGAAATGTGTCAAATTGCACGATTGACAACTGCACGCTAAATGAGTACAATAGTATCGATACACTATGACCTATCGTAGGGTACGCACAGGCTTTTCAAAGAATCAAATGATTAGGAGGAAATCACTTTGAAGGATTGGGCTTATTTGACAACTGTTGAGGAGATGGAGCAAGCTACCAACTCTCTGCTGGAAAACGGCAGTAAGGTTGGCGCTGACTCCTGGCAGCAGCGGGTCAAGAACCAGACCCCCCATTGCGGCTTCGGCGAATCCGGCACTTGCTGCCGTATCTGCTCCATGGGCCCGTGCCGCATCACCAAGAAGGCCCCCCGGGGCATCTGCGGCTGCGACGTACATGGTATCGTCGGCCGTAACTATCTGCGGTTCACCGCCGGCGGCTCTGCTACGCACTCCGACCATGGCCGCGAGATCATGCACACCCTGTACCAGACCAAGGAAGGCGGCAACTATCAGGTCAAGGACCCTGAGAAGCTGATCCGCATCGCCAAGGAGTGGGGCGTAGAGACCGAAGGTAAGGACATCTACGATCTGGCCCATGAAATGGCCGAGATCGGCCTGCTGGAGTACGGCAAGCCCTTCGGCGTACAGCGCTTCCTGAAGCGCGCCCCCGAGTACACCCAGAAGCTGTGGCATGAAGCCGGTATCGAACCCCGCGCCATCGACCGGGAAGTCTCCACCGCGCTGCACATGACCCACATGGGCTGCTCTTCTCTGCCCGAAGCTCTGATCCGTCAGGCTCTGCGCGCCGGTCTGTCCGACGGCTGGGGCGGCTCCATGATGGGCACCGAGTTCTCTGACGTTATGTTCGGCACTCCCAAGCCCATTGACACCACCGCCAACATCGGCGTCATGGAGAAGGACAATGTCAACATCGTTGTTCACGGCCATGATCCCAGCCTGTCCGAAATGGTCGTTTACTATGCCAACGACCCCGAGATGATCGCTTATGCCAAGTCCGTGGGCGCCAAGGGCATCACCGTTTCCGGTGTGTGCTGCACCTCCAACGAAGTCACCATGCGTCACGGCATCCCCATGGCCGGTAACTTCCTGAATCAGGAGAACGTGGTTCTGACCGGCGCCTGCGAGGCCATTGTCGTGGACGTGCAGTGCATCTTCCCCGCTCTGGGCCCCCTGAGCAAGTGCTTCCATACCAAGTTCATCACCACCTCTCCCATCGCCCGGATGCCCGACTCCGAGTTCATCCAGTTCCATGCCGAGACCGCCGGTGAGAACGCCAAGGCCATTGTCAAGATGGCGATCGACAACTTCAAGAACCGCAAGCCTGAGCTGGTCAGCATCCCCAGCATGAAGCAGAATGCCCGTGTCGGCTACTCTGTGGAAGCCATCAAGAAGGTTCTCGACGGCGTCGCCAACTCTCAGGTGGATGAGTTCGGCACCACCAAGCCTCTGATCGAGTGTGTGCATTCCGGCGTTCTGCGCGGCGCTGTGGCCATGGTCGGCTGCAACAACCCCAAGGTTCGTCCCGACACCGCTCACATTGAGCTGATGAAGAAGCTGCTGGAAAACGACATCATCCTGATCGTCTCCGGCTGCTCCGCCCAGGCTGCCGCCAAGGCCGGCCTGATGGATCCCGAAAAGGCCAAGGACTACTGCGGCGCAGGTCTGAAGCGCGTCTGCGAGCTGGCCGGTATCCCGCCTGTCCTGCACATGGGCTCCTGCGTGGATATTTCCCGTATGATGATCCTGGCTTCCGATATCGCCAAGGACTGGGGCATCCACATTTCTCAGGTTCCCGTCGTGGGCTGCGCTCCCGAATGGATGTCCGAGAAGGCCGTCTCCATCGGCAACTACGTCGTGGCGACCGGCATCGAGACCTTCCTGGGCGTTGACCCCTACACCAAGGGCTCCGAGGAAGTCACCGCGCTGCTTCAGGGCGAGCATGGCGTCAAGGACTGGGTCGAGGCCAAGTTCGTCGTGGAAACCGACATTGAGAAGCTGGGCGACAAGATGATCGAGTGCATCGAGGCCAAGCGCGCTGCACTGGGCATCTAAGGAGCCTGCGTCACCCGAACAAAAAGCGATTTGAATTCGGGATAACTTTTACTTACGAGGTCTTTTTCCAATGAAACTAGCGATTACCGGCAAGGGCGGCGTGGGAAAAACCACGCTGGCCTCCACGCTGGCGCGGCTCTACGCCGACGAGGGACGTACCGTTCTGGCCGCCGACGTGGACCCTGACGCCAATCTGGGACTGGCTCTTGGACTGAGCCAGGAGGAAGTGGACGCCATCGTCCCCATCTCCAAAATGCGCACTCTGGTGGAGGAGCGCACCGGCGCCAACGCCGCCAATAAGTTCTTCAAGCTGAACCCTTATGTGGCGGACATTCCGGACACCTTCTCCAAAGAGATCAACGGCGTTAAGCTGCTGGTCATGGGTACCGTGGATGTGGGCGGCAGCGGTTGCGTCTGCCCCGAGCACGTGATGCTGAAGGCCATCCTCTCTGCGCTGACCTATCGGAAGAACGATGTGGTCATCATGGATATGGAAGCGGGTCTGGAGCACTTAGGACGGGGAACGGCAGCCAACATGGATCAGTTCATCGTGGTGATCGAGCCCGGCGCGAGATCGGTGCAGACCTACCACAACGTCAAGCGTCTGGCAAAGGACCTGGGCATTACCCGCGTTCGGGTGGTGGCAAACAAGATCCGGGACGACGGCGACGAGGAATTTATCCGCTCCGCCATTCCGGCGGAAGACCTGCTGGGCTTCATCCACTACAACCCTGACATCATAGACGCCGACCGGCAGGGGAAATCCCCCTATGATTTCAGTCCTGCGGCAATCGAAGAAATTCGGAAAATCAAAGCGATATTGGATCGTGATGAATCTTAAATTAGGAGGAAATACCGTGACACTTTTTGAAAGAGTTTTTGGCGGCAACGACTACAACTACGCCCGTACTGTAGCCGCCATTGATGAGGCCATCGCTGCTTACGGCGAAAGCGAGCCTGTATCTTTCCCCGGCACCGCTTACAGCCTGCCCTGTTACTACGGCGTCACCGGCGTGAAGATCACCACTCTGGGTGAGATGAAGGCCGCCATGGACACCATCAAGTCCAAGATGACCCGCAACAACCGCCTCCACGACGCCTTTGAAAGCGGCATTGCATCCGCTCTGTGCGCCGAGTTTTTGGAAGCGCTGAAGTACCTGCACGGCGCGGAGCCTTATGCCGAGCCGGAAATGGGCCACCTGACCGACGCCTTCGTCCGTAATCTGGGCGTGCCGCTGGTCACCGGCGACATCCCCGGCGTTGCCGTTATCATCGGCGGCGCGGAAGACCCCGCCGAGACTGTGGCTCTGGCCAAGTCCTATCAGGCGCAGGGTATTCTGGTCACCCTCACCGGCGACTCCATCAAGCACTGCTTCGACGCCGGCATGAAGCTGGGCGAGAACGTCCGCGTGGTGCCTCTGGGCTACGAAATGCAGTCCGTTATCCACGTTGTCTCCGTGGCCGTCCGTGCCGCGCTGATCTTCGGCAACGTGACCCCCGGCGACTTCGCCTCTCTGGCCAAGTACACCATGGACCGCGTCAAGGCGTTTGTCAACGCTTACAAGCCCCTGTCCGATGAGATCGTCTCCTACGGCGCCGGCGCTATCTGCCTTGGCTTCCCCGTTATCTCCAACGAGACCGAGAACATGTTCCGTGTTCCCAAGTCCCTGATCCAGCAGCTGGATACTTCCAAGTGGAACGCCACCTCTCTGGAGGCTCGGGACATCAAGCTGAAGATCACCAACATCGACATCCCCGTGGCCTTCGCCACCGCTTTCGAGGGCGAGATCATCCGCCGCGGCGACATGCAGGTGGAAGTGGACGGCTCCCGCGTGGACTGCTTCGAGCTGGTGCAAACCCGGGACGCTTCCGAGGTGGAAGATCACAAGATCGTTGTGGACGGCCCCGAGATCGACGAGATCCCCGTCGGCTCCAAGATCTCCCTGAGCTACACCGTGGAAGTCGCCGGCAAGGCCATGCAGCCCGACTTCGAGTCCGTCATGGAGCGTAAGATGCACTCCTGGATCAACTGCATCGAGGGCGTTATGCACACCGGCCAGCGCGACATGATCCGTATCCGTATCTCCAAGGCCGACTTTGAGGCCGGCTTCAAGTTCAAGCACCTGGGCGAAGTGCTGTACGCCAAGGTCAAGAGCGAGTTCGAGGCCGTCGTGGACAAGTGCCAGGTCACCATCGTGGTCAATCCCGAGAAGAACGCCGCTCTCCGCGCCGCTGCCAACGAAGTGTTTGACAAGCGTGACGCCCGTCTGGCTTCCATGACCGACGAGTCCGTGGATCAGTACTACACCTGCATCATGTGTCAGGCATTCTCCCCCAGCCACGTGTGCATCGTCACTCCCGAGCGTCTGGGTCTGTGCGGCGCCGTTTCCTGGCTGGACGCCAAGGCTACCAAGGAGCTGGACCCTGCCGGTCCCTGCCAGCCCATCCTCAAGGAAGGCTGCACCGACGAGAAGCTGGGCCGCTACGCCAGCGTGGACGAGGCCGTCAACAAGTACAGCCATGGCGCTCTGGAGCATGTCACCCTGTACTCCCTGTTCCAGGACCCCATGACCTCCTGCGGCTGCTTCGAGTGTATCTGCGGCGTCGAGCCTGTCACCATGGGCGTCGTCATCACCTGCCGTGAGCACGCGGGCATGACGCCTCTGGGCATGACCTTCTCCGAGATGGCCTCCATGACCGGCGGCGGCGTGCAGACCCCCGGCTTCATGGGTCATGGCAAGCACTTCATTGCTTCCCACAAGTTCATCGCTGCCGAAGGCGGCCCCGGCCGTATTGTCTGGCTGCCCAAGATCCTGAAGGATCAGATGCGTGAGCGTCTGGACAAGACCGCTCTGGAAATGTACGGCGTAGAAAACTTCACCGACATGATCGCCGATGAGACCATCTGCACCGAGGATCCCGAGCAGCTGCTGAACTTCCTGTCCGAGGTGGGTCACCCCGTCCTCAGCATGGAACCCTTCGATATGTAATCTTCCTGAAAATGAGGGAGCGGTTCTGCCGCTCCCTCGTTTTGCATGTGGATGGGCGCCTGGAGAGGGCGCCCGTTCTCTGTTTAGCAGCCGCAGCCGCAGCCGTTGTTATTGTTGTTCTCGCAGCCGTTCCAGCCGCCGCAGTTGCACAGCAGGAGGATCAGAATAACGATCCACCACCAGTTGTTGTTCAGGCAGCCGCACAGACCGTTGTTGTTGCACATAGAAGTTACCTCCGATATCGAATTTTGAGCTTTGCCGCTCATTCCATGGTATTCCGGCGGCGAAAAAATGTGCAGTGGGCGGGCGGGACACGAAAAATATCCCGCAGGGCACGGCCGCTGGAGCTCCATATGTGAAAAAATCCCCGGCAGCGGTAAGCCTGCCGGGGACGGTTATCATTTAGGGTACGGCTCTTTCCTGCCGGTTCGCCCCAGCAGATAGTCGATGCTGACGTGGTAGTAGTCTGCCAGCGTGTGAAGCACCTCCGTTGGGATGTCCCGCTTGCCGGTCTCGTAATTGGAATAGCAGGCCTGCGTGCAGTGAAGCAGCCGCGCGATGTCCTCCTGCTTGAGGTCGTGATCCTCCCGCAGATTCCGAATGCGTTCATACATGGCCTACACCTCCCCTGAAATCAAGTATATACAAAACAAAATGTAATATGGGGCTGCACAACAAAATGTTATATACCGGCCGGGAAACAGCACAAACCGGTGAAGAAATCCGGCATAATCATCCCCCGCGGACATAGGTTGTACTACGAATCGTTTGGAGGGATGACTATGAAGCGGATGATATGTGTCGCGGCGCTTGTGCTGGCGCTGTGCCGGATTGCGCTGCCGGCGTCGGCGGTGGAGCTGGATGTGGCGGGGAAAAGCGCGGTGCTGATGGATGTTGCCACCGGAACCATTCTGTATGAGTCCAATTCCCATGAGCGCCTTGCCCCCGCCAGCGTGACCAAGGTCATGACCATGCTGCTGATTATGGAAGCGGTGGATTCCGGGAAGATCGCCCTGACAGATATGGTGACGGCTTCCGAAGCTGCCGCCGCCAAGGGAGGCAGCCAGATCTACCTGAAGGCAGGGGAGACCATGTCCGTTTCCGACATGCTCAAGTCCATCGCGGTGTCCTCGGCCAACGACTGTGCCTGCGCCATGGCGGAGCATATCGCGGGCAGCGAAAGCGCCTTCGTCGCCATGATGAACCAGCGGGCGCAGGAGCTGGGGATGAACGACACCACCTTCGTCAACTGCACCGGTCTGGACGACGGGACGGACGCCGTGAACCACCGGACTTCCGCCTATGACATCGCCCTCATGTCCCGGCAGCTGCTGAAATACCATCCCCTCATCAAAAACTACACGACCATCTGGATGGACACCGTGCGGGGCGGCACCTTCGGCCTGTCCAACACCAACAAGCTCATCCGCTTCTACTCCGGCGCCACGGGACTGAAAACCGGCTTTACCTCCGGGGCGGGGTACTGCCTGTCGGCGTCGGCGATGCGGGACGGCATGGAGCTGATCGCCGTGGTCATGGGGGCGGAGACAAGCCAGTCCCGGAACGCCGCCTGCAAGTCCCTGCTGGACTACGGCTTCGCCAATTTCGCGGTGGTCAGCCCGGATTTGAGCGACTGTGACAACCAGATCCCGGTGCGGCTGGGGAAAGACGCCGGGGTCAGCGCGGTACCGGAGGCGGACATGGCGCTGCTCATCGACAAGGCGCAGAAAAGCGGCGTTACCAGCGAGGTGACGCTGGAGCCGACCGTCACGGCTCCCGTCAGCCGGGGTCAGCGTCTGGGGACGCTCACGGTAAAGTCCGGCGATCTGGTGCTGAAAGAGGTTCCGCTGGTAGCGGCGCAGGAAGTGGAGCGCCTGTCCTATGGCGAGATTTACCGGATGGTGCTGATGCGGGCGGCTATGGCCAAAGCGGACGCCCCATGAGCCGCAAAAATTCCCGAAAAAATGTAAAAAACCTATTTACTTTTCCGCTCCTTTCGTGTATATTTGTCTGCGAACAGAGTAGGAGACCTCGCGTTAAGTGCCATCGGGACGGGGAGTTTGCCCGGCGGACGAAGGAATGTTCCACGATGGGGTCACCGCACCCGCTGTTGCATATGGGATAACCTCCTTTATGTAGCAACGATACTCGGTCGGGCGAATGGTCGCGGCTTTAAGCGTTGCCCTTCCCCACGGGTTATATGTGTCTGCAATCTATCTCCCCTTTCGGCAAAAAGCCGCAAGGGGAGTTTTTGCATACACGATTCCGTAGGGTCAATGCGGGAGCATGGGATCATCGCTGCATGAAAGGAGGACTTTTTATGTCCAGATTACAAAAGAGCAATACCCTGTATTCCCATCCGTTTTCCAAAGCCTACTGGCGTGACGCCGCCGCCGAGCTGAAAGATACCCACATGCTGGTGTTCGCGGCGCTCATGATCGCCCTGCGTCTGGTTATGAAGCAGGTCGCCATCCCCATTACGCCCTTCCTGAAGATCAATACCGCGTTTTTTGTCAATGCGCTGGGTGCCATGGTCTTTGGCCCCGTGATGGCCATGCTGGCCGCCTGCATCACGGACGTGCTGGGTTACGTCATCCGTCCGGAGGGCATGTACTTTCTGCCCTTTATCCTGACGGAAGTCGGCGGCGCCCTGGTTTTCGCCCTGTTTCTGTACCGGGCAAAGGTCACCACCACCCGGGTCATGCTCAGCCGGTTTACCGTCAGTCTGGTCATCAATGTGCTGCTCCAGACCCCTATCATGATGTGGTACTATGCCCTTTACATGGACGGCAAACAGTACACCCTCGCCATGGTCGTCCCCGGCATGATCAAGAACATTTTCATGTTCCCCATTGAGTCCGTACTGCTGGCGCTGTTTCTGGGCGTGATGCTGCCCATCACCAACCGCCTCGGCCTGACCTACAGCGTGGGTCACTCCAAGGAAGCCCTGAAATTCAATAAGAAGCAGATCGTAACATTGGCGGTGCTGTTCGCGCTGGGCTGCGGCTGCGTGGCGGGATACCTGGGCTACTACTATGAGAACAACTCCCTGACGAAGAATTACTCTGCCGAGCAGGTGGTGGAGAAGAACCAGGAGATGTACGGCATTATTTCCGAGCGCACCCGGGGGAACAAGCCCTGCGTGGCCATCATCGAGTACGCGAAGAAGCCCTTCCTGAGCAAAGAAGTGACCTACACCGTGGCCTACTACGCCATCACCCCCGCCGACGGCTCCGCCGCGGAGAACTTTGACCAGACAGGGCTTTGGAGCCTGAAAAAGACCCCGGCGGCCAAAAACGAGAATCTGACCCGCCTGGGTACAGCCGTGATCGTCTGCAACGACAGCAGCGGCGAGGTGCTGCAATATACCTACACCCCCGGCGCTTGATACTAGTTTTTAATAAAACGGTTAAAAACCGTTTTATTCGGCTGCTGTTTCAGCAGCCAGCGGCGTAGCCGCAAAAAACGTAAGTCCATACATTTCTCGCCGCCACCGGCGGCCTGCGAAGGATTCGCAGGATAAAATGGTGTTAACCATTTTATCGAGAAATAGTATGACCACCCAAAAACGTCCAAAGGACACGCGAAAGCGTGTCCTTTTTTTGCATCTGCGGCACGAAACCTCCATGTGCTGCAGGAAAGCTGTCAAACTGCATATTCCCAAGCGGCTTTTTTTGGAATTCTGCATAAATATTGCAAAAAGGTTTGCATTTTGCGAAGAGCCGTGTTATACTGTGTGAGCGACACAAAATAGGATTCAAAAATGCAACATTAAAATTGAAAATGGCACACGCAAAGAACTGAAAGGGGTAATGGAAGTATGTCTCACAAGTATGTATACCTATTCACCGAAGGAAACGGTGGAATGCGGGAACTCCTGGGCGGAAAAGGCGCTAATTTGGCCGAAATGACCAACATTGGACTGCCGGTCCCCCAGGGGTTTACTATTTCCACGGAAGCCTGTACCAAATACTATGAGGACGGCCGTCAGATCAATGACGATATCAAGGCCGAGATCATGTCCTACGTGGACAAGCTGGAGGAGATCACCGGCAAGAAGTTCGGCGACCACGAGAATCCGCTGCTGGTTTCCGTCCGTTCCGGCGCCCGCGCCTCTATGCCCGGCATGATGGACACCATCCTGAATCTGGGCCTGAACGAGGACGTGGTGAACGTCATGGCCGCCAAGTCCGGCAATCCCCGCTGGGCGTGGGACTGCTACCGCCGGTTCATCCAGATGTACTCCGACGTGGTCATGGAAGTGGGCAAGAAGTATTTTGAAGCCCTCATCGACCGGATGAAGGAGCGCAAGGGCGTGACCCAGGACGTGGAGCTGGATGCGAACGACCTGAAGGAGCTGGCTTCCCAGTTCAAGGCCGAGTATAAGAGCAAGCTGGGCGTGGATTTCCCCACCGACCCCAAGGAGCAGCTGATGGGCGCCATCAAGGCTGTGTTCCGCTCCTGGGACAACCCCCGCGCCAACATTTACCGTCGTGAGAACGACATTCCCTATTCCTGGGGCACTGCCGTCAACGTCCAGTCCATGGCCTTCGGCAACATGGGCGACGACTGCGGCACCGGCGTTGCCTTCACCCGCAACCCGGCTACCGGCGAGAAGAAGCTGTTCGGCGAGTTCCTGACCAACGCCCAGGGCGAAGACGTGGTGGCGGGCGTCCGTACCCCCATGCCCATCTCCGAAATGGCGGAGAAGTTCCCCGAGGCGTTCGCCCAGTTCACCAAGGTCTGCCAGATTCTGGAAAGCCACTACCACGACATGCAGGACATGGAGTTCACCGTGGAAGCCGGTAAGCTGTATATGCTCCAGACCCGTAACGGCAAGCGTACCGCCCCCGCCGCTCTGAAGATCGCCTGCGATCTGGTGGACGAGGGCATGATCGACGAGAAGCAGGCCGTTGCCATGATCGAGCCGAGAACGCTGGACACCCTGCTCCATCCCCAGTTCGACGCCAAGGCGCTGAAGGCCGCGCAGCCCGTTGGCCGCGCGTTGGCCGCGTCTCCCGGAGCCGCCTGCGGCCGCATCGTCTTCACCGCTGAGGACGCCAAGGCCTGGGCTGACCGGGGCGAAAAGGTGGTTCTGGTTCGTCTGGAGACCTCTCCTGAGGACATCGAGGGCATGATGTCTGCACAGGGCATCCTCACCGTCCGCGGCGGTATGACCTCTCACGCTGCCGTCGTTGCCCGCGGCATGGGCCGCTGCTGCGTCTCCGGCTGCACCGAGATCAAGATGGACGAGGAAAACAAGAAGTTCGTTCTGGCGGGCAAGACCTACCGCGAAGGCGACTGGCTGAGTCTGGACGGCTCCACCGGCTGCATCTATGACGGTATCATCGAGACCCGTGACGCGGAGATCGCCGGTGAATTCAGCCGCATCATGGGCTGGGCTGACAAGTACCGCCGTCTGCAGGTCCGCACCAACGCCGACACCCCCCGTGACGCCATCCGGGCAAGAGAGCTGGGCGCCGAAGGCATCGGCCTGTGCCGTACCGAGCACATGTTCTTCGAGGAAGGCCGTATCGCCTCCTTCCGGGAAATGATCTGCTCCGACACCGTTGAGGAGCGGGAGGCCGCTCTGGCAAAGATCCTGCCCATGCAGCAGGCCGATTTCGAGGCGCTGTACGAGGCCATGGAGTCCTACCCCGTGACCATCCGGTTCCTGGACCCCCCGCTCCACGAGTTCGTCCCCAATACCGAGGAAGAGATCGCCGCGCTGGCCAAAACCCAGGGCAAGACCGTTCAGCAGATCAAGGACATCATCGCGTCCCTGCACGAGTTCAACCCCATGATGGGTCACCGCGGCTGCCGTCTGGCGGTCACATTCCCCGAGATTGCCGCCATGCAGACCAAGGCCGTCATCCGCGCGGCGCTGGCAGTGAAGGGTCGTCACCCCGACTGGACGCTGGTGCCTGAGATCATGATCCCCCTGCCCGGCGACGCCAAGGAGCTGAAGTTCGTCAAGGACGTGGTGGTCAAGGCGGCGGACGCTGAGATCGCCGCAGCTGGTGCCCAGCTGCATTATGAGGTCGGCACCATGATCGAGATCCCCCGCGCCTGCCTGACCGCCGACGAGATCGCCAAGGAAGCGGAGTTCTTCTGCTTCGGCACCAACGACCTGACCCAGCTGACCTACGGCTTCAGCCGTGACGACGCGGGCAAGTTCCTGGCTGCCTACTATGATGCCAAGATCTTCGAGAACGACCCCTTCGCCAAGCTGGATCAGACCGGCGTCGGCGCCCTGATGCAGATGGCGGTGGAGAAGGGCAAGAAGGTTCGCCCGGAGCTGCACTGCGGCATCTGCGGCGAGCACGGCGGCGACCCCATGAGCGTGGAGTTCTGCCACCGGATCGGCCTGGACTACGTTTCCTGCTCTCCCTTCCGTGTCCCCATCGCCCGTCTGGCTGCCGCTCAGGCCGCGATCCGCGAGGGTTGATAAGCCGGGCTTGCCTCTCTGACAGCAAATCAATTTCAAGGCCGCATTCCCCGTCAGGGGAATGCGGCCATTTCTTTGGGTAAAATGCCGGAATCACACGGATTTCCCGGCCTGATAGGCTTTTTCCAGCGCAGGATGTCCGGCAATGTCGCCGACATCGTTGACGCCGCCCGCAAAGATCGTGTCCACCAGTTCACAGCGGGGGAAGCAGTCCACCCAGCCCTGCACGGCCGTCCGGGTGCCATCCACCGTTTCCGGTTCGTCCTCCGCCGCCGTCGCCAGCAGGTAGGCTTTGGTGAAGGCGTAGTCCGTATCGTACAGCGGGTTGGCGCGATCCAGCATGGTCTTGAGCTGGCCGCTGACGCTGTAATAATACACCGGCGTGGCGAACACAAGCACGTCGGCGTCGTGCATTTTTGCGGTTACCTCCACGGCATCGTCCCTGATGACGCAGTGCCCCAGCTTCTGGCAGGCGAGACAGCCCCGGCAGAAGCCGTAGTTCTTTTCCCGGAGATGTACGGTTTCCACCAGATTCCCGGCTTCCAGTGCGCCATTGGCGAAGGCCGCGGCCAGCGTCTCCGAATTGCCGCCCTTGCGTGGGCTGGAGGACAGGATCAGTACCTTTTTATTCATTACAAAACACTCCTTTTTTGATTTGCATAAATTTCCGTTGTTCAAATCCCTGTTCGGTGCTACAATAATCTGACAACAGTCGAAGGTGGGAAAATCATGACGTTTTACGAAAAAATGCGGCTCGTCTGCCTGCGCGTCCCCAGAGGGAAAGTCGCGACCTACGGGCAGATCGCCATGCTCTGCGGCAAGCCCAGAAATTCCAGACAGGTGGGCTACGGACTGCGGGAGAATCTGGCCGGGGAGGATATCCCCGCCTTCCGGGTGGTCAACGGCAGGGGCGAGCTGAGCGGGGCGCAGCACTTTGTCATTTCCGATTTGCAGCGCACGCTTCTGGCGGAGGACGGCGTTCCCACATACTGGAACGGTCACTGCTGGTGCGTGGATTTGAAAAAATACGGCTGGGAAACGTCCCAGGCCGACGCGGCGGCCTTTGAAAAAGCGTTTGCGACCCTGGAAGATCATTTGGATTTGGGCTTGTAGTCCCTCATTTCCGGGATCGCCCCACCGGACACCGCCCACAGGTACAGGCTTGCCACGCTGCAATAGGGGCTGAAACGGCGGCGGTATTTTTCAAACAGCGCCCGGTCGATTTCCCGATGGTGATAGACCATCCGCAAGCCCCGCTGAATGGCAAGGTCGTCGTAGCTGAAAATATCGGGGCGCTGCATACAGAACAGGAGAATCATCTCCGCAGTCCACACGCCGATCCCTTTCAGCGCCCGCAGGGCTTCAATGGCGTCCTCGTCGGACATCCGCTCCACGGCGGCCAGATCAAAAGCGCCGGTGTGGACTTTTTCGGCAAAATCCGTGATGTACTCCGCCTTGCGGAAGGTCATGCCCAGCGCCTGCAGCTTCGGGATGCCCGCCGCAAGAATGGTCTCGGCGTTCACTTTCACCAGCGCGTCCTGCATCCGCTGCCAGATGGTCGCCTGGGCTTTCGTGGAGATCTGCTGGCCGATGATGTGGTGGATGACGGAAGAAAAAAGGTCGGTATCTACGGCGCGGTCGATGTGGCCGATTTGGTCAATGACCGCGCAGAGCCGCTTGTCCTTCCGGCGCAGATAGGAAACCTCTGTTTCTCCATATGAAAAATACATGTCCCTCACCTTCTTCATATCATGATACCGCAAACTGCGAGAGAATGCCACAAAAAAATTTTTTGGGGAAACTGCAACATTTTCCTTTGCCCGGCTGTATACAGGATAGAACGGCGGAAATGCCGGGAAAAAGAAAGGAATGTTTTGATTATGGAAAAGTTTATTGCTGTTATTTTGAGTTTGGTGATGGCGCTGGCCATTGTGGGATGCAGCGGAAACGCAAATGCTCCCGCACCCACTACCCACAAGGGTGATACCTCCTACACTGCGGACGGGACGGTCATTCCCGGAAGCGACCCCAAAACTTGGGGGCCTGCGGAAGACGGCGAAAACATCCAGATTCCCGACCCCTGGCAGGAATGCACCAGCCTGGAAGAAGCGGGCAAGCTTGCCGGTTTCTCCTTCACTGCCCCCGAGACCGTGGACGGCTACACCGAGCGCTACATTGCGGCCATTGAAGGCGACATCGCACAGGTGATTTTCAGCAACGGCGATGAGGATGATTCCACACTGTATTTCCGCAAGGGGCTGGGCGGCGACGACATCAGCGGCGACTACAACACCTACGATGTTACCGAGAAGCAGACCATCGACGGGCACACTGTCCTGTGCAAGGGCAACGACGGCCTGATCTACACTGCGACATGGACGGACGGCACCTATTCCTACGCCGTAATGTGCAACGCCGGTATGAGCGCCGAGTAGCTGAGCGTCTGGGTGGAAGCTCTGGCCTGAAAAACAGCCTGAATTTTAGAAGGAAGGAACCTTTGGAATGGAAGCAATAGCAATTCCCATGCCCCTGTGGTGGCGGCTTCTGGGGCGGCTGTACGCGTTTGCTCTGCGCCTGCTCCCGCAGGAAAAGCAGCAGACGAAGGCGGATGACCGGGCGGGGCAGATGGCGGCGGATGCTCTGGATACCTACGGAAACGCCATTCTGCGCTGCGCCTACAGCTATCTCCACAACATGGCGGACGCGGAGGAAGTCTTGCAGGACACGCTTCTGAAGCTTCTGACCGCCGCCCCCAACTTTGAAAGCGAGGAGCACAAAAAGGCGTGGCTCCTGCGGGTGGCGGCGAACCTGAGCAAGAACCGCATCGAGTACAACGCCCTCCGAACCTCTGACGAGCTGAGTGACGAGCTGGCAGAGGAAGGGCGGGAAGACCTGTCCTTCGTCTGGGACGCGGTGAAGGAATTGCCGATGCAGTTCCGGGAGGTGATCCACCTGCACTATTACGAGGGCTATTCCACGGAGGAAATCGCAAAAATCTTACAGCGGAATCCGTCCACTGTCCGTTCCGACCTTCGCCGGGGCAGGGAAAAGCTGAAAACCATTTTGCAGGAGGGCTATGACTTTGAAGTATGAGCAGATCATGGATAAAATCGAAGTGACGCCGGAAATGCGGCAGCGAGTCCTCCGCAATGTGGAAGCAGAACAGGCAAAGCAGAAGAAGCGTCAGCTGACCCGGCGGCTGGTTACATTGGCGGCCTGTCTTGCCATCGTGGTGTGCTGCTGGTACGTCTGGAAGCCGAAGCAGACAGACCCGCCGGAACAGGGGATGATGGCGGTCGCCCAGATCGACACCGTGGACAGTCTGGAAGCGCTGACCGAAAAAACGGGGATTCCCATAAATGAGCTGACGGGCGTTCCCTTTACGGTGGAGCGCACGGAATATGTGTCCTATTGGGACGAACTGGCGGAAATCCAGTATTTCGGCGGCAGTGACAGCCTGTGCTACCGCAAATCCCCCGGAACGGAGGACAATTCCGGCGACTGCAATGTGTACGCGCAGGAGGAAACACTGGAAATCTCCGGAAACGCCGTGACCTTAAAGGGCGGCAACGGCGCGTACAGTCTGGCCATCTGGACGGACGGAAGCTACGCCTACTCCATTTCCGTGACGGACCCGCTTTCCCGGGATGCGTTCGGGGCGCTGCTTGAGGAAAACTTTTAACGGATAAAAGACCACGCCCCGCCTTTGATGGGTGGCCGTAAAACAGTAAATGGAGCGTATCGGTACAGATGCGCTCCATTTCTCGTGCCAACGTATGCAGCCCCTTGGCTCTCCCCCTGGGAGAGCTGTCACCGAAGGTGACTGAGAGGGCTTTATACTGAACTCCAATTAGGGTCTATCTGAAATCCGGAAATATGACCAACAGCGAG
>ENA-OYYJ01000132-OYYJ01000132.1-human-gut-metagenome-genome-assembly--contig:-NODE-132-length-29655-cov-4.936554_pt1 | contig 29655 bp, 21 predicted proteins | sample MGYA00243248_ERZ653447 | MGnify/ENA primary metagenome ERZ653447 (study PRJEB26926, sample SAMN06165030) | human gut metagenome | biome: ENVO:00009003; feature: ENVO:2100002; material: ENVO:00002003...
TCAATATAAGCGTAAAAAATCCGCTGTTCTTCTTCCGACAAAACGCTTTCGATTTCCCGCATTAAAAGGGTTTCCCGCTCCTCTTCGATATAAACGGTTTCGGGATTGCCCGAGGCGATTTCGACGTCGTCCAGCGGTACGCTGTCGTTAAGCGCGCGGTTTTTCCCGCTTGAAGATTTCCTGATTAAGTCGATAATTCTTTTTCTGACGCAGATGTAGGCAAACGTTGTGAAACTCGCGCCGGCTTTTTCGTCGTAATTCATAATCGCGTTGAACAGCGCGACCATTCCTTCCTGCACAAGATCGTCGGTGTCGCCCGACGGCAAAAAGAAGCGGCGCACCGCCTTGTTGACCAGCGATTTATGACGATGCAACAGTTCGTTTACGGCGGCTGAGTCGTTTGACTGCGCGCGTTTTGCAAGTTCCTCGTCGGGCATTTTTTCGTATGTCATTTTCTGTCCTGTCGTACCTTTTCGTAAATCACGACGCCGGCGGCAACCGAGGCGTTCAGGCTGTTGATTTTTCCGCTCATCGGAATGGAAATTACGCCGTCGGCAAGTTCCTTTGAAAGGCGTTTTACGCCGCTGTCCTCGCCGCCGATAAGCAACGCGATTGCTCCGGTAAGATTTGCACGATACATAGGTTCACCGTCCATATCCGCGCAATAAACATACACATTTTGCGATTTAAGATAATTTATCGCGTCGTTGACGTTGGTAACTTTCGCGATTTTCACGTGTTCCGCCGCGCCTGCGGAGCACCTTAAAACGGTGTCGTTCACGGTAACGCCGCGGTGCTTTCCGATGACGATCCCGTGCACGCCCGCGCACTCCGCCGTGCGGATAATGCTGCCGAGATTGTGGGGGTCGGAAAGTTCGTCCAGAATCACGATAAAGGGCGGCTCGTCTTTCGATTTCGCAAAAGACAAAATGTCGTCCAAAGACGAATAAATAAACTCCGTCTGAGTAAGCGCGACTCCCTGATGTTTTGCGTTTTGCGTGATGCGGTCGAGCGCGGTTTTATCGACGACGGACACGACGATTTTCTTTTCCTTTGCAAGGGCGATTATGTTTTTTACGACGCCCGTCGTTTCGCCTCTTTGCACGTAAAGTTTTTCAACGGTTGCGTCGGAGCGCAACGCCTCATACACTGCGTTTTTTCCCGTAATTAACATGGTTTCTCCTTATTCGATTGAAAGCAATTCGTTCAGGCGGTCGTGTTTTCCCGTGAGATACAGGTATCCGAGAAGAGCCTCGAAACCGCTTGCTTTTTTGTAGTCGCCGATACTTGCGTTTTTTGCCGACGACGAATAATGCGCGTTTCTTGCGCGCTTGTAAACCGCGACTTCGTCTTCAAAAAGGCGCGGCAGCAGTTTTTCGATTTTATCCGCCTGCGCTTCCGCCTTGATTTCCTTGGTTGCGATTTTATGGAGCGCGCCCGATTTTTTGTCGGATGAAATGGCAAGCCGCGTTCTGACGTACAGTTGTTGTACGGAGTCGCCGACGAAAGCGAGAACAAGCGGATTCATCTCGTCCGCTTCGGCTTTTGTGATTATCGTCGTAAGAAAAGGAATGGTATCTTGCATAAGACCGATTATATCACAACGAAGTGGCTTTAACAAGAAAAAATCGTATTGACCTTTTAACAAGATTAGTATAAAATATATTTATTATGAAAAACAAAAGATTTTTGAAAATTACGTTAATTGCCGCGATTGTCGCGCTTCTTTGCGCCGCGCTTTGCGGATGCAGTCTTATACAAGGACTTTTGCACCCGGAAAGGAAATTTGCGCTGTCCGAAAGCGAGATAACGCTGAAAATCGGCGAAACGTACGACGTAACGCTCAGCGACGGGCGCACCGACGAGTTCACTTTGTCCACGTCGGATAAAACAAAGGTCGAAATATACGGGCGGACAAGCATAAAAGCCGTCGGGAAAACCCAAACCGCGGTCACGATTACCGCAACCAACAACAAAGGCGACACGGCGGAACTCAAAGTAAACGTCGATTACGCCGACGTTTCAACGGTAAAAATCGGCGTCGAAAATCAATATCAGCTGTTGCAATCGGGCGAAACGCCGAAAAGCGTCGAATTTTCCGCAACGCTCAACGACGGCACGAATCCCGACACCATATTTTCGTGGAAAATAACGAACGGCGCGGGCGAAGAAGTCGCGACGGCAAGCGGTAAAACCGCGTCGTATCTGCCAAGCCCGGGCGAAATTTATTTTGCCACCGTAACGGCGGACGGAAAATCCGCAACCGTCGGATTCTGCGCCGACAAGGAACTTCTTGTATATCTTGAAAAATACCGCGTCGGCACGGAAGAAAAAATCGTCGTGCACGCAAGATATTTCGACAACTCGCTTCTCGAAAAAACCGCGATGGCGTACGTTTACGACGAAGGCGGGAATTTGATTTCCACGACGGAACTTGAAACAATCCGTTCAAACGGCATGGGCGAGGTCAACGACACGATTGCCGCAATCGGAAAAGAAGGGAATTTCACCTTAAAAGTCGTTGTGGGCGGAGTGAGCCGCGAAGTTAATTTCGTCGTCAAGGACAACGTTGCCGCAAATCATATCGAAGTCGGTGTGACAGGAAATCTCAGCCAGACCACGGCGGAAACGGTAACGTTCACGGCAACTCTTTCGCCCGCAAAAGCCGACGCCGAAAGCGTCAAATGGTACGTCAACGACAAGTATTATTCGACGGGCAAAACCTTTTCGTTTAAGCCGACGAAGTACGGCGAACATAAGGTAACGGCGGAAATAAACAAAATCACGAAAACAAAAACAATCGTATATCTTTCGGAACACGACGAAGCGTGGTATTACGCCTCGCACTTCCACGACTACGGCGGATACGCGCAAAACCGATATATAACGTCCAAGGAAGAACTTAAAAATCTTATCCTTTTCGTTCTGGAAAGCAAAATCGCGGAAATCAAGTTTTACGCGGGATACGCGACGCCCGAAACCGTGGAAAACGATGTGTCCGAAGTCAGAGAATACGTTGAAGAGTCGGGCATTATCCCGGGATACTCGCTTAAAACGAGCGGCAACGAGTTCACGGTAAAATTCAGGTTTTTCGCCGACGAGGCAGGGCTTATCCCGACGGTCAATTCGCCCGAGTACGACGCGCCCGACGGTTTCACCGACGCAGTGCAAAACACGTATTCGAAACCCCATTACGACAACGTGAAAAAAGATAGAAACTTTTATATCGACAGCGTGAAAGAAACGATGAGCGTTTCAACCAGCAATATGCTTTACAAGGCGGTGGCGTGGGGCTACAAGCCCGTGTTTATGGGTTCGCAAGCCGACAATTTGCAACAAATTTACGATAACGCGAAAGACGCGCTGTCTGATATCGTGTCCGACGAAATGAGCGAATACGAAAAAGTCCACGCAATCTACGACTACATAATCTACAACGTGCGCTACGACCACGACTGTGCAAACGCCGAAGACGCATATGTAAGCGGAAATCTCAGCCTTAACGAAAAAATGAAATATTATGGATATTACCTTGAAGGGATATTCCTTGATAAGTTTTATAAGAAAGATATGCACGCCGTCTGCGACGGGAAGTCGAAAGCGTTCGTTTTAATGTGCGGAATCGAGGGTATCACCGCCGTGCGTATCAGCGGCAAAGCGTCAAGCGACGGCAAAAACTTCGGCGGACACGCCTGGAACAAAGTCCTGCTTGACCTTAACGGCACGGGTAATAAGGAATGGTATTTCGTCGACACGACCTGGGGCGACGTCGGCGACGACAGCAAGGAGTTTTTGTCGCACGCCTACTTCCTGTTGTCCGACGACGAAGTGAAAAACACTCACGTCGAAAATCCGGGACACGGTTACCCGAAAGCAGAAGGGAAGTTCGATTACTTCGCGCACGAAACTTATACGTCAAACGGCACGGAATACAATTACGTCATCACAAACAATAATCCGGCACAGCAAATGGCGCGCGCGTTGAAAACGCTCCCGGAATCGACGATTGTGGAGTTTGAATTTGCGTTTTCCTTAACGAAGGACGCGGCGAAGATTTACGCACAAGAAGCGATGCGAAAGGCAGGGCGCGGGCTGGCAAGATACAGCTATGCGATAATACGCTCAAACGTTCTGGTGATTATGATCGGCGCCGCTGCGTAATAAGCGCAAAAAACAGTTCAACAATACAAAACCCCGCAATAAAGCCTGCGATTTGGTAAAATCTTATGTTACCGCCGCAGGTTTTTTCAAGCGCGAAAAAGAGTATTATAAGCGTTGCCGCCGCAAAAATAGCGTCGGAAAAGAACGCGAAAAACTTTTTCTTCACGACGCGGCGCAAACCGCGAAGCAGGGAGTAAAGCACGCCCGACGTCATTCCGCAAAGAATCATCGAAAGGAAGATAAAACTTTCGGAAATTATCGAGTGCGTCATTTGAAAATCTTTTTGATAAGTCCCGCTTTCGTGAGCGTTTCCGAAAACCTTATTTCTTTCACTCTGCCGGTTGCCGAAAGCCGTCCCGAGTCAAGGTTGATTTCGGTGACGGAAAGTCCTTCGCCCGTGATTGTCAAAGTTTCCTTGTTTTGCATCAATACAATCGACTTGTCGCCCGACGAAATCACTTTTGAAACGGACGTAACGGTCAGGCGGTCGTTTTCGAGCGCGAGCGCTCCTCTTTTTTCGTTTTCCATAAAAACAATGTATGCATTAAGTTTTCATAAATTGACAAACTCTTATTACTTGTTTATAATAGTTGTATTATTTTAGTGAGGGACTTATGTTATTCGGAGTAATCGACATAGGCAGCACGTCCGTAAGGCTTATGATGACGGACGGCGAAAAGGTCGAAAAAAGGGTGAACACGACGCGTCTTGCCGAGAATATGGACGAGATGAACACGTTGCAACCCGTCAGTATAGAACGTACGGCTCAGGCTGTTGCGGAGTATTATTTCGTCGCGATGCAAAACGGCGCGGAAGACGTCTATGCCTACGCGACGGAAGCGGTGCGCTCCGCGAAAAACAAATACAGGTTCGTTGACAGAGTCAGGGAACTTTGCGGTCTTGAAATCGACATTCTGGACAAAAAGACCGAGGCGGAAATCGGGTTCTTGGGCGCAAGCACGAAAGGCAGATGCTGCGTTATCGACATGGGCGGCGCAAGCACCGAAATTTCGGTCGGCGACGGCGAAAACATATTATATTCCAAAAGTTTGCCGTACGGCATCGTCAGGCTTTCCGCAATCGAGCGCGAAAGAATCGAAATGACGCCGTTCATCAACGACTGTCTTCTGGGATACGGCGAAATTCCGCCGTTTGACAACGTCGTCGCAATCGGCGGCACGATATCCACGATGGCAGCGATAAAAAACCAACTTGAAACATACGATCCGAACGTCATCAACGGCTGCACGCTGACGCTTTCCGACATCGAAAACATGTACGACAAAATCAGCAAAATGACGATGGAAGAACGCCGCCACGTGAAAGGACTCCCCGAAAAGCGCGCGGACATCATCGCTCCGGGCATACTCATGTATTCGCTTATTCTGAAATATATCGGCGCGGACAAACTTATCGTCAGCGAGGGCGACGGCGCGGAAGGCTATCTCATCAAACTCGGCGTATTGCCGCACGGGTTCAGGGCAATTTATCAAAAGATAATTTAATTTAAGGATATTTATGAAAAATCTTACAAGCAGCGAACTTCGCAAAATTTATCTCGACTACTACAAATCAAAGGGACACGCCGTTATTTCCAGCGCGTCGCTTATCCCCGAAAACGATCCGACGGTTTTGTTCACGACGGCGGGCATGCACCCCCTCGTACCGTACCTTCTCGGCGAAAAACACCCCGCGGGCAACCGTCTGACCGACGTGCAAATCTGCGTCCGCACGGGCGATATCGAAGAAGTCGGCGATCCGACGCACTGCACGTTTTTTGAAATGCTGGGCAGATGGTCGCTCGGTGACTACTTCAAGGAATATGCAATTTCCTGCTCGTACGACTTCTTGCTGAATCATCTTGAATTCGACAAAGACAAATTCGCGGTTACCGTTTTCAAGGGCGACGAAGACTGCCCCCGCGACGACGAAAGCGCGGAATTTTGGAAAAAGATGGGCGTCTCCGAAGACCGCATTTTCTTCCTGCCGAAAGAAAACAACTGGTGGGGTCCCGCCGGCGTTACCGGTCCTTGCGGTCCCGACACCGAAATGTTTATCGACACGGGAAAACCCAAATGCTCCGACGAATGTTCGCCCGCGTGCGACTGCGGCAAGTACGTCGAAATCGGCAACGACGTCTTTATGCAATACTTCAAAAACGCCGACGGCACCTTCTCGCCGCTTAAACAAAAGAACGTCGACGAGGGAATGGGGCTTGAACGTATGCTTTGCATTCTGAACGGATACAAATCGGTTTATGAAACCGACTTGTTCAAACCCGCGATCGCGCTCATCGAAAATCTTTCGGGACACAAGTACGACGAAAGCGAAACCGTAACGAAAGCGATGCGTATAATCGCCGACCATATCCGCACCTCGACCTTCCTTATCGGCGACGTGAAAGGCATTGTCCCAAGCAACGTTGACCAAGGCTATATTCTTAGGAGACTTATCCGTCGCGCGGTGCGTTTCGGACGCATCATCGACCTTCCCGAGCGTTCCCTTTCCAAAATTGCGGAACAGTATATTTCGCAATATCAGGACGTTTATCAGTATCTTTTGACCAATAAAGACAGGATTGTGTCGGAACTTGACAAGGAAGAAATCAGATTCTCCAACACCTTGCAACAAGGACTGAAAGAGTTTGAAAAGGTCATCACGCACATTCCCACAAAGACGATAAGCGGAAAAACCGCGTTCCGTCTTTACGATACTTTCGGATTCCCCATCGAGATGACGGAAGAACTCGCGCACGAAAACGGGTTCGAAGTCGACGTGCAAGGATACGAAGACGCGTTCAAGGAACATCAGAAAAAATCGCAGGCGGGCGCGGAACAGAAATTCCACGGCGGTCTTGCGGACAATTCCGAAGAAACCGCAAAACTCCACACTGCAACGCACCTTTTACATTCCGCTCTTATGAAGGTTCTGGGCGGCGAGGCGCGTCAGCGCGGCAGCAATATCACCGCCGAAAGATTAAGGTTCGACTTCGGTTTCGACCGTGCAATGACGGCGGACGAAATAAAGGCGGTTGAAGATCTTGTCAACGAACAAATTAAAAAGAATATCCCCGTCGTGTGCGAAGAAATGACCGTCGAAGAAGCGAAAGCGCAGGGCGCAATCGGTATCTTCGACAACAAGTACGGCGAAAAGGTAAAAGTTTATACCATCGGCGATTTCAGCAAGGAAATTTGCGGCGGACCGCACGCAAACAATACGGGCGACTTAAAATCTTTCAAAATCACGAAAGAACAGTCAAGTTCCGCGGGAGTCAGGCGTATCAAAGCCGTCATCGGTCAATAAAACCGAAAAAAAGAAAACCCAACCAAAAAATCAAAAAGAAAACACAAAACCAACGCGGTTTTGTGTTTTTATTATGTCGTTCAGCGATTGCTTTCAAGGAATTTGTCGATATAGTTGCCGACGCTTAACGCGTGTTCCAGATATTTATCGGGCGAGGAGTCGTAAACGTAGGCGGCGTCCTTCGTTTCAAGCGTGGTCGTGCCGCGATAACTCGTTTTCGCAAGGCGGGGCAGCGTGTATTGCCAGTCGATGCTGCCGTCAAAGGGTATGAAGTGGGAATCCTTATCGGCGAAATTGTCGTGCAGGTGCAGGGCGAAAACCCTGTCGCCGAAAAGCCCCAGCCAATCCTGAACGCGCCAGTAGTGATCGTGTCCGACGTCATAGCAAAGCCCGACGTAAGGCGACTTGAAATTTTCCAGAACGTAGGTGACGTGGTCTTTCGTGATGACGTTTTCAAACGCAAGTTTCACGTTTGCGTTTTCCGCAAATTTCACAAGGTCTTCGATACGATTCGTGCCGATTGTCGACACAAAAGGCGGAAAATCGCCGTGCGTCAGGTGGCAGACAACCGTTTTCACGCCGTGTTTCGAGGCTGCCGCAATTTCGTCCTTAAAGCGGGAAATGCGCTCGTCCCCTTCCTTGCAGTCGATCCATATTTCGTTCAGGTGGTCGCAGCTTAAATGGAAGTTTTCAATGAAAAGCCCCGCGCGTTCGGCAAGGGTGGCGCGTTCGTCCGCGGATTCTTTGGCGTCGGGACCGAGCCATATCATGACCGAGCCGAAGCCTTTTTCTTTGAACTTATCGAAGCGTTCCGCCATGCTAAGGTTCATTAAATTGTTTGACGTTAAACCGACCATATAATTATCATTACCTCGTTTGATAGGATTATAGCACCGATTTTAAAATATGTAAAGAGCGCGTTATTATCTTGTGTTCATAACGAATGACAAATTAACAAAAGTTTTGTATAATCGGACGTATGAGAATCGAGATTATCAACGGCTCCGTCGAGTACGACGGCAATACGGTGCTTTCCGAAATAAATTTTTCGGTGTCGGACAAGGAAAAAATCGCGCTTGTCGGCAGGAACGGCTCCGGAAAAACCAGCATATTGAAGTGCATTAGCGGGGAAGTGCCGCTTGTGTCCGGCACGGGCGACGAAAAATTCTCGTTTTCGATATCGGGCGCGCCGAAAATCGGATATCTTCAACAGGTGTCCTTAAACGACGAGCTGACGCTCCGGCAGGAAATTTTGTCGGCGTACAAGGACGTCGTCGGACTTGAAAACAAATTGCAAATCCTTCTTGACAAAATGAGCGAAAACCCGTCGGACGAAAACGTCGGCGCGTACTCGCGCGCAATGGAAAGGTTTGAAAATATCGGCGGATACCTTTATAAAAAGGAATATCTGACGGCGGTGAGTAAATTCGGGTTTTCCGCCGAAGACCTTGACAAAAAACTTTCGTGCTTTTCGGGCGGACAGCGCACAAAAATCGCGCTTATGAAACTGCTGCTTGAAAAACCCGACGTTTTACTTCTGGACGAACCCACGAACCACCTTGACATCGCCGCGGTGGAGTGGCTGGAAGGATACCTTAAAAATTATAAAAATTCGGTCGTCATCGTGTCGCACGACCGTATGTTTCTGGACCGCATCGTCGGCGTCGTTTACGAAATCGAGTACGGCGTCACGACAAGATACAAGGGCAACTACACGGCGTTTTTGGCGCAAAAACAACAGGCGTACGACAAGGCGCTTAAAGACGCAAAATGGAAAGCCGCCGAAATCGACAGGCTCCGAAAAATTGTCGAAAGATTTCGCTACAAGGCGACGAAAGCCGCAATGGCGCAGTCGAAACTGAAAGAAATCGAAAGGCTTGGTACTGTCGAAACCCCGCGCCGCTTCGACACCTCGACGTTTGCATCGTCTTTCCAGCCCGAGTACGAAAGCGTCAGGACGCGCTGTTTGTGAAAGACCTTGTTTTCGGATACGATAAACCGTTGGGCGAAATATCGCTTGCCGTCGAAAGGGGACAGAAAATCGGCGTGATCGGCAGCAACGGAACGGGCAAATCTACGTTACTTAAAACGATAACGGGGCTTATTCCTCCGCTTTCGGGCGACGTCCGATTCGGCGTGAAAACGCGCGTCGGGTACTTCGACCAGACCATTGCCGCAACGAAAAGCGAGTTGAGCGTCCTTGAAGACTTCCGCGCGGAGTTTCCGGAACTTAACGACGGAGAAATACGAAAAACGCTGGGCGGATTCTTGCTTTCGGGCGACGACGTTTTCAAGTGCGTCAAAGATTTGTCGGGCGGCGAAAAGGTGCGCCTTGCGCTTTCAAAAATATTCCGCCGCCGTCCCAACTTCCTGATTCTCGACGAGCCGACCAACCACATGGACATCATCGGCAAGGAAACCCTTGAAAAACTTCTGATGGATTTTTCGGGCACGGTCATCGTCGTGTCGCACGACAGGTATCTTATAAACCGCGTTGCAAAAAGCCTTATCGTGTTTGAAAACGGCGGGGTAAGATACTTCGACGGCACTTTCGACGAGTACGAAGAAAGAGAAAAAGAAACCGCGGAAGAAGGCGCAAAGGAAAAGCCCGAAAAGACCAAAAAAACCGGCGGGGAACGCTACGTCGAAAGTAAGGAAGAAGCACGGCGCAAACACCGCGTCGAATTTTTGGAAAAAAAGATCACCGCGCTTGAAGAAGAGTTGAGCCTTGCGCGGGCAAAACTCGACGACGAAACCGTCAACACCGACTACAAAAAAGTAATTGCGGTCGAAGAAGAAATAAAAACGATTGAAGAAAAACTTGATCCGCTGATAACCGAGTGGACGGAACTTTCGGAATAAAATAAGGGATAACGCAAAATGCATTATCCCTTCTTTTTTGGCGTTTATCTTTCAAAACCGCCGCGTTAAAGTTTTGTTTTTGACGAAAAAGTGGTTTTTGGCGGTTTTTTTATTTTATTTCGACGACTTCGTAGCCTTCGTTTGTTACCGCGGATTTCAACACGTCGTCATTTACGTCCGACGTAAGAGTTACGACCGCCGTTTTGTTTTCAAGCGACACTTCGACGTCTTTGACGCCGTCGACTTTTTGCAGGGCGGATTTTACGTGAGCCACGCAATGCGCGCACATCATACCTTCGATTTTCAACGTTTTTTTCATACTTTGTTCTCCTTTTTTAATTTTGGTGTTTTTGGTTTTTGAAATATCGTTCACGTCGATTTTCACGACTTTTTTTCTGTGTTTTACGGGCTTGTCAAGGTTGATAAGATTAAGTCTTAACGCGTTCAGCACGACGCATACGCTTGAAAGGCTCATTGCCGCCGCGCCCCACATGGGATTCAGCGTAACGCCGAGCGGCGAGAACACGCCTGCGGCGATGGGAATACACACGACGTTGTAAATAAACGCCCAGAACAGGTTTTCGCGGATATTCAGAAGGGTGCGGCGGGAAAGGCTTATCGCGCGCGGCACGTCCGAAAGTTCCGACTTCATCAGCACGACGTCCGCGCTGTCGATTGCGACGTCGGTGCCCGCGCCGATAGCAATGCCGACGTCCGCGCGGGTAAGGGCGGGAGCGTCGTTGATTCCGTCGCCGACCATGACGACCTTTCCGTACTTTTGAAGGTTTGACAAAACGGCGTCTTTTTCGTCGGGAAGAACGTCCGGGATAACGCAGTCGACGTCGCAGGTTTTTGCAACCGCGTTTGCGCTGAGCGCGTTGTCGCCCGTAAGCATGGTTACGAACAGACCTTGTTCTTTCATTCGTTTTATCGCGCCCGCGCTATCTGATTTCAGCTCGTCCGACACGGCGATGACGCCGATAATTTTATTGTTTTTCGCAACGTACAACGGGGTTTTGCCGTCCCGCGCGAAATTTTCGCCTGTCGAAAAAGCGTCGTTTGCCGCCGCGCCGATATCTTTCATAAGGGCGGCGTTTCCGATGACGATTTCGTCGCCGCTCACGATTCCTTTCACGCCGTGTCCCGAAAGGTTTTCAAACTTTTCCGGGGTGAAAACCGTTATGTTTTTTTCTTCCGAAAAGCGCACGATCGCCGTCGCAAGCGGGTGCGAACTACCTTTTTCAAGGCTTGCGGAAAGCGCGATGATTTCGTCTTCCGACTCACCCGATAAAGCCGAAACGTCGGTGACGACAGGCGTGCCTTTCGTTATGGTGCCCGTCTTGTCCAGAACGACGATATCTGTTTTTCCCGCTTCTTCAAGGGCGGTTGCAGTCTTGAACAAAAGTCCGTTTTTCGCGCCTTTTCCGCTGCCGACCATAATGGCGACGGGGGTTGCAAGACCTAAGGCGCACGGGCAACTTATGACAAGCACGGATATTGCGTGCATAAGGGAAGTCGCAAAGTTTTTCGTCACGGCAATCCACACGATAAAAGTAACGATTGCGACGCAAATGACGCTTGGCACGAATATTCCCGATACTTTATCTGCCGTTTTTGCAATGGGGGCTTTTGAAGCGGACGCGTCCTGCACAAGTTTGATGATGCGTCCGAGCGTGGAATCTCCGCCGACGGAAGTGGCTTTTGCGGTGATAAAACCGTTGACGTTCGTCGTGCCGGAAATGACGTTATCGCCAACGGATTTATCGACGGGCATACTTTCGCCCGTTACCGCCGATTCGTTGACGGAGCCGCTCCCCGACAATATTACGCCGTCCGCGGGGAAGTTCTCGCCGGGGCGTACGACAAACGCGTCGCCCGATGAGAGGGAAGACAGCGGAACTTCTTTTTCTTCGCCGTCCTTAATAACCCTTGCGGTTTCGGGGGCAAGGTTCATCAACCCTTTTATCGCGGACGTGGTTTTTCCTTTGCTGTAAATTTCCAGCGTTTTTCCAAGGGTGATAAGCACAAGTATCATCGCCGCCGACTCAAAGTACAAGGTGTGCGGAAGGTGATGAAGATATGCGGTATTCACTCCTGCGCGGATCATAAGCGCGACGCTGTATACGAAAGAAATGCCGCTGCCCATCGACACAAGAGTATCCATATTCGGCGCGCGGTGGAAAATCGCCTTTGTGCCGCTCACGAAAAACTTTCCGTTGATGACAAGTATGACGAAAGAGAACACAAGTTCGTATATCGCGATACCCATCGGGTTGCCGTTCAGCGCGCCCATATCCCAGCCGAACATAACGCCGCCCATCGAAACGTACATAAGGGGGATAAGCAGGACGGCGGACACGGCAAGGCGGATTATCGAGCGGATAAGCGGAATGACTTTTTCCTTTTTTTGCGATTTGTCGTTAAAAAGCGCGGCCTTATACCCCGCGCCCGAAACGGCGCGTTCGATTTTTTCGGCAGTGGCAGGCTCGTCAAAGTCGACGACCATCTGATTTGTGAGTAGGTTCACGGCGACGTCTTTTACGCCGTCAAGTTCCCTTACGACCTTATCGACGCGCGCGGAGCATGCCGAGCAACTCATACCGTAAACGTTGAATTTAAGTTTTTCCATAATTTAACTATTTCAGTTTTTTAATAAGTTCAACCGCCTCGTCAAGGATTGCGGTGTTTCCGTCTTTCACGTTTTCGACGACGCAGGTTTTGAAATGGTCGGATAGAATTTCATACCCGAATGCCGACAGCGCACTTTCGGCGGCGGACAACTGCACGAGTATGTCGCCGCAATAACGATTGTCGTTCAACATATTTTTTATGCCGTTTAACTGTCCGATTATGCGGTTTAACCTGTCGTTCAGACATTTGAGAGATTTTTCGTCGCGCGGAGTGTGCTTCTTTCGGCAGCAATCGACGCAGGATATTTCGGCGCATTTTACGTTTTCCATTTTGTTATTCTCCGTTAATTTTCAATATACCCTATGGGGGTATGCAAATATAGTATAAACCATATTTTTTATTTGTCAAGAGCGGCGATATTTATTTTTTGCAAACAATATACAAAAAGTTGAATAACGAAACAAATGGCGTTTCGGGCGGTTTTATCGTTGACAAATATGATTTTTGGATATATGATAAGGTATCTAATAATTTTTATTAGAACACGCACGCGTGCATACGCGATACATTACTTGAAGATAAGGGACGCAATGCAAAATAATAAAAAAACACTTGGCACGCCGATCGACGGCTCGTTGCCGCTTGAAGTAAAAAACCTTTTCAAAAAGTACGGCAAAAAATCCGATTATGCCGTAAAAGACATCTCCTTCTCTTGTGCGGAAGGGGAAGTCGTCGGTATCCTTGGCGCAAACGGCGCAGGAAAATCCACCACTCTCAAATGTATCACGGGAATGATTCCGTTAAGTTCCGGCACGATAACCGTGTCGGGTTACAACGTGTCGAAAAATCCCGTGGAGGCAAAACGCAACTTTTCTTTCGTCACCGACAATCACACGGTGTTCACAAAAATGACGGGTATGCAATATCTTTCTTTTATGAGCGACGTTTACGGCGTACCGTACGAAAAGCGCGACGAGAAAATCCAGGAGCTCGAAGGGGTATTCAAACTCGGCGACAGCATAAACAAACTTATTTCGGGATACTCCCACGGAATGAAACAGAAAATATGTATGATGGGTTCGCTCATTCACGAGCCGCGGCTGTGGCTTCTTGACGAGCCGATGCTCGGTCTCGATCCCCGCACGCAGAACGCCGTCATAAACTATATGCGCGAGTACGTGCAGACGGGCAAAACCATTTTGTTTTCGTCGCACAATCTCGACGTCGTGGAAAGGATTTGCGACAGGGTGATTATAATTGCCGCTGGCGAACTCAAAAAAATCATCGTCACCGGAAAAGACAAATTCGACGGCGACGAACTTATCGAAAAGTATTACGATACTAATAAGGAAGACTGATGCTGGGCGTACTTCTGAAAAAACAGATGACCGAAAAGTTGTCTTATTTCAAGCGTGACAAGAAACGCATCGATATCGTCGGCGCGTTGCTTACGCTTGTGATGACGGCGTTTATTATGTACGTCGTTGTCGAGGTGTTCGGCGCGTTTGTCGCGAAATATTTGGAAATCAGGCTCAACGGCGTACGCGACGTGCGCGCGCGGCAATATGAAATAATGACGTTCGTGTACGAATTCGTTTTCGCGGTCGACGTTATCGGCGGCGTCGTAGCAATAAACCGCGCGATTTTTGAAAGCGACGACAGAATGATTATTCAGACTCTTCCCGTAAAGGCGTCGGACGTACTGTATTCAAAAATCATTTTCATTTACGCAAAACAGGTGTTGTCGGCGTTTGTGATTCTCGTGCCGTTCGTGGCGGTGTTCGCAAGCGTGACGAAGCAGGGCGCGGGATACGTGATCCTCGGGCTGCTTGCTGCGTTTATTATTCCCGTTATGTCGCTTTCGGTGTCGAGCGTGCTTGCGATGCCGTATTATTACGTCAAAAAGTTTTTCTCGTCGAAGTACGTTTGTCTTCTGGTGATAGTAACGCTGGTGCTTTTCGCGCTGTTTTATTGCTACGCGACGGTGCTCGACTTCTTAAAAACCCTTATGTCAACGGGCGAAATCAAGTTTTTCTTTTCCGAAAAGACGATGACGACGATAATTTCGGTGACGAAAAACCTTGTCCCCGCAAACTTTATCGCGGCGTTCACACTGAAAATGGACGTCTGGAAAAATCTGGGGATAATCGTGGCGATAACCGTCGCGACGGGCACAATCGGCATTCTCATAACGTCGCTTTTGTACAACAAGGCGATGAAAACGCGCGCGACGGCGGGCGCAATAATGATTTTTGCAAAAAAATCCGCGGCAAGAAAACTCCCGCCGTTTTTAAGTCTTTTGAAAAAGGAATTCAATCTCGTGCTGTTCACGCCCGATTACGCGGTGCAGTACTTCACGGTGGCGGCGATAATGCCGCTTATGGTATATTTTTGTATGGGAATCGGCAAAAACTTCCTGTCGTCGCTCATTTTCGTTCAGAGCGATTTCGAGTTGGCGATTTTGCTCACGGTGCTTTTCGGCGCGCTGACGAACACGTTCTGCGCGACGAACGTCAGCCGCGACGGGAAGTCGTTTTACGTCGAAAAGACGTTGCCGCTTTCGATAAACGAGATTATGGGCGCGAAAATCGCACTCAGTTTTGCGGTGGCGGTCTTGTCCGTCGGTATTGCGGCGACGGTGCTGCTTGCAAAGAAATACGTGTCGGCGGGCGAAGGCGTATTCGTGTTTTTCGTCGGCGCGATGATGGCGTTGTCGCAAATACTGTACGCCACAAGAAAGGATTTGAACAGTCCGCAGTTTTCGCTGGAAGAAGACAACGTCGTGAGGGAAAGCAACAACAACGTGTCGATAATCGTCGTGCTGGGGCTTGTATCCGCGATGATTCTTGGCGGAATACCCCTTTTCGTCAACGTATTGTCGAACGTTAAGGGCAAAGATATGCGCTGGTTTACTTACGTTTTCGTGAGCGTGTGCGCGGCGGCGGAGTTTGTCGGCTCGCTTTTATATTACCTTATCGGAATCAAAAACCGCTTTGACAGAGTAACGGAGGGGGATTAATATGAAAAAGAAAATAATCGCGCTTATAATGATAATTCCGATTGTGTTTTTGATCGCGCTGTTCTCCGTGGGGAAAGCGGCGGGCGTTTACGCGGACATTCCCGTGACGGGCATACAAATCACGACGCAGAACGAAGACGGGTTTATCGACGTGGACGTTGCCGATTACGAGCCCATCGCGTTTTTGGCGCAGGTGCAGCCCGTCAATGCAAGGAATCAGAAATATTCGTTTGAAATATCGGGCGTCGGCGGCGAAGCCCCAGACGGATTTGAAATAATCGACGGAAAACTTTATATAGATAACGTAGGAAAGGTGAAAATCACGGCGATTTCCGCCGAAAAAGGATTTAAGGACAGCGTCATAGTTTCCGCATATTCCACGAAAGTGTTAAGAATTTATCCCAAAGTCAACGGTGATGAAATCACGAGCGACGTAGTTTCGATAGACGGCGGCGAAAACGTATTTTCCGCAGAACTGTACCCCGAAAACCTTTCGGGCGAAACAAGGATATTTGAAGAAATCGGCGACAATCACATTCTGAAACTCAACGCCGTCACGGGCGTGGCGCAAGCGCTGTTTTCGGGCGAAACGCAGGTCAGAATTACTTGTCCCGAAGGACGAGAAGGGCTTGAAAAGGTTTTGACCGTCAAGGTCAACGTCGATACCGACAGCACGGGCTTTGCGGTCAACGGAAAAAGCAGCGGCGCGAAAGTCACCGTGAAAAACAAAGCGACAACGGCAAAACTTTTCGTCGAAAGCAAAAACGACGCCCTTGAAATATCCGACCTTACTTTGCCCGAAGGAGTCACGGCAAGCGGAATCGAAAGGATTTCCGAAAACAAATTCGTATTGACCTTGTCTTTTGACAAAGAATTTTCGGACGAAGAAAATTCGGGAAAGGTCGGCGCAACGGACTTTTCTTTGGAGTTTACCGAATATAACCTTGACGTGCGTACGTCGTATTATGACGGCGAAGGCGACGAAATCAAGCAAAAAAACAACACGAAAGTCACCTACGTCGCATATTCCGAAAGCGATGACGACGCGGACGTGAAGTTTGAAATAATCGACGGCGCGGACGTAATAACCCTTGAAAAACACGGGCAATTTGCAAATATTACCGCAACGAAAAGGGGCTCTGCCAAAATCAAAATCACTGCCGAGCACGACGGAAAAGTCATCAAAGAAATCGAAAAGACAATCCGCGTCGTGCCCAACGTGTACTCGATGGAGTTTGCGGACAGCGCGAAAGAGTACGGCATCGAAAACATACTGACAATTGGCGGCAGAAAACCCAATGGCAGGGCGGACACAAGGACGATTTTCGTCAGGGTTGTCACGGAAGCGGGCGCCGAAACGTTCACGGACGAATTTATGAACGTCGCGTTTTTTGCCGACGATGATTCGCTCTTTTCCTGCAAGGCGCAAACGGCGACGAACGCCGACGCGATTTCTGCGGAAATCAGGGCAAAGGGCACGGGGCTTACCACGCTTAATTCGGAACTCAAAAATTATAACCAATACTTCGGCACGAACATCTGCGCGAAAATTAGACTTCGCGCGGTCAAAGACGGCAGAAACGTCGGCAATTACGACGAACTGAAAACGGTGACCGAAGCCGGGCATATCGTCGTGCTGACAAACAACGTGATGCTGGGCGTCAAAATCGACGGCAAGGCTATGATCGAAGATGAACTCAAAAAAGACGTCAAAAAATTCATAACCACGTACGACAAAACGTATCTTGAGAATCTTGAAAAAAGTGGCGAAAACGGCGTTGTGAACAAGTATGTCCAATACCTTATCGAGTTCAAAAACCACGTTTACGGCAACGGTTTTGAAATCAACGCCGACAAGTTCACGCAGTGCAAGGACGCGACGGGGGTTCCGAAAATTTTCAAAGGGCCTTTGAATTTCGTCGCGATATCGTCCGCAAGCGTCAAAGGACAGGACAACGTTTCTTTCCTTGTAAGGACGGACAACGTGCTTATAAACAACGTCGTCTTAAAAGGTTGCAGCGACGATAGCCTTCTTGAAGAAGACGGACAGTTCAACTTGTCGAAACTCAACTACGTCGGCACAACGCTTGAAATCGCAAAAAGCGCAAAACTGTTGAACAGTCGCGTGTCGAACGGGCGCACCGTCGTCAGAATTTTTGCGGGCGGATCCACAATGGGAAGCCCCGTTGTTGAAGACAAATCGGCGTTTAACGTGCAGGATGAGAAGATAAACGTGCATATTGAAAGTTGCGTGCTTTCAAACGCGCGCGAATTCATATTGAAAATCGGCAGCAATCGCGCGCTGAAACAAACAAACGAAGTGCAAAGATTCCTTTTTGACGCAAACGGAAACAAATACTTGCCTTACAGCGAGAGCAACAAGACGGACAAATACTTCAACGACAATTATCTTATCAACGACGTTACGCTCAAAAACTCGGTGCTCGACACGTCGGGGTTGTTCTCAGTCGGTATGGAAACGCACTTCTCGGGCGAATTCTTGTACGGCGGGATAACGACGTGGGAAGGATGCGCGGCAACTTCGTATGCGTCGGCGCTTCGTATTGTCGGCGACGTGAAAATGCTTGACTGGAAAAACCTTTCAAACGTTGACAGCAGCACGCTTATCGAAGTTACCGGTGAGGCAAATCCATGGCTTTCGATGAACGTTGCGGAAATGATGAAAGAAGTCGCAAAGGTAAAGAAGGAATGTCGCGATATAATTCTGAACGTCGGCGGGACGGAATACGTCCACGGCGGCATAGCGTTTTACGGCGGCGGATATAACTATTCGTACCTTGACCTGACGGAAGCGAACGACGAAACAAAGCAGTTCGGCGTGTACGACGTCAATATCTCGGTGCTTGAAAACAGTGAGAAAGAAAATATTAAACAGCAGGGCGAAATGTTGCCTAGGGCTGCGGGCAAAGGCGATTTCAGATTTTACCTTTATAATAATAAATCGAGTAGAAACCTGTCATGGCAGGAAAACATAAAATACCAAGAAAGCCAAGGGATGAAAATTCATCCCGTGGTAGCGGAGGATGTTAAATGAGCAAAAAAGGATTAAAAACAATGCTCGTGTGTATCGTGCTCTTAATCGGGCTTGTTACGCTGTTTGCATGCAACAAAGGCAACGTGGCTGACAAAGACGGACAAACGAAAGTGGTTGTGAAAATCCAAGACGAAGACGGCAGCATTTACAAGGAAAACGTCGTGTTTTCCGACTTATTCACGCTCAGTCTTCAAAAAGAAGGATACACCGGAAGGCTGTATCGCGACGCGGACTTTTTGAAGCCGCTTACAAAGGATTCCAAAGTCAAAAACGGCGATACGGTTTACGTCAAATGGACGATAAATAAATACACCGTAACGTTTATGGACGGCGAAACGGTGCTTAAAGCCTATACGAACGTCCAGCACGGCGATACCGTAACCGCGCCCGAAGTCCCCAAAAAGGACGGCAAGACTTTTTCAAAATGGGACAAAGGTTTTTCAAAGGTCACAAGCGACCTTACGATAAACGCGGTGTACGACGTCGATACGTTCACGGTGACGTTTAAGGACGGCGAAAAGGTGCTTGAAACCCAAACGGTGGAATACGAAGCCGCCGCGACCGCGCCCGATACCGCCAGGCTTTCGCCGCCCGAAGGCATGCATTTTGCAAAATGGGACAAAGACTTTTCAAAGGTGACGGAAGATATTGAAGTTTCCGCCGTGTACGAGCTTAACGTTTACACGGTCACTTTCAAAAACGGCGAAACGATGATTAAAAACGAAAGGGTGAAACACGGCTTTGCCGCAACTGCGCCGAACGTGTTCGATACCCCAACTGAAAAGTTCGTCGGATGGGACAAACCGTTCGACAACGTCACAAGCGACCTTATCGTCAACGCAAAGTTTGAAACGAAGAAGTTCACGCTGACGTTTATTAACTTTGACGGCACGACGGTTTACACGGCGGAGGTCGAGTACGGCGCGTCCATCGACAGCCATTTTGAAACGGCAGACAGCGCTGCGACCGAGACGTACGATGAAGCTATTCTGGCATACGACGGCTGGTACAAAGCGGACGGAACGAGAATCGACGAACTCGATTTGCCCAAGATGCCGGCGCAAAATCTTACGCTTACGCTGAAATTAAGCCTTACGGCTTCCGCAATCGGCGATTTCACGGTTAATACTCCCGCGGACTTCACGTTTACGGAAAGCAATTCCGCCAAATTTACGGTAACGCCGAATGAGGGCACCGAATTGTACGATGGCGTTACTTATAAGTATATATGGACAATAAATAAAGATAACGTTATTTATAAGACGGAAGAAACAACCGTGTCGTCGCTCACCCTTCAAAACCTTGCGGCGGGTAAATATCTGGCAACCGTCAAAATCGTCGCGTCAATGGAAAACTGCGGCACTGTCGAAGAAGACTTTACGGCAGGCAAAACGCTTATCGTATCCCGCGCGGACATTTTGGACGTTTCCGTCGTAAACTACACAATCACAATGACGTACGGCGATGAAAACGCCAAAATCGAAATAAGCGGACTTCGTGATGGCGACGTCATTACGTATAAAGAAGAAAGAGATGAAGGGTTTAAGGAAAACGTCAAATTGTCGGAGCTCAACGTGGGCGAATACGGCTACTATGTCAGAGTATCGAGGGGCGACAACTACAACCCGTACACGTCGGGAAGAATCACGGTAACGATAAAAATGGCGGAAGTTACCGCCACCGTTACGCCCGACAAAGACACGTTGACATACGGCGATACTTTGCCGAGCCTTACCGCAACCATAAACGGCGAAACGTATAAGATCGAAAGCGGCAAATACACCTTGCAACTGAAAGACAGTATGCAAGCAATAACGGGCAGCGTTGCAAATAACGTCGGCACGTATAATATTGAAAACGTGGATATTTCGGTCTTATTCGCAAAGTATCCCGAAAAGAACTACATCATTGAGGACACAGCCGTCTGCACGATTACGATTAACAAAGCGAACCTTACGGTAACCGTTTCGTTGGACAAAACCGAACTTACGTACGGCGAAGCTTTGCCAAAAATAAGCTATACTTTCAGAGGGTTGAAACTTTCGGACGCGGAAAGTGACTTCACGATTACCGAAACGGAATTTGCAGAAAAACTCGATGCGGGTACGTATACGGCGGCCGTAACCATTTCGGGCGACAAGACGAATTTTTACGAAATCAACGTGAACACGGTCGAATTCACCGTAAAACAAAAAGATGCGACAATCACGATAAACACGATTGACAATATCGTTTACGGCGATAATGTGCCCGATTTGTCGGACGTCACGGACGTCACGGGAGTGCTTGACGGTGACAGCCTTTCATACACGCTTGAAACCGACTATACCGTCGGCAAAAAACCCGGCAATTATACCGCAAGAGTTGAGTTTAACCCCGAAGCCGCGGAAAACAAAAACTATGCAATCACCACAACCGGCAGAACGTTCAACGTCGGCACAAAGGATCTTACAATAAAACTCAATAATACGCCGACAGTTGCGGTCGGGAAAACCTACACTGTTGATGCGGAACACCTGGAAAAAACCGGACTTGTTGCGGGCGATACCGTCACGGGATACGTCACGATAACAAAGGACGTCGCAGGCACATATTACGCAGACGATTTCGACAAATCCAACCTTGTCGTTACGAACGCCGATTGCTACGTGATTTCGTACGAAATGAGCGTTACGTTTGTAGAGGTCACCTTCGCAATAGATTTCGCGGACGTTACGCTGACGTACGACGGGCAGCCGCACAGCGTTAAGGTCACAAAGACCGACGCAAGCAAAAACTACACGATAACTTACGGCACGACCGAAAACGATTGCACGCTTAATAATTCGCCCGAATATACAAACGCAGGCCCGTACACGATATTCTTTAAGGTTGTTGACAACGACACCCTCGCGGAGCATGTCGGATACGTCACGCTTACGATAAACAAGAAAGCGGTTGAAATTAAGGTAAAAGACGTCACGATAACTTACGGCGATACGCCCAAGTTTGAGTACACCGTCACGGGGCTTGTAGAGGGCGAAACGCTTTCGGGCGAAGCGGTTTACAGCGGCGAAGGCACGGATGCCGGCGATTATGAAATTTCCGTTTCGGGAATTACCGCAAGCGATAATTACAAGGTAACTTTCGTCACCGGCAAACTCACGATAAACAAAAAGGAAGCCAAAGTCGACTGGACTATTGCGAAAAGTTACGTTTACGACGACGGACAGACTTTGCCCACGGCAACGTACGACAATCCCGCAAAACCCGCAAACCTTATATTCAAAAAAGACGGCAAGGAATGCGAGTTCAAAAACGCAGGCACGTATACGGTAACCGTGGCGGACAACAACTATATCCTGACGAATAACGAAAAAACAATCGTCATCAAAAAAGCAACGTATGCCGATCCCGCGCTTTCGCTTACCGGCATAATATACGATCCCAACAAAACGCTCGGAAAAGATTATAAGATAGACGGGATTACTTGGGTTAACCCGGGCGAAACCCCCGTTTGCACAAAGACGGAGTACGCGGCGAAGTACAATATGGATCCCGCAAACTACGAAGACTTTGCAACGACGGTAACGCTCGTTCTTCAAAAGGCGACGGTAACGCTCGCGAAAAACCTTTTCGAGTTCAACTTTGACGGCGCGTCGCATGAAATAAGCACGACCGTGATGTATGGCACAATCAAATTAGATGAGTCGTTTTACACCCTGAAGTTTGAAAAGAATATGTTTTCTGCGGCAGGCACGCACAAAACAACCGCGACGCTTACGGCGGACAACTTCGCTTTGTCCGACAACGTCGTTTACGTAAAGGTCAAAGGCGTGAAAGTCGGCAACAACTATTACACAATCGAAGACGCACTTGCCGTCGCGAAAAAAGGACAAACGATTTTCGTTTTGAACGACACGGCGTTTGCATCGCAAGAAATTGCAGGCGTGCTTTACGACGACATAAAATTCAGAACCGTCGAAACGGGCGTAACGCTGCTTCTGCCGTTTAACGAGAACGACACCGTCGGTCATATCGGCGCGGGCGAAGACGGAAGTGCCAACTACAAGGCAACCGCCGCGCTTACGGGAACTGCGAAACTTTATAAGACGCTCGTTATCCCCAAAGGCATTGAAGTTATCGTCAACGGAAAACTTATCGTCGGCGCACAAACCGGCAAAATCGACGCAGGGCAAAAACAAAACGCGGTCTCGGGCAACTATTGCGAAATAAGTTTAGGCGGCACGATTACGCTCAACAACGCAACGCTTGAAGTGTACGGATATATCAAAGGCAACGGCGAAATTATCGCAAACGACTCGACCGTGATTGAAAACCTGTATCTTTCGGGTTGGATGGGCGGAACGCAATCTGCGGTAAGGTACATCGGAACACAAAACATTTCATCATTTGAGCTTATGGACGAAAAGACAATGCCCATAAAAAATCCGAAAATGTTCCCGTTCAGCCAATACGAATTGAGAGCAATTCAGTCAAGAGTAATTATAAACAAAGGGAGTAAGTTGCAGGGGTATACAAAAATAGCGACATCGAAACTGGAAAAAAAGATCTTAGGAATTACAATTACTATACCAGCGCAAGTAAACGAAGCGACTCTAACTTTTGTCTCTTCCGATGAAAGTAATGCGGCAAGCGGATTGTTCAGACTTGTCGGGAACAACAGCAAAATCATAAAATCGATGAACGGTGACAGAGTAAAGATTGATTTGTTTGGCGATATTAAAGACGGTTACACCGCTGTCAGCGTAAAGGTTGTAAAAGCAACGGTGGAGATGTCATCGAAAGAGGTTTTCTTCCCGATTGACGGTCGTACCGATATTACGCTCAAAAACGGCGCAACGTTTACGCAAAGCTATATGTTCAAAGCGTTGCCGGGCGCAGCGATTACCGTTGAAAGCGGCAGTGTTTACAACGTCAACGGAAAACTCGTTATGTACGATAAATCGTTCACCGATATTTCGACGTATCCGTATCCGGGCGCAAGTCGCGGCGATTCGAAACTTATTGTAAACGGCACGATGAACGTCAACGGCGCACTCGGCGGAAACGTAACGTCGGACAACGTTGGTGCGGTCGCGGTCGGGGCAAACGCCACGATAAGCGGAGTTCACTCGGCGGAAGGAGAGGGCACAATGGATATCGGATTGCCCACAAAGTTTACTTTCAACGATACATGCGGCGTAACCAAATCGCTGGTGTTCGTAAATGCGGACAACTCGACGGTTGCGGCGGCGACAAACAAAACCTATAATTACAACAACGGAACGTGGCAATAACCGCGCCCGATCTCAAAAAACAAAGTATGCGTCCGAAAGGGCGCATATTTCTTTGAAAATCGCTTGCAACTTTTCCCCCGCGGTGATAATATATCGTGAGAAAATTCAAGGTGAACTAATGAAAAAACCGCTTAAAAAAATCCCGAAGACCGCGGAACTTATGTGGGTGCTGGGCATATTCCTTGTCGCGCTTGGCGTGACGATGAGCAAGAAAGCCGATCTCGGGGTTTCGATGATTGCCGCGCCGACGTTTATCGTGTACGAAGCGATAAGGCCGTTGTGGGCAGTGTCGGTGGGCACGGTCGAATATCTTGTGCAGGGCGCGATTCTCCTTATTATGTGCGCCGTCGTGCAACGGGTGAACTGGCGATACCTGCTGGCGTTTGCGGTGGCGGTGATATACGGCTACGTGATGGACATGTGGATGCTGGTTTTCAAAAACGTCGTCATTTCGGAAGCGTACTTAAAATGGCTTATGCTTATCGCGGGCGACGTGATGACGGCGGCGGGCGTGGCGTGCTTTTTCAGGACGTATATGCCGCTTCAAGTGCACGAACTTTTCGTTGCGGAACTGTCCGACAGATATTCCTTGAAAATAAACAGGGTGAAACTCGTTTTCGACTTGTCTTTTCTGGCGCTGTCCGTGGTGCTTGCTCTTACGATATTCAGGGACGCGAATACCTTTGAATGGAAAAATATCGCCACGACAAGTTATCATAGTCTGGGGCTTGGGACGATTGTCACGACGTTGATAAACGCCCCGATAATCGCGGTAATCGGGAAAGGGCTTGACAAAGTTTTCAGCTACACCCCGCTTTTCCCGAAACTTGAAAAGCTGATAGGCCGCAAAAAGAAAACGGACGCGCCGACCGAAACGGAACAAAATACCCCCGAAAACGAACAAAACCAACCTGCGGAACAAACCGCAGAAGAACAACCCTCAAACGACAAAAACATCGCACAACAAACAACTGTCAAAACGACACTCTTGCTACATAAAAAACAAGCCGCAGGGGACTTAACAAAGTTAAGAAAGGTTTTTAGCAACATAGTATAGTTATTTGAGATTAGTTTTGATTGATAACAAAATTCCGCTTAAAAGAAAAATCGTAATCGACGATTGATTCCATCCGGCGTGTTTATTCGGAAAACAAATCAAAATAAAAGATTTTACGACAACGCAAAGTAAAAGCCTGTGAACAAAACTTTATCATAAAAACGTTGTCCAATTAAACAACAATAAACTTACGTTCGATTTGTGCGATTTTACGTTTATGCAGTGTACAAATCAAAATAAAAGATTTTACAACAACGCAAAGAAAAGCCTGTGAACAAAACTCTATCATAAAAACGTTGTCCAATTAAACAACAATAAACTTACGTTTGATTTGCGATATTTTACGTTTATTCTGAAAACAAATCAAAATAAAAGATTTTACAACAACGCAAAGAAAAGTTTGTGAACAAAACTCTATCATAAAAACGTTGTCCAATTAAACAACAATAAATTTACGTTAGTTTTGTGCGATTTTACGTTTATTCTGAAAACAAATCAAAATAAAAAACCTTACACAATATTCAAACACAAATTATTTATCCTGACATTACTCATTTTCCAACCATCTTATAAATAAAGTTTGCACAACAATATGCAAGAGTGTCCTAATGACAGTATGATAACCCCCCCCAAAAAAAAGAAAGCATCGCATAAGAAACACAAAACCCCCGCAAAATCGCGAGGGTTTTTAATTTGAAAAAGTCTTCCGAAATCTTAAAATGCTCCCGAAAATTGAAAAACTCCCGAAAACGGGGAAATTTAGATGAGATTGTGTTTTTCTCGGCAGGTTCTGAAAAATCCTAGTGTACGCGTCGCACACTTCGCTTTTGAAATCGCGTTATCAGGGGCGATAACGCTCACTCTTTTGATTGTGTGCGCCTTTTCCCCAAAAGTACAAAAGTATCTTTTGGGGTCCCCTTTTCTCACGAATTTTCGGGTTCTGTCGAAAAGGCAAAATATCGCTAAATTTCTCCGTTTTCTTCCTGACGTTTGTTTTCGATAATATTCAAAACCACGGTTATCGACGGCACGATTACCGCAAACAAGCAAAGTTCGATAACGGTGTTGATTGCAACCACGCTTGACAAAAGCCACTTGAAATTTATGACAAGTCCGTCGTAGTTTTTGCCGTGCGCGAACGCCAGAAACATTGAAAGGAACAATATCGTGTTGGTGATAACGCCGCAAATCGTTGAAAAACAGCCGATTGCAAAGTTCACGGCGCGTTTTTGTTTTTCGGTGCGCGGTTTTGTCGATTTCGCCGCCGCCTTGCTCAGCCCTTTGTATACGAGCGCGCAGACAGTGCCGCACAATATGCGCGGAAGCAACGACACGAGCGGGTTTATCGCAACGGCGTACATAGGAATACTGCCCGAATAAATAAGCGCGATAAACAAACTTACAAGCCCGAATACGCCGCCCGAGATCGCGCCGAATTTCACGCCGTAAACCTGTCCGCAGACGAAGACGGGAATAAGCCCCAGCGCAAAACTTATCGGCAGCCCGAATTTTTGTATGATTTCCGCAAGAGCCTGCAACACGACGACAAGGGCAAGCGTTATCCCAAGCGTCGCGATTTCTTTGTTTTTCTTGTGATTTTCAACGTTGTTCATAAACGTTATTATACAAATATTTTCAAAAATGAAAAGCAAAAACGCTTATAATTTATTCAAACGTCGACGTGGAGTTCAGCAAAAACGCTTTCAGCTTCTCGGTTTTGGGATTGTCGAAGATTTCGTCGGGAGTGCCGTATTCGGCGACTTCGCCGTCCGCCATAAACACGACGCGGTCGGCAACCTTTCTTGCAAAGTCCATTTCGTGCGTTACGATAATCATCGTGCTGTCGCCTTTAAGCCCCTTTATGACTTTCAGGACTTCGCCGGTAAGTTCAGGATCGAGCGCGGACGTCGGCTCGTCAAAGCACAGAATATCGGGGGAGAGCGCAAGGGCTCTTGCGATTGCGACGCGCTGCTGTTGTCCGCCCGAAAGTTCGCAAGGATACGCCGAGCACCTGTCCAGAAGCCCGACCTTTGAAAGAGTCTCTTTCGCGCGGGCGTCGATTGCCGAAAGTTCGGTTTCTTTAAGTTGCTTTTTTTGCAAACTCAATGCTTTACCGCGTACTTTTTGCTGTTTTAACTCCTTAATTTGCTGTTTTATCTTGTCTTTTGCCAGGAGTTCCGCAGATATTTTCACGTTCTTCAAAACGTTCATGTGCGGGAACAAATTGAACTGCTGGAACACAAGTCCGAAGTGCAGCCGTTTTTTCCGAAGGTCGTTGTATTTTTCGTTTTTGTCGCTTGCGCCGTCGAAAAGAGTTTCGCCGTCAACGATGATTTGCCCGTCGTCGGCGGTCTCCAAAAAGTTCAAGCACCGAAGGAGCGTCGTCTTTCCGCTGCCCGAGGAGCCGATAATCACCACGACTTCGCCTTTGTCCATTTCAAAATTTATGCCTTTCAGCACTTCCTGCGCGCCGAACGATTTTTTCAGATTTTTAACTTCGAGTATTGCCATATTTTATACCTTATAATAGTCCAGCTTCTTTTCGATGTAGCGGAAAAGAAGAGTGAGCAGTCCGCTGAATACGAGATAAAATACGCCCGCATAGAAAAGCGGCCACAATACGACGTAATTGTTGACGATTTGCTCGCTGAATTTGATGAGTTCCACAACGCCGATGACGCGCGCAAGCGACGTGTCCTTGACAAGCGTGATTATTTCGTTGGACATCGGGGGCATAATGCGCTTCACGACCTGCGGCAAGGTTACGTAAAAGAATGCCTGCGATTTTTTCATGCCTAAGACCGCCGCCGCTTCCGTTTGTCCGCGCGGTATCGATTGGATCCCGCCGCGATAAATTTCCGAAAAGTAGCAGGCGTAGTTTATCACAAACGCCACGAGCACCGCCGTGAATCGCGATTGCATCGGATAATCGAACAAAAGCCCCGGCACGTAAAATACCACGATGATTTGAAGCATAAGCGGCGTGCCGCGGATAACCCATACGATAAGTTTTGAAAGATATTGAAGCGGTTTGAACTTCGACATCGAGCCGAAACAGACGATAAGCCCCAAAGGCACGGATAGGACAAGCGTCAGAATAAACAAAAGACACGTCGTCCCAAACCCCGTGAAAAGTTGCCTCGTCACTTCCGAAAATGAAATTGTTGCTGCCGATAAAACCATATTTATAAGTCCGTAAAAAAGGTAGATTTCGCCGTTTGCACGGCGAAATCGAAAAAGTATTTTTTTGTTTAATTATTTTATGCCGAGAATTTCCTTTGCGGCGTCTTCGCCTGCCGAGCCGTCTTCCGCCACGATGCGCGCTTTTTTCAAAGCGTCGTAGGAGTTGTATTTATCTTTGTCGGCTTTTCTGATGACGGCGCATTGTTTGTTTTCAAGGTAGTTCATCGTTATCGACCATTGTGCGGCACGTGCCGGCGTTACGGTCAGACCGTTCCATACGCAGTCGATGGTTTTTGCTTCCATTTCGGATTCCTTGTTGCCCCAATCGATAAGTTTGAATTCGACCGCGATTGTCTTGCCGACTTTCTCGCTGATTTTTGCAAAGACCGCTTTTGCAAGGTCGGTGTCGAAACCGCCCGTCGTTTTGTCGCCCGAGCCGAGAGCCATGGGCGCGTTCAAGGTGAATCCGATGACGATTTTGCCTTTGCTTTTGATATAGTCAAGTTCCGTATTGTCCGCTTCGCCCGTGGGTGCGGTGTAGGCAAGGTCGAGCGTTGCCGCGGAAATGCCGTATTTTTCGGCGATTGTTTTGTAGTCGGCGTCTTTAAGTTCGGAAAGCGTCTTATTGACAAGGTCAGTGAGCGCGTTGTATTTGCCGTCGGCTGCCTTTCTGAAAGCGATGCCGTAGTATTCCTTTTCAAATTCCACGTCAGCGATCGTCAGATTTTTCGCCATTGCGGAGTCGACGCTCAGAAGATAGTTCGCCATCGTGTAGTCCATTATGCCGACGTCGGCGGTTTTGGCGTTGAGTTCCTTAAAAACGTCTGCCTGCGCCGAGAGCGCGGTGTAGCCGGGTTTTATATCCTTGTTGCAGGCTGCAAGCGCAAACGCCATCACGAAAACTATTGAAATAATCGAAACAATAACGGTGATTTTCTTTTTCATATTTACCTCGGTTTAACGCATTAGTAATTTAGCGTAATAAAGTGTTATGAATGAATAATACCACATATAAAAAGTTTTGTAAAGCAAAAAACAAACATTTTCAAAAAATTTTTTGCTTATATAATAATAAAAATAGTTATATATGATAAAAACAAAATAA
>ENA-OYYJ01000135-OYYJ01000135.1-human-gut-metagenome-genome-assembly--contig:-NODE-135-length-29534-cov-5.221412_pt1 | contig 29534 bp, 18 predicted proteins | sample MGYA00243248_ERZ653447 | MGnify/ENA primary metagenome ERZ653447 (study PRJEB26926, sample SAMN06165030) | human gut metagenome | biome: ENVO:00009003; feature: ENVO:2100002; material: ENVO:00002003...
ACGAGATACTGATCGGTCTCGTGGGCTCGGAGATGTGTATAAGAGACAGGGGTTTTCAGGCTCAGTAGTATCGCTCGGCTCGTTCGGTTCGTCAGGTTCACTCGGAACGTCAGGTTCTACGGGAACTTCGGGTTCGTCGGGAACATTTGGTTCTTCTACCTTGTTCTTGACATCAAGTACGCCAATAACGTTACCCGATTCTTCAATAACAATTACCGTGTAATCGTCTTGCTTGTCCGTAAAATCAATACTTCCGTTTCCGTTCAACACTTCAACCGTCGTATTCTCTGCGCTGTCAGTAATAAAAAACTGAATAGCGCCGTTATACGTTTCGCCACATTCACAGTCGTATGTAATCGTTAAAAGTTTGCTTTCGTTATCGTACTGATAACCGAATACATACTCGTGCGTTTCCGTTTCTCCACCTACGTTATCGGGATTCTCTTCTTCACCGCCGCCCAAGTCAGGGTTTTCAGGCTCAGTAGGTTCACTCGGTTCAGTAGGTTCTTCGGGTTCAATAGGTTCAATGGGTTCCGTAGGTTGTTCAGGCTCTACGGGAACTTCGGGTTCTTCGGGAAGTTGCGTATATCCATTGTCGCCACTCGTTACATAGTCCGATAAATAACTGTAATCACACACACTACATTGATGCTTGGTGTACCCAATGCTATCTGCCGTCGCTTCATACACGGTATCTTCAAACGTATGCCCTACGGGTTTTACATAATCACTTACATATCTATCTCCACAGTCGGAGCAAAGGTGTACTGTAAACCCGTAAGAAACACAAGTGGGTTCAACTTTACTTTCTTGATGGCTATGCCCCGTCGCTTCTACGATATTATCTTGATAAGAATACTCGCACACAAGACAGGTATAGGTCGTATATCCACCCTCAGTACAGCTTACTTCCTTGATTTCCAATTCATAGTCGTGTCCGTTTTCAGGAACAACGCTGTCTACATAGAAATACTCGCACACAAGACAGGTATGCGTTGTGTATCCTTGTTCGGTACACGTCGGGTCTACTATTACGTCATCGTAAGTATGTCCCGTCGCTTCTACATAACTATCTGCATATTCATAGCCACACACATTACAAAAATGAGTGGTAAAGCCTTTATGCGTACAAGTCGGTTCTATTACAACATCGGTGTAATTATGCCCCGTAGCTTGTACGTAGTTGTCTCGGTACACGTCTCCACAAACAGAACACGTGTATTCGGTAAAACCATTATTCGTACAAGTCGGAGCATACTCAAATGTTTCGTATTCGTGAGCGCAAACGTTATCCGCCTCCGCTGCAAATGCCGTAGTGCCACTTGCATTGCCCATCAACGCACCGCAACCCAACACGGTAAAGGCAATCGCCAATACCGTCATAAGCAGTTTGTTTTTAGTCTTTTTCAATTTTCTTCTCCTTTTTTTATTTGACCGCACTCGCTTGTAAATCCATAAGTTCGTGTGTCATTTTGTCAATATAGTCTGCCATATTGCGAATTTCATAGGCTTCGCTTTGGCAATAGTCGCCCATTATCGAATACAAGAACGTTGCTTTATTTTCGAGCTTCATACTACGAACAGCACTTGCATCTCTGCCTTTGAGCATCTTTATAAACTCATTCAACTTTATGTGAATATCGTCAATAATTTTCTGCCATTTCTTATCCAAATCTTCGATGCGTTCTTGTTCTGCCTTTAAGTAATTAAGTTCTTTTTCATCGTCCTTTTCGATTTCGTCAAGAGTTTTATTCTCAACGCTTTGTCCTTGTCCGTTTATATCAATATCAAACACGTACTGACTCTTATCAAATAGCACGGCTTCTCTCTTTGAAATGTCCGCTTTACCGTCTGCGAAATACACTTTTGCCAACTCGTAAGACGGTGTAAATCTCGTCCAAATAGGCTCATAACCACGTACTGATACGATGGCATCACCTTTTTCGTCGCCGTTAAGTCGTTCAAGCATACCAACCGTAATTAGTGGTTGATTACTTGCGCCCGTATTACTTGATGCAGGGTTTTCTGCGTTCGTATTTACGGAAAAGTTTTTGATTTTCTTCTGCCCACACAACTCAGAAAACTCTTTTCGGGTGTCCGCATCGTCTGAACCAATGAAAATCTTTACGTTACAGTTTGTTTTTATGATGTCGCCTATGTCTCGTCCGTATTTTGCAGTAAGTTGTGAAAAACTCTGCAACACGAACAAGAAGCGAATACCACGTGAACGTGCTACGGTTACCATACCCTCGATATTGTCAAACTTAGGCAAGTTTCCGAACTCATCTAAAACAAAGTACGTATTTCTTTTTAAGATTGCCGTATCAATTCCCTCTTCTTTTCTACGTAGATTCAAGTTCGCCTTTTCAACCAACTCTTTATACATTTGAGTAATAAAGAGCGTTACGAAACGGTGTCTTGTAAACCTTTCATCGGGAACGATAATAAACACGGCATTAGGTTCCTCGTCCATATTGATTATGTCAAGGTCATTTTCGCTCGTCAGAGACAAAATACCGTCATCAGCGAGCTGTTGCATATAACTGTTGACTTCCGATAAGTACGACGTTAAGGTTTTATCCGACGTAATGAGAACGGTGTTCACCAAACCCTTAACTTTTGAAAATTCGTCTCTACCTTCAAGCAGATATTCTCTCAGTTTCGTGGTATCTTCTGAACAGTATTTCGTAATGTTATGGTAAACGTTGAAAAGCAATAACTGCTTCTCTTCCATCTTTCCGTTAATACAGTCCTCGCAGAAAGCAAGCACTAAACCAAAAATCAAGTTTCGTGCGCCCTCCTCCCACGTTGGTTGGTCTCTATTTTGCACGGGACAAAGCGTATATACTAAGTCCATAGCATTTTCAAAGATTTCATCTTTGAGTTCTTGCACTCTCGTTCTTGCATCACGATAGGAAATAAATTCTTCCCCTGCGCCGTAATACTTACCGTCTTTATGCACACAGTTGTTTTGCAGTTCCTTTACAAGTCTGATTCTCCTGATTAGCACGTTCATCGGATTCCATCTTGCAGAACTGTAAGGTTCTCTTAGGTCAAGCACGGAAATTTTATATCCCTCTCTCTTTAAGTGAAGAGCGTGTTTTTCATACAACTCTTTCTTCGGGTCTGAGATTACTAAACTCGGCTTGCCTGCACTTTTTCCAAGTACGGATATGTTTTGGTCAACGAACCCCGTCGTCTTACCACTACCCGTCGTACCAACAATCAATGCGTGAAGTTGACTTGTAGAAATAATTTCTATTTCTTTGCCTTTCTTCTCTGCACCGATTACGATACCGTCGGGCTTGTTATTGACCTTATCAAAGTTCGTTACGGTAAACTCTTTCATTTTCTTTAGCTTTTTAACCGTTAGCCACTCCGTATCTTCCAAGTCGTTTTCGTTCATTGCGATATTCTGCGCATCCACTCGGTACATTAACAGGTAGGCAACCATTATCATTCCGTCTACCACACCGTTAATAAGCCAAAAGTTTCTTTCGCCCCAAATATCGCCAATACTCTCATAGCCGAAATAAGCAAACAGACACATTACCCCGACAAAAATTAGTGCGAAGATGATAGTCCATAGCAATATTCCGAGCTTATGAGACTTGCGCTTTTTGTGTTTTTTTGCTTGTTCTCTCAACCTTTATAATTCACTCCTTTATAATTGTTTCTTGCCGCTTCTTGCTCTTGTCGCTTCTTCTCGGCTTTCATTTCTTCTTCGATTTCCTGCAACCGTCTTGAAAAGTCTCGCTCCAACAGTTGGTGATTTCTACCAATCGAAGTGAAGAACTTTCTAAACCGTTCGGTTATCTTTTTTCTTGACATAGATAATTTCCTTTTCAGATGATTATCGTTTGCCTTGTACTTGACGTTCTTGTTCCTTTCGTAATACTCAGGCTTGATAAACTTAGCAAGGTTGATAATGAGATTCCCTTGTCGGCGTTTGTATTCCGCTTCCAAATCTTCAACGATATGAATATCTTTCAAATCAATTTCATCGTGATACGTGGGACTTCCCTTTTGCGGTTCTTTACTCTTTCCGCAAATTTGTTCAATTACCTTTTTCCGTTTATCAAGTTCCAAATAAAACTTTAAGTTCGACTGACGTGCTTCTTTGTCGTAGTCAAGTATCATATTGACAATTTTATCTACCCGCCCTCTGAACGGCTCCATATCTCGACTTCCATACGATAACCGTCCTTTTTTCGGCAGTTCTTTTGCAAGAGCAAGTATTTCTGCCTTTATATCCTGTCGGCTCGTCATCGCAGTCTTGACAGCAGTCATTTCCTTTAATCTCCGCAAGGCATTGTCTCTCGCCTTATGCAGATTCCCTTTGTCATCTCTTATTGCCAACGCAAGACGAACTTTCATATTATTTATTGCTTCAATAGGTATTTTCCCTTTTGCTCGATATGCTTTATCTCCTTGCGCTGTCTTATACTTTGGTTCTTTTTCCCAAAACACAAAATGAATATGTAAGTGTTCGGGTCTATCAAGGTGTAAGGCGCACATAAAATCAAGGTCTTTCAAAGACAAGCGACATTCTTTGAAGAACGACGGGAACGTTCGCTTTATCAGTGCTATACATTTTTCAGGAGTGTCAATCTTATACGATTCTTCCTTGTTCAATGATAGAAAACCGTGCCATATATTCCCCTTGTTCTCTTTTGCTCTTTTCTTCATAGCCTTGATTTCTTCTTCACTCAGTACACCCGTGTGATTGAACACGCCCGTGTTCTTTTCTAAGTATTCAAGAATTGTTTTATTTTTTTTGTCGCCTAACCGTTTGTGTTCAGTAGCCATATAACTAAAAACATTTTTCTCTCCACTCATATCAAAGAACGGGCGGTTCCGTTTATGCTCTGCCACTTCACTTGGCGTTGCATCTCTTGGTAATCTGTAAGGCGTATATTTAACATCAAAAATTACGGGTTGGTTACTTATTTATCTTTCCTCCTATCTTCTTGAATTTGCCGCATTACCATTCTCTCGTGTCCAACGAGATACTCAGGCGTATCTCTAAAATCGCCCCTTTCAAATTGTTCGGGACGAACGGAATAACCGTAGAGATGTTTTGCACGTTCATTGAATAACGATGCCGTCATAGATTTTGAAAGAGTTGTGTTCAAAACAATTTCTTGTAGCAGACGTACCATTTCTTCAATTCGCTTGTCGGGTATTGTCTCGATTACAATAGGTGCGCTTGGCGTTGATGTGGGCGTTCGTTCTTCAACTTCTCCAACTTCAATTTCACCAAACTCTGCTCTTATGTATTCGTCCAAACCATAGTACAAAGCGTTGGGTATCGCATTGCTAATTTTTACTTTTTTGACTTCTTCCAACCATTTCAATTTCTCGTAGATATTGCTATCCGTGATTCGTACATAGGCTCTCCACAAACCGTTTTCTACCTTTTGTTTTTTGTCTTTCTTTTCCATTTCGTCCTCTCAGAAAATCGGGTTTCCCGATTGTTCACAACCGTCCCGCACGGTTGCATCAAAAGCGGTTAAAATGCAATTTTAAGCGGTTTTCTTAACCTGCTTAGGATTTTGCAAAATTCGCTTTATTTTTTGCCCCGTCTCCTTTGCAAGATTTGTCGGGTTTATCGAACTCACCAAATACGTTTTTAAGCATATCCGATACAATGTCGCCACCGATTACTGCCCTTGCAACGCAAGGACCAAGCACATCGTTTTCACGTCTTAAATTTGCGCTTTTTACACCGCCAATTTTACCCGTTTCACGGAAGAACTTGTCCTTGTCAAACGACTCTTTCATAAGTGCAAACACCGATTTAACAGTTGCATCCTTGCCCCTATATTCCTCGTTGTTGAAGTTGTATGCGCAGATTGCTTTATAAAGTTCACCTGCTTGCTTGTCAGTCAAAATCTTCGCAACTTCACCGTCGATTTCTCTTACCTTAAAATTATTTACTTTCATTTTTCTTCTCCTTGTTTTCTAAAATTTGTACGAATAAAATAAATGTTGGATAGGTATTTGCCGTTAAATATTCCTCGAAATAGCCACCGTCAAAATAGGTAACTACCGCATTATAAAGGTTCTGCCTATCTTCTTTTTTTTCGCACTCACACAAAGCTCTAAGTATTGCTTCGCCGTCTTTTGTCAAATTTTTTTCTCCTTGTTTTTTATCTAAGCACCAATCCAACCAAAAACCGAACTGATTATATTCACATACCATCTCCTATCTTTAACCAAATCAATGTCTGCATCACCCGTGTGCGCTCTCTTGTAGCCAACGGTATATAATAGGTTATGTAGACGGTATTCCCCTAAAATCTGAGTATTGCTTCTATACACTTTCATCCCATTTTGATGGGTATAATAACGGATAAATAACATTACGGAAACACTCTCTTCTCTGCTTGCTGCTTGGTATGATTGCACCACTTTTACACTACTGTTTCCAAACTGTAATGTTATTCTCTTTTCTTCTTCTAAGGTCAAAATTACCTTGCCGTTTTCATACTCTTCATAATCAAATTCGGAGTTAAAAGAATTGATAAACTTGCTGTTTTGTGTTGTCCGTATTAGGCAGTAAATACTCATCACAAGTATCAAAACATTTACTGCCGTTAGGACTATTAGGGAACGCCTTTTCTTCATTACGTCTTGGCGTTTACCCCACCTTTTCCTTTTCCCCAAATTGGGCGCAAAGGACTTGCGTGTTTACTCTTTATACTCTCTACAAATTTCAAAGATTGCTCTGCCATTCGTTCGTAAAAAGAGTTTGGTTTTTCGTCTCTAAATTGTCCTGATGATTTGAAAACTCTGAGCAGTTGTTCCTTGTCTCCGTTGCAGAACATCGCAAGTCGGCTCATCAAAGAACGCTCGTTTTTCTCTTCCGTTTCAAGTACCGAAATACCTCGATAAAGCTGTGTAAATTTTGCTCCGTCTCTTGTTTTGCTTGCTCTCTCTACTACATCTCTATCCCCCATTCTTGTTAGACTTTCAATGCCACGCTCAGTCATATCTACGGGCTTGCCTGTTGTTGCCGGCATTGCCCGTGCAGCAATCTCGCTTGGCTTTACAAAAACCTCTGATTTTTCTTCCTGTATCTGTTCTTTTTCTGCTCTTTCTATACTGAAATCTTGCAGTTCTTCAAAGGTACATTCTTGAAATTCTTTATCTGCCCAAAACGGTAAAGTCTGCAATTTATCAAACTCTTCCATAAGGGCTTCCTTGCTCGAAAACGCATAGTTAATTGCAAGTGTCGTTTGACCGTAAGCACCTGCCATATACACCTTGTAAACGGTCTCGTCATAGTGATTTTTGTCCGTTACAATCGCATATTTTTCTATGCTTTTCTTCTGCTCAGCCTGTTCTTGATTTTTCTTTTGCTGTACTTTCAAGGAAACATATTTCGCAATTTTATCCGCATCGGTGATAGCCGTAAAAAGTGCGTTAGGATTGTCTTTAATTTCCTTTTTCCAAGCGGCAATGTACGCTGAATTATTACGTTTATGCTCGGCATCTACTTGTATTTCCAAGTCTTGCTCGATAAACATAGAAGCAATCTCTGCCCTAAGTTCTTCCAAAGCATAGTCAGGCGTTCCAAATAGATTTTCAATATTTCTATTAAGTCTGCTTTCGTGTCCCGTAGAGTGTCCAAGTTCGTGCAATGCTGTTGAATAAAACTCTTGCATTGAAAAGAATTTTTCCCTGTTCGGAAGATGAATTTCGTCGGTTTTTGGTCTGTAATACGCTTGCGAGCCACCATATACAATCTTGGCTTCGTTTTCGTTCCAATAGTCCAAAAGTTGTTCAACTCTATCCACCTTTTCCATAGGATTGATTTCAGTTTTTTCAAGTGCAGGAATACCATTGATAACGTCGCCGTTAAACACACGATAGAATTTCCTAATAGGTTTGACATTATGAGAAAAATAATCATTTTTCTCTTCTATTGTCATACCGTCAAGTACGCTCCTATCCAATCTTTTGCCCGTTTGTTTATCTATAAGGTCAAAGTATTCGATTGATACGCCTGCCCCTTTTCCTAAGCTATTTCCCTCTTCGTCGGTTTTGAAAGTCCAACCCTTTTCTTGCATTTGATTAAACGTTACCCAACGATAATCCCCGTACCCTCTTGACATTGCAACAAGAGATAACGTAACGTTGTTTATTCCGTGATATTGCTTTTTCGTGATTGCAGATTCGGGAACTTTCGGCATACTCCATCCTGCTTTCCATATCCCTGCTCCTTCATCAAGATTTTTCATTACCTCGTCGAACAAAAACTTACGCTGTGGCGTTAGTTTTTCATAGTCAACTTGTTTGATTGCTTCTTCCAAAACTAACCGTCACCTCCTCTTCCAAAATCGGCTCCCCTAACTCTTCGGGGACTTCGGTATCATACAAATCTTCAAACTCATAACCATAAGGAACGTGAAGTTCCGTTCTGATTTTTCTTTTTTTCATAGTTCCTCCAATTTTCAGTCTAATCGTGATCTGACTAATCACGATTAGACTTTCTTATTTTCTTACCTTTTGCCATTACCCGATGAGTTTGCGGGTGGTTTTGGCTTATACGTACTCGTCGTATTAGCCTGAAATCGTCCCGTAGTATCCTTAATTGCTTTCACAACCGTACACTCGTAATAATCGGGAGATTTATCGGGACGGAACAAACCACTTGATTGAAAAATACGAAGCATTTGTTCTTTGTCGCCGTTACACCAAAACGCAAGACGGTTCATCAAAGACATATCACTATTAGAGTGATTGTTCTGCAAATCTTGCCCCTCGTATAACGCCTTAAACGTTGCGCCGTGCTTCTTCTCTGCACAAGCCTTTTCTACCACGTCTCTATCAGACATTTTAGAAAGTCCCTCAACGCCTGCGCCTTTGCCATCGAACTCAGAACGTTTATCGCATTTTCTTTCAATAAGTTCCTTCATTTCAGGCTTATCAAAACTCTCAAAACGTTGATAACTTGCTCCATCCCCTGTCATAGCAATAAAGTGAGTGCTACGGTAAAATTCCATATCTCCGTCCTTAGAGAAAGTTCTTACGTCCATACCTTCCGTAGTACCGAAGATATGCAAGCCCTTTCCACTTACCGACGTTTCAATGTAAGTCTTTCCGCATTTACTCAACACTTCTTTTGCAAGGTCAGAATAATTACCGTTGTCATCAATACAATGGTCAAGGTCAATACAAGCAAGCCCGTCTTTACCGTCAAGCGCATAGGCAAGCGTTACACCGCCGTGTTCACTTGCGAACTTACAAGCTGTTTCATAGTCCGTCCAAGTAGTCGGGTCGTCGCTACGTGCGAACTTGTTGGTATGACAGTCAATCAAGTATTTCTCAACCTTTCCTTTTTCTTCGTTGTACTTGGTTCTCAAAACTACCCAATTTGGCTTGTCTTTCATTTCTTGCGGAATACTCTCGTCAAGAATTTTCTTCCTTTCGGCAAACTTTTCACTTGGCGAATTACTCGGCTTTTGATAGGATTCCACTTTCTTACCTTTGACTTGTTCAATGAACTCGTCTACGCTAAGTTCGTGTTCTGCGCTCTCTCTATTATTTTTAAGCCTAATTGTAAAGTCAGGCGGTAAACTGATTTTAAGTTTATCGTCTTTCGCATCTTCCATAAGATTTCTCGGCAAATAGAATACATAGCCGTCATATTCACCCTCAGGCATACGCATAAGGTTAGACTTTTCGTATTCCTTAATAAACATCTCGGACGGTACAAACACGTGTTTCCACCCGTTCTTGTCTTTGCTCTGACTTTGTGCAGGTGCGCTTGCACTATTTGCAACAAAGTTCTTATCCATCATCGGCGCAATCTCTCTTGCCGATAAGTCTAACTTTTCCGTTCTTTCCCTATTTTGTGCCGTTACACTAAAATCTTCGGGCATCGTGATTTTCACATAACCATCTTCTCTCGATTTATCTTCTTCGATAAAAGCGTTAGGCACGTAAAAACCATACCCTGCATATTTCTCTTCTTCGGGAATAGTAAGTAGCGAAGATTTTTCATACGTTCCTTTGATTGCTTCTCTTGAAACGCTGAAAGACACTCGCTCTTTGGGTTCTTCCCTTTCGTAATCTTTATCCGACGTATTATCACAAATCTTCTTGAACTCTTCTGCCGTGAGCGTAACTTCGTTGTCGCCTTTATGAAGCACAACCGTTTCGTTTTCAAGGAAAAGCAGTTCATAACAAAGTTCGTGTCCGTCGCTTTGCATATCTACAAGTTGTCTACTTTCCTTTACACGGTTCTTGTAGATATTGTAGGTATAACCGCTATACTCACTTCCGTTCGGCATCTTCATAAAAAGATGTCTTTCTTGCTCAGAAAGCATTGCGTTATGCGAGACCTTCACGATTACCCATTTATTGTTTTTGTCGTTTTCAGGCATTATTTCATCTCCTTTTTCTTCATTTTGTTCTATTGTATTTTCGCCCATATACTTATCCCACTCGTCGGAATAAATCTTGTAGTTCTCTCCACCAATGGTCTTTAAGAACTCTTCATCAAACTGCCAAAGCGGATAAACAACGTTCATGCCACTTACTTTTGTGAACCCCGTGTCTTTTGCATATCCCTTTTTAAGTAGTTCTACTGCATAAGGACAGTTGTTCAAGTCAATGTAAGCCGTATTCTTCAAGCCAATGAACTCACCAAAGTTTTTCGTTACAGTCGAATAAGGGCTTACTATTTCGTTGTTCTCATTTACTTCCCATAACTGAATCGCCAAACCGTTCATATCTCTACCATAGAGTTGGTCTTTCACTTCATACAGTTCTACCGTCGGCTTCACTTTCGTTTTACCGCTGTAAATGTCAATGATTTCAAAGCCTTTCATTTCTTCCATTGCTTGATGCTCTTTTTCCAACTTCCTATAAGCTGAAACAAAACCATCTACAATCGCAGGGTGCGAATTGATAACGAACATACGTCTATCCTTGTTTTCGTTGTTGATGTTCACTTGCTTAGCCCACTCTTTGTTAGACTGACTGTATCTACCGTCCTCATTATTGATTTGTACGGTGTTTGCAAGAACATAGGTCATACGTTCAATGCCATACTTTTCAATAAGATTAGACATATAGTTTACGTTCAAGCGCATACCATCAAAGTTTCTTCGGATATAATCTTGAATATCGTCTCTACACTCGATATTTATCATTGTTGCTTCCATCGGAAATTTACGATTATATGCACGTTTCATTGCTTGCCTTGCAGAATAGTCCATTTCCTTTTCAAGCATACTTTCGTCTACGTCTCTTCCCGTTTTAAGGAAAGTAATGTTGTGTTCTTCCATATATTCCTGAGAAAGATAACAAACAGGCGCAGCAATAATATACTCATCGGCTTCTACACCAATTCTCGGCTCTACATTATCCAAAGACAATTTATCCTTAAAGTAGTAGTAAGCATTGTGATTGTAGTCTTGACCGAAATAAATAACGTTTTCGTCTGTTACTTTGTATCGTACTTTCTCGATAATGTCCTTGTGGTACTCTTCACAGTAATCGGTAATGAAATCCATTACGTCAGAACCGTTGTTTACGCTTGAATGTTCCTTGCCAAGAAAATCCTCATAAAGTTCGTTTAAGATGCCTTTATCTTTATCAGCATACAAAGCTTCTGCATACTCTTCTTCAAGGTCTACACTTACTAAGGTGTCCCAAAGTTCAGTCTTAACGTGAGTTTCATAATTTCTCGCAAGTATTTCTCTTGGCGGTAAATCAATCAACTCTTCTTCTAAATCGTAATACTCAACATCTACGATTCTTTGAACTTCCTCAACATAGTTAATCGGAGCATTATCAATTTCTTCTTTGTTCGCTTCGTAATACTCGTCATAAGCCTTAGAATACTGCTCGTATTTCTCTTTGTCTGCACTACGCAAGAACTCTGCATCAAACTCTATCAAGGAACACATTTCACGATACATACGTTTCCTAAATCCCGTGTCTTTTGCATAGCCTTGTCTAATCAACTCGTCTACAAATTCTCTTTCGTCATTACTTATATACGTTGAATTTTTTGGTGTTACAAATTCGTGTGACGGTTGCGATAAATCTATATAAGGTTGTATTCCACTTGACGTGTTTTCGTTTAATGAAACGAACAACCCATATATCGTTTTACCGTTTTTCGTCTCGCCTATGCTTAGGTCAATTTCAGGTTCAAACACCCTATCTGACCCTTGATGAAACATAGTGAATTGCATTTTCTTGTCAAGTCCAATAAATTCTCGAAACTCATCTACGGTCATATCTTTTGTTTCTTGTTCAAACAGTTCGTCAACGTCTATGTACGGTCTGCCCATTAGAATAGGTTTAACCGTACTTTCAGCGTATTCGTCGTACCAATAATCAAACTCTTCTCCTTTCATTCCGTTGGCATACTGACTATCTTCAAACCAAGATTTAAGCTCAGTTGCAATCTCGTCTGCTTGCTCTTCGTCCTTAATTTCTCCAACGTGAAGATACTTGTAAGAATTGTGGTCTCTAAGCCCTGCTTGAATAAAATCATTTAAGGCAATTCGTTTAGCAATAACATCTGCACTTTCTTTCAATTCTTCATTTTCAAGATTTTTTGCAAGTGATTTCGTTACGTCAGTTTCGTACCAACCGTAATATAAAAACGAGTCGTTGAATATTCGATGCGTGAACTCGTCAAGCATCATAGATACATACTGTTTATCAGGCGTGAACCCCAACGTGTAATTTTTAAGCGCTTCCTTTTCCAAGAAGTTACTTTCATTAAAATCAACGATTATTGCTTCGTCAAAATAAGAAAGCTCTTCATTTACAAGCGTACTTGCGGATTTACACATTTCGTATCTCGTAGCAAGATAACTCTTGCCTTTTTCGCTTTCGATAAACTCTTTCCAATCAGGCTTTTCAATACCATAAAGGATTCCGTCGCCGTCAATCATTTCAGGGTTTTCTATCTTGGTTTCAGTATCATCCTGATTTAATCGGTAAATAGGCAAACCTAAGTCATACAACCGTTTTGCGCTTCTCTTCCACATCGGGAGCATACCTTTCCAAGAATAACCATACTTGTCTGCAATAAATTCTTGGTCTACTGAATAGTCGGGCAATACTGCCACGTCCATTTCTTCAACCTTGTCTATCACGTCTATAAAACTTTCCTCCTTTTTTACATTTTGTGTTGCATTTTCGACGATTTTTACTCTATAACCGTCGTATTGAACAAGCGATTTTACAACATTATCAAGTTCATCTTCGTTGATACGGAAAACTTCTTGCTCTTCCCCGTCGTACTCTTCGGTAATTAGTTCTTTATCAAACTTTTTGCAAAGTTCTTGAGCTTCAATACCGATAACGTCGTATCCGTCTCCGTTCTTCATAAGGACGATAGTATCATCTTCCTTGTTTCTGATTTTTTGATAGAATTGCCAATCACTCGTAGTAAGTTGTTTGCGCTGTCTTTTCTTTGTTGTGGACGGCTTTATATCAGCTTCCGTCTTATTGTTGTCAGGTAATGCCATAAAGGTCGTATCTCCATCATCTTTATCGTCGTCTATAATGACTTCTTCTCTTCGATTAAGGTCAAGTTCTGCATTGAGTTCGGTTTGCTCTTTGAGTAAACTTGCCAATTTCTCTGCGTGTTCAAACGGTTTATTGACTTCTTCTTCAGCTACTGCCTTATCCATTTTTAACTGTTCAAGTTTCGTAACCAAACGTTTTTCACGGTTCGGTAGTTCCGTCAAAAAGTTTTCAATTCTCGTTAAATTACCGCTTGCGCTTTGACCTATATCAACGTTGTATTGCCCGTTGCCGGAAAGACAAATAGTTCGCTCTGCCGTCAGTAAAACAAGTGGATTCATACTTATTTTGAACCCTGCATATTCTGCTACAACAGTTTCGGGTTTGCTCGAATATAAAGCATCCGTTAAGGCTCTTGCGCCCTCTTTCTTATCGGTATAAACAACACCGTTTACATTGATAGAAAAGTTTTCAGGGTTGTAGTTTTCTTCAACAACCTTTATGTCTGCCCTTGTCCTTTCGATTAACATTTCTTGTCTGCGAATATCCTCAGGGAAAGTCTTACGTAATTTATCTTGTAAGCCATACAAATTCTTCTTGTATTGCCCCTCCAAAACACGCAATCTTGCTACTTCGGTATCTACTTCCATTTTTCGTTTTATCTTAGGGTTAGCGGCAGTTATTGCCTTAATTTCGGCATACGTTAGTGTTGTTTCGTCAATATCTTCTGCTTCTCTTACCGTTAAGTCACCCCTATCTATTTGAGATATAAAGCGTTGCTTGTTTTCAAGAATTTGGTAGGAATAGCTATCAAAGGTTCGTTCCGTTACGTAGGTAAATATCTTTACTCTTTCGTTCGTATTACCTTGTCTAACTATTCTTCCCTCTCTTTGTTGCATATCAGACGGACGATACGGTGTGTCTAAGTGGTGTAATGCTACAAGTCTCGTTTGTACGTTCGTTCCTGCTCCGCATTTTTCTGTGCTTCCGAGAAGGACTCTGACTTTTCCGCCATTTACATTGTCAAATAAGGCTTGCTTCTGATTATCCGTGTTCGCTTCGTGTATAAACGCTATCTCGTGTGCAGGTATTCCCTTTTGAACGAGTTTGTATTTCAAATCGTTATATACGTCAAAGTCAACACCGTATTCGTAATCTTCAAATGCTTTCTTTGGTGTGGATAAATCACAAAAGATAATTTGCGTTCCTTTGATGTCGTGAGTTGAGTTCCACACTTCGTAAACCCTTTCAGCACACTCATTAAGTTTGCTTACAGGTTCATCAGTAGACGTCGGTTCAAAACATCTTGGGTCTAACGCCAACTTCTTACCGTCGCTTGTGATTTTAAGCATATTATCCATTTCGGGTGGCACGCCACCTTTACTGATTGCTTCTGCTCTATCTGCGATTTCTTCGGCAAGGTCAATAACCGTATCCGACGGTTTAAGCGTTATGACTGCCCTATCCACTTCGGGGACAGCAAGTTTTACCATATCCGCAGTCTGAACGTCTGCAAATGAACGGTAAAGTGTTAATAATTCGGGCAAGTTAGTGAACTTAGCAAATCTTGTTTTTGCTTTGTATCCTTGCCCCGACGGAGCCATTTCCAAAGACGTTACCGTCTCGCCAAAGTCTGCCGCCCAAGCATCAAAATAATTGATGCCGATTTCCTTTAAGGTCTCAGAACCAAGATATGTTTGCATCGTATACATTTCCGTCATTGAGTTGGAAATTGGCGTACCCGTTGCAAAAACAACACCCTTGTCTCCACCGTGCAATTCGTTGATATACTCACACTTTAATTTAAGGTCAGTTGCTCTTTGACTTGCAGCGGTAGAAATACCTGCTACGTTATTCATTTTCGTGAATAAGAACAAGTTTTTATAGTTGTGTGCTTCATCAACAAATAGGAAGTCAACACCCAAACTTTCAAAGGTTAATACGTCGTCTTTCTTCGTATCGTCCATAAGTTTTTTCAGTTGCGCTTCTCTATTTTTCTTGATACGTTCAAGGTTCTTGACCGCACCTCTCGGATGACTGTTATTCTCCCATTGCGCTACAATCGTTTCTTCGATTCTGCCTATCTCTTCTCTAAGTTTTTTGATTTGACGTTCTGCCGAAATAGGTATCTTTGCAAATGAGCTTTGAGCGATAATAATACCATCCCAATCTCCAAGTGCTACCTTAGATACAAACTTTTTACGGTTTTCCTTTTCAAAATCTTCCTTAGATGCAACAAGCAGTTTTGCATTAGGGAGCAAGTTTCTTAAATCGTTTGCCCATTGCTGAACAATATGATTAGGAACGACAAACATACACTTTCTTGCAATTCCGTGTTGTCTTAATTTCCACATTGTTGCGCCCATTGTATAGGTTTTACCTGAACCTACAACGTGGTGTAAAAGCGTATTATCGCCCGTCATACTTATTCTCGCAACGGCATCTTTCTGATGTGGACGTAATTCGATATTCGGGTTCATTTCGGGGAACTTCAAATAGCTTCCGTCATACGACGGCAACCTGATTTGATTGAATAGGTCGTTATATCTATCTACCAATTCATCTCTTCTATCAGGGTCTGAGAATATCCAATCTTTGAACTCTTCCCTTATCTTGTTTTGCTTTTCCCGTGCCGCTATTGTCTCGGCTTGATTAAGTACCCTTTTCTCTTTTCCGTCCTCTTCTATGGTGTCATAAATTTTGGTGTCCCTAAGATTTAAGCAATCTTCAAACAAACGATATGCGCTTGCTCTACCCGTGCCGTAAACCTCGTGAACTTTCATCCAAGCGTGATTTCTAAGATATTGCGATTTATCAACTCGCCAACTACTATCGTGGGGGTTAAAGTAAATTGAAACACCGTCGTCGTAATAGTAAGGTATATCCAAAATCTTCATTAAAAATTTTTTGTAATACTTTGTGTCTACCCAACTTGCACCGATTCGCACGGAGATTTCACTCGCCGTTAGCGGTTCGGGTTGCACCTTTTCTAATGCTTCAATGTTTCTTTCAAACCCTCTATTCGGGAACGCATTTGCTATCTTTTGCGCTGCAATAAGTTTTCTTTTTACGTTGCCCGATAAATAGCGTTCTGCAATCTCAAAACCTGAATACTTATCTTCGATATTGACTTCTGCGGGGTCTCTATATACGGCATCTCCAAGTTCGGAAATAACGGTATCGTAGTCCTTTTTCGTCAACTCTTCGATATAGGCAATATCTACTTTGCCACGCTCGTTCATTGAAATATGTAATGCTTCGTAGCAGTCGTCGGTTTGTGTTGGAACAACGTAGGCTTTTATCGTTCTCTTAGAGAAAATATCTGCCTTTGTTGCCGTTTTCTTATCTTCTGATACGTTTTCACAAGCAAACAACAACGCACTATCCGCATCTTCTCTGAACAACTTAGTATTTGTTTGGCTATTAAGTATTCCGTACTTATTTACAAAACGGTCATATCTTTCGTTTAATTCCCATTGAGCAATTTTCAACTGCTCATCAGAACACCCTGCAATCTGCATATCAAGGATTTCACGGATATTCTTACGAAGTCCTATCATTCCCTTAATACGTTGAAAGGCATCTTGTGGACGTTTGGGTATTTCCCTTTCTTCCATAGTGTCGCCTACACGCATATACAGCTTGTCGTTGATGACCTTATAGCAAAGTGATTTGATGTCGTAATCTACTTCAATTTCGCTCTTCGTATCGGTTATTGTCGAACTTTCGGGGTTAATGTAGAAATTTGCAGGTAGTTTCTCTATTGCTTCATTCAAGGCAACGGATAATTCTCTACCATCAGGCTGAACTGTTACGTCCAAAGCACCATACATACCGTGTTCTTTGACAAACTTACCCAACACCATTTCGGGATGTTGAATAAAGTAGTTGTTTATTTCATATCCCTCTTCCGTTTTGCCTGTTGCTAACCACTCCGTATTACTTGTGTCGGCGTTTATCTGCTCTTCACGTTTACGGAAAAACAAGATGTCGGCAACAACTTCCGTATTTGCGGTAGTCTTAAAAGCATTATTCGGTAGTCTTATAGCACCAATGAGTTCTGCCCTGTCCGCAAAATATTTTCTTACGGTTGGGTTCAGTTTATCCATTGTGCCTTTACTCGTTATTACTGCCATTAGACCGTTCGGTTTCAACTTGTCAATGGACTTAGCAATAAAGTAGTCGTGGATATAAAAATTATTTTTTGCGTATTCGCTATCGAACACGCTGTACGCACCAAACGGCACGTTAGATACAACTAAATCAAAACTATCGTTGGTAAATGACGTTTGCTCATAACCCTTAATCTGAATATTTGCGTTTGGGTAGAGTTTACTTGCAATTTTGCCCGTCAACGTGTCAAGTTCAACACCGTATAACCTTGCATTTTCGCTTATTTCTTTCGGCATAAAACCAAAGAAATTACCCGTTCCAAGCGCAGGTTCAAGTATTCGGTTATTTGCTCCCACACCAAATCTTTTTAGTGCAGAATACATACCGTCTATGACTTCTTTTGATGTGTAATGGGCGTTGAGTACGCTTCCTTTTGCGCCACTATACTCTTCTTCGGTTAGTAATCCTTTTAAGATTTCATACTCGTTTTGCCAATTCTCATCAAGTTCGTCAAAGGCTTTTGCAAGACCGCCCCAACCTACATACTTTGCAAGAATTTTTCGTTCTTCGGGCGTTGCTTCCCTATTCTCACGATAGAGCTTTTTCATTGTTTCTATCGCTTCAACGTTAGACTGAAAACGTGCTTTCGCTCCACCAAGCTCGCCTTGACTAAACCCTATTTCGTTTAAGTCGGTATTTTCACTTTGTGGCTGTATATCTACCCTTTCAATAGGCTTTAATACACCGCTTTCGATTAGTTTTTCCCAATCTTCGTCCTCTTCGGCATCTAAGTCAACGGCGCTTTCGTCCGTTTTCTCTTCTATCTCAGGCTCTTCGATTTCGTGTTTACAATATTCCTTATGGAAATAAACCGTAAAATCTGCACCATTAGCGTTTACACTTTCTACTTCCTTTCTTGCTTCAAGTTCCTGTTTCAGTTCGTCTGAGTGTTCTAAAACAAATTTGTAAATATTTCCGAACGACCAATAGTTATATGCACCGTTCCAAGTGTATCTCGTTCCTCGTTTTACCATTGAATCGGCAATAGCCGTAATACGGCTTTCATCCGTTCCATAGCGTTGCGCTCGATAACTTTCATACTCTTCTTTTTCCGATGCAGTCAAATACTTGTCGTCGTCGATTAAGTCAGCTATCCATACTGCGACCTGCGACCATTTGAGTTTTGCTTCTGCAATAGTTTCTTTGGTTTCGGAGTTTTTCCAAACCATACTAATACCACGTGCATCGTGGCTTGTACTGTATTCTCCGTCGCCACTACCGCCTATGCCGTATTCTTTCTTCAAGAAGTCTGCAAAGTCTCTTTCAGTAGGATTTTGGGAATACGTATCACAAATACGCATTTTCCCGTTCTCGAACCCACTACCACGTTTCAAGATTTTTTCAATCAGTTTGTCAACGTTTTCTTGATAATTTTCTCCTTCCTTAGGCTTGTTTTCGTCCATAAGGTCAAACAAAGAAAATTGCTGTTGCGGGTTCTTACGTTTTCTTTCTTTTATAGGTTTCCCTTTCGGTTTTTCTTGTGGCTCTTCATCTACGATTTCCTCTAACTCGTCAAGGTCAATATCTTCATATTCTTCTTCGTCGTCCTCTTCTTCGTCAGGTTCATCATCTCTTACATACTCACGGCTCTGCCACTCTGCCGCTTTTTCGTTTTCGTCTTGTTCATCTTCTAAATCTTCATCGCTCTTTACTTCTCCATCAAAAAGTTCTTTAATAGACGGTTTCCATATCAACTCATTATCTTCGATAACGACAACGGAATGTTCTTCCCTAATACTGTCGATATATTGTTCTGATACGTGGAACGGAAAACCAACCATCAATACTCTTTCGGATAAGCCTACGTCTCGCCCCGTTAGTGTTAAATCTAACTTCTCGGCTACTACTTTTGCGCTTTCGCCAAAGACTTCATAAAAATCGCCTACTCTTTCTACTACGATTGAATCAGGGTATTGTTCTTGTGCATCCAAATACTTCTGATAGATACGAGAACCTAAGGTTTTTACGTTCTCTTTAATAGGTTTAGGGGTTTCCTTGATAGGCTCTTCTTTAACAACAGGTTCGTCCGATAAAGTTTCTTCGTCAATATCGTGGATAACTTCTACTTCTTCTTTGCTAAGGCTATATGCTTCTTCGATTTCTTCCTTTATAACGTCGGTTAGAACGTAAATATCTCTGAATAAATCTGCATTTTCCTTTAAGCCATACGGTAAACCGTGCAGTTTTATCCCATTGTTCTTGGGAAACCCCGTCTTGCAATAAAGGGAATAAGCAACGCCCTCACAAATTAAGCTGTTTCGCTCTTCATCATCGGTAAAGTAGTTGTTTTCTTGTAGATATTGAGCAATCCCTACTTGAATTTTGCGATAATCGGTAAGTTTATCTTCCGTCCACTCCGTGCCATTGAGTTTGTCCAACCCAATTAGAAGTCTTTTCATCGGATAGATAAGTCGCATATACCTATCTTCGCCGTGCGTGTCGTTGGCATCAAAAGCAAAATGTTTTACACCGTCCCTATCTGCATACGGTATACCCTTTCTGCCTTTCGTAATCCTGCGCCCCATTGCGTTCCATTCTTCATAGGAAAAGCATACGGAAGCGTTAGGTCTTACTACAATAATTTGACAAGCATCGTGCAAATCAAAGTGGGGATTTTGAGCAGTAAAACGATAGAAGTCTTTGAGACGTTCTGCATTTGATAACATTGCTTGTATCAGCGCATTACGCTCTGATAATCTCATTGTTTCACTCATTTTTTCTCTCCTTGTAGTTTCCAAATACACTCTTATATACTTCGCTACGCTGTTCGCTTGTTGGGAAATATATAACTCGGAAAGCATCCTTTGCACCCATTAAGTGAACGAGCCTTGTAATTTGCTCTCGGTTGAACGGCACATTATCTTTTATCATCGCCTTGAACTCTATCGGGTCTAAGCCCAACCGTCTTGCTACATACGGTTGCGTTAATTGATTAAGATAGATCCATTGTTGCAACTTTCGCTTTTTGAGTGAATATTTGCTTTCTTCTTTAATATAATCGGTTGCCGACTTTGACGAATTTACTTGTAAATCCATTAAGCGTTTCCTCCTCGAAGTCAATTACTGCAAGGGTTTCTTTTTCGCCAAAGCGATTGTATATCTCGGCAACTACGTCGTAACCGATACGGTGTCCCTGCTTTAATAGATTGTAGGTAAGTTTCCCACACCCAACTTCACGGGACAGCTCGTATCCGTTACGATAACCTTTTCTTTTTGCCAACTCTTCAAATTTTTCAATCTTTAATAGCATTTCTTTCGCTCCTTTCTTTGTGTGGGATTCATACCCTTTCACTTAAAAGGGCTTTTTTTTGGGGTTTTGGGGGTCAATTTTTCAAAAATTTTTTTATTTTTTTGAAAATTACCCGAAAACGGTCTCGTACTGACGAATTATCAATGCCTAATTCTGCGGCGATTTCCAACTTTTTTCTTCCATATACATACACTTGCTTCACAAGCCATTGCTGTTCATCATTCAACGTTTTAATAGCTTCTAAAATTCTTTGCATATCTGCTTCTTTAATAGCCATTTCTTCAACGTCTTGCTTTTCATCAATCACATCAAAGCCATTATCAACAGACTTTTCCAAAGATTGATTACGGCGCTTGTATCTATAATCAGCCATAAACATTTTGTACTCTTCCTGCAAGTATGTATGTCTTGTTTCTTCATCTACTTGTTCAAGCACTCTTGCCGTTTCGTCATCAACGCATACATATACGTCTTTGAGTTCGCCGTTCTTCTTCACGATTTGGGTAAATAATTTTTTCATAGTTTTTTCCTTTCCCCGTTAAGCCCATTGGGGGGCGAGCTAATTTATCTGCTTTTGAACCGCTTGCGCCGAGCAAATAAATCCGCTGTTTTGGAAAAAACTGCAAAAAAATAAGCCCGACTGCAGTTTTGTAACCGTAATCAGGCTTTTTTGAGAAAAATAAAAAGGCTCTAACGAAATATAAACCTATCTTACGGTTTAATTCGTTAGAACCTTTGTGTCCTCTGTAGCTTTACGAATTTGTGGTTGTAATCTTTTTATAAGGATTTACCTGTTGCACTATTTCAGCAACGACCTATAATATGTTTTTACAAGCCTTTCATTTATTAAGTTGTATGTATGAAATTAAGGGTATTGCGCCGCAACTTTGGGTAGTGTCAGTTCTATGTTTATTTTTCGTGGGTTTTTCTGCTTACTGAACACCTTTACCTTGCATTTCGGGCAATCTATTCGGACTGCACCATCCTCACTCTTGTAGCCTTCTATGATTTTGCCACAATTAGGACAGTACAACCTGACAGGATATAAATTAGAATAATCCATTAGTGATAGCACCTCCTTTCTCCCATATTACAAGCAACCTGAGATTTAGATACTACATTGTTACGGTTGGGAATTGTCCTATAACGTAGTAATCTACTGCTTGCAACCTATAATATAAAATCAAAAACGGGGCTGTGTTTTGATTTTGATACTAATACATTTTTATACAAGAGACTAATACACCTTGTATTTCGCACTCGCTTACAATAATATCTTTCATTGTTGCGTTTTCAGGATGCAAGATTATTTTCTTGCCTTTTTTATAGAAACGTTTGAGCGTGTTTTTACCGTCCACAAGAGCAACAACTATATCTCCGTTCTCTGCGCTATTTTGTTGACGTAATACGATAAGGTCGCCTTGTCTAATACCTGCATCTATCATACTATCGCCAAATGCACGAAGCATAAACAGTTTTCCATTACCAAATAATGATTGTGGAAGTGCGTGAGTTTCTTCAATGTTCTCTTCTGCGAACGTAGGTTGTCCACACGCTATTTGTCCGACAAGTGGTGTTTGCACAATTTCCCCCCTTTTCAGCCTTTGGGGAACTTCGATATTGCCGAGATTCGTCCTTACGATTCTATTACTTCTTTCTAATGCTAATACATAGCGTTGAACAAGATTAAGCGAACTCATTTTTAGCGTATGAAGTATTTGACGGTAGCTCGGAGATAAACCGTGTTCCTGCTGATACTCTTTTACATACTGCTCTATTCGATTAAGAGTTTCTTCATTTAATGTTCTCATTCGTAAATCCTCCTATATTGAACGGGGCGTTCAATTTAGATTGTAGCCTTATTATACTCATATAAGGCGATTTTGTCAAGTCCAAAATACCCACGTTCTTGGACATTTGACATCTTTTTAGAACTTTTTTTGTCGAAGTTTGTAAAAAATAAAATAGGAAGCGCATATACTTCCTATTTTGTGTTAATAATTTACAGACCATAAATGCGTTTTTCGTATTAACAGCAAATCATTTTTAATAAGTCTTGTTCTAAAATACAATTTAGAGCCTACTTGTGTTTATTCTTGTAAAGGCGTGTATAGTCAAAAATTAAATGCAGTCATTGTAAGTTTAGATGAATTTAATTTAGATTTATACAACATAATAGAGCCACAAGAGCAATAAAAATTCGCTCAAAAAAAATTGCCGTTTCAGTTCATAACCTACTTGTTCTGGAAAATGGCAAAATGACAGCTATAAATCGTAACATTTTTGTCCAACTTTTTGATTGCATAATTATTCTATTTTATAGCATTTTATGCAGTTTTTAATGAATAAAAAAGACGAGATTGAATAAATCTCGTCCTTTTTATGCACGTCAGCTTTTTTATGAGTGCAAGATGGCTCCCCCTGTCTGGTTCGAACAGACGACCCTTCGGTTAACAGCCGAATGCTCTACCGCTGAGCTAAGGAGGAATATTGTTGCTACCTTGATAGCACGACTATTCTATAATACAAAACCCGACTTGTCAACGATTTTCGCGGTTTATTTTGAAAAAATTCCGTTATTTCCTTTTCGGCGTCGGGATTTTTTTCTACCGCGGCGGAACCTTGACTTAATCGGTCGATATGTTATAATAGATATATTAAAAACGCAAAAGAGAGACAACATGGATAAAATCAAATCGTTTTTCAGGGAAGAAAATGCAGCAAAGATTTTTGAATCTAAGGAATTCGTCTGGGTATGGCTTGCAATCGTATTCATATGCTGGATTACCGGCGGCTGGGTAGCGGGCTTTATAATCGCGGCGTTGCTTGCGGGGATAATCTTATGTTTATGTCGCGACACGTTGCCGGTAACGACGATACTTTGGACGTTCCTGTTCATACTGGGAGCAAACCGACACAAACTTCAAGGCATGGCGGGGCTTATCGCGGCGGTGCTTTTCATAGTTGTTGGTATTGTCGTAAACGTTGTGCGATTCCGCCCGAATTTCCGCTTTATGAGTTATAAAACGGTAACGGCGACGACGGTTGCCATACTTGCGTTCTGCGCGACGGCGATGCTGTCGGGGATTGCAAGGGGCGAAAGGTATCTGAACTTTTCCGAGCACGGCCTATATGCGACGGTTGTCGGCGCGTTGTGCGTGATGCTGGCGCTGTGTTACGTCTTTTTCTCGGCGACGATATCGGGCGGCGAAGACGGCAAAAGGGTATTGAATCACCTTTTATTTCTGATGTTTGCGTCAAGCGTCGTCATCGTGCTGCAACTTATCGTATATTATGCGATGCGCGGCGGCGGATTCAAGGCGGTTATCGACGGATTTGTGCATAAAGACGTGGAACTCGGCTGGGGCGGCCCGAACAATTACAGCATAATTCTGGCGATGATGATGCCCGCGACGGTTTATTACGCCGTGAAAAACGGAAAATATTCGCCGTTGTATCTGATTTATGCCGTCGTGCAATACTTTTTCATATTTGCGTCGGCAAGCCGTGGCGCGATACTTTTCGGCGCGTTCGGACTTGTCGCGTCGTTCGGCCTTGCGATTTATAAAAGCGAATTCCGCGGCAGAATGATAATCACGACGGGCGTGCTGATGGCGGTAACGACCATCGTTCTGATGGCGAAAGCCGACGTCATTTACGACTCGCTGGGCATATTTATGGGAAAAGCCCTGGACGAAAACGGACGTATTCCGCTGTGGAAAGACGCCTGGAAGAATTTTAAGGCAAATCCGATTTTCGGCACCGGGTTCGATTACTATCTCGGCGGACACAACGGCGGAAAATCCGACGGATATACGCCGTACTGGTATCACTCCACGTTTTTCCAGGCACTTGCCGCAACGGGCATCGTCGGCTTTTTGGCGTGGGTGAATCTGGAAGTTTCGAGACTTCGCGCGTTCCTTACGAACGTCAGCCTTGAAAAGTGGTTTATTCTTTTCGGATACACAGTGTTCTGGCTGTACGGCATGGTCGACGTGTTTTATTACACGCCCAACGGGCTGCTTTTCCTGTTCATCATTACGCTTGCAATCGAAAAGAGCGTCGAAAGCGCAAAACTTCGCCCGTACTCGCTTGTATATATCGAAAGGAAACGCCGGCAAAAATTGCTGACGAAAAATACGGAAAATGAAAAATAGAAAGCCGTCGTTTTGCGACAAAACGTCGTTTTCGCTTGCGACGGCAGGGGTAAGCCGCGCCGTCGTCCTGAAAGAAACCGAAAGCACCAACGACGTCGCGAAAGAACTGCTGAAAAACGGTTGCCGCGACTTTGCAACGGTCGTTGCCGAAAGACAGACGAAGGGCAAAGGGCGCAGCGGAAAATCCTTTTATTCGCCCGACGAAACGGGGGCGTACGTCAGCGTTGCACTGCACGCGTCGGACGACAAAAAACCGTACGTCACGATAATCGCCGCGCTTGCGACCGCCCGCACCGTTGAGGAGTTTTCGGGCAGTCCCGCTTTTATCAAGTGGGTGAACGACGTATATCTTTTCGACAAAAAGGTTGCAGGGATTCTGGCGGAAAGGGTAATATCCGAAAGCGTCACCGGCGAAGTCGTCGGCATCGGCACGAACCTGCAAGATCCCGACGACGGTTTTCCCGACGACATAAAAGACGTCGCGGGCTCGTTGAATCTTCTCGTCGACAAACGTGCGGAATATATCGGCGCGCTTGTAAAAAATCTTCGGGACGAGTACGAAAACTTTGACAAAAAGTCCGCCTTGAAAACCTTCCGCGAGAAATCGTATCTCACGGGAAAAGACGTAATAGTCCACGATTTATTCGGCGCGTACAAGGCGCGCGTTCTCGATATCGACGACGACTTCGGGCTTGTCGTGATGAAAGAAGACGGCGTGTCCGTTTTAAGAAGCGGCGTCGTAAGCATATCGGTAATAAGAGAAGAATAAAAACAAAAAACGAAAATTTTCAAGCCGTCGGAAGACGGTTTTTTTATTGCGCGGGTTTTATATTTCGGATTAAGGCAAAAATACGATATTATGATTAGGAGCGCAGACGTAATCGAAAAACTGAAAGCCGACGTATCGTCCGACGACTTTATCGCGCGCGATTTTTCGGCTGACGGCGCGGCGGGCGCGTTGCTTTACGTCGACGGAATGAGCGACAAATTGCTGCTGGAACAAAGCGTTGTGAAGCCCTTGCTTTCAATGAAGTGGGCAGGGGTAAACCTCGAAGACGTAAAGAAACTTCCCTATGGCGAAGAAATCAAGGAAATCGAAGAAACCGCGGCGGGACAAACCGTCGCAAACGGCGATTTGGTGCTCGCGCTTGACGGGGCGGACAAACTTTACGAAATCTCGCTTCGGAACTACCCGCACCGCGCCGTTGCGGAGCCGCCCACCGAAACCGTAATCAAAGGTCCGCGCGAAGGATTCACCGAAGAAATCAAAACAAACGTGTCGCTGGTCAGACGGCGCATAAAATCGCCGCGGCTGAAAGTGAAAAAATTCACCATCGGAAAATACGGAAATACAACCGTCATGATGGTTTACGTTGACGATATTGCCGATAAAGACGTTGTTTTGCGAATATCCGAAAAAATCAAATCCATAAACATCGACGGCATAATCGGCGCGGAATACGTGTCGCGGTTTGTCAGCGAGCATGCGGGCAGCATTTTCAATCAGTCGGGAATGACCGAAAAACCCGACATCGTCAGCGCAAAAATTCTGGAAGGACGGGTTGCGCTTTTCGTCGACGGCACGCCCGTCGTCATAACTTATCCTTACGTTTTGCTGGAAAGTTTTCAGGACGGATACGATTATTACGTCCAGAACAAGCGCGCCACGATGCTAAGGCTTATCAGGATTATCGGCGCGTTTATGGCGGTGTTGCTGCCGGGGCTTTACGTCGCGTTTCAGGAATATCATTATCAACTGATGCCGCTGAAATTTCTCATATCCCTGCTTAACAGCGTGTCGGGGATACCTTTCACGCCGCCGATGGAAATGTTGTTTGTCCTTGCGCTTTTCGAGGTGCTGAATCAGGCAAGCATCCGTATGCCGCGATACGTCGGCACCGCGCTTTCGATCGTCGGGGCAATCGTGCTCGGCGAAACGGCGGTAAACGCCGGGCTTTTAAGCAGTCCCACGGTGCTGGTGATTGCGATTTCGGCAATCGGCATAAACTGCGTGCCCGACCTTGTGGACGCTTTCAGCATTTTGCGGCTTGCGGTGCTGATTACGGGAAGTATTCTGGGGCTTTTCGGCATCGTCGTATTTTCGATGGGGCTTATTGCGTATTTGTGCGGACTTGACAGTTTCGGCTCGCCTTATCTTGCGCCGTTCGCGCCGATGATAACCGCCGATTTCAAGGACGCCGTCGCAAAGGAAAACCTGTTGTCGTTTGAAAAGCGGCCGTATTCCGTGCCGACGAAAAACAGAAGGAGAATGCGCCGTGACAGATAATCGGAATTTAGTTTATACAAGGCAATTCGCGCTGCTTGCGTTCGCGACGTGTCTGACTTTTCGGATGTCGAGGTTGCCGCCGCTTATGCGACAGGCGGTGGGCACGAACGATCTTTTCGTGCTTTTACTGTATCTTCTTCTGGACGCTGCTCAATTTTTCGTCGTATATAAATTCGTCGCAACGGGCGGAAAGGAAGCGATACAAGACACCGTGTTTTACAAGGTCGCGGGGGCAATGCTTTTCGTCAACTTTTTTATGAAAACGTTTATGGCGACGGCGGGAACGACGGCGTTTACGACGGAATCCCTTTTTGAAGATATCGGCACGGGCAGCGTTGTCGTCGCGCTGCTCGTTACGACGGGGTATATCGCGGCAAAGGGCATAAGAACGATAGGCCGCACGGCGGAAATATCGTCGTTTCTTATTTTCACGGTATTCACGCTGAATCTCGTTTTTCTGAAAGTATATCTCGATATTTCCGAAAACCTGCCGTTTATCGACGGGGAAGTCCTTGACATCTTAAAACGGGGCGACAAGTTTTTCATGTGGTTCGGCGACGCGACGCCCTTATTGTTTTTAAGCATTAAGCCGTCCAAACGGAATCCGACGTCGTTGATGTACGGGTTGTCGGCGGGATTTGTGATAATCGGATTCGTGCTGATGAACGCGATTTACGGAAACGCAAGCGAATACGTCGTCAACCTTGTCGTGAAAGTCGCGGGGTTCAACCAGTTTTCGGACGTTTTGGGCAGGCTTGACTGGACGGGCATAATCGTGTGGCTTATGCTTGCGGTCATTTATATTTCGACGTATCTTTGGGCGTCGGGAGAGGCGCTCAAAAACCTTTTCAAAGGGAAAAAGAATATCGTCATCGTCCTTACGATTATCGGCGTAGGCGCAATGACGATATTGAAAAAGGATATAAGAAACACGCTTGATTTCGTGACGGGCGGCGCAAGGTGGTACGTCGCCGCGACAAACTACGTCATGCCCGTCGCGCTTATCGTTTATGCGGAGATCAGAAAAAGAAAGTCGGCAAAAATCGCGCCGGCGAAGGAGGCTGTTGGTGAGTCGGAATCATAAGAAGGCGATAATCGCATTCCTTATCGTTTTTGCCGTCGCGCTTTGTTATCTGCGCGTCGCGCCCGAAACCGCGCTGTCGGAGCGGGCAATCGTCGTGGGGCTCGGCATCGACAAGACGGAAAAAGGATACGCCGTATCCTGCGAAATAATCAATCCGAAATCGCAAAGCGGCGGCGGGCAGGGCGAGTCGGACGGCTTTGCTTTAATTTCCGGAACAGGAAAAACTCTTGACGCCGCAATCGGCGAGATTTCGCAAAAAACGGGGTTAAAAGTGTCGTTAAGTCAGTGTAATCTTATTGTTTTGGGAAATATGTTTTTGACAGAACAAACTTTTCCGAGCGTGAATTACCTTGTGCAAACCTTTTCCGTGCCGGAACTTGCGATATTCGCCGTTGCCGAAAACAGCGCGGCAGAACTTTTGAAAACAAAGCCCGTTATGACGACTCTCAGCGCGCTTCAAATGCAGCGGACCTTGCATTCCGCAACCGACGACGCGTCGATAATTTCAACGAACGTAAAGGACTTTTTTAACGGGTATCTGTCACGGACGGGGGTGGCGAACGTCGTCAGCATATCCGCAAAAAAGATTGACAAAAACGACGTCGATAAAGGCTCTGGCGAAGAAAAGGACGTTTACGAATACGACTACTCGAAACTTGCGCTGTTCATAAACGGAAAAAGCGCGATGCTTCTTGAAAAGGACGACACCGTCGCAATAAATTATATGAAGTACGACCTTAAAAAGGGCGGCGAAACGGTAAGCGTTGACGGCGAGATTTTCGGGTTGCAGATAACAAGCAAAAAAACGAAATACAAAACGAAAGTAAACGGCGGCGTGCCGAGCGTCTTTGCCGACGTCGAAATAAAAGCCCGTATTTTGGAAAAAGACGGGCTTGGAAAATATTTTTCGGTTGACGAGATTCCCGAATGGTTGACCGAAAAAATCGTCGCCGCGATGAAAGAAGTCGTCGAAAAAAAGATTGTCGCGACGTTTGAGAAGTGCAAAGCGCGCGGCGTCGACGTTTATGAACCTGTCTCTTATACACATCTCCGAGCCCACGAGACCGATCAGTATCTCGT
>ENA-OYYJ01000141-OYYJ01000141.1-human-gut-metagenome-genome-assembly--contig:-NODE-141-length-29042-cov-4.721220_pt1 | contig 29042 bp, 44 predicted proteins | sample MGYA00243248_ERZ653447 | MGnify/ENA primary metagenome ERZ653447 (study PRJEB26926, sample SAMN06165030) | human gut metagenome | biome: ENVO:00009003; feature: ENVO:2100002; material: ENVO:00002003...
ATCTTTCTGTTACTTATTACTTATACCCTTAATACCCTTATAAAATAGTAATTAGATAGATAGTAAAAAAGATATAAGAGTATAATAGGTATATTAACCGTAGCTAAACTAAAAGGGACGAGATAGCAAAAATGCGAGTTTGTGTAAAAAAGTCACTAAGTTATTGATTTTATTGATACCCCAATACCTGAGTTTACCCGGTATTGACCTTATAATCTGACTATATTATCATGATATAGTATCAATATACTGAGAGTATAATTTCATGAAAGAAGTATGCGACGTATGTGGAAGTAGCGTTTTTAATTCTGTGACGGGATTATGCGCAACATGTTCGAAAAAAGATGCTTACGATTTTCGCACGGCGTGGCGAAACGGAACCGATACTGATGACAAATTGAGCAACAAAGTGCTCGAATTGTTGCGCACCGGGAAGAAGTGGCGAGTGCTTTCTGACCGAAACAAAGTGTGCTGGCATCCCGGCGTAAAGATGACAAACGGTAAATGCGTCTTCTGTTCGCTGCTGGAAAAGGAATCAAATGCACCATCTCACGACAGCGGCATTGATGTTGCGATTGCCACTGTTACGCAAGAGATTGAACAGATGAATACGTATTTGATGCTGCTGAACACGTACAAGGCGTTGGGTGCTTCAACTGTACCGGAACGTCCACAAACCAAATCACCACGTCAGCAAGCCATCGCAGACGGCAAACGCTGGTACATTCCGTATGAGCCTTGTAAGCACTGTAACACTATATCAGAGCGTTACGTTGCCAACGGCAAATGCCGCAATTGTGGGAGATAAGATGATGACACTGGTTAAGGTTAGTGAAATTAAACCCGGCGATAAATTTACCATTATGGGAATGGATTTGTTTGCAAGTTACATTACGTGTACTGGTGATACGTTCCGCGTTGATTTTGAAAATGAGACAACAATTAACAATCCATTTCTCACAAATATAATTGTCAGCTGTACGTTTGGTAAAGACACATGGGTAAATAAAGAATAAAACAAACCCCGCTAAATGCGGGGCTTTTATTTACTTGAGAAACTGTATTCCATATTTCCCTATTCTGTATTCCTTCTTATAAATCGGGTGCCACCAGTGAATTTTTTTATCAATGATGAGTACTTTTAATTTGAATATCTCAATCAACGTATAACCTTTCGCGTGCTGATAACTAATCATTTCAACATCTCCGGACTGATTGACTGGCGGCTGACTTCACCGAATTTTTTATGATATGTAATGACGTTAGCACTACGCCCACTGAACCATCCTCCCCGGGCCGCATACGCATCCTTTGCTGCCAGTGTGCGGTGCTGCTCAACCACCATACAATTGCTTTCCACAATCTTCTGATGGTGCAGGTGTCCAACGTGCGCGTAGGCGTACTGTGTCTCACCGTAATCTTTGCGGAACCGCGACACCATGACCGACTCGATACTGTCAAACCGCACCTTGTGACCATGGTGGAAAAACAGCACAGTATCTCCGTGACGGAACATTTTAAACACGTCCGGCGACGTATCAACCGTCACACGCTCGTCATGCCCGTACATCATGTTGAGTGCTGCAGTAAGCCACAGCATCCCAGTTTCATCGTGGTTGCCTTGCGACACAATGATGCGCACTACCGGGTGTTTCAGCGCTACAATTTCAATTGCGCGGCGAACCATGCGCATTGACACCTCAATCATTTTAAAATAGCGACTGTCTGCATCCAGAACATGACCGCTCGCCGGTGTAACGGGTGCCAGTGAGTCACTGTGCATCAGGTCGCCCAGCAATGACACAACGGCTGTGTGCGACCACGGTGATGTTTCAACTGCCGCACTGAACCAGTTAACAAACAATTCTTCCGCTATCTTGGTATCCCAGTCTTCCCCGGACTCCTCCATACACGCAAGCATCCCCAGATGGAAATCGCTCACAGTGTAAAGATTGCACAGGTTTTCCGCAGTGGGACGCCCGATATGCTGCGGAATGCTTACCGGCTTAATATCCGCTGTAAGCGCTGCAATCGCCTCCTGCATCATTTTAAACTGTCGCTCAGCATCCACATCGGTCTTAATCCATTGCTGCACCTGAGAGCCATCTGCGCGCACCAGCGTGGATGTACCTTTAACCTTGTAACCATCCGGCACAAAGCGCGACACATTACCACCGTGACCAACACCACGAGCACCGAGACGTTTGATGCGCCTGTTAATACTGCCGGGCGTCATGCCGTACTTCTTCGCGATAGCGTGACCGCTCATACCGGCATTAACATCCGCCAGTAACTTCTCTTCAGTCAGGATAGTCATTACACTTTGCTCCGGCTGTTAACTAACTGGTCGATGACCACCGTGAAGAACTGGTTACATCCGACATTCGGATAATCGATGCCAAACTTGTAACCTTTGATAATGAGTTCAGTCGCTGCCGGGTTACCTTCCGGATTGGCCTGTTTAATGATTTCCTGCACGCCTATCTGCGCACGCTGTGCGCTGCAGCCGTTAAACAACAGATTAGCAACCTGTGATTCGGTTGTCTCAGCTGTAACAGCAGCGTTGGCCGTACCGCACAGTAACAGACACATCAGTAATTTACGCATTTTCATATCTCCACACATGTACACCTGCATTTTTAAGGTCACTTGCGACCGCCTCATCACTGACAACAGCCAGCATCAGGTCACCAGCATCAAATACCGCAACTATCTTGTCGAACGTCACATCATGTGACCGTAGCCACTCGTACCCGTCACGCGGTCCATTAACCAGCACATCGTGACCGGCACAATACAGCGCCCTTGCGAGCGCAATATTCCCTCGTATTGGTTCGCCCTCAGCATCCCGCAGCACACCGTCGAGGGCGAACAATACCGACTTCATTTGGTTAACTCATCGAGTTTGCGTTTTGCTTCGCTGGCGTTCCAGTCTGAGTCAGTCGAAGCAAAAGTGTTGTCTTCGTCGTAGTCAACCCAACCTTCGCAATACGCATCTCTCACCAGTTCTTTCAGAGCGAGATAGCGCTCCATCAGTTGCACGTAGCTTAACGTTTCCACATCACACCTCGTCATCATCTGTTATTTCGCTGTAACCATAGTTGCAGTTGTTGAGGAATATATCTTTCGCTTCATCTGCAATCTCATCATCTGTTGCGTCGTCATCGACCTCGAAGTCTTCTATGATTTCACCCGCTACAAACGGTGTTTCAATCACTACTCTGAATTTGCGCATATTTAATCCCTCTTCCATATCGTCTGCTCCCGTACCTTACCACCCACAATCAGACGAGTGACGCACAACCCGTCCCGGTCAGCCTGAGCACGCATACGTGACAACGTGGTCAAAGCCTGTACCTCTGTCATCGTGCCCTCAGCGAGCATTTCTGACAATTTGTGATGACTGATAATGTTTTTCATTTTGCTGCCCTCTTAGCAAGATAATCACAGCGTGCAATCGCCAAATCGGACGACGCATAGGAGCTATCGCTTGCACTGTGTGTGATTCCCGATACCATTACGTGATACCCGTCTTTATTTTTTAATACCCAGAATTTACCATTTTCATGGATGATGTCTTTTTCTTTGTAGCCCATCTCTGTAACCCTCTCTATTGTCTCGATGAGTTAACTATACCCAACGTTGACGAGTCCGTCAATAGTAATTACAAAAAAAAGCCCCGAAGGGCTTAATTTGTTCCAACCATAGCAAGCGCACTTGTGTCACCCTGTGCCGCTGCGTAATGTCGCGCCACGTCTGCGGGACTCTCAAGGTTAGCGTGGATATGACCCAACTTGATGTACAGGCGAGGCTTGCCGCCGTCAATCATTATCACGTTATTTACGCGACCATCTTTAAGCGCTGGGTGCCAGTCGTAGCCCAGTTGACGCATCATGTCGCGGCGTTTACCCACCGGTACAGTGCGGTCGGCCCGCATCTGGCGCAACAGATTGTCAAGTGCCTTGCTGCTCACCCAGCCACCCGCAAAGCCCTGACGGCCTTCATCGATAGCTTCCATAATTTCCTGCTCTACGCTACCCAGTGACGCGGTAACCGCCTCGTGAGTGCTGCTTGTCTCCGGTGCACGCTGACAGTGTGTTGCCGGGTTGAGCGCGTCAGGGATGGCGTAATTCTCCAGATAATTAGTTACCGCAGCAAATCCGCTACAACGCTTCAGCCAGTCATACAGATTGGGGAAATAATCACCACCCATTCCATCGCGAACAATATCGATATGCTCCTGTTGCGCGGTGTAGAAAATGGCAAAACGTCGGTCATTAACAGTCTTGCGTACGGCGTTCTTGTGGTTACTGTTGAACATGAAGTTAGCACATAGCCTGTGCATCACCTGGTCCTGCTGCATCGCACGTTTAGCCAGATATTCACCGGTAATCATTGGCTTCAGCGTTTCAATCAGTTCAAGTTTTTGCTCCGGAACGTAGATATCTTCCACGCCGATAAATATTTTATCGAATAACCATGCGTTAAATTTTTCGCCAATTTCCTGCGCTGGCGGCATGTGGCTGTACCGTGAACCGACCGCTTCCATAACGCACAGTGTAAACAATGTTTTACCGTTACCCTCAACACCCTGTAAAAGAGGTGCCCATTTAAATTTAGTGCCTTTGTGCTGTACACACGCTGCCATGTACGCCAGCAAAATAGCGCGGTCATGCTCCACCGGTAACAGTTTGGCCAGATGGGTGAGGAAAGGTGTTACATCACCCGGGGTGCTCGCTACAGTCACCGGTACATACGCATTGACATGGCGTAATCCGTCCTCTTCAATAATTGCACCCTGTTCAAGCTCGGGACGGAATGTGGAGCGGTCAACCTTCGGGAACATGATGCACTGGTTCTCGGTAAACGCCTCGAAAGCCTTCTTTGTGGTCTTCTCGTTACCGTCATCCAGCGCAAACACATAACCGCCGTACATAGCGTTGAATTGCTCGGATTTGAGCATCTGACCGTTCGGCGTGAGGATGCGGTGACTGTCCGCCACATACACGCATCCTTTAAAATGCTCGACGAGCTGTGTGCCGCCAATGAACTGGTATCCACTGCGGATAACCGGCGCACCATGCTCAACCACCTGCGCAGGTGTCACCAGTTCAATAGGTGCGCCGATACTGTAGTAAGTGGTCTGACGGGCACAGGCTCCCATGATGGTACGTTGCATGTACGACTTGTGGCTGTCCCACTTCGGACGTACCATCGCAGACATGCGCATCAGACGTTCGATACGTTCACAGTTGCCACCTGTCCAGAAACTAAGGTGTTGAGCAAGTGCTGCGTCGGCGCTTGACCCGTCATATTCGCGGTCATCGTCCGGGTATGCATCACTGAGTACATCAACGTTGCGAGTCCACAAATCCTTAAACGTCGCTTTACCGCCGAAGATTGCACCTACACCGCCCTTACTTGAACACGCTTTCTCGATGAGTCGTGTATCATCCTCGATAGGGTAAGCACCCTCGACATGCGTTGTTGTCCACTCGGTCGCAGCAACCTGCTCGGTCTGCGGGAAATAACGTGCAACCGTCGCATTAAGTGGTGCGGATGCGTCGTGCATCATGTCACCCTGTGCACTGCTACCCAGACAAATAAAACGGTCGGAGGTGTACAGTTCGATATGCAGGGGGATATTCTTACAGGCGTGTTCCGGGATGGACGGGCTGTAACCAAAAATGTGCAAGCCTTTACCGCTGTTACTCACTTCCACGTAACAACCCGCAAAGGTCTGACATAATTCAGTGGCGAGCGGAGACCATGTGTTGTCATCCTGCAGCGCTCCATCGATGTCCACACAGAAACGACCATCTCCCGTGAGAATAACGGCAGGGCGATATGCATCACCGAGTGCGCTGGATGATGTAATCGCCTCACTGTGCGACATTCGGTCCGCAATATGGAGACTTACCACCTCACCCTTTGCGTTACACGGCATCTTCTCCGTGCGCCCGGGCTTCTTCTGTGAAGGTACTGTTTTGCAGACAATAAAGTGCAGGGAATCAGCCCCCTGCACAGGGGGATTCATATTGGTCATCTCTGTCTCTCTGTTTTAGTTATTACAACAGGGTGGTCAGCGCACGAGTGCGTAACTCCAGCGGTGCGGATTTGGCAACGCTGTCACCGAGTGCCATCCCCTGTCCAATCAGTTCCAGATTTTCTTCTTCTACTGCGCGTTGCATCACTGCCTCGCGCAGTGCGGACATCTTCAGCCAGTGATGGTTGACGCTACCCATTGCCACACCAGCTTCGGCTGCTACACCATCGCGGGTAAGGGTACCAAAGCCGTCGCGCTGCGCCATCGTGTAAGCCACTTCTAAAATGTGTTCTTTGCTCATAATTCAGGTTCCATTAGGTAATTTGTTGCAGTATGGCACAGGTTGACGGGGTGGTCAATCCCTCCGCAGAGTGAAGTATAATATGCCGCATTGTGCTATCAACCCAAGCCCAGCGCACCACATAGAAAATTCGGACGGTATTTGGTTATCGATGTGTATACTAATGAGTCCCAGAAACATACCCGAGCATGCGCCGTTTACATAAATAACAATTTTATTATCCATTACAAATCCCCCTCACCATTCCAGAATTTAAAATCACCACCCAGCCCGATAACCAGCTCACCAAAGCGCAACTGTGCCTCTTCGTGTTCCGTCCCCTTGTACTTCCATCCGCCACGCTTCACTTCACGCGCCACAAACTGTCCAATGGTTGACCCAACCATATCAGGCGTGATAATGACGGGGCGGATGCCGATGAGGTCGCTGGACTTGATACGCTTGTTCATCGCCGGTGAGTCATTGCAAATACCGTAGCGCACCGGTATCCCGCGTTCATCCTTCAGCACGCCGACGTTATTGCGGAACAATCGCCAGCCCATCTGACTTGCCAGTAACCGCGCCTCATCCTGCACCCTGTGCTCACCCGTCGCATCCTCTGACGGCTCCACATCCAGTCCCACAATTGCCACAAGGTCAGCCAGCGCATCAGCCGTGATACCGTGCTTACGTTGCCATTCGAGAAGTGTTGGGATTGTCATGCGCATACCTCAACCCAGTCGTCTTTCGCAAACATTATTTCGCCGTTGATTGTCACTAAAGGTGCATAAGACATCCATTCTATCTTACGCACAAGAACGTAAGACGGACCGTAGACTTCATCATTTAGAACAATTGTGTCCCCGGGATGTACATCTGCAATTAATTTTTTAATGTTACTCATAACCCAATCCTCTCTCTTAATTTATCCGCATCAGCCGCTTTTAACAGCCAGCTAACCCGCCGAAGCGGGTCAGATTTTACCTTCCTGCATGAGACCCTCAACCAGAGTCATACGATATTGTGGGGGTTGCCACACCCGCAATGCTTTCTCAGCGCCTTTGGCGGTTTTATAAGGTTTGATACTCGGAACCGGAGTGCCGACAAAACCCTCGCCGTAGCCGCGGTCTGTTTCCTGATATACGCGGAAAAGACCATTAACTTCTTTAACAACCAGACGTTTGATACATACCACGCCAGTTTCGGAATTGATGTAGCGGTTCAGAATGCGTTCCATTTGTATACCCTCAGTTCGTTTCGATGACTTGAATTTAACTCACTTTGACGAGTCCGTCAACATCATTTTGAATTTTTTTAATCAGTAATTCTGCGTCGTCTTTTTTCAGGCTTTGCGCAGTTAACCAGTCTGTCTGGTAGCGTAAGTAAAACTTGCGGAAAATCTCACTGTCACTCATACCATCGTGTCGCCAGTAACCCGCAATGGTCGCCATACTGCGGTCAAGCTCGCTCAACACCTCCAGACGTTCTCTCTGACGTTTGACGTTAGCCATTACACCTGGCACTGGCACATGTTGTGCGGTCAGTCTGTCACGCATTGCCTCAGGCGTCTCACGTGCGCCCACAACCTCATTACGCATCTGCGCAAGCACTGTGGGGTCAAGCTCGTACAAATCGCCATCAACCTGTACCGGGCCGCTACGGTCTGCCGGTTTGGGTACAGGCTCACCACAGTCAGGACACGCGTCACGGAACCGCTCGTACACTGCCGCGCAAGCTGTACACACGCGCACCATCGATGGCTCACTTTTACCCGTACGACGCTCCCGGCGGTCAAGACTCCACTCACGTGGTGCATCCGGTAAACCGTGGCGCATGACGTTGGAGACAGCATCAATAATGATGGCATGTGACTTACCCGCGAACGGTCGCAGCGCACGACCAAACATCTGCGCATACAGGGCATAACTCTGTGTCGGTCGTGCAAATGACACCACTTCCACAGCGGGAATGTCGACACCTTCCCCAATTAATGAGTCATTTACAATTTGTAAAATCTTTCCAGATTTCAAATCACGAATAGCCTGTACGCGTTCCTCATCCGCATTACGCCCGGACAATGCAACAGCCGGTACACCACGACGCCGGTATTCTTCTGCTACTTCCTCAGCGGTATCTACACCAACAGTGAAGGTGATGCCGCGCTTACCGGGACATATCTTGAGATAGTGGCTCACAATGTCACCGACGATATGTGACCGCCCAATCTCTGCCTTCAGTTCCTTCTCTTTATAATCCCCCGTGGTTTTACTGGTTTCCACATTCTCCAGTCGGAGGTCGGTTGGTGGACAGTAAATTTTGTACTGACTCAGATAACCATTGTCGATAAGCCAGCGCATTTCCGGACCGTGTACCAGCACATCAGCGTAACCATCCGTCTGACGTGATAAACCCTGTCCATCTGCACGACATGGTGTGGCAGTCGGTCCCAGTCCACGTGCACCCGCTTCCATCAGTGGTGTGAGCACACCACCCCACGTCTTTGACTTCTTCGTGGCATGGTGGAACTCATCCTGTACAACGGTGAGACGTTTGCCCAGCTTTGCCAGTTCAGCGATTTTGCTGGCGCGCATTGACTGTACGGACGCCACCATCACACGTGAATTGGGGTCAACATAATTAACCCCGTGGTTTTCCATCGACTGTTTAGCCGCAAATCGTACAACCTTGTTCGCCGCGATAACCTGATGACGTATTTCCAGCCGTCCCATTGTGTCACTGAGCTGTGTAATCAGTTCCTGACGGTGTGCCAGTACCAACACATATTGACCCCGGTCACGCTCCATACGTACAATCTCAGTCTCAGTCAGGGATTTGCCGGAACCGGTCGCACTGACCATCGCAACAAACTGCATTCCGGCATCCCACTGCTCATACACATCTGCGACAAGTTTTTTCTGATAAGGTCGTAGAGTGGGAATAGTCATTTACGCACCTTCAACCCATGTGTGGTTATTTCATCAATTAATTCCGGGTCATGCACGTAACCTTCACAATAAAAAGGTAACTTAATCTCCACCGCAGCGCGTGACGCTTTCCACCCTATCCACATATTATCAACCCATGTTGTTGCATATTCGTCACCAACGCTTATTAAAACTATGTCCATATACTGATAATTATGTTTCATGGCATAGTCGTATACCCACGCCTCAAACTGCTCTCTGCTCTTGTCCATCATCTACAACTCCCACACTTTGCGCACGTTGTTCGACTCGACCATGCGTGCTTTTCTGATTAATTTACGTGCCACATACATCGGCACCGGCACATCGTCCAGAAACCATTTGTCCTTCTTACTCACCGAGTTGTACCACCCGTAAGAAGGTCGGAGCAGTTGTTTAATTCGTGTCATCTTTACTCATCTCCCATGCTTTAACCCATGCAAACCACGCGATTCTCATTTCAGTTGCCAAATCTGTGGAGTAGTTATTTATCTTATCCCACATGAAATACTTACTTACAGACCACTGGTCACACGCATATTTTTCAAATTCCGTTTTCATTCGGGTCCAGTCTTTTATCTCTTTGTTTTGTTTTAAGTCGTGTCTCATCTCTCTACTCTCCATTGTTATTGACGCTCCCGTCATTGTGCACCGCTAACTGTCCCGTGTCAAATTTAAAATTAGTGTTGACGAATGCGTCAGGGCGGTATAGAGTTCACATCACACTAAGACACATGAGGAGACGGAAATGAATAAAATCACTTTATCGGGTGGCGCAGAGGACACACTTTACGGCTTATTCTGGTTTGGACCACGTGAAACTGGTGAAGTTGCGTCTAAAGGCGGCGAGTTTGAACTGTTTAAGTTAGGGTTTTGTAGCCGTCAAAATCTGACTAAATCACCTAAAGGTAAAGACACTCATCTTTGCGTATTGACCACCGCTGGTTATGAATACGCTTTTGAAAAATATGTAATGGAGCATAACTAAATGATCACCTTAACCATCCCTAACGATGACCATGTTGCATTACGTGCGTTTGGTAAAGCACTGGAAGAAATGGCACTGGCGCACGGTGCACCGCTGCAGGTCAAACTAACCGATGTGGATGTCGGGAAACTGAAAGATATGATGAACGCTGAACAAGGCGGTTTAATTCGCGTTGAGCCGGAGATTGACACAACTGCGCAACAGGCTGTACCCGGTGCAACACACATCATTACCGAACAGGTCAAGGTAGGTGACCCGATACCGGTGGAGGGCGGTTTGTCGCAAGGTTACACCATTAAAACTGAGGAAATCGCTAACCCGGTAGACAAAACCGGTACACCGTGGGACGAGCGTATTCACTCCACCAGTAAAGTGCTTAATGCTGACGGTTCGTGGCGCTTGCGTCGTAAGCCGAAGGATATGGATGAGATGGAATGGTCAGATTACGTCGCCATGATTAAAGCTGACCTGCAATACCCGGTTGAGTGTGGTGGTGAGCAAATCGACCAGGAGCATTATGCGGCTGAAACCACTGATGGTGTCAATGATATCCCCGAACCACCTGTAACAATGCATATCGACCCAGCGCATGATGCTGCTGACACAACTGCCGAACTGACAATCGAACCACCCGTAACACCTCCGGGCGATGACTTCCACACTGACACGGGTGTAGTGACTGAGCAGACTGTTGCAGCTATTCCGCCAATCCCGGTACCGCCGCCGGTAGTTGTGCCACCCGCATACGTGGCTAATGATTGGGACTTTCCAAAACTGATGACCTTTTTGACTGAGCGTCACGGGAAAATTGACGTGGCAACGGTGAACACGCTGCTCGCTGGTGATGGTCTGTCATCCATTCAGGAACTGAACGCCCACCCGGATAAAATCGGTCCGTTCGTGGCACGTGTTAAAGCGCATTTGGGGGAGTGAAGACATGGTCATCAGTGATGTATCGGATAGTGAAATTCTGATAAGCGTAAAAAGTTGGGGTACAAGATGCCCCACTTATGTGGTGAGAAATACACTCAGTATGGATTTTGGGCATCGCAGTATCACCACTGCGCAAGTATTGCGCCGTCTCAAGAAGTTGGAAAAAGAAGGGAAAGTGGTGCGAATGAAAAGTCCGTATAAAGTGATGTTATGTTGGGGCGTTGTGGAGGCTACTCTATGACAACCACTCAATTACCCAAAGTATCCGACGCGAACCAGTGGATGGCTTGCAACGGTTCATTCCGTGCGCAGCAACTACATCCGCCACTGGACGTTGAACCGTCACAGTCCCGGCTGGAGGGTCGGGCGTGTCACGAGGTGGCTCAACGACTGTTCCGCAATGAACCGTTCAGTGACATGGTGGGCAGTCTGTCAAAGGATGGTACGGTTATCACGGATGAACTGTTTGACGCTGCCCGTGAGTATTTTAACGAGGTGTGGGGCTATGCCAACACCAATGGACAATTGCAGCACCTCCACATTGAGGAGTCGTGTTCCGTACCGGGTTACGGTGACTGGTTCTGTATCCCTGACGCATGGGTCTACGTACCGCAGACTAAAGTGCTTCGGGTGTGGGATGCTAAATTCGGTCATCGCATTGTTGACCCGTTCGAGAACTGGCAGTTATTGATTGAGGCATTTAGCATTTGTCACCAGTTCCAGACGCCGCCCGATATCATCGAACTGGTCATCGTGCAGCCGCGCGGTTTCACCAGTGACGGCACTGTGCGTAAATGGGCGCTGTCATACGGTGAACTGTGTGCGTACCGGCAGCAGGTGAATGAGACGATTTTACGGGTGCTGGACGCTGCGCCACTCTGTACGCCCGGACCACACTGTCTCGATTGCAGCGCTCGCGCACACTGTGAAGCATTGAAGCAAACCAGTTACGCAGCGGTTGACTACGTAATGTCACTGCAGACACACAATCTTTCCGGTCACGCACTGGGGGTGGAACTGAAACTCCTTCAGCGTGCGCAAGAGATGATTAAAATGCGCCTCAGTGGTCTGGAGGAACAGGCGTTACACGAGATTAAGCAAGGCCAACATGTGACATTCTACAGCGCTAAAACCACGTATGGTCGTAAGCGCTGGAAGAAAGATGTACCGGTTGAGCAGGTCATTATGATGGGTGACTTGATGGGGCAGGACTTGCGTAAGCCGATAGACCTCGACACACCCGCACAATGTATCAAGAAAGGTATCGACCCGTCCGTGGTGGAGCAGTACGCCGAAACACCTGTCACGGGTGTCAAGCTGGAACAGGTCGATGAACGTGCAATAAAAAGTGTATTTACCCGTTGACGTACTCGTCAGACTCATATAGTATTCATTTCACCGGGACACAATGGCGTGTCCCACACTTAGCAGAGAGGATTTACAAGATGGCTCAATTTACTTTCGTTACACCTGTTGCTCGTCTGATTCACGGTCACCCGATGAAACAGAACACTCGTACCGATGACAAGACCAAACAGCCGATTATCGGTAAAGATGGTCAGCCCGTCAAAGAGGTGTATATCGGTGTTGCAATCCCTAAAGGTGGTGAGTCCACGTGGAAGGATACCGAATGGGGTAAACAAATCGTCATGGCTGCACTGGATGCTGAGAATGGTTATATGCAGGTTCAGGTTGACCGTGACGACTTCTCCTTTAAAGTTGTTGACGGTGACAGCCCAATTCCTAACCAGAACGGTCACGCTCCAAACAGCGACCCGTACAAACGTGGTCACTGGGTGCTGAATCTGACGACTCGCATCCCTTATCCGTCTTATCACGTAGGTAAATACTCACCACTTGATGCAATTCAGGACGTAAACGCTATCAAGCTGGGAGACTATGTGCGCGTGAGCGTAATGGCGAAAGGTAACAAGCCAGCTAAATCACCGGGTGTTTACCTGAATCCGAATATGCTGGAGTTATCACGTCCGGGTGAACTGATTGTACGTGAAGGTAGCGGTCCTGACGCCGCATCGGTATTTGGTGGCACAGCACCAGCAGCACCTGCTCCGGCTGCACCGGCACCTGCAACACCTCCGCCAGCAACTGACCTGCTGGTAACACCTCCGCCAGTTGCTCCGGTTGAGGAAAAGTACAACGTCAGCGGCACCGTGTATACACGTACACAACTGCTGGCAATGCCCGGATGGACTGAGGCGCATTTAGCCGGTCTGCCACGCGCATAATCACAATGCCCCGGTGTGAGCCGGGGTAGTTTAACCGACGGGGAGTACAGAGATGAGCGACCAACGACTGAAGCAGTTTGATGAGAAGTTAGCCGAACTGGAACGTGCTATCAAACAGGTGCAGGAGCAACGCCGCGAATACATCAACCAGAAGGGGCTGAACAAATGTTTAAAGTAGGCGATTTGGTAGTACTCAAAAGCGGCGGACCAGTGATGGTAGTTATCAGCACATCTGCCGTCGGTGCGGAATGTCAGTTCTACAACGAACAACGCGGTGAATACGACCAGATTGTCATTATACAGGAAGCACTGGAAGAGTATAAGTGACCATTAAGCCCCTTAATTGGGGCTTTTCTTACAGAGAGGAACAGAGATGCACTATTTATCAAAATGCGAAGATGTGACTTGCGGTAAAACTTATCCCGCTGACCTCCACAATTGCCCCCTCTGTGGGGCTGATGCTGCATTCTCCAGCATTGCACCGCTTGACCCGCGTGACTGGGGGTGGGACATCGAGACGTATCCTAATATTTTCACCGCATCATTCATTCACGCTGCCACGGGCTTGGAACTGGTTTATGAAATTAGTGACCGTAAAAACGAACAATCGCAGTTGATTGATTTCGTGTTCAATCTGGGGCGCAGTAAAGCGCGAGGTGTGGGCTTCAACAACCTGTCGTTTGACTATCCGGTTTTACACTATGTCGTAAATAATCCCGGCTGTACGCTGGAGCAGATTTACGCAAAAGCACAATCACAGATTAAACCCGAAGGTCAATGGCCTGAAATCGTGTGGGACCGTGACCAGATTTTCGAGCAAATTGACCTGTACAAAATTAACCACTTCGACAATAAGGCCAAGCGCACTAGCCTGAAAGCACTGGAAGTGGCAATGCGTTCACAAAACGTCAAAGACCTGCCGTTCCCGGTCGGTATGGCGCTGAATGATGAACAGAAAGATGTGCTGATTGCGTACAACAAACATGACGTTCGTGAGACGCTGAAATTTTATGTGCGCTGTCTTCCGCAAATTCATTTACGTGAACGATTGTCAGAGAAATATAATTGTAACATGATGAATTACAGTAACACTAAAATCGGTGGAACCATCCTTATTTCGGAAATGGAAAAGTCCGGTTTACAGTGTTATACGGTTGACGGAAATGGTAGGAAAATTCCGCGCCAAACCCTCCGTGAATTTGTGAAGTTCAGCGATATAATTTTTCCATATGTGAAATTTGAACGACCCGAATTCAATGAAATATTGAATATTTTTATGTCGAAAAAGATTACTGCCGCCGAAGTTGAACAGGGTGAATCTCCAGTTTTGAAAACTAAGGGAGTATTTAAGGACATCACCACAACAATTGACGGGTTTACTTTTGTATACGGTGTGGGGGGTATACATGGGTCGGTAGAATCGCAAATTGTCATAAGTGATGAAGAATTCCAGATTGTAGACGCAGATGTAACGTCTTTTTATCCAAAAACGGCAATTGTTAATAATATGTATCCCGAACATCTCGGGTCTCAATACGGTGTTACTTACAACGGTATATTTAACGAGCGTTCAGAATATCCCAAAGGGACACCAGAAAATGCTGCGTTAAAAGAAGCACTCAATGCCTCTTACGGTAATTCAAATAATAAATTTCACCCGCTGTATGACCCGGCTTACACGATGAAAACTACTGTTAATGGTCAGTTGATGCTGAGTATGCTAGCGGAACAATTAATGAAAATTCCGGGTCTGACAATGATTCAGGTCAACACTGATGGGGTCACGTATCGTTGTCCGCGTAAATATCTGGGCCACGCTCAAAAGGTCTGCGACTGGTGGATGGGTGTTACCCGGCTGGAACTGGAATATGCGAATTATTCACGTATGATTATTCGGGATGTCAACAGTTATATTGCCGTTTACGACAGCGGAAAATTGAAGCGCAAGGGTGCTTATGAATACAATTACCAGTGGCATCAAGACCCCTCTTCGATGGTAATTGCGCGCGCAGCAGAAGCCGCACTGGTACGCGGTGAGGACATCCGCACGTTCATTACCAGCCATCGTGACAAATTCGACTTTATGATACGCGCTAAAGTTCCACGTGCTGCGCGTCTGGTCATGCGCTGGCCCGAGTGGAATGTTGAACGAGAAATGCAGAATACCACCCGTGTGTTTATCTCACGCAACGGTGGGTCACTGGTCAAGCTGTTACCTCCAACCGGTGTACCGGGTACATGGAAGCGTAAAAACGGTCTTACCGATGACGCATACAATGCTGTGATGCGTGAGATAGCGGGGAAACCGGGAGACGTTGACAGCATCGGTACACCGTGGGATGAACGTATCCACACGAAGAGTCGCAGCAAGCACGATGCAGTGCGCGAAACGGGCCTGTGTGTTGGCTGGAAGGTAACAGAATGTGCGGACGCTGCAGACTTCGACTGGGGAAGTCTGGACTACGAGTATTACATCCGTGAGGCTGAAAAGTTAGTGTTGCCGCTACTGAGTAAGTAAGTGAACTACCGGCGCGTCACTGCGCCGGGTTAATCAATTTCCGACGTGCTTCAGCGAGTTCCAGTTCCGCTTTCTCCCGTTCAATACGTGCAATAATTTCCTTCTCCTTACGTTCCGCCGATTCATTCCGTATACGCCGTATGTGACCGTAAATCATAATGATGGTGAGTAAAATACCGCACAGAGTGGCAAAGATACCGATTGTCTCGGGTGTGATGCCGTATTTAGTCATCAACCCCGTCACTGTCGTCCCGCTTGCCACTACTGTCCCGGCTTGTGTGTTTCCGGTAAAGCTCATAGTATTTTCTCGCTTTGATATACCACTCAACGACCTGTGCCAGCATAAGGATGATGACCAGAGTTGTCGATATGAACCGCAATACCTCCAGCATCATCACTGTCCTTTTTCAGTATCGTGAGGATTGCCGCACAGTATAGCATCGTGAACATTGCCACATAGACGTCAAGTGGCTGATAGAAATACCACAGGAGCCAGCCTACCAGATTGATAGACATCGACACAATGCTGATGAGCATCATATCGAGCGACTTTCGGGATGTTCCGAACCGGTAGAGGATTCCGGTTACGATGAAATCACAGAATGCGGCGAGGAAAAAATAAATTGAACCGTCCAGATTGCCGCACAGCTCCTGATAGAGCGTGGCAACAAGTACGAAGAGAAAAGATGCTCTCCGTGGTCGCGCCAACAATGAGGCAATCAGGAAGGTGTACACTGTTACTTGCTCCGGCGTTTCACCGATGCGCCACCGGTATCGCCAGTTTTCGAACGCGGTTTGACACATGCACCACCGGCATCGCCAGATTTACGGGGTTTAACTTTGGCACCACCTGCCATCGATTTAGTCTTGTACATTTTATAGCCCTTGTATGTTAGGATTAAGACTAATTGTACAATGAGTGTTGCAAAATGAAAAACCCTTTAAGTAAACAAATGACCGCACTTCTCACCGCATTTGCGATGGGTGGTACGGGTACCGCCGTAGTCACGCAAACGGATATCCTCAATCAGTTCCTGAATGAAAAAGAAGGTAACAAACTGACCGCATATCTCGACAGTGCGAATCCCCCAATCTGGACCATCTGTCGGGGAATAACACGCATCGACGGTAAGCCGGTGACAAAGGGTATGCGACTAACCGAGAAGCAATGTGACCTTCTGAATGATAAAGAAGCGCAAAAATCGCTCAAATGGGTACGTGACAATATCCCGGTAAAACTGAACCCGGTGCAGCAAGTCGGTATCGCATCGTTCTGTCCGTACAACATCGGGCCTACCAAATGTAAGGGGTCAACATTCTTCAAATTGTTACAAAAGGGAGACTGGAAGAACGCATGTAAACAGATTCCCAAATGGGTGTTTGATGGCGGACGTGACTGCCGCATTAAAAGTAACAACTGTTCTGGTCAACCTATCCGGCGAGAACAGGAAGAGTATCTGTGCCTCTACACACTCGGGGAGACTAAATAATGCGTACAATTGTTGCATCAATCGCCGGAGCGCTCGTGTTACTTGCGTTGACGTTCTGGTGGGGATATTCACAAGGGAAGCAGTCGGTCAAACTGGACGACTTCAAAGAATATAAGGCAGCAGTTGAAGCACGTGATGCACTGCAGCAAAAATTAAACGATTCCGATGTGGAGTTGCAGAAAAAGCAACAGGAACTAAAGGAAGCCCGTGCAAAAAAAGTAGTTGAAAAAGTCACCATATACCGTGACCGAATCAAAGACTCCGCGACCGCTCAGTGCGTTAAAGAGAGTGGTATCCTCGACCTGTATGATGCGACTGTAAAATGAAAAAATTAATCGTTATTTTATCCGTACTCGCACTCACTGCCTGTGCAAAACCAGCCCCACAGTGCCCACCACCGTCTAATGACCTGCTGACACCGAGCGGGGAGTTATGGACAACCGATGGCGACCCGGAAAGAGCCGCCACAGTAATTCCACATAATGGGGAAGTTTTGATGGCCGACCGTGACAGAGTGTCACGGTGGCAAAACTGGTGGGAAGGTTGTAAAACCTTATGAGTATTCTTCGACAACCAGTATACCGGCGGCACCTGCTCCGCCGGTATATGACGTGTTAGTGAGTGCGGTATCATACGCACCGCCACCGCCGCCGCCAAAAGCTTTACCGACGTTACCACCACCCGCTCCGGGACGACCACCACCACCCCAGAATGAAGAACCACCGCTACCGGTTACGAAATAGGTACCGATTTGACCGTCGTTACCATCCCCGCCACGGATATTGACAAGTCCGCCGGATGCGGTACCGCTTACACCGCCCGGTGTACTGGTTGCGCTAACTTTCTGCCCACCGCCGCCACCGCCAGCCGTGAGAGCACCGAATACACTGTTACCCCCATTGGAACCTGCGTTAGCGCCGACACCGCCCGCACCACCTTGACCAATTGTCACGGAATAGGATGATGCTGGCGATGTAATCCATGCAACTACAGTACCGCCAGCGCCACCACCGGCTCCAGAAAATGTCGCAGCAGTCGTTGCTGCCTGACAACCACCACCGCCACCACCGCCACCGGTCAATGTCACTTTAATGGCCTTTGTGCCAGCGGTTGGCGTGTAAATTGCTGACGATGTCAAAGTGCGCACATTGAGCAGACGACCCGGCGTGGCGGTCATCAGCGCCGTGTAAAGCTGACTCGATGTACCGTTATCCACAGTACCGTTTGGTGTCACACCGGCGACATTGAGTACGCGGGCAAAAAACCCGTCCCAGTCATTAGCCCAATCCGCTTCGAAATATGAACCATCTTCCGATGTGGGAGATGTACGGTTTTTAAAAGCACCTTGCGGCGATGCTGTAGTAGGGTTTTCAAACCGTCCGGGGTAACGGTTGCTGCGGTCTAAAGCCATTAGTTAAACTCCTATAAATCCGGTCGCTTGTGCCAATGAGTCACCAAATTGCATCGATGAATCACCTGCCTGTACGTAATCCAAAGCCTCAAGGAAACCATTGAATTTTACACCCTGTGGTTTCGGAACGAAAGAGGCATTGACGAGCGCCCACCGTTCAAGGTCTGTGATTTGTCCGTAGAATTCCACTGAGAAACTCATGTCCTCACCGTCCACTAAACGGATAACCTGTGCGTTTGGCAACAGGAAATTCATTCCGAACATGACATCTTCAATAGTGGAGTATGAATTGTTCTTAATAATCTTAGACTTAATTGCGAGTCGATATAATTCATCGGACATCGACATGTCCTGGTCAATTGATGCTGCGCTACACATTGCCGATGTGTCACCAAATTCGGCGGGGTCATTTGCTGGAACAGCACACATTGCCGTTTCCATCGTAACTTTACCCATAAAATCACGGGGTATCACCACGATGCGACCTATTACGTCCAGTTGTTCCCCTTGTGCAACGTCAATCGCGTACATAATACGGACAGCTGCAGCCACGTCCGCAATCTGTGTAGCCAGGCTACGCGTGATGTTATACCATGCGACAGCCTTTGGCTTGTTACGGTACTGAGCGTAGATGCGATTCGGAGCATCTGACTCATTTGCGACGTAGCCGCTGACAATTGTCAGCGGTACGAAGTAGGGAGCCGGGAAGAAGTTCACGGGTGTGCCTCTCTACATTATGACAGGGAAGCCTGTAATGCGGCCTCAGCCTCATCAATTGGGTTACCGGTTCCCGAATATTCGAAAGTGAAACTCAATACGGAACTGCGTGTACCATTAACTGTGGCAAAATATTGCGCGGTTGCGGTAGTTCCCGACAGACCTGTCAAACCTGTCACTTCGTATGTCACCTCTATGGTGGTAACTGTAGATGGTAAGGTTACCTCCAGTTTAGGATAACATACGCGCTCATCTGTAGTTGTGGAAATAGTAAAAGACATGTGTATTCTCCGGTTAGCTTGTTGCCAGTATACCAGCAGTGCGCAAAGATGCCATCAATGCGTTTACAGCTACACTTGCGGCGTCCGTTCCGGCACTATCCGCAACCGCAGTTGCGATTCTCGGTCCAACGATGATTACACCAGATGGGTTGTCACTGGTTGGTTTAGTAGTTGACATCCTCAACTTACCATCAGCCCCGGGCCAGATGTAATATCCACCGATTTGTACATAACCTTCCGAATAGTTCCCCGTGAAATTAATACCGCCTTTCTGAGTCACTCCGCTCCATGCAGATGATGATGCGATAGTTCCCACCAGGAAATTAGGTTGCATCCGCGGTGTAGTAACATTGGAACCAAAGGTGATACTGTTCGCTACTGTCGATAAGTCGCGACACCCATTACCGACAATGGGTGATGTCTGGTTAGCGATATGCAGAGTAATCGCACTTGTACTCGCAGAGTTACTTACCACGTCGAAACGGTTATGTAATCCCACAGTGTAACTTGTACCATCTTCCGGGTTTGTGGTCCCAGCGCCGCAAGTAACCGCGCGGTTGAGCGCAGAACCGGTCCCAATACCGTTGGCGACAAACTTCAGAGATGAATACAAGCACCCTAACCACGTAGCATAATACCCATTTGCGTCAACCGAGCAGCGTACCAAATCTCGAATTTCAAGTTGTTTTAAGGGGGTAACTATACCCTCGAACACCGTGTCGACACATCCCTGGAAGAAACATTGAGCACCGCAGATGTTTTTAACTACAGATGCACTCAGGCCGTACGTCCACACACCACGGGTTACTGTTGAGCGAGGTACTTCCGCTACAATACCGTCAATCATCATATTGCGGTTCCACGCGTAGTACGGGGTATAAAATGCATCCACATAAAACGCATAATCACCTTGCGAACCGGTAGCCGTTGTGTTGTCGGAGGAAATATTAGATATGTGCATCCCCGGGCAAGACATGAATTTACATGCGGAGTTGTCTGTAGTTGCGACGGAACCACCGGTCACAATATCGGAACATTTAGAACGACCGAAACAATAACTATGGTTGATAGAGGATGGTTCAGATACACCGCGTGAGACAATTCCGCTGACAATAGAGTCATACCCGTTACTCATAACCAGACGGTCAATCTCCATACCGCGTACGGTCGGAGCTGTACACTGACGCATTTCAAGGCGCAATATACGTCCACCACCTTGTACACTCGGTGGTACGGAGGTGAATCCCGTCTTAATTAACCATGGGTTGGTGTGAGAATAAAATAATCTGGCCTTAAATGTTAAAGCACTGGATGTTACGGTCAACACTTTGGCGAATTCAAAATAACCGGTATGTGCCTCCACAGAGTCAGTACCGGTTAAGTTTTCAATTCTAATTACATCCCCTGCTGAGAAATACGCGGTGTAATTTCCGGAGATACTATACGTACCTGCCGCTAATGTTCCAGAGTACGCCACCGCGCTTGATAACTGGTAGATATCGGGGTTTTGATATGGATATCTGGTTGCGGTGGTCAGCGTGAGAGCACTTGATGTGGCGCTGGTAATAACACTGAAATCCATGCCAGTCTCGTTACCCTGTGAGGCACTACCACCATCGGTGTCATTCAATTTAATGCCGACGATTTGTCCAGCCGTAAATGCCGAAAAATCACCGGAAATAGTGGTAGTACCCGCTGGAAAACTAGCCCAGGCAATACTCGTGGACTTCTTCTGTGAGTATGCGAAATGTTCACCCTTGATGATTAGCGCAAAGTTCAGGAAAGAACCGGGTGCAACATGCACTTTAACACCGAAGGTGGTTGTTACAGAATCACTCGTGTAAGTACCATTGGTAAAACGACATTCTATATTCGCAGCGTTAGCGGCGGTGAGAGCGGCTAAAATCGCAGCAGCATTAACACTGGGGGTATTAGAGGAACTATATCCGTGTGCCTCAGGAGTCGTAAACCAAACATGGTCCTGGACTGAACCACCCTGCGACATCTGAGGCACTGTGGCACCGGTAGAAGATGCCAGTTTGGTACGCAATAATAAATCACTGTCCACCGCCCAAAATCCCGCGGCAATACCACCGGTACCGGCAACCGTGGAACTGGCCGGTACGGTCACGGGATAGGTACCGGTCCAGTAATACAGATAGGTACCGTCACTGATACGGTCAAGATTACTGTTTAAAGTACCACCAGTCGTAAATGTGACAGTACTCTTGACAGCGCTCACAATTGCCGCGGCCGCGTTAGCTGCGGAGTTAGCCGCATCTGTTGCGCTGGTTGCGGATGAAGAGGCGCTACTCGCGGCGGCTGTAGCTGAAGCAGATGCACTTGATACAGCCGCTGATGCGGCGGCCGTCAAATCATCAACCTGCTGGAAGTTATCATCCAGTTCGTCCCACGTTAAGGGTCGACCCAGGTCTGCGCGTTTGATAATGGTCATACGATGGTCACCGTGATATTTGAGGTTGTCCAGCGGGATAATTCGTTAAAGTCAATGGTAACATTCGCGGTGCCGCTATTCAACGTCATGCTGTTAACGTAACTGTTACCGTATGAACCAATGACTTTGTTAATGGGTGTGTAAAGTGAACTGTACGGAACTGTTTCGCCGATATCGAACCCGTCCGGCTTAAAACCGTACTCTGTCGGAATTAGACCACCCGCGGCATATTCCATGATGGCGTCCTGAATGAGTGGCTCGAGAGTTGCCTGAGACGGTAGAGAACCATCGTCTTTGATTTCGATAGCTACCACCATGTCCACATACACGGGGCGACTGAATTTGATATCTTTGGTCATCGTTGGGTAGGTAGGTGATGTGACAGTAACGGTCACGGGGGTCCCAGCCTGATAAAGTGTAACGCCCGGATTTTTTTTAAGGTAGATAGCCATTGCCACGTCGGCGTCCGTACCACCATCAATAATAGGTGCAATACTGTGACCAGGCTGACCGTTGCTGTCGATTGTGGCTTCGTCGTTCTCATAAACGCGTACCCGGCGTACACCATCCACATTGAACAGTTGACCCAGCATTGAATCAACCTGGTTACTTCCGGGTAATCCAACAGCAGTTGCACGCTTGAGGCGTAGTGACCCATCTGATTCTGCAGCTGTACCGGGAGTAGCTGGTGTGGGGTTATTGACAGATACAAGCCCAGCAACCGTATCTACAATAGTGGTAATGGTCCCCGCATCAGCTTCAATCTCACCGACGGTCGTACAGGTGATATCGACTGTTGCAGTGCCGCCAGTATCGAGCGTCCACGTCTGGTCGAGTGTAAAGCGGTAACCTGTCACCGATGATTCAAAGCGCGTACCCGCCGGAACCTGAGTACCCGGCGTACCGGTGAGAACAAAGCCTGTTACTGTGGATGCGGTACCTTCGCTGCGAACTGTACCAGTGAGAGCACAAATAACATCGAGGTCATAACCACTCGCCTTGTTGGGGTCTTTGGAGTTATAAGCCTGTTGCAACACTTCATCGAGTGCTGAGAAAATTTCAGCATCATGCGCAATTTTCAGACCGTCCGGCGTGGATGGGTCAAGATTCCAGTTACTGTCGATATCCAGATATAACTGTTGCTCTTCATCAAACCAGTCATTCTGTGATTTTACGCTATACCCGGTAGTGGTTAATTCAGCCATTCTCGCTCACCGTTAATAGTCCGTAGGAGGTCAACACGCTGGTGGTGACCGTGTATGTTTTATTGTCAATGTCGAAATCAGTGCTGAAACTCGTCAGCTGTACGACACCCGGTGTACCGGCGATGCGTCCACGGAGGCGGGCTTCACGAGTGTCCATCGACGTTTGTTTGTTGAATATTTCCTGAAACCATGGGGTACCATCAGTAACATCCCGGAAATATTCACCCAGAAACAGACGCAAACGTGTGCGGATGGTCTGCTCTATCTCCAGTTGTTCACTGATGAACATTGAACCTTGCGTGACGATGTCACCATTTTCATCTAATTTGCGTACAGTCATCAGTTGTTTGGCCCTGTGTTAGAACCACCGGAAGCAACGCCACCGTGAGTGTGGTCGTTAAGTTCTTTACCGTTGAGAACAAGTGAGTTCAATGCGGTAATGTTCCCGTCTTTATCGATGGTCACGCCATTGATGCTCACCGTGCCGTTGGCAAGGAGTTGAACGTTACCATTTCCATTAGCCATTATGCACGAGCCATCGCTTTTTAACCAGACGTACTGCGATGCATCAACATTACGTAACCGTATTCCATCGTTGGAGAACCCAGCAATCAGATTATCCAGTGAACGAATGCCCGGAACAAACATCGCATCTTGCTTATGATGGAATCGCCCCACTGGGTTAGCAGCAATTCCGCCGGTCTGTTTCCATCCATCAATGCAACGTTGACTGAAATGTACCATCCCCTCACAACCCGGTTTGATTGCGAATTCCAGCACGAAATCATCGCCCGGGAAACTCACGGGGACATCGACAATCGGTGGCGGGTCAAACGTGGTTTTAGCTACAATGTCGGTGCGTGTGATGCCGATTTGAATTTGTGCCCGTTGCGTATCCGGGTCAAAAGTCAGCACATGACCCGGGATGCAGGTGTACACGTCTTTCATGTTTTCGGAAAACGTATCGTTGGTGACGTTCTGCAGAAACGAGCGACGTTGGTTGATGTCGGTCATTTGCGCCTCCTGTGAAAATAATACCGAGTATACTATTGACAGGTGCGTCAAACAATGTAATTATTCACATGAGGCAACAGGTGAGAGTATTAGTTCATTACGGTGGAACTATCCAGCCAGTATACTGGGCATAGTACTCTCACCTGTTGTAACCCCGCTGGAGGTGGTCTACATCTTGCTGACGGGTAAGCCGTAAGTGACTGGCGTAATGTTGTGAAACATAACAACAGTTGCGACACTGTTTAGAGTTGTGGTGAATGCTCAGGCTGATGAGCCATCCATACGGCATGGATTGTAAATAGCGCAGTCAAACAGCTTGACTGTATGCCGGAGACCAGCACCGGCCGCCACAACTGTAAACCAGTGCCCATAACTTCTCTCTCTCTGTTGTGCTCCTGCATGTTTGCCCCGGTCTCCGGGGCTTTTTTTTACAGGTCAAGAAGTGTTGTAACCTGATTCGCTACATTAGTGGCGGCTGTTTTCACGTTAATGTATCCACGCTCAATCAGTCCGGAAATGGATGTACTGGACACATCGTTGCTGTTCAGCTGATATTGTGCGGGCTGAGAACCATTCGCTACCCGGTCAAGCGTGACAATCTGTTGCAGTTCTGCGACAAATATCAAGCCGTTTTCCGTTTCCGGGTCTTTAGAGCGACCGATACGATTGATTACCATGTTATTGAGGGTAATCTCACCGGTATCCACCGTGAACACCTGCCCGGAATACATGAAGTCAAGCAGCGTGTTCAGTGTCGTACTCGAACGAGTTTCATTGGAACCACTCAACCACCCGGCAAATAAACCCGCACCTGCAGCGATGAACGGATTATCGTCAACCAGATTAGTCAACGCCCCGGTGAAATCAGTAATACTGACTTTCAAAGGGTTGTTAGAGACCGCACCGGTCATCGTGTATTTAATGGGTTGGTAGATGATATGGTCAGCAACAGGAGTACCCGTTTCAATCGGGTACTGCACAATATCCACGCTGGCGTCAAGGTCATCCGAAAGTACCGCATCAAACTGAAGCGAACCGAGCTGAGGCCCACGTTTTACCAGAAGATTAATTAAACTCATAGCATGTACGCCTTACCTTTTCTGAATCGGTCCTCAACGCGGAACCAGACATCACCGACAGTGATATAACCCTTATGGTCCTTATCGAGTCCGGCATTCTGATTGTATGCTTTCGATGGTGCGGAGTACATCACCGTGTTAGCAGGTTTGCCAATAAAAGCCGGACTAAACACAGCCATGTATACATCGCCCATCGTTTTATACCGCCCACGGTACTGATTGAGATAATCAGTTATTGGACCCTTTACCTGTTCTGCGGCGGTCATTGAGAGAATGATATTTTTGTTACGTCCATATTTACTTTGAAACACACTTGACCAGCCAACATCGGTAAACTGAATCAATCCCACTGCACCCGACGATGAGTTTCGGGACTGAGGGTTAAAGTTGGACTCAGCCGAAATGACCGCCATAATCCAGTTAGGACTGATACCCAGACTTTGACCCAATTTACGGACTTCTGTGCGGAAATCTTGCTGCTGGCTGGCGTCCTCACCCTGTACACCCGCGCGACCGTAAATAAGTCGATTACCGACATCGCTGCTGGTCGTTGTGGTATCCATCGAACCAGCACGCACAGCTTTAACGAAAGTGTACCAGTCAGGCCCATGAGTATCACCGCTGTGCTGGATGGTCTGAACGTTCCAGTCACCTTCCAGTTGTGCGTCAACGGTGGTCTGGAATTCAACAGCACCGAAGTCAAATTTAGGCCATTTCGATTCAATATTAAAAACTGATGCTGGCGTCATGCGCGGGTCAAGTCGCATTTTAACGTCACAAAATACACCATCTATCCCGCCATGCAGTGTGGGCGCATCAATCATACCGGTGGCGGAACTTATTTTGATGGGACTCGTTTTACGGGAATCCGACGGGAATCCGACGAATATTTGCCCGGCGTACAGATGCCACTCGAACCCATACGCTTTAGCGAGAATATCTAACTCTTTGCTGATATCCGAACTAACGTTATATCCCCCAGCCATGACGATAGACGAAAATTTATCCTCACTGTTGACGAGATAGAGGGGTTTGGACCAGTCTTGCGCAAGACTGGTGAGCACATCGAAAAGTGTTACGCTCTTACCGAAACTGGCACTTGTAGTACCACCATCAAGAACGTTGCTACCACTGCGACAGGTTACGCGAGTGATGATGTCAGTACCGTCACGAATAGTGAAAACGTTGGTGATGAACCCCGTGAAAATTTGACCAATACGCGACTGATACCCGGCACGAAACACAACCGTCTGGTCAGGCTTAATCACCGTACTGGGTGCCAGATTCCACAATCTGAATTCACAAGTGCTCAGACTATCCCCGGTATACGTAGTCACATCGAATGAACACCGTAACATTGGGTACGATTGAGTGATGAAGTTTTTAGTGTCAATAAGTATTTCGTACTGGCGCAAATCCATCCTCAGTAGCTCCTTTGTCTGGTCTGGTCGATGGCCTGTGGATACACCTGTGTCTCAAGGTGGTTCACAGTGTAGCGACCAATAGCATTACCATCCAGTAAGATATCACCCTGAGTTGTGAAATTACCGTTAACCTGTATCGGACGGTTTACAGACTCCATAATTTGACTCAGTTGCTGTGTCTGCTGTGCATAGTTGTTAACAGTCGGACTTGCTTCCGCGCCGTATGAACCATCATTAGCGCCCATCGCCCACGGGGGGAGTTGTTCGTTGTTAACAGCACCGCTGATGGTCGCATCATTTACAGACTTACCGGTAGTATTGAGGAAATCTTGCGTATTCTTGCCGACACTGCGAGGGTCAAACCCAGTTTTATCGCCAACCCATGCTGCAGCTTTATCGGCACTACCAACCACATATTTGTCGTACCATGAGCCGCTGGAAATATCGCCAATAAGGTCGCGGTGGTTGTTCATCCAGTTAGTCACACCGGTAGCGAGCGTAAGAAGGTCATCAGCCAGCGTTTTAATACTGGGTGCAAGTACGTCCGCAATCGTATTACCGAGACCTTCCATTTTTTGCTGAGTGTCAAGGATGGTCTGATTAATTGCATTTAATGCTGCGTTATGTTGTTCGGTGTATCCCAGTTCCGCAGCCTTCGCTTTCGCAACGTCCAGCGTCGTAGCGCCGTATTCCTGCATCACCCTTACCGTAGCGGGGTCGAGTCCCAAAACCTCCGCCACGTTGCTCTGACGCGTCGTATCGAGACGCTGGAACTGTCCGGCGATATCGTTATAAATATCCTCGCGGGTACGCCCCGTGGGATTATCAACACGTATGCCAGCAACCGCCAGTTGCTGAATCATCCCTGCATCACCGGTCTGAATCCGGTTAATTCCACGCTCGATATTTAAAAGACTGTTCGTCGTTGCTTGCCGGTCACCACCGCGCTGTTCAGCGAGCGCACCGAGTCCATACACTTCTGTCGGTCCAAACTGACTGGTTGCAAGCTGGTTGTTCAGGTCGTAAGCCTGTTGTGCTTTTTTCGATTCAAAAGCCCACGCTGCGCCAACTCCGGCGGCAACGCCGGACATCGCAAGGCCCGCACCTTTGAACGTAGCGACCAGACTCATGATGCGGGATTTAGAATTTTCGACGCCGGTTTTTACACCTTGGTCAAGTGATTTACCAACATCATCCATCTGCGAACCGGCTTGTTCTGCAGATTTACCGAGATTGTCAATATCTTTTTCAGCTTGTGCAGCGCCCTTACTGTCGTAAGAGATACCCAACCCGACGAGAAATTGTGTAATTACGTTAGCCATTATTCGGGCACCCACAGGAGATGGTTATCAACACCGAGGTTATCAACGGTGACTTCCTCCCCGACAAAGAAGAAACGACCCAAACCGGCACGATATGCTTTACTCACCTCAGCATTTGGAACGAGCATTGCCCCGGTGATGTAATTCACTCCATCCTGTGAGACAGTCATTGTCCATGCTGGCTTGTCGGTGTAACTGATGAAGTCCAGCGCAAAGTCAAGCACATTGTCGCCCAGCTTAACTGTGAACGTCTGATGTGAATTCGCCGCGCCGTTACTTAATGGAATTTCTTGCATTATTCATCGCCTCGATGTACTTACCTTGCAGTTCATCCATCGCAAAGTGAAATTGTTCGACTTCAGCAAGCGATATTGTACCATCTTTAAGTTGCGCCCACGTACACAAAGGTGGGCAAACTCCTTCTATCCCCGTGCAAACCCGCATGAAGTACCAGTTTACCGGGCTGGGTCGCCCGGTTTCCTTTACTCGTCTTTGTTTGCGTTTTGCACGTAGTCGAAAAAATCAGCGTACACCCACAGAAATAGTTCAGCCAACAGCGTATTGAGCGTCATCATTTTACCGGAAAAATCGCTCACCGTGACTTTGGTGTTAGTGCTCGCAACAAATACCTGTCTCTTATACACATCTGACGCTGCCGACGATAAGGCTC
>ENA-OYYJ01000147-OYYJ01000147.1-human-gut-metagenome-genome-assembly--contig:-NODE-147-length-28429-cov-10.534433_pt1 | contig 28429 bp, 24 predicted proteins | sample MGYA00243248_ERZ653447 | MGnify/ENA primary metagenome ERZ653447 (study PRJEB26926, sample SAMN06165030) | human gut metagenome | biome: ENVO:00009003; feature: ENVO:2100002; material: ENVO:00002003...
TGGTAGAAAACTATTTTTGTTTTTTCATCTGTCTACTTGACAGGGAGCGGTTCAGTGCGGCAGCCGGATGTTGTTTTGCCGTTTGCGAGCGGCGAACTCTGCGGGGCTTCCTGATACACTGATACTATTTCCTGTTTAAAATCAAAGATTTTAATCAGGAAGGCATCGCCTAATGGCGCTGCCGGTTTTGCCCCCCCCCAATGGCAGAATCCACAAAAACCGCTTTACAAATCGTTCATATTTTGGCGGCGGGATCTGGCATATTTCCTTGCAATATCGAAAAAAAAGAGGTATACTGTCACAGAAGTGTGTGAAAAGGAGGTCTTAGGTCAGCCCTAGGGCCTCTTTTTTCATGAAAACACGTAGATTTGCAAAAAACAGAAAGGATGATTTTTATGGCTACTCCCGAAAAGAATACCGACGCGGTTTATGACGCAAGTACTCTGGGTACCCCCAAAATGCTGGTTCTGGGCCTGCAGCACCTGTTCGCAATGTTTGGTGCGACGGTTCTGGTTCCCGCAATCACCGGACTGAACGTATCCACTACCCTGCTCTTTGCCGGTCTCGGCACGCTGCTGTTCCACCTCATCACCGGACGGAAGGTTCCCGCATTCCTCGGCTCCTCCTTCGCGTTTCTGGGTGCTTACGGTCTGGTCACCGCTTCCGGACAGGACATCCCGCTGACCTACTCCTGCTTCGGCGTCGCCGTGGCGGGTCTTGTATATCTGGTTCTGGCGCTCTTCTTCAAGCTCTTCGGCGCGAAGAAAGTCATGCGCTTCTTCCCGCCCATCGTCACCGGCCCCATCATCATCTGCATCGGCCTGTCTCTGGCCGGTTCCGCCATCAATAACTGCCGCGGCAACTGGTGGGTCGCGCTGGTCGCGATCCTGGTCGTCGTGGTCTGCAACATCTGGGGCAAGGGCATGGTGAAGATCGTTCCCATTCTGCTGGGCGTTCTCGGCTCCTACCTGTTCGCCATGATCGTTGACCCCGCCGCCCGGGCAAATGTTGCCAAGACGGTGGCCGAGGCCGATTGGGTCGGCCTGCCCGTGATCTGGGGCAACACCGCCTTCTCCATCTTCGACAAGGATTTTGACAGCGGTATGCTGCTGACCGCCATTATCACCATCGCTCCCATCTCTCTGGCGACTGTCGTGGAGCACATCGGCGACATCTGCGCCATTTCCTCCACCGTGGAAAAGAATTACGTGGCTGACCCCGGCCTGCACCGCACGCTGGTGGGCGACGGCCTCGCAACCACCATGGCCGCCCTCTTCGGCGCACCGGCCAACACCACCTACGGCGAGAACACCGGCGTTCTGGCGCTGTCCAAGGTCTATGACCCCAAGGTCATCCGTCTGGCCGCGCTGTTTGCCATCATCCTCTCCTTCTGCCCCAAGTTTGCCGCGCTGATCGTTGCCATGCCTGCCGCTACCATGGGCGGCGTGAGTCTGGTGCTGTACGGCATGATCTCCGCCGTGGGCGTGCGGAACGTGGTTGAGAACAACGTGGACTTCACCAAGAGCCGCAATGTTCTGGTCGCCGCCATGATCATGGGTCTGGCCGTTGGCGTGACCTACAACGGTGCCATCGTCATTCCCGTCGGCGGCGTGACCATCAGCCTGTCCGGTCTGGCCGTGGCCGCTCTGGTGGGCATCCTGATGAACGCCGTTCTGCCCGGCAAGGACTACGAGTTCGGCACCAACGAGCAGGGCGACACCTCCGTCAACTTCGGCACGAGAGCTGAATAATATCCGATTTTCCCAGGGGCGGAGCCGCAGGCTCCGCCTCTTTTCTTCGGGAAAACACAAAAATATTCGGAATATCCAACAAAATTATTGCATTTATTTCGTCAATGTGCTATACTCTATAGTCGATATTTTGTGTAATTCGGTTTCAAAAGGAGACTTTTTCATGGTACCTCAGGATAAAATTCGCAACATTGCCATCATCGCCCACGTTGACCACGGCAAGACCACGCTGGTGGACGAAATGCTCAAGCAGGGCGGCATTTACCGGGAAAATCAGGCCACCGTGGAGCGGGTCATGGACTCCGGCGATCTGGAGCGGGAGCGCGGCATCACCATTCTGGCAAAGAACACTTCCGTGCATTATAAGGACTACAAGATCAACATCGTGGACACCCCGGGTCACGCCGACTTCGGCGGCGAGGTGGAGCGCATTCTGAAAATGGTCAACGGCGTCATTCTGCTGGTGGACGCCGCCGAAGGCCCCATGCCCCAGACCCGCTTCGTCTTGCAGAAGGCGCTGGAGCTGGGTCACAAGGTCATCGTGGCCGTGAACAAGATCGACAAGCCCGACGCCCGGGTGCATGAGGTCATGGACGAGGTGCTGGAGCTGCTGCTGGATCTGAACGCCACCGACGAGCAGTTCAACAGCCCCACCGTGTTCTGCTCCGGCCGTCAGGGTACGGCTTCCTACAGCCCCGACGAGGCAGGCACCGACCTGACCCCCCTGTTCGAGACCATCGTCAACTATATTCCTGCCCCCGAGGGCGACGACACTGCGCCGCTGCAGCTGCTGGTCTCCTCCATCGACTATAACGACTACGTCGGCCGTATCGCCGTCGGCCGGGTGGAGCGGGGCACCATCAAGGTCAATCAGGAGGTCACCATCTGCGACTTCCATGACGCGAACGTGAAAACAAAGGGCAAGGTCGTGGCGCTGTACGAGTTCGACGGCCTGAGCAAGAACCCCGTCCAGGAGGCTCACGCCGGTGAGATCGTGGCGCTGTCCGGTATGGCAGATATCACCATCGGCCGCACCCTGTGCGCTCCGGAGTGCGTGGAGCCGCTGCCCTTCGTGAAAATTTCCGACCCCACCATCGAAATGACCTTCGCCGTCAACGATTCCCCCTTCGCGGGCAAGGAGGGCAAGTTCGTCACCTCCCGGAACCTCCGCGACCGGCTGGAAAAGGAGCTTCTCAAGGACGTTTCCCTCCACGTCACCGAGCAGGGAACGGATTCCTTCAACGTGGCCGGACGGGGCGAAATGCACCTGTCCATCCTCATGGAGACCATGCGCCGGGAGGGCTACGAGTTCTCCGTGTCCACCCCCCGTGTGCTGACCAAGGTCATCGACGGCAAGGTCTGCGAGCCTATCGAGCGGATGGTCGCCGACGTGCCGGAGGAGTGCATGGGTTCCGTCATTGAGAAAATGGGCAAGCGGAAGGGCGATTTGCTGGGCATGACCCCCATGGGCAGCCGCTACCGTCTGGAATTTCTGGTTCCTTCCCGCGGCCTGTTCGGCTACCGCAACGAATTCCTCACCGATACCCGTGGCGAGGGCGTCATGTCCTCCGTGCTGGATTCCTACGCCCCCATGAAGGGCGAGATCGAGCGGCGGCAGGTGGGTTCCCTTGTCGCCTTTGAGACCGGCGAAGCCGTGGCCTATGGTCTCGCGGCAGCGCAGGAGCGGGGCGCACTGTTCATCGGCCCCGGCACGCCGGTTTACGCCGGTATGGTCGTGGGCGTTTGCAGCCGCAACGAGGATATGACCGTGAACGTCTGCAAGAAGAAGCAGCTGACCAATATGCGCGCCGCCGGTTCTGATGAAGCCCTCCGGCTGACGCCTCCCCGCATCCTCTCTCTGGAGCAGTGCCTGGAATTCCTGGCGGACGACGAGCTGCTGGAATGCACGCCCAAGAGCCTGCGCATCCGTAAGCGGGAGCTGGATCACGCGGCCCGTATGCGCAATCTGATGAAGAAGCGCGCTCAGGACAACGCCTGAATCCGGTGAAGATCCGATTTTTACCGGCCTTCGTTCTGCTGGCGCTGCTGCTGACGGGCTGCGGCCACGCCGCGCCTGAAACCACTGCGCCCACATTGCCGGAAACGCAGGCCGCTGCGACGCAGCCGACCCAAACGTCTCAGCCAGAGACCCTTCCCACGGAAACGCAGCCCGCGGAGGAACACTTTCTTCTGACCTTCGCGGGGGACTGCACCTTCGGCAGCAACCCGACCAACTATTACGCGGAATCCGGCTTTATCAAGACCGTGGGCGATGACTACGCCTATCCCTTCGCCAACGTGATCGACTATTTCGCGGGCGACGAGTTCTCCATGGTGAATCTGGAAGGCCCCCTGTGCGACGAGGGTAACCCCATGCAGAAGAAGCATGTGTTCCATGGCCCCACGGCTTACGTAAACTGCCTGACGGAGAATTCCATCGAGGCCGTGACTGTGGCCAACAACCATTCCATGGACTACGGCGCAAACGGCTACGCGTCCACGCTGGCGGCGCTGGAGCAGGCGGGCGTCCCCTACGTGGAGCGGGACAGCACTGCTGTGGTCACCACGGGCAGCGGCCTGACCATCGGGCTGTATGCCGCCGTGTACTACAAGCTGGATGTGGCGGACATGACCGCAAAGATTGCTGCCCTGCGGGAGCAGGGGGTGGACTTAATCATCTTCGCCCCCCACTGGGGCGTGGAGGGTACATACCACCCCACCGAAGAACAGAAGCAGGTGGGTCACGCCGCCATTGACGCCGGTGCGGACATCGTGTTCGGTTCCCATCCCCATGTTTTGCAGCCCATTGAGGAATACGGCGGCGGTATCATTTTCTACTCTCTGGGGAATTTCAGCTTCGGCGGAAACGGCGCTCCCAAAGACTATGACACGGCGCTGGTGCAGCAGGAGGTCATCCGGGACGGGGAGGGAAACTTCAGATTGGGACAGCTAACCGTCGTACCCGCCAGCGTCAGCTCCGTCGCCGGACGGAATAATTTCCAGCCCACCCCCTACGAGCCGGGGACGGAAGAATACAATCGCGTCCTTTCCAAGCTGGATGAAACCTTTTCCGGCCCGAATTTGAAAATTGACTGACAGAAGAACGAAAAAAAGATTGACCAAACCGCGTTCTTCGGTTATAATAAACGGGTATGACCGTAGTATCGGTCTGAATTTGTGTTGCTGCGGCCGAAAGGCTGTTGAGCATATTGTATTTTGACAGGAGGTGTATCTTAGATGAAGCGTACCTACCAGCCCAGCAAGCGTCACCGTTCCATGGTTCACGGTTTCCGCCAGAGAATGGCTACTTCCAACGGCCGCAAGGTTCTGGCCCGCCGTCGTGCGAAGGGCCGCAAGGTTCTGTCCGCCTGATGCGTATGTCCGTGGGTTACTAGGGTGCATCTGAAAACTGTCAAAATGCCCAATCAGCGGGTCTTTTGCCCTGCGCCGCGCCATTTTCCCTTGAAATACAACAAGTATTCCTGTGGAAAAATGGCTTGCTCAGGACAAAAATCCCTCGCTGCCGGTCATTTCACCAGTTTTCAGATACACCCTAGAGCGGAAAAAGCGCTTAAGAGCGAAACGGGAGCTACAGCGGGGTGAATGGAACGTTCGCCCCGCTCCCTTTTTAGCGAGGAAACAGTATGAAGTATTCAACCAGCCTGAAGCTCAACCATATTTTCAGGCGCCTGTATCACACCTCCGGCGTTGCCGACGGCCTTCTGGTGCTTTACGCCAGAAAGAACCGCACGGACGGGAACCGGGTGGGCGTCACCGTCAGCAAAAAGCTGGGCAAAGCCCACGTGCGCAACCGCACCCGCCGCCGCATCCGGGAGGTCTACCGCCTGAACGAGGAAAAGTTCCAGCCCGGCTGGGACATCGTGGTGGTGGCAAGGACGAAGGCCGTGGAGGCTCCCTTTGAGAAGCTGACGGCAAGCTATCTGACCCTTGCGAAAAAAGCAGGGCTTCTGAAGAAAGTAGAGACTTAAGCTGCGGTTATGAAGAAGATGTTTCTTGCTCTCATTCGGTTTTATCAGCGCTGGATCTCTCCGGCGTTTCCGGCACGGTGCCGGTTTCGCCCCACCTGTTCCGCTTATGCCTACGAAGCCATCAGCAAGTACGGTATCCTTAAGGGTGGCTGGCTTGCCCTGAAGCGGTTTTTGCGGTGCAATCCCTTCTACCGCGGGGATATCTACGACCCGGTACCATGACCATGAATCTCTAAGGAGGAAAGGCAATGTTTCTCGCATTCCAATTATCGGACATCATAACCGTGCCGTTTGGGTGGCTGCTGTCAGTCCTGTATGAAACGACCCACAACTACGGCGTCGCCATGATCCTGTTCGCCGTCATCGTGCAGCTGATCCTGCTGCCCCTGAACGCGAAGTCCAAGAAGAGCATGATGAAGATGTCCCGTCTGACGCCCAAGATGCAGGCCATCCAGCAGAAATACGCGGATGACCCCCAGCGTCAGAATCAGGCCATTCAGGAGCTTCAGAAATCCGAGGGCGTTTCCATGGGCGGCGGCTGCCTGTGGAGCTTCATTCCCATTCTGATTCTGTTTCCCCTGTTCGCCGTTATCCGCCAGCCCATCACCTACATCCTGATGCAGTCCGCCGACACGGCGAAGCAGATCGTGGAGGTCATTAAGACGGCTGCGCCGGATATGTTCACTTCCAATGCTGCCTACGAGCAGGTCGTCGCCGCGCAGCTGATTCCTCAGTATGCATCTGAGCTGCGCGCCGCCATCCCCGGCATCAGCGAGGTCGTTCTCGCCGGTATCAATTTCGATTTTCTGGGCATTAACCTGGGCGCTGTGCCCCAGTTCAATGTCTTCTCCGCCAGCTGGGTGTGGGACTGGGCGCACATCGGTGCGTTCCTCATCGCCCTGACCTCTGCCGCCTGTCAGCTGCTGCAGATGGTCATCAGCCAGAAGACCAACGACTCCGTCATCACCGACGAGAAGGGCGTTCAGGACAAGGAGACCGCCAAGAATTCCCAGCAGAACCAGTCCATGAAGGTCATGATGTGGATGATGCCCCTGATGTCTCTGTGGATCGGCTTCACCGTTTCCGCCGGACTGTCCCTGTACTGGTTCATCGGCGGCGTGGTGAGAATGATCTCCGACCCCATTATGACCAGCCACTACCGCAAGATCTATGACGCGGAGGATGCCGTGCGCCTGCAGAAGGCGCTGGAGCAGGAGCGCATCGAAGCCGAGAAGGAGCGCGTCCGCGCCGAGCGCCGTGCCTCCAATCCCGACGGCATCACCGCCAACACCAGCAAGAAGAAGCTGGAAAAGCAGCAGCGGGATCAGGAGCAGGCCGCCAAGGCCGCGGCTGCCAAGGAGTACGCCGCCCGGAAGGGCATTGTGGAGGAAGCCGCAAGGGAAGAAAACGCGCCTCTGTCCGGCGTCTCCGACCGTCCCTTCTGCAAGGGCCGCAACTATGACCCCGACCGCTACGCGCCCAAGTCTATGGAGGAATAAACCATGGAAAAGTCGATTATCACTTCCGGCAAGACCATCGATCTTGCCATTGAATCCGCGCTGAGCCAGCTGGGGCTGGATCGTGACAGCGTGTCCGTCACGGTGCTGCAGCAGGCCAAGTCCGGTTTTCTGGGTTTCGGTGCCCAGAGCGCCAAGGTGCAGGTGACTTACGAAGTCCCCGACCCCGTGCCGGAGAAGGAAGAAAAGCCCAAGAGCGCTCTGGGAAGCGCCTCCCGCTCCAAGCCCAAGGCGCCCGCCGCTCCCAAGATCTACACTCCCGCCGAACCCGGTTCCGTGGAGGAGAAGATCGAAGTCTTCATCAAGGGCCTGCTGGAACACATGGATTCCAACGCCGTTCCCCACTGCTGGAAGGACGAGAGCAATACGTACAAGGTTGATCTGGTGGGCGACGATCTGGGTTACCTGATCGGCCGCCGGGGCGACACGCTGGACGCCATTCAGCATCTGACCAACTACACCATCAACCGGGATGTGGAAGGTCACATCCGCGTCAACGTGGATGCGGAGTGCTACCGGGAGAAGCGGGAGGAGAGTCTGCGCCGCTACGCCCGGAAGAAGGCGCAGCAGGTGCTGAAAGCCCGCCGCCGCACCACTCTGGAGCCCATGAACGCCTACGAGCGCCACGTGATCCACGCCGCGCTTCAGGACATGGAGAACATCACCACCCACTCCACCGGCGTAGAACCCAACCGCCGCGTGGTGATCGAGTACGTGAGATAAGAGATAAACGAAAATCGGCACCCGGAAACGGGCGCCGATTTTTTACTGCAAAAAACATTTGAAATTTTTTGCCCCATCCGTTATAATAAGCCCACAGCGTGTGGCGTTTCTGCGTAAATCCGGTTGCAGAAACGCCGCACGCATTTTTTTGCGGAAATGGGTGAGAGACGGAGAGTGACGGAGAATTTTATAGGGAAATCGTGCGGCAGAAATGCGTAAGTCCGGATTTTAACGGACTTACGCAATTTTTTGTTTCAAAGAAAGGTGAATGATATGGAAACAGGAAATCAGTTTTTGGGAACGGAGCGTGTTGGAAAGCTCATGGGGCAGTACGCCGTTCCCTGCATTATCTCGCTGCTGGTGGGGGCACTGTATAACATCGTCGATCAGATCTTCATTGCAAACGCCAGCTATTTAGGCTCCTACGGCAACGCGGCCAATACCGTGGTTTTCCCGCTGACGGTGGTGGCGCTGGCCATCGCGGTCATGGTCGGCGACGGCTGCTGTGCCTTCGTCAGCATGGCGCTGGGCAGGAACGAAATAAATGACGCCAGACGCAGCGTCGGCAACGCCGTCGTGTTGACCGTAGCAGGCAGCCTTGTTCTGACGGCTCTGTACCTCATTTTTGCGGACGGCATCATTGCCGTGTTCGGCGGCACGGTCAATGCGGAAACCTTCCGCTGTTCTCAGGAATACTTCTTCTACATCACGCTGGGCATTCCGTTTTACATGTTCGGTCAGGCCATGAACCCCGTCATCCGCGCCGACGGCAGCCCGCGGTTCGCCATGATCTCCACACTGGCGGGCGCGGTCATCAACATCATTCTCGACCCCATTTTCATTTTCATCTGCGAATGGGGCATGATGGGTGCGGCCGTGGCGACGGTCATCGGGCAGGTGGCGACGGCGCTGCTTGCCGTGTGGTATCTGCTGCACATGAAGATCATCAAGCCCGCGCCCGGCGACTATGCCCTGCGGGGGCATATCTGCGGGCGGACGCTGGCGCTGGGCATTACCAGCTTCCTGTCCCAGATCAGTCTGGTCGCGGCCATGGCGGCAATCAACAATATGCTCCGCGAATACGGGGCACTGGACCCGGTGTTCGGGCAGGAGCAGTACGCTCAGATCCCCATGGCGGTGGTCGGCATCGTGATGAAGTTCTTCCAGATCGTCATATCCATCGTGGTCGGCATGGCAGCGGGGTGCATCCCCATTGTGGGCTACAACATGGGCGCGGAGAAAAAGATGCGTGTCCGGGAGTTGTTCACCAGACTGCTGATCGCCGAAGCGCTGGTGGGCGCGGCGGCGCTGGTGCTGGCCGAGGGCTTCCCCCGGCAGCTGATCGCCATTTTCGGCGCGGCCAATGAGAGCAGTTACTATACAGATTTTGCCATTAAGGCCTTCCGTGTGTACCTGTGCATGATGGTGCCGGCCTGCGTTAACAAGGCGTGCTTCATCTTCCTGCAGGCGGTGGGCAAGGCGCTTCCCTCCACGCTGCTGTCCATGTTCCGGGAGGTGGTGTTCGGCGTCGGATTCGCGCTGCTGCTGCCGGTGTTCTTCGGGCTGGACGGTGTGTTGTATTCCATGCCGGTCTCGGACGTTCTGACATTTCTCATCTCGGCGGTCATCATAGGGAAAACCTACCGGGAACTGAATGCGTAAAACCTGAAAAGGCGCTGTCTCACGGTTTTGTGAGACAGCGCCTTTTATGGAGGAAGGGGAGTTATCTGAAGTATTTGACCGCCGCTTCAAACATGCGGATGTTGTACTCGCCGGGGACGTTCTTGTACAGGCCGGAGCCGATGCGCTCGCTGTGGCCCATTTTGCCGAAGACCCGGCCGTCGGGGGACGTGATGCCCTCGATGGCGTACAGAGAGCCGTTGGGGTTGAAGTGGACGTCGGCGGTGGCGTTGCCCTCCAGATCAACGTACTGGGTGGCAATCTGGCCATTGGCCGCCAACTGGCGGATCAGTTCCTCGGAGGCAAGGAACTTGCCCTCGCCGTGGGAAATGGGGACATTGTACACGTCGCCCACGTTGGTCAGCGCCAGCCACGGGGATTTGTTGGAGGCGACCCGGGTGCGGACGATGCGGCTCTGGTGGCGGGAAATGTTGTTGAAGGTCAGGGTGGGGCAGGTCTCGTCGGTGTCGATGATCTTGCCGTAGGGCACCAGACCCAGCTTGATGAGCGCCTGGAAGCCGTTGCAGATGCCGCACATCAGGCCGTCCCGCTGCTCCAGAAGGGCGGTGACACCCTCCTTGACGGCGGCGTTGCGGAAGAACGCGGTGATGAACTTGCCGGAGCCGTCCGGCTCGTCGCCGCCGGAGAAGCCGCCGGGGATGAAGACCATCTGGGCGGTTTTCAGTTCGTTCGCAAAGCGCTCCACGCTGCGGGCAATGCCGTCGGCGCTCAGGTTGTTGATGACGATGATCTCCGGCTCCGCCCCCGCGTCCCGGACGGCCTTGGCGGAGTCGTATTCGCAGTTGGTGCCGGGGAAGGCGGGGATCAGCACCTTGGGCTTGGCAACCTTGACGGCGGGGGCTTTCCGCTGGGTGGCCTCATAGGAGAAGGTCTCCATGCTCTGCGCCGGGGTGGGGATGTTGCAGGCGTAGACGGATTCCAGCTTGTCTTCGTAGGCGCCGAGAACCTGAGTCTGGGACAGGGCTTCTCCGTGATAGGAGAAGCTGCCGTCGGCGGTGGTGACGCCCAGAACCTTGCCCACGATGCCGTCCGCCATTTCCAGCACGAAGCTGCCATAGGCGTAGCCGAACAGCTCGTCAAGGGTCAGCGCGTCGTCAAAGGCGAAGCCCAAGCCGTTGCCGAAGCCCATCTTCATCACGGCCTCTGCAACGCCGCCCATGCCGGGGGTGTAGGCGGCCACGGCCTTACCGCTGCGCAGCAAGCCTGTGACGGTGTCGAAGGTTTCCAGCAGAGAAGCGGTTTCGGGCAGGCCGTTTTCGTCGTAGGCGGGGGTCAGCAGGCAGACCTTGTGACCCGCGGCCTTGAATTCGGGGGAGACGACTTCGCCGGTCTTGCCGGTGGTGACGGCGAAGGAGACCAGCGTGGGCGGAACATCCAGCTTCTCGAAGGAACCGGACATGGAGTCCTTGCCGCCGATGGCGCCGATGCCCAGCTCCATCTGCGCCCGGAACGCGCCCAGCAGTGCGGCAAGGGGCTTGCCCCAGCGCTTGGGGTCCTTGCCGAGGCGCTCAAAATACTCTTGGAAAGTCAGGTAGGTGTCCTGGAAGGACGCGCCGGAGGCGATGAGCTTACACACGGACTCCACCACAGCCAGATACGCGCCGTGATAGGGAGAAGCGGAGGTGATGAAGGGGTTATAGCCGAAGGCCATGAAGGAGCAGTCGTCGGTGTGCTTTTTCTCCACGGAGATTTTCTGCACCATGGCCTGAATGGGTGTGAGCTGATATTTTCCGCCGAAGGGCATCAGCACGGTGCCCGCGCCGATGGTGGAGTCGAACCGCTCGGACAGACCCCGCTTGGAGCAGGTGTTCAGGTCGGAAGCCACGGCGAGGAAGTTCTCGGCGAAGCTGCCGGTGACGGCCTTGCCGTAGCTCTGCGCCTTCTCGGCGGCGGCGTCCATGTGCTTGGCCGCGCCGTTGGAGTTCAGGAATTCCCGGCTGATGTCGCAGATCTTTTTCCCGTTCCAGTTCATCACCAGACGGGGGCTTTCCGTGACCACGGCCACGGGGACGGCGTTCAGGTTCTCCGTGGCGGCCAGTTCGAGGAACCGCGCCGCGTCCTTTGCTTCCACGACAACGGCCATCCGCTCCTGAGATTCGGAGATGGCCAGCTCGGTGCCGTCCAGACCTTCATACTTCTTGGGAACGGCGTTCAGGTCAATTTCCAGACCGTCGGCCAGCTCGCCGATGGCCACGGACACGCCGCCCGCGCCAAAGTCGTTGCAGCGCTTAATCAGGCGGGAGGCTTCGCCATTGCGGAACAGGCGCTGGAGCTTCCGCTCCTCGGGGGCGTTGCCCTTCTGCACCTCGGAGCCGCAGGTTTCCACGGACTGCTGGGTGTGAGCTTTGGAGGAACCCGTCGCGCCGCCGATGCCGTCCCGGCCGGTGTTGCCGCCCAGCAGGATGACCACGTCGCCGGGGTCGGGGCGCTCCCGGCGGACATTTTCCGCGGGGGCGGCGGCGATGACCGCGCCGATCTCCATGCGCTTGGCGGCGTAGCCGGGATGGTAAATTTCATCCACAATGCCGGTGGCAAGGCCGATCTGGTTGCCGTAGGAGGAATAGCCAGCGGCGGCGGTGGTGACGATCTTCCGCTGGGGCAGCTTGCCGGGGATGGTCTCGGACACGGGAGTCAGAGGGTCGGCCGCGCCGGTGACGCGCATGGCGCCGTAGACGTAGCTCCGCCCGGACAGGGGGTCACGGATGGCGCCGCCGATGCAGGTAGCCGCGCCGCCGAAGGGCTCGATCTCCGTGGGGTGGTTGTGGGTCTCGTTCTTGAAGAGCAGCAGCCACGGCTCGGTGACGCCGTCCACGGTGACGTCCATCTTCACCGTGCAGGCGTTGATCTCCTCGCTCTCGTCCAGCTTGGGGAGCTTGCCCGCGGCCTTCAGGTGCTTGACGGCGATGGTCGCGAGGTCCATCAGACAGATGGGCTTCTCGCTGCGGCCAAGGGCATTCCGGGTTTCCAGATAGTCCTCGTAGGTCTTTTGCAGCAGGGCGTCCTCGAAGGTCACGTGGTCGAGAATGGTGCCGAAGGTGGTGTGGCGGCAGTGATCGGACCAGTAGGTGTCGATCATGCGGATTTCCGTGATGGTGGGGTCGCGGTCTTCCTTCTGGAAATAGGCCTGGCAGAAGGCGATATCGTCCAAGTCCATGGCAAGGCCGTAGTTCGCGATAAAGTCCGCCAGCTCGTCACGGCTCAGGCCCGTGAAGCCGGTCAGGGTCGCCACCTCCGTGGGGATGTCATAGCGGATAGCGAGGGTTTCCGGCACGTCCAGAGACGCCTCCCGGCATTCCACCGGGTTAATGACGTATTTTTTGAATTCCCGGATGTCCCCGTCCGTCAGCGCACCATACAGGGCGTAGACCTTGGCGGTGCGGATGAGGGGGCGCTCGCCCTGAGAGATGATCTGGATGCACTGGGCGGCGGAATCCGCCCGCTGATCGAACTGGCCGGGCAGCGCCTCCACGGCAAAAACGTAAGCGCCGGGGAGTTGGACGGAGGGGGAAGCGGTATCCAGCTGCGGCTCGGAGAAGACTGTCTTCACGGCGTACCGGAACAGGTCTTCCGTGATGTTTTCCGCGTCGTACCGGTTGAACAGCCGGACGTTTTCCAGCCGCTCCATGCCGAGAAGGGTCTTAGCCTCATTCAGCAGACCCTTGGCCTCGTTGTCCAGACCTTCCTTTTTTTCTACAAATACCCGATAAACCATGGGGTTATTCCTCCTGATGTGATTTATTCAGAGTTTTCAGTGGTTATTAAGCCTGTAGGGCGCGCTGGCCGATGTCGCTTCTGCGGTAGGCGTTTTCAAACTGCACGCCGCTTGCAAGGCGGTAGGCTTCCCGGATGGCGTCCGCCAGAGAACCGGCCACGGCGGTGGTGCCGGTGACCCGGCCGCCGGAGGTCAGAAGCTTCCCATTTTCCAGCTTCGCCCCCGCCACGTAGGTGTGGGCGGCGGCTTCCGGGGTCATGGTAATCTCGAAGCCCTTTTTGTAGCTGACGGGATATCCGGCGGAGGCGGTGATGACGCAGCAGGCATATTGATCGGAGAAGCGAACCTCCGTGTCCGTCAGCGTGCCGTTGGTTGTCGCCTGCATGATGGTCAGCAGGTCGCTTTCCAGCAGAGGCAGCACCACCTGCGTCTCCGGGTCGCCGAAGCGGCAGTTATATTCAATGACCTTGGGGCCGTCGGGGGTGAGCATCAGGCCGAAGTAAAGGCAGCCCTGAAAGGTGCGGTCTTCGCTGTTCATGGCAGCGATGGTGGGCAGGAAAATTTCCTTCATGCACCGTTCGGCGATGGCCGGGGTGTAGTAGGGGTTGGGGGCGACGGTGCCCATGCCGCCGGTGTTCAGGCCGGTGTCGCCGTCCCCCGCCCGCTTGTGATCCATGGAGGACACCATGGGCTTGACCACCTTGCCGTCGGTGAAGGCCAGCACGGAGACCTCCGGGCCGGTGAGAAATTCCTCAATGACCACGTGGTCGCCGGACTTGCCGAAAACATGATTTTCCATCATATCCCGGACGGCGGCCTTGGCCTCGTCCCGGGTCTGGGCGATGATAACACCCTTTCCAAGCGCAAGACCGTCGGCCTTGATGACGGTGGGGATGGGGGCGGTGTCCAGATAGGCGAGGGCGGCGGTCATGTCGTCGAAGACCTCATACCGGGCGGTGGGGATACCGTATTTCTTCATGAGATTTTTGGAGAAGACCTTGCTGCCCTCAATGATGGCGGCCCGGGCGCGGGGGCCAAAGCAGGGAATTTTAGCCGCTTCCAGCGCGTCCACGCAGCCCAGTACCAGCGGGTCGTCGGGCGCGACCACGGCGTAATCTACCTTTTGCTCCTGGGCGAAGGCGACGATCTTGTCAATTTCCGTAGCGCCGATGGGGACGCACACTGCGTCCGCCGCGATGCCGCCGTTGCCGGGCAGAGCGAAAATTTCCGTGACCTCGGGATTCTTTTTCAGGCTTTTGATGATGGCGTGTTCCCGTCCGCCGCCGCCTACGACTAACAGTTTCATAAACAATCCCCCTTAGTGGTGGAACAGTCTCATGCCGGTGAAGGCCATGACCATGCCGTCCTTATCGCATTCCTCGATGACCAGATCGTCCCGGATGGAGCCGCCGGGCTGGGCGATGTACTTGACGCCGGAGGCTTTGGCGCGCTTGATGTTGTCGGGGAAGGGGAAGAAAGCATCGGAACCGAGAGAAACGCCGTCAAATTTGGACAGGAATTCCCGCTTGTCTTCTTCGGTCAGCCGGTCGGGCTGACGGGTGAAGTAGTTCTGCCAGATGCCGTCGGCGCAGACGTCCTCCTCGTTGCCGTTGATGTAGCCGTCGATCACGTTGTCCCGGTTGGGGCGGCCGAGGTCGGCGCGGAAGGGCAGGGACAGGGTCTTGGGGTGCTGGCGCAGGAAGAAGGTGTCGGCCTTGGAGCCGGCCAGCCGGGTGCAGTGGATGCGGGACTGCTGACCCGCGCCCACGCCCACAGCCTGCCCGTCATAGGCGAAGCACACGGAGTTGGACTGGGTGTATTTCAGGGTGATGAGCGCCACGATCAGGTCGATTTTGGCGGATTCGGGCAGGTCTTTGTTTTTGGTGACGATGTTCTGAAGCAGATGCCCGTCGATCTTGAAGTTGTTCCGCCCCTGCTTGAAGGTGATGCCGAAGACCTGCTTCGTCTCCTGCTCGGCAGGAACGTAGTCGGGGTCAATGGCCACCACGTTGTAGCCGCCCTTGCGCTTGGTTTTCAGAATGGCCAGCGCTTCCTCTGTGTAGCCGGGGGCGATGACGCCGTCGGAGACCTCCCGGGCGATGAGCTTCGCGGTGGTCACGTCGCACACGTCGGACAGGGCGACCCAGTCACCGAAGGAGCACATCCGGTCGGTGCCTCTTGCCCGGGCGTAGGCGCAGGCGAGGGGGCTGTCGTCCAGCTCGGGAACGTCGTCCACGAAGCACGCCTTTTTCAGGTTCTCGGGCAGGACTTTTCCTACGGCGGCGGAGGTGGGGGAGACGTGCTTGAAGGACGTCACGGCGGCCATGCCGGTGGCTTCCTTCAGCTCCTTCACAAGCTGCCAGGAGTTGAGGGCGTCCAGAAAATTGATGTAGCCGGGGCGGCCGTTCAGGATGGTGATGGGCAGCTCGGAGCCATCTGCCATATAGATCTTCGCGGGCTTCTGGTTGGGGTTGCAGCCGTATTTCAGTTCAAATTCTTTCATGTTCATTCCCTCCACGCGGTATTACTTTGAGTGCTTGTTGAGGATTCGCTGCTGATATTTCCGGGTTTCCAGATCGGTGTAGCGCACAAACAGGGAAATTTTATTGTCGGGGTTCAGGTTCTCCCACAGCTCCCGGGTGAAATCGTCGATGTCCGCGGGGATGCTGACCCGTTCCGGCTCTCCCTGAAAGGTGGGAATCACGGGGTTGCCGTCGCAGACATAGGTGTGGAGGAAATGCCCCAGACCGGGGACGGCGGGGTATTCATAGAAGAACCGGGCACATGCCGTGCCATCCGGGTCGGCGGCTTTCAGGATGGACAGCTTATAGCTGCCGTCCCCCGCCTGCAGGCCGGAAATGCGGGGCGTCCAGTTGGGGCCGTCGTCCTCAAACTGACGGGTACGCAGGGCGGCTTCCCAGCTTTCACCCTTGGCGAGGTACTCCCAGACAGTGTCCGTCTGGTCGCCGTTGGTGACGATGAGACCCTGACCGGCCTCCCGCACGGGATGGTAGATGATCAGATGGGGGTCTTTCATGAGACCGGGGTCGAAGGCTTCCGTGCGGATGCCGTCCGGCTCCTGAACGAAGACCCGGTTCCGGGAATTGACGCTGCGTCCCATGATGAAATAGGCGGCCACGGCGGTCTTGCCGTCGGGGGTGACCCCCAGCACAATGCCCCGGCCGGGGTAGGTGTTGCCGCTGAGGCGCTCGGCCATGGACTTTATTTCGTAAACATTCATAGCGTTTTCACTCCTGTTCGATGATAACGGTGCGGCCTTCCACCCGGAGCCTGCCCTCACAGAACAGGCGCACGGCTTCCGGCAGCAGCTTCCATTCGGCCTGCTCCATAATGCGTTTTTGAAGCGTCTCGGGGGTATCTCCGGGGAGAACGGGGACGGCCTTCTGGGCGATGATGGGGCCGCCGTCGCATTCCGCGCTGACAAAATGCACAGTCGCGCCGGAGAGCTTGACGCCGTAGGCCAGCGCCGCTTCATGGACGTGCAGCCCATAGAAGCCCTGTCCGCAGAAGGACGGGATCAGGGCGGGGTGGACGTTCAGAATGGCGTTGGGGTAGGCCTGCACCAGCTCTTCGGTGAAGATGACCATGCAGCCCGCCAGAACCACTAAATCAATGTCCAGCGCCCTCAGCTTTTCCACCAGCGCCAGCGTCATGGCGCGGTTGGAGTCGAAGCTTTTCCGGGGCAGCACATAGCCGGGGATACCCGCTTTCCGCGCCCGCCCCAGAGCGTAAGCCCCCTCTTTGGAGGAGATCACGGCGGTGATCTCTCCGCCGCCCAGCTCGCTTCGCTGCTGAGCGTCGATCAGCGCCTGCAAATTGGTGCCGCCGCCGGAGACCAGAACTGCGATTTTGGCCGTCATTCCAGAATCACCTTTTCTTCGTCGTTTTTGGTGATGGTGCCGATGACGTAGGCGTCCTCGCCGTGGGCGGTGAGGATGTCCAGCGCGGTCTGCACCTGATCGGCGGGAACAACGATGCTCATGCCCACGCCCATGTTGTAGGTGTTGAACATGTCCCGCTCGGGAATATTGCCGGTCTTTGCAATCAGGTCGAAGATGGGCAGCACCTTAACGGCGCTCCTGTCGATCTTCGCGCACAGGCCGTCGGGGATGGAGCGGGGAATATTCTCATAGAAACCGCCGCCGGTGATGTGGCTGATGCCCTTGACGTCTACGTTTTCCAGCAGTGCCAGGACGGACTTGACGTAAATTTTCGTGGGGGTCAGCAGGGTTTCGGCGATGGTCTTGCCGCCCAGCGCATCGCAGGGCTGATAGATTTCTGCGGGGTTCTCGTCAATGCGGAAAACCTTGCGGATCAGGCTGAAGCCGTTGGAGTGAATGCCGGAGGAAGCCAGCGCGATGACCGCGTCCCCTTCCGCCATTTTCGTCTTGTCTAAGATTTTCTTTTTATCCACAATGCCCACGGCGAAGCCCGCAAGATCGTAGTCCTCCACGGGCATCAGGCCGGGGTGCTCTGCGGTCTCGCCGCCGATGAGCGCCGCGCCGGACTGGACGCAGCCCTCCGCCACGCCGCCCACGATCTGGGCGATTTTTTCCGGCACGTTTTTGCCGCAGGCGATGTAATCCAGGAAAAACAGGGGCTTTGCGCCCACGCAGATGATGTCGTTGACGCACATGGCCACGGCGTCGATGCCGATGGTGTCGTGCTTGTCCATGAGGATGGCCAGTTTGACCTTGGTGCCGCAGCCGTCGGTGCCGGAGACCAGCACCGGCTCCTCCATCCCGGCAATGGGCAGGCCGAAGCAGCCGCCGAAGCCGCCCACGTCGTCCAGACAGCCTAAGTTGCGGGTGCGGGCGATGTGGGTCTTCATCAGCTCCACGGCCTTGTATCCGGCGGTGATGTCCACACCGGCGGCAGCGTAGCTGGCGGACTGGGAATTGTTGTGTTCCATAATGACGCTCCTTTTCGTTCGGTTATTCTTTGCCGTTCCAGCAGTAGGTGCAAACCTTGTCTTTGTCCAGTCCGATGGCCTCCAGCAGGCCGTCCAGGGACTGGTAGCCCAGGGAGTCGAAGCCCATTTCCTCGCAGATGGCCTTGAGCATACATTTGCCCCGCTGCGTGCTGCCGTCGGCGTACTCGTCTAAGTACTTCTGCCCCTCGTCGCCCTCCAGATTCTGAACCGTCCGCCGGGCGATCAGCTCCATTTCGGAGTTGGAGCGGGAGAAATTCAGATATTTGCAGCCGTACATGATGGGCGGACAGGCGGAGCGCATATGCACTTCCTTCGCGCCGCTTTCGTACAGGAAGTCCACCGTCTCCCGCAGCTGGGTGCCCCGGACGATGGAGTCGTCCACGAACAGCAGCTTCTTGCCCTGAATCAGCTCCGGCACGGGAATCTGCTTCATCTTCGCCACCAGATTGCGCATCTCCTGATTGGCGGGGGTGAAGGAGCGGGGCCAGGTGGGGGTGTACTTGACGAAGGGACGGGCGAAGGGCTTGTGGGACTGGTTGGCGTAGCCGATGGCGTGGGGCAGACCGGAGTCCGGCACGCCCGCCACGAAGTCCACGTCCGGCATGGTGCCGGCTTCCATTTCCTTGCGGGCCATGATCTCGCCGTTGCGGTAGCGCATGACCTCCACGTTTTTGCCCTCGTAGTTGGAGTTGGGGTAGCCGTAGTACGTCCACAGGAAGGCGCAGATCTTCATTTTCGTGCCGGGGGCGGCCAGCTGTGTAAGGCCGTCCGCCGTCATTTTCACGATCTCCCCGGGGCCAAGCTCGTAATGATCCTGATAGCCCAGCTTGTGGTAGGCGAAAGACTCGAAGGATACGCACAGGCCGTCGTTATTTTTCCCCACCAGCACGGGCAGCCGCCCTAAGCGATCCCGGGCGGCGATGATGGCGTCGGGGGTCAGCAGCAGAATGGTGCAGGAGCCGTCGATGACCTCCTGCGCGTAGCGGATGCCCTCGATCAGGCTGCCCCGCTGGTTGATGAGGGCGGCGGTCAGCTCGGTGGTGTTGATCTTGCCGGAGGACATGGCCATGAACTGATGCCCCGGCCCGGAAAAGGTCTCGGCCACCAGCTGTTCGGCGTTGTTGATGATGCCCACGGTGGAGATGGCGAACATCCCCAAGTGGGAGCGCACCAGCAAAGGCTGAGGGTCGGTGTCGGAAATGCAGCCGATACCGGCGTTTCCGCTGAATTTGGCCATGTCATCGTCAAATTTCGTGCGGAAGGGGGTGTTTTCGATGCTGTGGATCTGCCGCTGGAAGCCCTTTTCCGTATCGTAAAAGGCGAGTCCGGCCCGGCGGGTGCCGAGGTGGGAGTGGTAGTCCGTGCCGAAGAAAACGTCGTAAATGCAATTCTTATGGGAAATCGCCCCGAAGAAACCGCCCATTGCTTTTCCTCCCTCAGCCGTTCAGTTCCGCCTGAAGGGCGGCGTCTTTCTCAAGCACCTTGGCCGCGTCGGCGGCGCGTCTGGCGTCCAGCTTCGCGGCAAGCTCCGCGTCCTCCACTGCCAGAATCTGGGCGGACAACAAAGCGGCATTCACGCCCCCGTTTACGGCTACGGTGGCGACCGGAATACCGGAGGGCATCATGACCGTGGAAAGAAGAGCGTCAATGCCGTCGAGACAAGGACCTTTGCAGGGAATACCGATGACCGGCAGGGTGGTGTTTGCCGCGATGGCGCCGGCGAGGTGCGCGGCCATACCGGCAGCTGCAATGAGCACGCCAAAGCCGTTTGCCCGTGCGGATACGGCAAAATCCCGAGCCTCCTCGGGGGTGCGGTGGGCGGAGTAGATGTGACATTCGTAGGGAATGCCCAGAGACGTCAGGGTATCCATGGTTTTGCGCAGGATGGGCAGATCGCTGTCGCTGCCCATGACGATTCCGACTTTTTTCATGTGTTGACCTCCTTGTGGCAAATAAAACTTCATGCATGAGCACTGCACTGCGAAAATGCGCAAAGGCATAAGCATGAAGTTTTTGTGCATCATTTCCGGTTGCCCCGCAGGGGCGAGGAAATGACACATTTTTTCTTTTTTCTATGCGTATGCATAGAAAAAAGGGCGCACTCGCCCGCTGTAACGGGAAAGTGAGCCCAGACGGTCGGCAGGAAATGGGGATATGCCCTTACTCCATGTGGTGCTCCACTTCGGTCTGCACCGAAAACTCGGACGCAGCCTAATCCGTCAGTCATAAGGGTTTGTTGATGTTACGTTATCATTATATCATCGGGGGCGACCCCCGTCAACTCGCAGAAAGACGATTCCTGACGGTTTTTGGCAAGATTCCATGTGAATCTTGCCAAATCGATAAAATTGCCCCGAAAGAGATGCGCTCTTTCGGGGCAGCGTTTACGCGGCGAAGAAGTTGTAAAGGCCGAAGATGAGAATGATGCCCACGATCACGGGCAGCACGTAGGTCATGTAAGGCCGCAGCCATTTGGCGATTTTCAGCCCTTTGCCCTCGTTGGCTTCGGCGAGGAAATTCTCCCAGCCCCAGCCGTAGCGGGTGGTGCAGAAAATGATGAACAGCAGACTGCCCAGGGGCAGCAGCAGGTTGCTGACCAGAAAATCCTCGCTGTCCAGCACGTCCCGCCCGGCGATGGGGCGGAAATTGCTCCACAGGTTGTAGCCCAGCAGGCAGGGCAGGCTCAGCAGGAAGAGGGCAATACCGCACACAAGGCAGGTCTTCTTCCGGCTGAGCCCGGTCAGCTCGCTGACGCAGGAGACGATGTTTTCAAACACCGCGAGAACCGTAGAGTAGGCAGCGAAGGTCATGAACAGGAAGAACAGGCTCCCCCAGAAGCGCCCCGCGGGCAGGTTGTTGAACACGTTGGGCAGGGTCATGAAGATCAGCGCGGGGCCGCTCTTGACGTCCACGCCGTAGGAGAAGCAGGCGGGGAAGATAATGAGGCCGGAGCAAAGCGCCACCAGCGTGTCCAGCGCGCAGACCCGGACGGACTCGCCCGCCAGCGCGTGATTCTTGCCGATGTAGCTGCCGAAGATGGCCATGGCGCCGATGCCAAGGCTCAATGTAAAGAAGGACTGGTTCATGGCGCCCACGATGACATTCCCAACGCCGGCGTCTTTCAGGCGCTGGATGTCGGGCAGCAGGTAGAATTTCAGTCCCTCGGAGCCGCCGGGGAGGAACAGACTGTGTACAGCCAGCGCCAGCATCAGTACGATCAGCGCCATCATCATCCACTTGGTCACCCGCTCCAATCCCTTCTGAACACCGATGGAGATGATGAAAAAGCCGGATATGACGATCACGCCCATGTAAACCGTCTGCTGGACAGGGTTCGCAAGCATGCTGCCGAAGGCGGTCTCCACCCCGGAAACGTCAAGTCCCACGAAGCGTCCGGCGGCGGTGTCCACAAAATATTGCAGCATCCAACCGGCGACGGTGGTGTAGAACATCATCAGAACCACGTTGCCGAGCAAACAGACGTAGCCGTGCCAGCCCCAGTGTCCGCCGGGCTTCAGCGCCTGATACATTTTCAGGGGGCTTTTCTGGGCGGCGCGTCCCATGGCGAATTCCATGGTCAAAACGGGGACACCCAAAATCAGCAGGAAGAGCAGGTAGATCACGACGAACGCGCCGCCGCCATACTGCCCGGTCATCCACGGGAATTTCCATACATTGCCGATGCCGATGGCGCAACCGGCGCTGAGGAGAATGAAGCCCAAACGGCTCCCAAGGTGTTCTCTGTGCACGATGATTCCTCCAGTGTTCTTGTCTTATGAAAGGCACAGACCGCGCACGGCCTGTGGGTGCCACGGGGTTACGGAAACTGATACTATTTCCTGATTAAAATTTTAATTTTAATCAGGAAGGCATCGCCTGACGGCGCTGCCTGTTTTGTGATTTATAAGGAAAGAAATCACAAAACAAGTCTCATATGAACTCCATGCCCTTCAGGCAATTATAATCTTTTTTAAAGATTTTAATTGGAGTTCAGTATCAGTCAAAAATCAGCCCAAAATATCCGGGCGCGTCCGCACCCGCCCGCAGGGGACGGAACATGGCGCCGGGAAGCGCCGTTCCCGGGGTACGGAAGTGGCCGTGGGAAAATCCCAGCGCCCCTAGAATGCCCGGGGCGGCTGCGGCATTGCCCAGCAGCTCCATGCCGGTCAGGCTGTCACCGTCGTGCTCGGCGGCCAGCAGAAAATCCCCCCCGGCATAAAATGCGGCGTAGCGTTTGAGATAGGAAAGGCTTGCCCCCTCCTGAATCACGCCGTCCGGGGGCAGGTACTCCCGGCGAAGGCGGGCGAATTCCGCATCGGAAACCGGGCGCAGAGCCACCGCTTCCCCGGCGTCGCAGGAAAATTCCGACACGGTGCAGCAGTCCCGATAGCCCATGCGGCCGTACATTTTCCGCAGACCTGAGTCATGGGGCATCAGCAGCGCCCCGTCATAGCCCCGTCCGGTCAGGCAGGCAGCGGCATCCGCCATCAGGGCGCGGCAAAGCCCCCGGTTCCGGAAATCCGGGTGGGTCGCCACGGCGTAGAGATAGGCGAATTTCTGCCCCCGGAACTCCGCGTCAAACCAGTAAAGGGCGGCGGCGACGTTCCCGTTTTCCGCCGCGCACCGGCAGCGCCGGGGGCAGTAGCCGCTGGCAAAAAAGCCCACGATAAATTCCTCAGAATCCCCGAAGGACAGCTGCCAGAGCGCCCGCAGCTGAGGCTCCTGTACGCCGGTGGGGTAGTCAATCTCCATGGAAATCCTCCGCCAGATACGCCCATGATTTCTCCACCATGTGGTGGGGATTGTAGGACAGCTTGGCCTTGCGAAGCCCCGCCAGACCCACATCGTCCTCCCGGTTCAGATAGCGTAGATTGGGATATTTCAGCCGCAGATACCGGGCGAATTCGCAGTTTACGGCGGCGTAAGCGCCGTCCACGTCCTCCCGCGCCTTTTCAAAATGGATGTCGAAGGTGTCCGACCGCAGGCGGCTGCCCATGGTCACGGCGAGAATTTCCCCGTTTTCCACAAGCACGGCGCTCTCCATTTGCAGGCCCTCATAATGCCGGAACGCCCGGGACATGGCGATGCTTTCCATCATATAGTCCCCCGTGGGGTCGGCCTGCATCCGGGCGCGGTACCATTCGCCGACCATGCGCTGGGCAGCGGAGAAGTTGCCGTCGGTCAGATTTTGCAGTTCAAACTGGGAATGCTCTGCCCGGAAGCGGTTGACGTGGTTCCGTTTTTTCTGGAATTTCCGACCTTTCAGGTCGGCCAGATCGTCCACGGAATAAACGTAGTCATAGCCGTCCCGGTCGGCGCGGTAGAGAAATTTGTCGGGAAACCACCCCTGCAGCTCCGCCTGATCGGCCGCGGTCATGCTGACGATGCGGCAGGGAATGCCCCGCTGTTTAGCGTCGAGAAGAATTTCCTCGATCACGGCGCGCCGATCCCCGTCGCCGATGGGATAGGGGTAGACGCTCCGGCCATTGAAATGGGAGAAAAATGCCACGCAGCCGTGGGTAAACACCAGCTGCTGCCGCCCCCAGAGATAGAGGTTGGCGAAGGAATATTCGCATCCTCTGGGCGGACAGGAAAACAAAACGCGCTCATAGTCGTCCTTCTGGGACAGCTGGGGGCGCTGAAAATCGAGCATGATCACACCTTCTTAATATTTTGATATCATATCACAGTCTTCCCCAAAAAACAAGGGCGGAACCGCGGACGGATTCCTTTTTTGAGGAAAAAGCGGTTTTTGCTGGTTTTCGGCAGTTTTTTACTGAAATTTCCGCGGAAATCAGGCACGATTTCCGTGTTGACAAAACGGATGAGAAGATATATAATGCAAAGTAAGTAAAAGGCGGACTGTGCATCATGCAGTGCGTTACATTTTAACGCTGAAGGAGAAATCACAATGAGAAAGTTTGTATCCTTTGTTTTCGCGCTCATCCTGTGTCTGAGCATGGCAGTCACGGCTTCCGCCACGACCGTCAAGAGCAATCAGGGCGGCAACCCCGGCGGCAAGCCCAACGCGCCCCGTACCGGTTCCGTTGCGGTGGCAGTCCTGTCCGCCGCGGCCTGCACTGCGGGCGGTATCGGCGCCATTGCCTACAAGAAGAGCAAAGAGTAATCAAAGTAGGGTCTATCTGAAAACCGGGAATATGACCAACAGCGAGGGATTTTTCGCCTGCTGAAGCCATTTTTCCGCAGGAATACTTTGTGTATTACAAGGGAAAATGGTGCACAGCAGGCGGAAAAGACCCGCTGTTTGGGCATGTTGACGGTTTTCAGATAGGCCCTAATTGAAAAGGAACGGAATGGAGCGGTCTTGATCGCTCCATTCGTATTATAACGGACATGCAGAATAAGAAGAAGGTATACCTCATTATCAGCATCGTCAGCTTCTCCATCGTGCTGGCGGCGCTGGCCGCGATCGGCGGGCTGCTGCTTGCCTACAAGCGGCAGAGCGACAACTATGAGCAGCTGGCGGCAGCGGCCAGAACCGCTGCGCCTGCCGCACCCACCACCCCGGCGACGGAGGCTGCGGAGGAGACCCAGCCCGTCGAGACGGAGCCGCCCCTGCCCACCGTGGAAATTCCCATCAACTTTGACTACCTCAAAGGGGAAAACGAGGACATCATCGGCTGGATCGTGGTGGACGGCACGCTGATCGACTATCCCATCCTGTACGATACAACCTACAATTACTACTATCTGAACCACAACTACGAGGGAGCCTCCACCGGCTACGGCTCCATCTTCGTTCTGGGGGAGAACGCCGGGGACTTTACGGACTTCAACACCGTGGTCTACGGCCATAACATGCTGGACGGGCGGATGTTTGCCCAGCTGCACCGGTTCCGGGATAAGAATTTCTTCGATTCCCACGGGCAGATCATCGTCTACACCCCGGAGCGGCAGCTGACCTATCAGGTCTTCGCGGCCTACCGCCGGGACAATCTGGACATCATCGCGAACACGGATTTTTCCACCAAAGCTCTGATCGACGAGTACATCGAGAGCGTCTACGCCCAGACCGATCTGGCGCAGTTCAATCCGGCGCTGGAGGTTACGTCCTCAGACAGGATCATCACCCTTTCCACCTGCATCGGAAACCCGGCGTACCGGTTCGTGGTACAGGGTGTGCTGGTGGATGAAGCGCAGGCCGTGTTTGCCGGCACTCCGGACGCGGACGGAGAATAACGGAACATGAAGAAAAAAGGAAAATTTCTGAAAGAAGAACCCCAAAAGAGCGAAAAGCCGAAAAAGAATGGGAATCCCATGAAAGTGACCGCCATTGTGCTCAGCTCGCTGGCGGCGGTTCTGGTGCTTGCAGCCGTTGGCGTGGGGATTTTCGTGTGGTACTCCGGCAGTGTGCGGGGGTCGATGTTCGCCGCCCGGGGAGGCGTTTCGGACACCATTTCCCAGTCTGTGACTACCCCTGCCGACGCTTCGGAAACGCAGGCGCGTATTGACGCGGACTGGATCGACGAGCAGGGCAACGCCTATAATTACCGGGACGACGTGATCTCCATTCTGTTCATGGGCATTGACTACATGGGCGATGAAAAGAACTGGTTCTACGCCACGGAGTCCAACGGCGGCAACGCCGACGTGATTGGGCTGGTCATACTGGACACCAGAACCTTTGACTTTTCCATGCTGTACATTCCCCGGGACACCATGGCCGACGTGATCGCCATGGACGCAAACGGTCAGTATCTGGATACTGTTTACACCAACATTTCCACCGCCCACAGCTACGGCGACGGAAAAGACTTGAGCTGCCGCCTGACCACCGACGCGGTGTCCCGTCTCCTGTACGGCGCGCCGGTGAGCCGCTACGTAGCGCTGGACTATGACGCGCTGTACACGCTGAACGACCTGATCGGCGGCCTGACCATCACTTTTGACGACGACTACACGGAGATCCATTCCACGTTTACCAAGGGCAGCACGGTCACGCTGAACCGGTGGTACATGGACAAGTTCATCACCTACCGCAGCGAGACCGACTTGGAGGGCGCGTACAAACGTGGAATGCGGAGCATGGCGGTGATGAAGGCGCTGTTCAACCAATGCAAGGGGAAAATCGTCGCCGACCCCGCCGTGGCGCTGGAATACTACAACGGCCTGAAGGACTACATCACCACCGATCTGGACCTGACGGAGATCACGTATCTGGCGCGGAACATGGGGAAGATGTACTTCACCTCGGACACCATTGTGCGTCTCCCCGGCGAGACGGTAATGGGCGAGCGCTACGCGGAGTTCTACCCGGACGAAAGCTGGCTCCACGACTTCGTGGTGGAAAAGTTCTGCGTCCCGGCGGAATGATAGGAAACAAAGCTGCCCCGCCGAACAGGCGGGCCGCATTGGACAGTCAACAGGCACAGCAGGATAATCTGCTGTGCCCGTTCTTGTATCATTTAGGGTCTATCTGAAAACCGGAAATATGACCAACAGCGAGGGATTTTTCGTCTGATGAAGCCATTTTTCCGCAGAAATACTTTGTGTATTGCAAGGGAAAATGGTGCACAGCAGACGGAAAAGGCCCGCTGTTTGGGCGTGTTGACGGTTTTCAGATAGACCCTAAATATCTCCCGTCTCGGCCAAACTGCCTTGTCAATGATACGATCCATAATGTCTCCCTTTGCCCTCTTTGGGGCACACCTGAAAAATAAACACATTTTGCCGCAAAAGCGGTCTATCCAATCTTGCCGTGTTATGGTATAATCATATCATGAATTACGGCGGCATTGCAAGCCGCCCGGAATACCAACAGAAATGAGGACGGCTGCTATGGAAAAAAAGCTGTATAAATCCAATCAGAACAAAATGCTCGACGGCGTTTGCGGCGGTATCGCCGAATACTTCGGCATCGACCCCACCGTGGTGCGCCTGATCTGGGCGCTGTTCAGCCTGATGGGCGGCTGCGGTATCCTGGCGTACATCATCGCCGCCATCATCATTCCCCGCAATCCGGTCTGCTGACGGGGCAGGATACGTCTAATCCCAGATGCTCAGCTGTCCGCCGTCGTCCTTCTCTTCAAATGCCGACAGATAGCGGAATATCTGGTCATTGTCGTGGACGATCCCGTATTTTTCGCACTTTCGGTGGAAGAGCCGCATCAGCTTCTGGCTGTTTCCGCTCTCTATCATATATTGGTCGCCGTAGGTGCGGATGTACTGTTCTTTCAGCCCCGGAAACAGCCGGTCTAACTGTTCATAAAAATACTCCCGGTTCCCCCCCCGGAGCGTCAGGCCCATGCCGAAGCAGATGACCCCGTAAACCTTCGCCTCCGCGCACATGTCCAGAATGCCGGAAATGTTTTCCTCCGTATCGTTGATAAACGGCAGAACCGGCGACAGCCACACAACGGTCGGTATCCCGCAATCCCGCAGCGTTTTCAGCACTTCAAAGCGCTCTTCCGTGGTGCTGACATTCGGCTCGATTTTCCTGCACAGGTCTTCATCGCAGGTGGTCAGGGTCATTTGCACGACGCACTTTGTCTTTTCGTTTATTTTCTGCAAAAGGTCTAAATCCCTCAGGATTCGATTGGATTTGGTAATGACCGTGAATCCGAAGCCGTATTCATATACCAGCTCCAACGCCTTTCGGACGTTTCCCAGCTTCATTTCCAGCGGGATGTAGGGGTCGGTCATGGAGCCTGTGCCGATCATGCACTTTTTCCGCTTACGGGTCAGGGCGTCCTTCAGCAATTCGATGGCGTTTTCCTTGACCTCGATATCCTCAAAGGCGTGCTCCATGTGATAGCAATTGCTTCTGGAATCACAGTAAATGTACCCGTGAGAGCAGCCGCGATACAGATTCATCCCGTTTTTCGCGGACAATATTCCCTTTGCTTTCACGAAATGCATGATGTGTCCCCCCTGCCCCGGCGCGGCGTGCGCGGTTAATTTCTCTGTTCTCCCCATTATGAAGCTATGCGGTGGGCAAACCGCTTCTGCCTGAATGGGGTGATTTTTTTGTCCCCATTTACAGGAAAAAGGCAGACACCACGGCGGTTTCTGAACCGCTCCCTGTCAAGTAGACAGATGAAAAAACAAAAATAGTTTTCTAC
>ENA-OYYJ01000155-OYYJ01000155.1-human-gut-metagenome-genome-assembly--contig:-NODE-155-length-27790-cov-8.247593_pt1 | contig 27790 bp, 30 predicted proteins | sample MGYA00243248_ERZ653447 | MGnify/ENA primary metagenome ERZ653447 (study PRJEB26926, sample SAMN06165030) | human gut metagenome | biome: ENVO:00009003; feature: ENVO:2100002; material: ENVO:00002003...
TGCCCTCGGTTTTGCCCGCGCCCACAATGGTGTGCAGCTCATCGATGAACAGGATGATCTTGCCCTCGGACTTCTTCACCTCGTTCAGCACGGCTTTCAGCCGTTCCTCAAATTCGCCCCGGTACTTGGCGCCCGCGATCAGCGCGCCCATATCCAGAGAGAAAATGGTCTTGTCCTGCAGCTGCTTGGGGACGTCCTTCTTCACGATTCGCTGGGCAAGTCCCTCAGCAATGGCGGTTTTGCCCACGCCGGGTTCGCCGATGAGCACAGGGTTGTTCTTCGTCTTCCGGGACAGAATGCGGATGACGTTCCGGATTTCCTCGTCACGGCCGATCACCGGATCCATCTTCTGCTCTCTTGCCCGCTTGACCAGGTCAGTGCCGTACTTTTCCAGCGCGTCGTAGGTTCCCTCCGGGTTGTCGGTGGTGACACGCTGATTGCCCCGGACTTCCTGCAAAGCCTTCAGAACACGCTCCTTTGTAATCTGATAGGTCTTGAACAGCTCCTTCACGCCGCCCCGGGCAGTTTCCAGAAGTCCAAGGAACAGATGCTCCACAGACACATACTCGTCCTTCATGGTTTGCGCCTGCTGCTCCGCCGCATTGAACGCGGCCTGTACGTCGGCGCTGACATAAAAGCTGTCCATGGCCTGACTTGTCCTCACGCCGGGGATCTTTCGCAGCTCGGCCTCCGCCGCCGCTTCCAGACTTTCCACCGTAACGTCCATCTTTTTCAGCAGCTGAGGGGTCAGACCGCCCTCCTGCCGCAGCAATGCCAGAAGCAGATGCACCTGCTCCATCTGCTGATGAGAATTCTGAACCGCCAGCTGCTGCGCGCTCTGGACGGCCTCAATCGATTTTTGGGTATAGTTATTGAAGTTCATCTACTTTACCTTCCTTTCGCTTTAGCACTCTCATCATTAGAGTGCTAATTCATTTGTCTTTACTATACCCCAATTTGAAAAAATGTCAAGGGTTGCATCCCACAAGCTACAAAAAATTCACATTTGGCATTCTGCACAAATTTCACCGTCTCAATTTTACGTGCTTAATACTTATTTAATATTTACCCACTTATTTTTTTAATAGCCCCCGGATATAATGAAGACGTACTCAATGATAATTTTCTTTTTCATTTTCTTACCTCTCTTTTTCTCTGAAAATCCCCGACTTGGTCTGGTCAACCAAAGTCGGGGATTTTTCATGCTTATTTTGCCAGCGCCCGGGTCTTGCAGAGCTTGTACAGCTCCTCCGCCGCCAGACGGGTCTTCGCCACCGGGTAGCCCTCTTTGGGGAAGCAGTAATACAGGCACCGGTTGTCGCCGATGCAGATGGTGTCCGCGATCTCGTACCAGTAGTAGTCGGCGTACAGGCCATAGGAGGCCGTGGGCTTCTGTGTGTAGCGGAGCTTCCCGCCGCAGCCGGTGAGGGTGAAGCCCTCCCGGTCGTGGGTCAGATGCCCCTGCCCTACCTTATAAATGGCCTTGAAGTCCACCATCATGGCAATGTCCACGTCGATGTCCAGCTTGTATGTTCCGTCCTCAAGCTCCCGGCGCACCTGCTCCCGCTCCCAGCGATACCAGTCGGGGACGTGGGAAAACTCCGTCTTTCCCTCCGACGCCGCAAGGTCGCCGATGGGCGTCAGCTCCCAGTGCTTGCCGCAATGGCGGCAGGTCAGGCCGGTGCCTTTGCCCGTCAGCTCCCCCTCCGTGCCGCAATGGGGACATTTATACAGAATACGCTCCAGACCGTCCGCCCGGAAACCGTCGGTGATCTGAATGCCGTTTTCCCTCTGCCAGCGGAACTGGTCGAAGGAAAAGGCTTTGTCCAGCCCGTCGGACAGCTCCTTGACGGATTTCTCCTTCAGATCCTCCCGGCTGTACAGCAGGCGCACCTTCGCCGAAACGGGAACGCTCTTGCGCACCTGCAATTCATTGTACAACGGGTTGCGGCTGAACGCGCCGAAAGTCTCGATCATCACCACAGGCACGTCCAGCTTTTTCAGCAGCACGCCCATTTTCCGGGGCAGCGCCGTGCAGGTGCCGTCGAAGGAATAGCTGGCTTCCGGGTACATGAGAACGCTGCTTTTCAGCTCCTTCAGGCAGTAGACCATATCCTGCACCAGCGTCAGGTCGGTGACGAATTTCCGGGTGGGTACGCAGCCGATGGTGCGCATCGCCCACGCCATCAGGTCGCCCATGCCCACAAAGCCGTCGGATGTACAGATAATATTGTAGGGTCGGGGGTACAGAATGGCGCTTGCGATCTGCAAATCCAGAAAGCAGGAATGGTTCATGAGAATCAGGCACGGCTCGTTCTTACCGACCTTCTCCATTCCCTCGCTGGTGTAATGGAAATGGGTTCCGGCCAGTCCCAGAATGGACAGCCCCCGCACGAGGGTGCGCCAGAAAATGCCGGGCCGGATGGGGTGCAGATGGGGATACTGGGGCAGCGCCATGACTTTTTCGTAGTCCAGTTCCTTCACGGTGGTTTTCATAGGGCGTCCTCCCGATTATGTTCTCCATAAAATTATACCAGATGCCGTCCTCTCCGTCAACCAGCGGCTTTGCATGGCTGTATATTCATCTATGATGAATAATATGCACTCAGTTGCTGGAATAATTTAGGATGAATTCCCTGAATATTCACATATGCATGTTAAACTTGCGGGTTTTTGTAGTATTTATATTACATACGGCCTTATTTTCTCTTCATTGTTGTATATTCATCCTATTGACGATGAATAAAATACGCGCTATAATGCACCCATCAATCACCTCCCAGCTACGGGAGGTCAAAAATGAAAAGGAGAGTAAAATTATGAAAAAGGTATTTGCACTTGCGCTGACCGTTCTGATGGTCATGTCCATGTTCGCCGGCTGCGGCAGCAGCAACACCACCAAGGCCACCACCGAGGCTCCCGCCGCCACCGCCGCTGAGACCACGGCCGCTGCGACCACAGCTGCCGAGACCGCCGCTGCCGAACTGAAGACCGTCGAGTCCGGCAAGCTGATTATGTCCACCAACGCCGCCTTCCCTCCCTATGAGATGGTCGCCGATGACGGCAGCTTCGAGGGCATCGATGTTGAGGTCGCCGGCGCGATCGCCGAGAAGCTGGGTCTGGAGCTGGTCGTGGACGATATGGACTTCGACGCTGCTCTGCTGGCCGTTCAGCAGAACAAGTCCGACATCGTCATGGCCGGTGTCACCGTCACCGAGGACCGGCAGCTGGTCATGAACTTCTCCGACAGCTACGCCACCGGCGTGCAGGTGGTCATCGTCAAGGAAGGCTCCGATGTGACTCTGGACAATCTGGGCGAGAAGATGATCGGCACCCAGCGTGGTACCACCGGTTACATTTACACCTCCGATGATTACGGCGACGATCATGTCACCGCCTATGACAACGGCGCCTCCGCCGTGCAGGCTCTGATCAACGGTCAGGTTGACTGCGTGGTCATCGACTCCGCTCCTGCTGAGGCTTTTGTTGCCGCCAACGCCGGTCTGACCATTCTGGACACCGAGTACGTCACCGAGAGCTACGCCATCGGCGTGAACAAGGACAACACCGCATTGCTCGACGCCATCAACCAGGCGCTGGCCGAGCTGACTGCTGACGGCACCGTCCAGTCCATCGTTGACAAGTACATCTCCGCTGAATAATCCAATCGCTTAGCCAGGGGCGGCTCAAGCCGCCCTTGGCACGGTTGTACCCGGAAAACCGACCTTCGCGCTGGGAAGGCCGATTTTCTGCGTATAACACGATACTGCGCAGTATTAAATGAGAAGGTGAAGCTGTGGAACTTTACGAACTTTGGAAACCCCTGATGCGGGACGGCACCGCATCCTTCTGGCAGGAATTCTACGTCAAATTCTATCAGGCATTTATCGAAGGAAGCCGCTGGAAGCAGTACCTGAACGGCGTCGGCACCACCCTGCTGGTCACAGCCATGGCGCTGACACTGGGCATTCTCCTCGGCATTGTGGTAGCCGTGATCCGGACCGCCCACGACCAGCAGCGGACAGGGCACAAGAACCCCATTCTCGGCCTGTTCAACGGCATCTGCAAGGTATACGTCACCGTCATCCGCGGCACGCCCATGATGGTGCAGCTGCTGATCATGGGCTTCGTTATCTTCTCCTTCTCCCGGAACTACACCATGGTGGGCGCGCTGACGCTGGGCATCAACTCCGGCGCTTACGTCTCCGAGATCATCCGGGGCGGTCTCATGTCCCTTGACCCCGGTCAGTCCGAAGCCGGGCGGAGCCTTGGCCTCGGCTACATCGACACCATGCGTCTGATCGTCATTCCGCAGGCCTTCAAGGCCATTCTTCCCGCCCTCGGCAACGAGTTCATCATGCTGCTGAAGGACACCTCCCTCATCACCGTCATCGGCGGCAAGGAAATGGTCTACGCCGCTCAGGCCATCTACGGCAGAACCTACGAGCAGATGTTCCCCCTCATCGGCATCGCCTGTATCTATCTGCTGCTGGTCATGGTATTCAGCTGGCTGCAAAGTTTACTGGAAAGGAGGCTGCGTCAAAGTGATAGACGTTAAGCATCTGAGCAAATCCTTCGGTGACCATCTGGTTCTCAAGGACATTTCCGAACACATTTACCCCGGGGACAAAATGGTCATCATCGGCCCCTCCGGTTCCGGCAAGTCCACGTTCCTGCGCAGTCTGAACCTGCTGGAAGAACCAACCTCCGGCACCATCACCTTTGACGGTGAGGTCATCACCGACCCCAAGACGGACATCGATGTGGTCCGTCGGAAAATGGGCATGGTGTTCCAGCACTTCAACCTCTTCCCAAACATGACCATCCGCAAGAACATCACCCTCGCCCCCGTGCGCACCGGCTTGATGACGCAGGCGGAAGCGGACGACAAGGCCACCCAGCTGCTGCGCCGGGTCAGTCTGGAAGAAAAGGCGGACGCCTACCCCAACCAGCTCTCCGGCGGCCAGAAGCAGCGTATCGCCATCGTCCGGGCGCTGGCCATGAACCCCAAGGTCATGCTTTTTGACGAACCCACCTCCGCTCTCGACCCGGAAATGGTCGGCGAGGTTCTGGCCGTCATGAAGGAGCTGGCAGAGACCGGCATGACCATGGTGGTCGTCACCCACGAGATGGGCTTTGCCCGTGAGGTCGGCAACCGGGTGCTGTTCATGGACGACGGAAAGGTTCTGGAACAGGGCTCCCCTGCCCAGCTTTTCGGCAATCCCCAGAATCCCCGCTTGCAGGATTTCCTCTCGAAAGTTCTGTAAATATTCTGATATCCCAGCCTTTCGGGCTGGGATATTTTGCTATGCAAAAGCATAGCAAAATAAGAAATGCGCCATTTCCTCGCCCCTTCAGGGCAACCGGAAATGATGCGCAAAAACTTCATGCACCGGCATCTGCACTTTTTCATGGTGCGATGCTTATGCATGAAGTTTTTTTGCCCAAGTACTTGACAAATCTGTTATATCTGTATATACTGCACATATACAGTTGTAACAGAAGTGAGGTGCCAAAGTGACCATATTGATCGACAACAAAAGCAGCCTTCCCATTTACGACCAGATCTACTCCCAGATCAAAGCACAGATCATCAGCGGCGAGCTTCAGGAGCACGAAGCCCTGCCCTCCATCCGGAGTCTCGCCAAGGATCTGCGCATCAGCGTCATCACCACCAAGCGCGCCTACGACGAGCTGGAAAAAGAGGGCTTCATCTACACCATCGCCGCCAAGGGCTGCTTCGTGGCTCCCAAAAATGTGGAGCTGCTCCGGGAAGAGACCCTGAAAAACATCGAAAATCACATTGACCAGATCGTCCGCCTTTCCCAGTCCGTCGGCCTGAGTGAGCAGGAAGTTCTGGATATGGTCAAATTTGCCATGGAGGATTGAACATGAACGCATTGGAAATACGGGATTTAACCAAGCACTACACCGGTTTTTCCCTGAATCATCTGAACCTGACCCTGCCCTGTGGCTGCATTATGGGGCTTGTGGGCGAAAACGGTGCGGGAAAAAGCACCACCATCAAGCTGATTCTCAACACCATTTCCCGGGACGGCGGCACCGTCACCATTTTGGGCCGGGACAACCGGGAGAACCTGTGTCTGTCCAAGGAAGAGATCGGCGTGGTGCTGGACGAGGTGGGCATCTCCGCCTGTCTCACCGCCCGTCAGGTAGGCAAGATCATGCAGGGCATTTACCGCAGCTGGGACGAAGCGGTCTTTTCCGACTATCTGACCCGGCTGGCCGTTCCCGCGGATAAGAAATTCAAAGATTTTTCCCGGGGCATGAAAATGAAGCTTGGCATTGCCGTCGCCCTGTCCCACCACCCCCGGCTTCTGATTCTGGACGAGGCCACCAGCGGCCTTGACCCGGTCGTCCGGGACGAGGTCATGGACATTTTCAACGAATTCACCCGGGACGAGAATCACGCCATTCTGATCTCCTCCCACATTGTCAGCGACTTGGAAAAGATCTGCGACTACATCGCCTTCCTGCACAAAGGCAGGCTGATTCTCTGCGAGGAAAAAGACCGGCTGAAGGAGGAATACGGGGTTCTCCACTGCACCGTTCAGGACGCGGCGGCCATTCCCGCTTCCGCCATCGTCGGCAAGCGGGTGTCACCCCTCGGCTGCGAGCTTCTGGTGAGGCGGTCAGAAGTTCCCGGAAATCCCACGTTCAGCCCGGTGGACATTGAGCAGCTGTTCATTTTCATGGCAAAGGAGAAACGCTGAAATGAAGGGTTTGATTCGGAAGGATTTTTACCTGCTTTGGAGTTACTGCCGGCTGATGCCCCTGTTTTTGCTGGCGTTTATTCTCTTTTCCGCCTTTTCTTCGGACGGGCAGTCGCCCTTTTTCATCTACTATCCCTGCATTCTCAGCAGCGTCCTGCCGGTGAACCTGCTGGCCTATGACGATGCGGAGCACTGGCTCACCTACTGCGACACCCTCCCGGTGACCCGGCGGCAATACGTCTCCGGAAAGTATATCATGAGCCTGATCTGCGCCGGTACCATTTTCCTGCTGTCCGCAGTTGCCGCCGTCGTCCGGCTCTGCCGGAGCGGTGCGTTCAATCCGGCCGACCTGACTGACCAGCTGGCAGTGCTTGCCATGATCTCCCTGCTGTCCTCCGCGCTGACCATGCCGCCGCTGTTCAAATTCGGCGCGCAGAAGGGACGCATTGTCTTTATCGGCGTGGTTGGTATTTTCTGCGGTCTCGCCGCCATTCTGGACACACCGGACTTGTCCGGTGTCTCCCTCCCCATTGCACTGCTTCCGATTCTGGCAATGGTCATCTTCGCCGTCTCATGGCTGCTGTCCATCCGGTTTTATGAGAAACGGGAAATCTAATACTATTTCCTGATTAAAATCTTAATTTTAATCAGGAAGGCATCGCCTGAAGGCGCTGCCTGTTTTGTGATTTATAAGGAAAGAAATCACAAAACAAGTCTCATATGAACTCCATGCCCTTCAGGCAATTAAAATCTTAAAAAAAGATTTTAATTGGAGTTCAGTATGAAACTATAAAAGCACATCGGCCATCCAAATGGACGGCCGATGTGTTTTTTTGCTGTTCTTTATTCCCCGTACCCCATGGGATTCTTTGACTGCCAGTTCCAGGAGTCACGGCACATGTCTTCCAGATTCTTTTCCGCCTTCCAGCCAAGGACGCGCTCGCTCTTGGCCGGGTCTGCGTAGCAGGTGGGCAGGTCGCCGGGACGGCGGCCGACGATCTGGTACGGGACCTTGACACCATTGGCCTTCTCAAAGGCGTGAACCATGTCCAGCACGCTGTAGCCGATTCCGGTGCCCAGATTGAACACCTCGCAGCCCAGACCGGAAACGACGTATTTCACCGCCGCCACATGTCCCTTGGCAAGATCGACCACATGGATGTAGTCCCGGACGCCGGTGCCGTCGGGGGTAGGATAATCGTTTCCGTAGACGCTGAGCTTCTCCCGGCGGCCGATGGCCACCTGGGTGATGTAGGGCATCAGGTTGTTGGGAATGCCCCGGGGGTCTTCGCCGATCATGCCGCTTTCGTGAGCGCCGATGGGGTTGAAGTAGCGCAGAAGCACAACGCTCCACTCCTTGTCGGCGAAAGCCATGCCGGAGAGGATCTGCTCGGTCATGTACTTCGTCCAGCCGTAGGGGTTGGTGCAGCTGCCGGTGCGGCTGGTTTCCCGCAGGGGCATCTCGTTGTCGCCGGAGTAGACGGTAGCAGAGGACGAGAAAATGATCTTCTTGCAGCCCACGTCCGTCATGACCTTGGTCAGAACCAGCGTGGTATTGAGGTTATTGTCGTAGTAACGCCAAGGCTGGGCGACGGATTCTCCCACGGCCTTCAGGCCCGCGAAGTGGATGACGGCGGAAATTTCATTTTCCGCGAAAATTTTCCGCAGGAGTGCCTCGTCCCGTACGTCTCCCTCGTAGAATTTGACTTTCCTGCCGGTAATGGCCTCCACCCGCTCCAGGCTCTTGGGGTTGGCGTTGCACAGGTTGTCGATGACCGTCACATCGTATCCGCTGTTGAGAAGTTCAACGCAGGTATGGGAGCCGATGTATCCAGCGCCGCCGGTGACCAGAATGTTCATTGTGGTATCCTCCTTTATACTGCGCAAAAGCGCGTTATCTGCATCTGACGCCGTTACCGATTGGGGGAACGGCTGGTTTCAGGACACATTATAGCGTGCTCTGTCAAAAATGCAATCCTAAAAAACAACTCTTATTTTCCATATTTTGCGACCACTGCCGCCATGGCGTCGAACTGCTCCTCCATGTCCTTCACCAGCTTCATCTGGGTGCGGGCACGGTCCAGATTCTGCTGCGGATGGCTGACGTGGAAGTAATGGTCGCCGTCCAAGTAATCCGTCAGAAAGCGGATGCCGCATTCCAGCGTCATCAGCCGGGCACCCCAGGGCAGATATTCCAGCTCCGCAGGCGTCAGACTGCCCCGCGCCCCCTCCAGGAAGCTCCGGGTGAACACCTCGTATAGCTGAATGTCAAAATTGACTTTGGACAAATCCTGTTCATCCTCCAGACAGTGGTTCGCGCCGAAGCGGATGGAGTCGCCGAAGTCGTTGATGGACAGTCCCGGCATGGTGGTGTCCAGATCGATGACACAGATGCCCTCGTGGGTGTCCCGGTCGATCAGGATGTTGTTCAGCTTCGTGTCGTTGTGGGTGACCCGCAGGGGAAGCTTCCCTTCCCGCAGCGCCCGCAGAGCAACGCCGCAGTCCTCTTTCCGCGCCAGAAAGAATTGGATTTCCGCGGATACCCCTTTCGCCCGGTTCAGCTTATCGGCTTCCAGCGCGGCGAGAAACTGACCGAAGCGGACTTCAGTGTCGTGGAAATGGGGAATGGTCTCGTGAAGTGTCTGGGCGGGATAATCCCGGAGCATGTACTGGAACCGCCCGAACGCCCGTCCCGACGCCGCAAACAGTTCCGGCGTGGCCAGCTGGTAGCAGTCGGCGTTTTCGATAAAGGGCATCAGCCGCCACACCCTGCCCCGGTTGTCGGTGACAAAATCCGCGCCGTCTCTGGTTTTCACCAGGCTCAGCGTCTCCCGGGAGGGGTCTCCGCCCTCGGCAAGAATCTCTCTGCGCAGATAGGACGTAATGCCCACAAAATTCTCCATCACTTCCTCAGGATGGGGAAACGCGGCCTGGGACAGCCCCTGCAATATCAATTGGACAGTGCCGCCCTCTGGGGTACGGCACGATACGCAGAAGGTATCGTTGATGTGCCCCTTGCCGTGGCGGGCAATGTCCAGAATCGTACCCGGCAGCTCGTAGGCCGCCAGAATCTGTGAAATAACGGAATCCCCTTCGGGTGCAGAAATCGTGTTCATTTTCAGTATCCTCCAATACAAACGTTGTTATTTCCCGCTCTGTTCGTTTACCCATGCCACCGCCGTCTGGGCAAACGCCTCAACCACGGGCAGGGGCTTCCCCTCCGGGATGGCCAAGGCGATCGTTCGGCTTGCCCGGGGCTTCAGCGGACGAACCGCCAGATTCTGGGTCCGTCCCTGAATGAGCAGCTGGGGAACGATGGAAATGCCCAGTCCCTGCTCCACCATGGCCAGAATTGCATAGTCGTCCTTGGTGGTAAATTTGATGTTCGGGCGCACCCCCGCATTGTCCAGCGCCCGGTGGATATCGTGAGCTGAGCTTTGCAGCAGACTGATAAAGGGGTCCTCTCCCAGTTCCTGAATGGGGATCTCGTCCAGCTGTGCCAGCCGGTGGTTCTTCGGCATGATCGCCACCAGCGGGTCCTGCGTCAGCGGGATGGTTCGCATCCCTTCGGGGGCAGGCAGGGTCACAAAGCCCAGATCGACCTCCCCCTCCCGGAGCCACTGCTCCATGTCGTGGTAGTCGCCGTTGAACATTTTCAGCTCGGCCTTGGGGTGGGCGCTCTGGAACGTCCGGATCATCCCTGGCAGCCAGTGGACGGCCACGCTGGTAAAGGCTCCCAGCCGGACGGTTCCGGCGTCGGCACTGCGGATGTCCCCGATCAGCTCCGTCAGCTCCCGGTCCTTTTGGAGAATCTCCTGCATCTTGGGCAGCACCATCTCCCCCGCCTCCGTCAGCCGAACGCCGCTCCGGTTCCGGCGCAGAAGGACGAAGCCGTATTCTTCCTCCAGCGCGCTTAAGACATGACTGATGCGGGACTGGGTCGAGCCCATGGCTTCCGCCGCTTTGGTCAGGCTGCCAAGCTCCACCGTCCGCACAAATGCTTCATATTTTTTCAGGCTCATGCCGCTTTTCCCTTCTTCATGCGGAAATTTCATCATATCTTGTGTATAATAGCACCAATTCCTGTCTTTGGCAACGTTTTTTTGTACAACTCAGGAAGAAAGTTTTCGTTGCAAAAATCCTAAAACCTTTGTATAATGATTTCATCATTATTAAGCATGGATACATGATTTTATTTCATGTATCGAAAGAGAGAGGGATTTTTGTGAATTATATTGAGCTTTCCGTATTCATAGCCTATTTCGTATTCATGGTAGCCATCGGCCTGTACTTCTTCAGCAAGTCCAAGGGCGCCGGTGAAAAGGATTACTTCCTCGGCGGCCGCAACATGGGTGCGTGGGTGTCCGCTCTGTCCGCCGGTGCTTCCGATATGAGCGCATGGGTGCTCATGGGGCTTCCCGCATCCATCTACTTAAGCGGCATGGGTCAGACCTGGATCGCCATCGGTCTCGGCATCGGCTACGCCGTGAGCTGGATTTTCATGGCGCCCCGGCTGCGTCGGTTCTCCATCGCGGCCAATGACTCCATCACCATCCCCCAGTACCTGACCAACCGGTTCCTGAGCAAGAACAAGTCCCTGCAAATCCTCAGCGCCATCATTTTCCTGGTGGCCTACACCATCTACGCCGCCTCCTCCATCAAGGCCTGCGGCACCCTGTTCAACACGGTCATGGACATTGATCCCACCGTTGCCATGTACATCGCCGCCTTCATCATCGTGGCCTACACCTTCCTGGGCGGCTTCAGCGCGGTGTGCTGGACGGATTTCTTCCAGGGCATGATCATGCTGGCCGCGCTGCTGATTGCCCCCCTGTTCGCTCTGGCGCTGGCCAAAGCAGGCGACGGTGCCGCGACCGGCGCGACCCTGCCCGACGGCTTCTTCAACTTCTTCACCACCCCTCAGGACATCATTTCCGGCCTTGGCTGGGGCCTTGGCTACTTCGGTATGCCCCACATCATCATCCGGTTTATGTCCCTGAAATCCGAGAAGGAACTTCGCAAGTCCAGCGTGATCGGCATTTCCTGGACGACCATCATCCTGATCATGTCCGCCCTGACCGCCATCGCCGGCCGCCTGTATCTGGGCGAAATTGAGGATTCCTCCACCGTGTTCATCACCATGGTTCGCCGCATCTTCCCCGCGCTGGTATCCGGTCTGCTGCTGTCCGCGATCCTGTCCGCCGCCATGTCTACGGCCGACTCCCAGCTTCTGGCGGCGTCCTCCGCCTTTGCCAGCGACGTCTATAAGCCCGTCATCCGCAAGAAGGCTTCCGACTCCGAAATGCTGTGGGCAGGGCGCATCGTGGTCATCGTCATCGCCGTTGTCGCGCTGATGATCGCCTCCGACCCCAACTCCGGCTCCATCATGGGTCTGGTGGAAAATGCCTGGGGTGTCTTCGGCGCGGCCTTCGGCCCCGTCATTCTGCTGAGCCTGTTCTGGAAGCGGCTCACCTTCGGCGGAACGGTGGCAGGCATCGCCGTCGGCGCTGCGGTAGATATCCTCTGGCTGGTTTTCCTGTCCTCCACCGATATCTACGAGATCGTTCCCGGCTTCGCCGCCGGTCTGCTGGCCGCCGTGGTGGTTTCTTTTCTCTCGAAAGGCCCCGGCAAGGATGTGGAAGACCTCTTCGACCGCGCTGTCGATCTGAAATCCTGAGTTCCGCCATATACGCGGTGAGTTTCCCCTGTGGAAGCTCACCGCTTTCGTTTGCCTTCCAGGGAACCTCTGAACAAATCGTCTGCGGCCGTGAGCGGATCTTTTCCGCCCACTCTTCGGTATCGAAAACGGGAAATATAGCGCAGCCGTTGCCGGCGTGAGCCGGCTTACGGATGCGGCATACCCCTTGCGGGTACACAAAGTATTCCGCCGCTTTCAATGCCTCGATTGGCCGAAAAATCTCTCGCTCACAGCTCTTGCCGATTTATTCAGAGCTTCCCTAATCTCCTTGACACGAAACACATTCCGATTTACAATATGGCGTAGCATTATTCCCCGGCGTGTTACCGGGCATCAAGGAGGAAAAAACATGGTTTTGTTTGGTGCTGACCGCGTGGAGGAATATGCCCATCTCTTTATTGGGCGCACGGCACTGCTCACCGGCCCTTCCGGGCGTACCAGCAGCAATGAACCCACTTTTGACGTGCTGAAACGCTGCTGTGACCTGCGGCTTCTGCTGGCACCGGAACACGGTGTTCGCGGCGACAAACCCGCCGGGGCGGTGTTCGCCGACGAGGTGGACGAAGATACCGGCCTGACTGTCCGCAGTCTGTATACAAAGGAGTCCAAACGTCTGTCCGCCGATACCTTGGCGCTGTTCGATACGCTGGTCTACGACGTTGCCGACGTAGGCTGCCGGTATTACACCTTCCTCACCTCCCTGCGCTACTGCATGGAGGACTGCGCTGCCGCCGGGAAGCGGCTGGTGGTGCTGGATCGTCCCAATCCTCTGGGCGACCGGGTGGAGGGCGGTCTTCTGCGGGAGGAAGCTGCCAGCTTTGTGGGTGGCTACCCGATCCCGGTATGCTACGGCCTGACCTGCGGCGAGCTGGCGGTGATGATGAACGAGGAGCTGGGCTGCAAATGCGACCTGCACATCGTCCCCTGCGCCGGTCTGACCCGGAATATGACCTTCCGGGACTGGGAGCATTATTGGGTAATGCCCAGCCCGAACATCCCCCGCTACGAAACGGCGCTGCTGTACCCCGGCACCTGCCTGATCGAGGGAACCAACTGCTCCGAAGGCCGCGGGACCGCCGACCCCTTCGCCATCATCGGCGCGCCTTTCATCAAGGCAGAGGCTTTTTCGAGAGCTTTCAACGCTCTGGGCTGTCCGGGCGTGGAATCCACACCGGTGTATTTCAGCCCCACGACCTCCAAGCACGAGGGCACCCTGTGCGGCGGCATTCACCTGCACATCACAGACGAAACGCTTCTGCAGCCCGTGGCCCTGGGCGTAAAGCTTCTGGATCTGCTGCGGAAAATGTACCCGGAGGATTTTCACTTCCTGCCCCCCGTTCGCGAGGATGGCAAGCCTTTCCTCTCCCTGCTTGCCGGGCACCGCGATTTTGAGCACCCCGACTGGGATGCGGAATCGCTGCTTGCGCGGTATCGGAAGGAAAGCGAAGATTTCCGTCAGAGAAAAGCGCCTTACGAGCGTTACCCAATGGGCTGACCGGTCAGTCCCGCCCCATGGTGTGCGGTGCAAATAACCCGAAAGCCGCAATACTGAAAAGCGCCTTCCTCATCTATCCGCGATTCTTTCTGCACTTCTTTCTTTTGTCATATCTCGGTGTCTGCAGCCAACTACCCTTCCGCACAAAAATAGGGGTTGACAAAGCATCCTGCCCATGCTATAATACGCAAGCACCTAAGGAGTGCAACAGAATATCGCGGAGTAGAGCAGTTGGAAGCTCGTCGGGCTCATAACCCGGAGGTCGTAGGTTCGAGTCCTGCCTCCGCAACCATAAAAAGCAGCCGTTTTCGCCAGAAAACGGCTGCTTTTTCTAACTTTTTGAGCAATTTTGAAAATCCGGTTGTCGGAATAATTCAACAATAATTCAACTTGCTTTCAAAATCACGCTTTCTTCAAAAATATTTCCGATAGAATTTCCGCGTTTTGTTGGTCTGCTGCTTCCATCACATGGGCGTAAATATTGGCAGTGGTGGAAACCTGAGCGTGTCCTAAGCGTTTGGAAATGCTGACGCTGTCCACGCCGTTGAAATACAGCATGGAGGCCATCGTGTGGCGGAACGCATGGGGGTTGATGTGCGGCAGCCCGTGGCGGACAGCGAACTTTTTCAACCAGTCCGTGACCGTATCCGGGTGTATGGGCTTTCCGTTGTCCTGAGCAAACACGAAGTCCTGATTGCTGTAGTATTCACCCAGACGGAGGCGTTCGGCGGTCTGCCATGTTCTGTATTTTCGCAGAAGCTGCATCGTTTCCACCGGTAGGGCAATGAACCGCTTAGACCGTTCTGTCTTCGGTGTGCTTTCGTAAATCCCAATATCGGGAGAATACAGGATGCTGTTGCAAATGTAAATTCTGTTTGCTTCAAAGTCCACCTTATCCCATTTCAGGCCGAGGATTTCGCCCCGGCGTGCGCCCGTAATGAGAAACAGATGCACAAGGCATTTCCACTTGATCGGCTCCTGCTCCAACGCTTCACGGATAGCCGCCACCTGTTCCGGCTGGAAATAGTTGACCTCTTTACGCTCTACTTTGGGCAGATCGGCACGGCTGGCGGCGTTGAACGGTACAAAGGTTGAATCTGAAAAGCCTACATGGACTGTCGGGCATTACGTTTGACAATTATGACCCGGCAGCCCATGCCCGGATGAAGGCCGACACCATCAACAGCACCCCCGGAAGTTTGACCGGGATAGACTGCCCAAAATGCAAGAATCGTGGAAGCATTACGCTTCCGCGGGAGGATGGTTCTGTTTCTGTGCAGGATTGCGACTGTATGAAAATCCGCCGCTGCATCTGGGAAATGGAGAAATCCGGCCTGAAAAATATCATTCGCGAGAAGACTTTTGATTCTTACGCCGCCACAGAACCGTGGCAAAAGACCATTAAAGCCGGGGCGATGGCCTATGCGGAGCATCCGGAGGGGTGGCTACTGTTCTGCGGGCAGCCCGGCAGCGGCAAGACCCATCTCTGTACCGCTATAGCCCGCCACAGGCTTTTGGCGGGGGACGAGGTCAGATATATGGCGTGGCGGGATAAAGTCACGGAAATCAAGGCGCTGAGCCTTGACAATGACAGGCGTGCGGAACTGTTGCAGCTATATAAAACCGTTCAAATCCTGTATGTTGACGATTTGTTCAAGATAGGTAGGGCGGCAGACGGCACAACTACACCAACGGCGGCAGATGTGGGAATTGCATTCGAGATTTTGAACCAGCGGTACATAAATCATCTCACGACTATTATTTCCACGGAAAAAACGCCTCAGGAACTTGTGGAGATCGACGAGGCTACAGGCTCCCGAATTATCGAAATGGCCGGAGGAAATGTGTATGCTATCAGCCGTAATACAAGCCGAAATTACCGCCTGCGGAATATGGTGACAGTATGATTTTGAAACACAATTGCGAGGGGGTGGGAAATCCGGTTTATTGACACGATAACGCGCGTGGCTTGTAAATCCCATTTTCGACGGGATAGCGGCGGGTACTACAGAAAAGTTCAGCAAAAAGTTGAACAAAAACAGTCTATGGCAGGAAGCTATTTCTCCTGCAGAAAGGAATTTTTATGAAATTTACTGAAAAAGTTTCAAACCTTGTCAATTTAACTCTTTCCTCGTATGGTTCCATTAACGAGAAGAAAGCGGAAGCCGAAAAACTGTACGAGATGAGCAGTATTACGGGAGATGTATACGCAAAGAAAATGCAAGCCCTTCGACAGGCGCATGATGAAATCTATCATGATGCACTGCGACAGATTGAGACCGCCAAAACGGCCTACGTCAATTCTGTCATGCAGGGGACGGAGCTGTCTGGCGATATGATTGGGTCAGATGCGGCATTGCTGACAACACCCGGATTGACGTTGACCCCGTACCAGTTTAGCGCTTTGGTTGATAAACATCTGGAAAACCCGGCCATGACTCAGATGCTAAAGGATTATAGCAACCGTCACGAGGGCATGTACGCCGATTTTATCCCCGGCGCAGATGAAAAAATTTCTGGTTTTTGTGGTTTCTGTGATGCGGCTATAAACTGCCTCCGCGACCCGTCTACATTGTCCGCAGCAATGTTTCTCGATGGGAAGTATACCCCGAATTATTGCAGCGAAAGCGAGACGGAGTAACGAGTATGTAGCGCTTGGTTCCTGTTTCACATCCTATAGGACGGGAGAAAAACGCACGAAATCGCAGGCTAAAAAAGGAGAAAAGCGAAGAAATCACCGACATAAAAAAGAGGGTTTTTCCGGAGTTTTTCGCTAAAAGGGAGGCTGCCGCCAAAAACGAAAAAAGCGGAATCACCCGGACGCAAAAAACAGCCCCCGGGAATGCCCCGAAAGCTGCCCTATGTATTCTGTTTGCAAACTGATTATACAGGGAGGCAGCAGAAATGTCAAACGAAGAATTAGCCCTTGCCATCCGGCAGGGTGACCAGGGGCGCACGCTGGAGCTGTGGGAACAGGTCAACGGCCTTGCGAAACGAAAAGCCCTGCAAATCATGACCGCCCTGCAGCTCAGCGGCAACCCCCGGGGCGTGGAATTTGACGACCTGTACCAGACCGGATATCTGGCTATGGTGGCGGCGGTGGAGACCTACAGCCCGGAGCGCGGCGCTTTTTCCACATGGTTCATGTTCCATCTGAAAACCGCATTTGCGGAGGCTACCGGCTACCGCACGAAAGGCGGCAGGTGTGAGCCGTTGAACACCGCCGCAAGCCTTGAACGGCCTGTACAGCCAGACGAGCCGGACAGCGGCACTCTGGGCGAACTTGTCCCAGACAGCAGGGCGGCAGATGCAATAGAGAACGTGGAAGAATCTGTATACCACGAGCAGCTCCATAAGGCCATAGACGGCGCTATAAGCGAGCTTCCCCCGGGTAATGCCCAAGGTATTACGCCTGCGGTATTGGGACGATATGACGCTATCTGCTGTCGGGGAGGTCATGGGCAAAAGCCAGGAGCGAACGCGGCAGATGGAAAGCAAGGGAATCCGGGAACTGCGCAAGTCCAGAACCCTGCACCGCTTTCTTGACTTTGATATGTACCGCGGTACGGGGCTGGGGGCATTCAGATTGTCCGGCAGCTCCATACAGGAGCAATACATACTGAAACAGGAGCGCCGGGAAGAATACGAACGCAAGCGGCGGAACGAACAGGCATTCGAGAACGAGACAGAAGCAATGACCCGGAGAGTTGCCGCCCGTGTTGCTTCAATGCCCCCGGAGGAAAAGCGGGCAATGCTGGAAAAGGCAGGAATCACCATAACCACATAGAGCAACGCCCCCGGCCTTGATGGTCGGGGGCGTGGTGTGCTTATATGTAATCTTCAAAGTATTGCAGGGTGGAGAACTTCACAATATTCCTGTTTCTGGAAATGTTTATGTGCTGCTTCGCTTTTTTGTATTTCTTGATGTATTGCCGCATTTTCTGCTCTATGGTATAGCTGTTTATGCTTTTCAATACTTCAAATTCATTCGGGCGGATGTGCGGTTTAATCGAAGAAATATATTCGGCTGGGTTGTCAATCACAACAGCCTTTGTGAAGTCAATGCCGCATTTATTGGCCTTATCTGTCCAGATCGTATGATCATGGTTAATATTGGAGCGCATGGGGATTGCCCACAGAACGCCATCAATTAGAACACCAACCCGGATATAAGGGCGGCTTGTTTTCTGTTCAATTTCAGGACAATCTTTATAGCGCCGATAAAATTTTTCGGTTAGGAAAATGACATTCAGCATTATTCGACACCTCATAGCCGAAGAAAACGGCCACGCGCGAGCGTGACCGTTCTTCTCTGCGAGCATTCTTTTGTTTACCCTCCACACGCTCTATGTGGAGATCAACTCAGCGAGCATTCTTTTTTATTGACTTGCGCTCTACAAGTCGACAGCGGCGGTAATATCTCTATTACGCTTGCGGATTTCTCCGCACTGTTATTATATGAACTTTAATTCAAAAAGTCAACACCAAAATGAACCAAAATTCAGGAAAATGCATATTGACGCACAAAGTGCGGGATATCGCCAAATTGGCGGTGTGTCCAAAATTGGACAGTCAGGAATCCTCACTACCAGTGTCAGCCCACAAAACGAACGAAGCCAGCACCCGCGAAGGTGCTGGCTTTTGCTATTCTGTGGGATTGTCGCCCGTGGCGGGGGAAATCTTTTCCATGCGTTCATCTACTGCGGTAGAAATGAATTTGTTAAGGCTTTCGCCCATAGCGTCGGCAGCCTTCTGGATTTCTTCTTTACGCCCCTTTTTTACAACAAAATTGATACGGTCATAGGCTTTCGCATTGTATTTGTTTCGGCTGGTGGTGCTTGTTTTCCCTCCCAATGGTATCACCCCCCTTATATGGGAATTATACACTAAACAAAGCACTTGCGCAAGTATGCAAAATATACAAAACCAGCATGTAGCATACTTGTGTAATTTGTGTATTATCCCATATTGCATACTGGCGCAAGTATGCTATAATAATGCCATGAAGAACAGGACATCCCAATTTCAACACCGCTTGTTGTAAGTCCTATACCAAACACAAAGAGGCGGAGGCAGCACGGAGAGACGGCAAACAAAATCTTAGGAGGTAAACCAATGGAAGAAAAACGACTGACCCCGATCAAGGCCATCCGTGCCAAGTGCCTTGACTGCTGCTGCGGCAACTCCAACGAGGTCAAACTATGCACCTGCACCGGGCGCGCCCTGTACCCCTATCGGGAGGGACACAACCCTTACCGCCGGGAGATGACCCCAGAGGAGAAAGAGAAGAACCTCGCAAACTTACGTAAAAAAGCCCCGTAAAATCGGGGGCAAAAACCGCAAACTAGCCCCGGAGGTATAAATACCCTACCCCGAACCGTTTCGCGGTGCAACCCCATCTGATACGCGGGGGAAACGGCTCAGAAACGATTTTAACAACCATCCGCCACCACGAAAGGAGAAAACCATGAGCATCAACGAATTGGAAATGAAGTGCCAGGAGCTTAGAGAACTGCAACGGCTGATCGAGGAAGCCCAGGCAGAAGCGGAGACCATCAAGGACGCCATCAAGGCGCACATGGGCGATTCTGAGACGGCCTATGCCGGGGAGTACAAGATCACATGGAAACCCGTCACCACCGTCAGAATCGACACCACGGCCTTGAAAAAGGCAATGCCGGAGGTTGCCCAGGCATTCACCCGGCAGACCACCGCCCGGAGATTCACCCTTGTGTAAGAAAAGCCCCTTGCATCAGCCCGCCAAGACTTAGATGCAAAGAGCCTAGCCCACACAGTTCTACATAACCGGAGGGGCTGAGCCTATTGTAAGCCCCAGCCCCTCCAAAAGTCAAGAAAGGATTATAAAAATGCTTACAAAGGAAACCGCCGAAGCCGCTTATGCTGACTTCTTGACCCAAACCAATTACAAGCGCCTGCCAAAGACTGCGGACGCGCTGTTTACACAGCTTGAAAAGCAGCTGCGCACAATCGACGAAACCGAAAACGACAGCTATTTCCCGGCCATCACCGTCGCCTTTTTCCGGACGGTAAAGGCCGTCAACCGAAACCGTGAGTTGCTGAGTGAATTTTACGGGCTGCTTACCGCTTTAGCTGTTATCTGCGAGAACGGCACAGAGGGAGACATTAGGTTGCTGCGTGTCTTAGCTTCATTGCGGGCGCACAAACAGGAGGTGGCGAGATGATGACCAAAGAAGAAAGGAAGAATGTCGATGAAGAACTAGTGGCCCTGCTTCTGTCATTTCCGGAGAAACAGGCTGCGGCAATTCTAAAGGCTGTTACACAAGATCATTTTTGGGACTTGCCCGAATCAGAACAAGTCGAACTCATGCGGAGGTGTCTACATGAATAGAAAGATCATGTTCCCCTCGGAGAGCGTGGAGAGTATCGAAACCATAGAGGATATTTTGACAATGACCGTAGCTGAAAAGCGCGAGCTTCTCCGATGGTGGAAAGATAAGAAAGCCAGAGAATCAAAGCCCGGTCGAGGCGGCAAAAGGCAGACAAGCGGTAAGTTTGAATCCGCGTGAGCGTCCCCAAATTAGCGGGGTGGCGGGGTAAAATCCGCCACCCCCATTTTCTGCCAAAAAGTTAGGAAAACAATATAGTCGAAAATTCAACAAGAATTCAACTCCGTTACAAAAAGTTGAATTATTTTAATAAACGATGCCAAACGACAAAATCGAAAAAGTGTTGCGTATCAACATGTTTTTCAATATTGCAAAACGATAGAATACGCCCGCTTTTGAACTCATAACCCGGAGGTCGTAGGTTCGAGTCCTGCCTCCGCAACCATGGCGAGTGTTCTTACAGCATTTGAAAGGCTGTAAGAACACTCGCTTTTTATACAGCGAGTTCACAGGGGGCGTAGTTGACGACTACGCCTTTTCTTGTATTTACGGACACTTCCGGGATCGGCAGGGGCAGCACCGTTGGAATCTCAATCGTTCCGACGCAGTTATAGTGGATGCGAAGCCGCTGCTCCCATACGCCGTCGATCTTCTCCGCATTGAATACTTCGATTTTCTCAACCAGTTCGTTCAGCATCCGGGGCGTCAGTTTCCTCGCTCTGGTGTACTTGCGGACAAGACCGATAAACATATCTGTCGTCATGGAACGGCTGCTCTGCTTCTCTATCTCGGAGCGGAGCTTTTTTATTTTCTCCGCCAGCTCCTTTTGCTCGTCCTCATACCGCCGGGACATTTTTGCGAAGCGGTCATCGGAGAGCTTGCCGGAAACATTGTCCTCATAGATGCGCTCAAAAAGGCCGTCCAATTCTTCATCACGGGCAAGGAGCGTTCTTAGCTCTTTTTCCTTCAGCTTGCGGTCTGTCTGTTCCGCCTGCTGGGAATGACCGATCACAGCTTTTACAAATTCGTCCTCATAGAGGCTGGCGAATTTCGTTAAGCGCCGTATCTCTCCCAGCACCACTTCCTCCAGGAAGTCCACACGGACATAATGGGTAGAGGTGCAGGTGCCGCGATTGCCCTTGTAGTTGGAGCAGTTGAAATACTTGATCTCCGGATTGCCCTGATTGAAGTGAAAGTGAAGGTTGCTGCCGCAATCGGCGCAGACCAACAGGCCGGAAAACATATTGTGTTCTCCATTGTTGGTGCGGCGCTTACGGATTTTGCCCCGCTTCTGCTGCACCTGCTCATACACAGCACGCTCGATGATCGCCTCATGGACGTCCTGGAACACCACCCAATTCTCACGGTCATTGTCGATTCGCTTCTTATTCTTGTAGGATTTGGAATAAGTTTTGAAATTGAGAATGTCACCACAGTATTCCTGCAGGGAGAGAATTTTGGTTATTGTGGAGCTGTTCCACTTGGTAGGAGGCTGCTGTTTGCCCTTGCCGGGGCGTTTGATGCCCTTCGTGAGCCAGTAGGCCCGCGGGGTCAGGACATCGTCCTTTTCAAGCTGGGCGGCAATCTGCTCTGTTCCGAACCCCTCCAAAGTCATGCTGTAAACGCGGCGCACAACCTGGGCTGCCTCGTCATCCACGATCCAATGCTTCGGATCATTCGGGTCCTTGATGTAACCATAGGGAGGCTGGCCCATCGGCTCACCGGCATTGCCCTTGATCTTATTGCTGATGCGCCGCTTTTTGCTGATATCGCGGGCATACCACTCGTTGAACAGGTTGCGGATCGGGGCAAGCTCATTTTCCCCCTCTGCCGTGTCGATGTTATCCGAAACGGCCACCAGGCGGATATCATGGTCCGGGAAAAATTCTTCCGTCAGCCGTCCGACCTCAATGTAGTTTCGCCCCAGGCGGGAAAGGTCTTTGACAAAGACGGCGGCGGCTTTTCCCTGTTCCAACTGGCAGATCATTTCCACGAAGCCGGGGCGATCCATCGTCACGCCGGAAATGCCGTCATCCAGAAAATGAACCAGATTTGTGTAACCCTTTTCCTTTGCGACTTTGGCAAGCAGTTTCTTTTGATTGCCGATGCTGTAGCTTTCGCCTTCAAGATTATCGTCACGGGAAAGCCTTTCATAGAGAAAGGCGGTCACGTCACGGGATTTTTTGTTATTCGACTGTTTCATAAGTCCTCCTTCCGTCAAGGCAGTCGAATAGCAAATATACTTGTACGAACACATTATACCGCCATTTGCTGCCTCTGTCAGCCGGGTTTGAAAGCTATTTACAGCTTTTCACTCTCGGACTTCATCAGGCGAAGGAGAACACTGCCCAGGGTATCCGGGCTTTCCTTTTTGAAAACCGGCTCAACAACGAACGACCGATTGCCGATGTGATAGGTCGTTTTTGCATCCAGAGGATTTTTCTCTGGCCTGTTGATCTTGCCGGGATTTGTAGCTTTATCTTGCATGATAAAATCCCCTTTCATAAAAATAGCAATGAAAGAGGCAAAACGGACGGCTGCTGGCACAGCTCCACGGGAATCTCACCCCGGCCCATGCTGATGGGTGCGGCGCACAATGCTTTTTGGGCGTTCAATGCGCGAGTATCTTTGACCCTGCCCGTGTGTCATCGCCCGCAAGCTGCCACGCTTGCTTTGCGGTCTGGTGTTTCTCGCTCTCTCCGCATGGAGGTCATGGCGCACCGAACGTATGGCTCGGCACAAACAGGAATGTATCCGTTTGCCTTATACTGCGGCGCTGGCCTCCCAACGGGCTTTCTTTGTCAAGGTGCGGAACACACCATGCGGAAAGGGGAACGCACGGCGGTCATCTGAATCAGGTTAGGTCAAAATCCAGAATCGCAATAATCAGCTTCGTTTCCAGCCTGCGGCGCAGATCATCGTCCACCTGAGAATGAGGACAGCCCTGAGGATCATAGCTTGTCCTTGTGGAAAGCGCCGCTATGTAGCCGGAGTAGTGGCCGATCACACGGTTTACCGCGTCAGGGTCGCCCTGGACAGCGGCGGTAATGGCCGGATAAGGAAGAAGATTATTCCGGGAAGCTGCGGTGTCACGCATCCGTATCACCTCCCATCAGCTCTTTCAGCAGCCGATAGGATTTCAGCCTGCGGTTGTTGATCGTCCTGCGGGCCAGGTTCATACGCTCCGCGATCTCACGGTCCGCCATTTCCAGGAACCAGTACATCAGAAGGATATCCCGGTTGTCCTGAGGCAAGGCGTTCAGCGCATCGGCCAGCAGATCGTTTTCAATCAGGATCACATCACCGCCAAGAATGAAGGTGTTGTACTCCCAGGGATAACGGTCATAGGCCGCAAGCTGCTCCATTGCGTCCTCCGGCAGTTCGCTGAAAGGGATGCTGTGCTTCTTCCTGCGGCTGATCTCTCGATAGCCATTGCAGGCCTCGCACTTCAAGACCTTTTTGCAAAAGCTGTCAAAGGCGTGCTGCTTGTGTTCGGCGTGGCGATCAGGTTTCATGTTCTCACCTCCCTTCGTGCCGGGAGGCAGTTCTTTTCTTCCCCTTTCGCCCACTACTCGTTCTGCGGAAGGCTGTTTTGGCCAGCTCTGCCGGGAAAAATCAAAATTATTTTTTCTGTCGCTCATTTGTGCGCTCCTTTCGTCCTGATCGGGTGGGTGGCCGGATCAGGCAAAGGGCGGAGCGCGGGGACAGTAGAAACATCCCCGATAACGACAAAAAGCGCCTGTCTGCAAAACGCAGACAGGCGCAGAAGAATTATAAAATCTATTTACATGATTTCTGTGTTCATACTCATAGCCAGAATAGTCCGATGGAGGGGCTACGCTTTTTTTAACTGGTGCAGATCATGGACGTTGCGAAAAAGCAAAAAGGACACGGCAATACCTCCCAGATACCGCCGTGTCCTTAAAAAAGGGCGACTTTAACACACCCCCCGTATTCTTATTTTTCGAAAAGAAAACGGCGGCTTTGATTTCGTATTAAAGCCGCCGTTTTTTATTTCGCGCAAATCTGCTGTTAGCGGCTCTGTGCGAATGATTTATAAAACTTGATGCTTTGCAAATACACGGCGAGAGATACCTGCACCAACTCCCAAAAAGAGCAGTGCTGCCGGGATTGCCCATATCGCATACAGCATCCCGTTACTCATTTGTTCCACCGACAGGAGCGAAATGGCCAGTACATGATAGATCGGAAGAAGTCCAACCAATCGGAACAATGGATTTACTTCGGTAATCGGCAGTAAAACGGGAAAAAGAAAAATTGCCATCGCCGCAACCAAAGCTACAATCTGATTTTTACTGATTGCAGATAGGAACAGTGTAATTCCCGTAACGCTAAGTGTACAGGTAAATGCCAGCAGAATTTGATATTTGAGCAGCGTACCGCAGGTGATATTAAAAGGGATAAACGCTTCCACATAGTCACTGGGGGCAAATAGAATACTGCAATCCAACCCTTCTGTTCCATAAAAAACAAAAGCAAGAAGCAGGTTAAATGCTGCAATCAGCGTGGTAGTGAGAATGGCGGTGATAATACCTGCAACCACCTTTGCAGTGGCGCATTTGGTTTTACCGTACTTGCTTGTCAATATGATATTATCAACACCTTCATACTCGCCGGAGAAAATCGGAGCAAGCATGATGATAACCGCAAGAGCAAGCGCGACAAAAACCCGCACCATGTTTCGGCTGGTGGAAAGCCAACCGTCCACATAGCCAATTTTGATTTCTTCATTGCCAAATACATCAGAAACACTTAATCCGTTCCAATTTCCCTCTTTATCAGAAAACCGTGAAAAGGCTGCCGATTGCATGGCGTTTTGATAAACATAGATTGCACTCAATCCATGTAAATCTGATGTCGGTGATGTCGGTGCAAAATCAGACATCATTTGCTGCACTTTTTCGTCTGTCAGGATTCCTTCATATTTCGCTGCAATTTCCTTGTCGATTTCTACTGCTGTTTTGCCAGTACCTTTACCGATATTTTGGTCAAACGCATATTTGTTTTGAAAGGTGGAAAAGGATAGCAAGGCAGAAAACAGGATAATTCCAATTAGAGCGATGAGCGCCAAACGCTTTGAAAACACTTTCCGCAGTTCAAAAAGAATCAGTTTTTTCATTCTTCACAGCCCCCTTTGAAATAGAACAGGTACAAATCTTCCAAAGTAGGCTGCACCCTTACTGCATTTTCCATCGGCGGACGATCTCCAATGATTCGTAAAATTGTCTGGTTTTCGCTGGTGTTTCGCAAGTTGCTTGTGTTGTAGGCAGCCGCGTATTTTTCCGCATAGGCAGTCGGAACCGTACATTCCCACACTTGGCCGTCGATTTCAGAAGTGATCTCCTGCGGATTTCCAAAGTGAATGATTTGCCCGGATTTCATCATGATGATTTCCTCCGCAATAAACTCCACATCGGAAACAATATGCGTAGACAGGATCACAATGCGGTCTTTGGAAAAGGCGCTGATCAAATTGCGGAAACGGACGCGTTCTTTCGGGTCAAGCCCCGCCGTCGGCTCGTCTAAAATCAAAATATGGGGGTCATTGAGCATGGCCTGCGCAATCCCCAAACGCTGCTTCATGCCCCCGGAAAAGGTTTTGATTTTGTGCTTACTTTCTCTCGATAAGTCTACTGCTTCCAGCAGCTCCTTTGACTTCTTCCGCGCTGCCTTCTCGTCCAATCCTTTTAGGGCAGAAACATAGAGCAGGAAGTCAAACGCTGAAAAATCCGGGTAATATCCGAAGTGCTGGGGCAAGTAGCCCAAAAGATTGCGATAGCGTTCACCCAGCCCCACAATGTTTTTCCCGTTCAGCAGAATTTTCCCGGAAGTAGGATTTTGGATATTGCAGAGCAGACGCATAAGCGTTGTTTTCCCTGCGCCATTTGCACCCAGTAAGCCGTAGACGCCATTTGTTAAGGTAATATTCAAATTGTCTACGGCGGTTTTGGAACCGAACTTTTTTGTCAGTCCGATCGTTTTTAATTCCATAAAAAGCCCCTTTCTCCATAGGGAGCAAAAAAATACTCTCCATGTGTTTTCATGGAGAGTATAGAGGGAAAATATCTACTTTTTATCTACAAGGCAGGAGATTTGAAGTAGGTGGATACCTTTGCCCCGGATGCAGTATTTTCGATCTTCAAATAGCCGTTGTGGTGTTCACAAAGCAGCTTGCAAATATACAGCCCAAGTCCAAAATGCTCGGAATGGTTGCTTTCCTCTGTGTAATATGGACTGGTGGCTTTTTGCAGACCGTTTTTGTCAAACCCCTTTCCATCATCCGATACGAAAAGCAGCAGACCATTGTCACGCAAGGCAAAAGAGATTGTCACCGCAGTCCGGGCATACCGAACCGCGTTGGAGATCAGGTTATTGCTGACCTGTGAAACAAAGGCCCCATCAAGGGATAACTGCGAAACAGGCATGTCATTTTGTAAAATCAATTCTTTTCCGTTTTTCGCACATACGATTTTTGCGCTGTCATACAAAGAAGATGCCACTGTCTGCAAGTCTATCAACTTGTACTCCGGCTGCGCATCTTCCATGCGCCTAAGATTGCTCATACTGCTCACATAGCATTCCATACGGGAGATATGTTTGCCCATTATGGCGGCGGTTTCTTGTGTTTGAGGATTTTCGCTGGCTTGCAGCATTTCATTATAGCCTTTTAGTACTGTTAGAGGGGTACGCAAATCGTGAGCAAAAGCGGCGTTGAGTGCTTTTCGTTCTTCAACTTGTCGCCACATTTTAGAGAAATTGTCCGCAAGGGTTGTCCGCATGATTTCAAAGGACGCGCAAAGCTGCCCCAATTCATCGTTGTTATCATAGTCGATTGAAAAGTCCAAGTCATTGTTCGCTATTTTTTCAGAAGCAGTCCGCAGTTCCACAAGCGGCTTTTTCAGCCTGTTTCTGTAAAACAGCAGCGCAGCAGCGATAATACAGAATGCAGAATAGATAGGAGTTGCAACAATGGGAAGTTTCTCCAGTAGCGCAATGGTACGCTCGTCCTCTTTAGACATCGGGACGGGCACTGTCCCGATGTAAGCGCCGTCGCCCAACTGTTCCCCCTGTTCATTTGTCAAATAATATTTTTCGCCGGACGGGGGATAAGATGATCTAATATCTTCAGCAGCACTGCCGCAAATAAAAAAAGTGGCTACGGAAAGAAAAACTGCGAGTACAACAAAGGCAATTACATAGAGAACAAGGCTTTTTCGGAGAGATAAATAGTGCTTGCGGCAATTTACTTGACCCATTTGTATCCACACCCCCAAACCGTTTCAATATATATGCGGTCGGTATATGCCGCGATTTTGGATCGTATTCTGCGGATATGCTCTGCCACAACGCTGCTGTCGCCATCGCTGTCATAACCCCAAATACGCTCATATATCCGTTCTTTATCAAAGATCTGTCCTTGATTTTGAGAAAGCAGTTCCACAATATCAAATTCCTTTTTTGCAAGACCGACACG
>ENA-OYYJ01000161-OYYJ01000161.1-human-gut-metagenome-genome-assembly--contig:-NODE-161-length-27515-cov-8.921886_pt1 | contig 27515 bp, 22 predicted proteins | sample MGYA00243248_ERZ653447 | MGnify/ENA primary metagenome ERZ653447 (study PRJEB26926, sample SAMN06165030) | human gut metagenome | biome: ENVO:00009003; feature: ENVO:2100002; material: ENVO:00002003...
CCTTATCGTCGGCAGCGTCAGATGTGTATAAGAGACAGCCCCACCACCCAGCCGCCCACGGTTCCCGAAACGACGCAGGCGACTCAGGCACCGGAGACCCTTCCCACGCAGCAAACGGTTCCCCCGACGCTGCCCGAGGAACAGAAGGACAGCTCTCCGGTAATCGGTATCCTCATCGGCGTTCTCATCGTCTCCGGAACGCTGAGCCTGCTGCTCATCGGTCTGCTCATTTACAGAAGAAAACGGGACGAGGACTACGACGACTGAGCGTCCACGTCTGAGCATGGGAACAATCCGTTCAAACATATTTAACAACTTCCGGAAAAATCACTCATTTTTTGATTTTTCCGGAAGCTTTTTTGGGCGTTACGGAAAAATTAAAAAAGTGGTTGTAAGTTCGGCAAAAATGATGTAAAATAATAAAATCCAATAGAATGCAAACTTGTATGAATAGCTCTTTTTCTGGAGGGATTTATTATGGAAAAACCCATTGTTCTTGTTATCATGGACGGCGTCGGCAAGGGTGACGGCGGCAGCGGCGACGCGGTCGCGGTTGCCAAGACTCCCACGCTGGATCATCTGCTTGCCACCTGCCCCCATACTTACCTGAAAGCCCACGGCACTGCCGTCGGTCTGCCCACGGACGATGATATGGGCAACTCCGAGGTCGGCCACAACGCGCTGGGCTGCGGCCAGATCTACTCTCAGGGCGCGAAGCTGGTCGGCGAGTCCATCGAGAACGGCACGCTCTATGCATCCGAGACCTGGAAAGACCTGATCGCCAACGCCGTTTCCGGCAAGGCGCTGCATTTTCTGGGCCTGCTGTCCGACGGCAACGTCCATTCCAACATCCATCACCTCATTGCCATGCTGCGGGAAGCCCATGCCGAGGGCGTGAAGAAGGTCTACTGCCACATCCTTCTGGACGGCCGTGACGTGCCCGCCACCTCCGCGCTGGAGTATGTGGATATGCTGGAGAAGGTTCTCGCCGAGCTGAACACCGAGGGCTGCGATTACGCCATCGCCTCCGGCGGCGGCCGTATGCAGATCACCATGGACCGCTACGAGGCCAACTGGCCGATGGTAGAGCAGGGCTGGCGCACCCACGTCCAGGCAATCGGCAGAAGATTCCCCTCTGCCAAGGCGGCTATCGAGACCTACCGCGCCGAGACCGGCTGCATCGATCAGGATCTGCCCGCTTTCGTGATCGAGCGGAGCGGCGAGCCTGTGGCGAAGATCGCCAACGGCGACAGCGTCATCCTCTTCAACTTCCGGGGCGACCGGGCGCAGGAGATCTCTCTGGCCTTTGACCGCAAGGACTTTGACCACTTCGACCGGGGCGACTACACCGGCGTGAAGTTTGCCGGTATGCTCCAGTACGACGGCGACCTGAAGATCCCCCAGCATTATCTGGTGCAGCCCCCCGTCATCAAGCACACCCTGACCGAGGTGCTGTGCGCCGCCGGAATCCATGAGTACGCCCTGTCCGAGACCCAGAAGTACGGCCATGTGACCTATTTCTGGAACGGCAACCGTTCCGGCAAGGTGGACGAGAATCTGGAAGTCTACGAGGAAGTTCCCTCCGATGTGATCCCCTTCGAGAAGGCGCCTGCCATGAAGTCCAAGGAGATCACCGAAAAGATGGTGGAGAACATGGCGTCCAGGAAGTTCCAGTTCCTGCGCTGCAACTTCCCCAACGGCGACATGGTTGGCCACACCGGCGTGTTTGACGCGGTGGTTTACGCCATGGAGTGCGTGGACAAGAGCGTGGCCGCCATTGTGGAGGCTGCCGACAAGTACGGCTACACCGTCCTGATCACCGCCGACCACGGCAACGCCGACCAGATGACCGAGACCAAGAAGGGAAAGACCTCCGTCCGCACGGCGCATTCCCTGAACCCCGTTCCCTTCATCATCTACGACCCCGACCACACTTGGGTCATCAAGGACGGCCACTACGGCCTTGCCAATGTGGCGCCCACCATTGTCAAGATGATGGGTCTGACCGCCCCCGACTGCTGGGAAGACAGCATGGTTTAAGGCGCTTGTAGCTCCCCTTTGTCAAAATACGTACTGAAAATTGGAGGTTGCATCTATGATCCGTCACGAAAATGAAAACGGAAGCGTCAATGTCAGCACCAGCGTCTACACGGACATTGTCGGCACCGCTGTCATCAACTGCTTTGGCGTCAAGGGCATGGCCGCCCGGAGCCTGTCCGACGGCTTGTACCATCTGCTCCGCCGGGAATCCGTGGGCAAGGGCGTGCATGTCCAGTTCAACGAGGACGACACCATTTCCATTGATCTGCATATTATCGTGGACAACAACGTAAACCTGAACGCCGTGGGCGCTTCCATTATTTCCGAGGTTCGCTATGTGGTGACCAACTGCACCGGCACCGAGGTTCGGGCCGTAAATGTTTATATCGATTCCATGGTGATCGGTTAAAGTTCGGAGGGAAATAAATTGAGAGAAACCATCAACGGAGCCGATCTTCGCAGAATGATCATCAGCGCGGCTGCCGCCATCGAGATCAACAAGCAGGCTCTCAACGAGCTGAACGTGTTCCCCGTGCCGGATGGAGACACCGGCACCAATATGTCCATGACTATCAACTCCGCGGCCTCCGACCTGCGCAAGACCGAGGACCCCGATCTGGAAAAAGCGTCCAAGGTGGCGGCCTCCGCCATGCTGCGGGGCGCACGGGGCAATTCCGGCGTCATTCTGTCGCTGCTGTTCCGGGGCATTTCCAAGCGCCTGAAGGGCAGCGAGGAGTGCGACGGCGTCCTGTGGGCGCAGGCGCTGCAGGAGGGCGTTGACGCTGCCTACAAGGCCGTCATGAAGCCCGCCGAAGGTACCATCCTCACCGTCGCCCGCCTGTCCGCGGCCAAAGCCGCCGACGCCGCCCGGGAGAACAACTTTATCGAATTCGTCCACGAAGCAGCCATTGAGGAAGCCGTGAAGGCGCTGGCCGATACCGTCAACCAGAACCCCGTGCTGAAAAAGGCCGGTGTTGTGGATGCCGGCGGCAAGGGCTGGGTCGTTGCTCTGGAAGCCATGCTCAGCGCTCTGCAGGGCGAGGACGTGGTGCCGCCCGAGAACGGCGCGGTGACACAGACCAAGCAGAGCGCGGACTTCTCCGACTTCAATACCGAGGACATCACCTTCTCCTACTGCACCGAGTTCATTATTTCCCGGGAAAATGACCATGACCCTGAAAATCTCCGGGCGTTCCTGTCCGAGCTGGGCGACAGCCTTGTGCTGGTGGACGACGACGAGATCATCAAGGTGCATGTCCATACCAACGATCCCGGCAAGGCGCTGACCGAAGCGCTGAATTACGGTTCCTTCGTCACGGTGAAGATCGAGAACATGCGCTTACAGCACACGGAAAAGGTGCTCTCCGAGCAGGAGGTCGCCCCGAAGATCGCGAAGCCGGAGAAGCCTCTGGGCGTTGTCTCCGTCTGCGCCGGTGCGGGCCTCGCGGATGTGTTCCAGAATCTGGGCGTCGATCAGATCATCTCCGGCGGCCAGACCATGAACCCCAGCACCCAGGACATTCTGGAGGCGGTGAACAAGGTGCCTGCCGAGACTGTCTTTGTCCTGCCCAACAACAAGAACATCATCATGGCTGCTCAGCAGGTAGACGCCCTGACCCCCAAGACCGTGGTGGTCATTCCCTCCAAGACCGTTCCTCAGGGCATCACCGCTATGCTGAGCTTTGCCCCCGAGGGAAGTGTTGAGGAAAACACCGCTGCCCTGACCGAGGCGCTGGACACCGTGGACACCATGCAGATCACCTACGCCGCCCGGAATTCCGACTTTGACGGCTACGACATCCACGAGGGCGACTATCTGGCGCTGTACGGCAGTCAATTGTTCGGCACCAGCCAGGACATCCGGGTGCTGCTCAAGTCCCTGGCGGAAAAGGTTCGGGACGATGGCAAGGAGTATATCACGATCTACTACGGCGAGGACGTGAAGGAAAAGCATGCCCAGAAGGCGGCGGACATTTTCGCGGACATCTGCCCCAACGCGGACGTGAATCTGCTCAGCGGCGGACAGCCGGTATATTACTACCTGATCTCCGCAGAATAACACGGAAACGGATTTGCCCGCAGCCCTTCGGGCTGCGGGCCGACTTGTCTAAAGTGGGGGAGACGATGAAGGAATTTCCCAAGGGCGGCCTGATCGGCAAAGTTATGGACGCCGCCAAGACTGTCAAGCAAATGCATATTCCCCTCCACGCCGCCTATGCCGCGTACTTTATTATTCTGGCTTTTTTTCCGGCACTGGTGCTGATCCTCAGCGTGCTGCGCTATACGGGGATGGAGGTGCGGGGCCTGGTAGAGCTGCTGGGTGACATCCTGCCAAGTACCATGGTGGGGGACGCCGAGGAGCTGATCTACAGCACGTACCGCAATTCCTCCGGCGCGTTGGTGGGCGTTTCCGCCGTGACGGCGCTGTGGTCGGCCAGCCGGGGCATTTACGGTATGCTTACAGGATTGAACGCGGTTTACGGCGTGTCGGAAAACCGGGGATACATTTATACCCGCTCCATCAGTGTGGTGTATACCTTTGTGTTCATTCTGATCCTGCTGCTGACGCTGGTGCTCCATGTGTTCGGCAGCTCCATCATCAATCTCATGCGGCAGGTGGATAATCCGGTGGTGATCTTTTTCACCGACCTGATCGATCTGCGGTTTTTCCTGCTGCTGTTTTTGCAGAGCCTGGTCTTTACACTGATGTTCATGGCGCTGCCCAACAAGCGCAACCATTTTATGGAAAGCCTTCCCGGCGGCGTGCTGTCCAGTCTGGGCTGGCTGGTGTTTTCGGACATTTACTCCATTTACGTGGAGAATTTCTCCAAATATTCCACGATCTACGGCTCGGTGTACGCCATTGCCATCACCATGCTGTGGCTGTACTGCTGTATGAGCATCCTGTTCTACGGCGGGGCGCTGAACCGGTATCTGATGGATAAATAATTTGCAAATTTCTGGATTGTTTAACCGCAGTTCACAGTTCCTTTGTAGGATGTGGCAAAAAGGAGAAGTGCGGTATGTTTGGATATGTGACTGCCAGCTGGAAAGAGCTGACCGCCGAGGAGCAGAAACGCTACGGCGCGGTGTACTGCGGCATCTGCCGGGAGATCCGGCAAAGAAGCACGGGCATCGGAAGAATTTGCCTGAGTTATGATATGGCCTTTCTGGCGCTGCTGCTGATGAGCCTGTACGAGCCGGAGGAGGAGAGCGGGAAAAAAGCCTGCCGCCTGCACTCTGTGAAGCCACGCCCATGGGTGGACAACGAATACATCCGCTACGCCGCGGACATGAACGTGGCGCTGGGCTATTACAACTGTCTGGACGACTGGCAGGATGATGGGAAACGCTCCGCCAAATTCATGGCGGACAAGCTGGAACCCTTTCTGCCGGAGTTGGAAGCCCGCTGGCCAAGGCAGCTCGGGGCGATCAGAAACTGCATTTCCAGATTATCCCAGTTGGAAAGGGAAAACTGCCCCAACCCCGACGAACCGGCCTCCTGCTTTGGCGAGCTGATGGCGCAGCTGCTGGCTTACCGGGAGGACATGTGGGCGAAAGATCTGGGGCAGATGGGCTTCAGCCTGGGCAGGTTCATCTATCTGCTGGACGCGGCGGCGGATTACGACAAGGACAAACGTAAAGGAAAATACAACCCGTATCTGGCCATGGGCATAGAAAAGGACGAGAAGCGCTGGGAGGAATATCTGGTGCTTGCCATGGGCAGATGCGCGGAACGCTATGAAAAGCTGCCCCTGGTGCAGGACAAGGCGCTGCTGGATAATATCCTGTACAGCGGCGTGTGGGTAAACTACCGGGGAAAGCGGAAAGAGGAGGCGGCCAACGATGGATGATCCGTATAAGGTTCTGGGGGTCAGCCCCGATGCCTCCGACGAGGAGGTCAAGCGGGCGTATCGGGCGCTGGCAAAGAAATACCATCCGGACCGGAATCCGGGGGACGCGGCCGCCGCGCAGAAAATGCGGGAGATCAACGCGGCCTACGAGCAGATCAAGGATCCGGACAAGGCGCAGCAGCCGGGCGCGGGCGGCGGATACGGCGGTTACGGTTACGGCGACCCCTTCGGCGGCTTTGGCGGCGGTTACAGTCGGCAGTCCTACGGCGAAGCAGCGGGCGACCAGTACCAGCAGGCGGCGATGCGCTACATCCAGTTCGGCCGGTATCAGGAAGCATTGAACGTCCTGAACAACTCTCAGGAGCGCAATGCCCGGTGGTATTACCTCAGTGCGCTGGCAAACGACACTCTGGGCAATCAGGTGACAGCGCTGGAGCATATCCGCCGGGCGGTGAGCATGGAACCCGACAATCCGGAGTATCTGAATGCGCTGGACGTCATCGAACACGGCGGCGCGGCCTACCGCCAGCAGGCGGGGAACTTCCGGGGATTTGCCATGGGCGGCACCCCCTGCGCAAGCCTGTGCCTGTGTTATGCTGCCCAGCTGCTGTGCTGCCGCGGCAATGGATTTTTCTGCATTTAAGTTCTATAAAAGCGTATCGGCGTGACCTGTGCGGTCACGCCGGTTTTCGTTAAGTGAACCAAAGCCTATTTGTTCAGTCCGTCCCACTCATGCAGGAACTCGTCTACAAATTGCTGCATGTACTGCGTCCGCTTTCTTGCGATGGCCTTGCCGGTTTCGGTGTTCATCATGCCTTCCAGCAGAAACAGCTTTTCGTAGAAGTGGTTCAGGGAGGTGGACTTGCTGCTGTAATACTGCGCCTGATTCATCGCCGTCCGCGGCGGCAATTCCGGATCGTAGATGGCGCGGTTATGGCTTCCGCCATAGGCAAATGTGCGGGCAATGCCGATCGCACCGAGGGCATCCAGTCGGTCAGCATCCTGCACGCATTTCCCCTCCGGCGTGGACGGCCGGACGGAATCCGTCCCCTTGAAGGATACCTCGTCAATGATCTGACATACCTGCCGGATTTCAGATTCCGACATGTTCTGACTGCGCATAAACCGGGCGGCGTTTTCTTTCTTCTCGGCGGTCATCGGGGAAAGCTTCCGGTCGTCTACATCATGCAGCAGCGCTGCCAATGCCACGACCTGTATGTCGGCGTGTTCCGCCTCCGCGATGTTTATTGCGGTTCGGTAAACACGCATGGAATGAAAAAAGTCGTGTCCGCTGAGATCGTTTTGGAAAACCGCTTTGATGAATTTTGTCGCGTTCTGGACGAGTTGTTCCATAATTTTATCTCCTGTTTTTGTGATGTGTTATCGAGAGATACAGGGCATGACTGACGGCCCGCAATACTAGTCATTTAAGAGATTGCGCAGCAATGCCTGCCGGTTATTGACGAACATTTTTGTAATCTGATAGCTGCCCGTTTCCTCATAATCGCACAGGTGAAGCCTGTCTCTGTCAAAGCAGTAAATATCCGCATCTGGAATACCCAGCAGTATGGGGGAATGGGTAACGATGAAGAACTGCGCCCCCGCTTTCGCGCATTCGTAGATTTCTGCCAGCAATGTCAACTGCCTTTGTGGGGAAAGCGCGGCTTCCGGCTCATCAAAGAAATATAGGCCGTCCCCACGGAGATTGTTTTGCGCAAGCTGCAAAAAGCTTTCGCCATGAGACTTTTCGTGGTATAATGCCGAAGGGTGTGCTGCATCGGCATACTGTTCTTCCTGCGTGGCCACATTATAGAAGCTTTCCGCCCGAAGAAAATATCCCCAGCGCTCTCTTCTGTACCCTTTTGCAACCGTAATGGCATCACAAAGTTCGGAATGCGTGTCTCGTGTTGAGAAATTATAATTCCTTGTTCCGCCTTCCGGATTAAATCCGTGTGCCACCGCGATCGCTTCCAGCAGGGTTGACTTGCCGCTGCCGTTTTCACCGGCGAAGAAAGTGACCGGCTTGTTGAACCTGATCTGGTCAAGCCCCTGAAAAGCCGCGATTTCCCGTAAATAGCTGTCCTTGCCGACTTTATCCCAATGAAGCGATATCCCTTGTATAAACAGGTCGTTCAACCCTGCACACCTTCTTCCGTAAATCCGATTATCATATTACCACATAACGCCCCAAAATACAAGAACAGCCGCAGCGGATAACCGCTGCGGCTGTAACCGATAAACTTACGGGCGGCTCTTTCGAGCCGATCGAATCTTATGGAATTTACAGCCCAAGGGTTTCCCGCCAGATGCGGATGTAGGTTCTGGCCTGAGACTGGCTTTCACCCTCGGCTGCCATGCGGAGCAGCGGCTCTGTGCCGGAGAAGCGGCAGATGACCCAGCTCCCGTCGGTGAAGTAAACCTTGCAGCCGTCGATGCGGTTGATCTTCTCCACGGCGTTGCCGAAGTCCGGCACTTCCAGCTTCACAAACAGCTTCTCCTGCAGCTCCACCTTCCGCGCCTGGGTCATGGTGAAGGCAGCATCTTCGTAATACAGCATACCATATTTGTCAGTGATCTCCCGGTACAGCTGGGACACAGACTTGCCGGTGACGGCCAGCATTTCCACCAGCAGAGCGGCGGCGTAAATGCCGTCCTTGCCCGCGATGTGGCCCCGGACGGCCAGACCGCCGGAGGACTCGCCGCCGATGACGGCGTTGGTCTCCGCCATCTTGGCAGAGATGTACTTGAAGCCCACGGGGACTTCGTAGCACTGCTGACCCATATCCTTGGCGACCCGATCCAGCAGGTGGGTGGTAGAGTTGTTACGCACGCAGGGGCCGGACCAGCCGCGGTATTTCACCAGGTAGTAATAAAGCAGAACCAGCAGGGTGTTGGGATGGAGGAACGCGCCCTTCTCGTCGATGACGCCCAGACGGTCGGCGTCGCCGTCGGTGGCAACGCCCAGATTGCAGCCGTTGTCCACCACGTAGTTGCTCAGCAGCTTCAGGGTGTCAGCGCTGGGGGCGGGCATTTTGCCGCCAAAGAGGGTGTCGTGCTGCTCGTGGATCACGTCCACGTCACACCGGCAGGTCAGCAGAATGGTGCGCAGGCTGCTCTGGCTGACGCCATACATGGGGTCGATGGCGATGCGCAGGTGGGCGCGCTTGATCTTCTTGGTGTCAACGACCTGCAGAATGCTGTCGATGTACTCGTTGAAGGGATAGCCTTCCCGGATCAGACCCATTTCCATGGCCTGATCGTAGTCGATGGACTTCACGTCCTCCGGCTTGAGAAGGGCAATCTGCTCCTCGATCTTTCCGGTGACGACCTGATCGGCGTCCCGGCCGCCGGCGGTGAAGACCTTGATGCCGTTGTAGATCGCGGGGTTGTGGCTGGCGGTGACGGCCAGACCGTAGGGGGTCTGCATCTGCTTGACGGTGAACATGATCAGCGGGGTGGGGGAGGAACGGGCGACCACAAAGACGTGGAAACCGTAGCCCGCCAGAACTTCCGCCGCCCAGTGGGCGGATTCCTTGGACAGGAAGCGCCGGTCGTAGCCGACACAGATCTCCTTGCCCGCGTGTCCTTCCAGCAGCATCAGCTTGCAAAGGCCGGCTACCACCAGACGGATATTTTCCTTGGTGAATTCGTCTGCGATAATCGCCCGCCATCCACCGGTACCAAATTTAATCATCTTGATTTTCTCCTCTCCCGGCTTTTCACCGGATAAATTTCGATTGACCAAGCTATGCGCCCCCACCGGGGTAATGGCCTCAGCCCATCACGACTTCCACGTCGCAGACAGTGCCCACGGGCAGCACAGGCAGCTTGCGAACCTGCCTGCCGTTCATCGTGATGCTCTTGACGCCCTTTTCCACGGCGTCGGGGTTGGTTACATGGATGTGGTATTCCGCGCCGCGCCACTTCCGGCTGACGGAGAATTCCTTCCAGTCGGCGGGGATGCAGGGATCGACGGTGATGCCGTCGAAGTCCGGACGGATGCCCAGCATGTACTGGGTGGCCGCGAAGTAGGCCCAGCCGGAGGAACCGGTCATGAAGGGATGGCGCGCACGACCGTAGGCGGTGTGGTCCTTGCCCACCACGAACTGGCAGTAGGAGTAAGGCTCGGACTGGCGAACCTCGATGATATCATTCTGCAGTGCCGGACACAGGGCGTTGTAGAACTTCATTGCCCGGCTGCCGCGGCCCAGAATGGCCTCGGCGCACCACGCCCAGGGGTTGGGATGGCTGAACACGGCGCCGTTTTCTTTCAAGCCCGGATACACCCGGGTGACGAAGCCGATGCTGTCGTCGGGGGTGGTGAAGCAGGGGGCATTGAGCATCAGACCGTAGGGGGTGTACAGGTACTCGTCCACGCTGTCCATGGCGGAGATGCCATGCTCGTGATCGGCGACGCCGGAAAGTACGGCCCAAGTGTTGCTCTCCATGTGTACCCGGCCCTCGGTGTCCGCCTGCGTGCCGATCTTGCGGTTTCCGGCGGTGATGCCGCGGATGTACCACTTGCCGTCCCAGAGAACGGACTCGCTGACTTTTTTGACGTGCTCGGCAATCCTTGCATATTCGGCCGCGTCCTTCATCTCGCCCAGCTGCTCGGCCAGCGCGATGAAGTTCTGGAGCGCCCAGTGGTGCAGGAAGCTGACCATGGCGCTTTCGCCGCCGCCAAGATTCAGGCAGTCGTTCCAGTCGGCGCGCAGGCCCTTGCAGATGCCGTTGATGCCCACCTGCCGGGCAGAGAAGTCCAGAATGCGCTTCATATGCTCGTAGACTGTGCCCTCGCCGCCGTCGGCGTAGGTCACAACCTGATGGGCAAAGGCCATGTCGCCGGTTTCCCGGATGTACTGCACGATGGCGGTCACCAGCCACAGGGCGTCGTCGGCGCAGGCGTCCTTCAGACCGTGGACGATCTGGCTCTTATCGGGGGTAGGAACCACTGTGGGGGACTTGAAGGACTGGGGCTTTTCCTCCGGCTCGAACCAGCGGGGCTCGAACAGGTGCAGGCCGTAGCCCTCCTTCGTCAACGCACGCAGCAGTTCGATGATGCGGCCGCGGCACTTGTCGGGGTTGGAATGGGGGATCGTCATGGCGTCCTGCGCGGTGTCCCGGTAGCCAAGGCCGGTTCTGCCGCCCACCTCAATGAAGGAGGTGAACCGGGAGAACATGACGTTGATCTCGCTCTGATACAGGTTCCAGATGTTCAGCTCGGTGTTCATGACCTCGTTGGGGGTGGACACCTGCAGGCAGCTGAGCTTGTTGTCCCAGAATTTCAGCAGACGGGCAAAGTCCTCGTCGGCTCTGGCCTGGGTGTACTTCTGACGCATTTTCTTACCGGCTTCGATGCCGCCCTCGCCCAGGAGGAACAGGAGGCGGGTTTCCTCGCCGGGCTGAAGGGTGAGCACCTTCTGCAGGACGCCGCAATGATTGCCGCCCTTTTCGAAAGAGCTGCCGCACACACCGGCCTCCACCACCAATGGATTGCGTTCGGTGCGGTAGCCGCCGATAAAGCTGTCGCGCAGGCTGTCAAAGCCGTTCGGGGTAAAATCGGAAGTAAAGAACTGATACCCGTCCTCTTCATAGTAGAGGTCGTTCTCGATGACGCCGTCTTCGTACCGGCTGCCGGTGGCGTACAGGCTCATCTGGAAGTTCTTGTTGTCCATGTCCACCTGATGGAAGCTGAACTCCAGATAGGAGAATACGGAAAGGTGCCGCACCTTATCGGAGTCGTTGCGCAGCTTCACGTCCCAGATCTCCACGGGGTCGTCCATGGCGACAAAGAGCTTCTGCTCGGCGTCGATGCCTGCGTAATCGGAGTGATACTTGATGTAGCTCAGGCCGTGACGGCAGGAGAAATGCTCCTTGGGCTTGCCCACAGGCTGCCAGGAGATGCTCCAGTAGTCGCCGGTGTCCTGATCCCGCAGGTACACGTAATGTCCGGGGCCGTCCATGGGAACGCCGTTGGGACGGAACCGGGTGATGCGATGGTATTCAGGAGATTTGTACAGCAGGTATCCGCCCGCCGTGTGGTTGAATACGCCATACATATCCTTGAGGCCGATATAGTTGGTCCAGGAAACGGGGACATCTACCCGATCGATGACATATTCCCGATGCTCATTGTCAAAGTACCCATAACGCATAAGGTTACCTCCGCCTGATTTGGGCAATGTATTGATTTTTCACAATGAGTATATCAGAAAAACGGCGGCTTGAAAAGGTCTGGAAATGCACCTTCTTGCCTGTCGTTGCACTTTATTTTCCAAAGTGAACAATTCCAGACTTTGACAAGGCTACTGCGCTGAACTATAATGGCAGAAGGATGAAAAATAAGGAGCGTGGATACCATGAAATATGATGTCATCGCCTACTGCTGGAACGATGCCCTGGCGGGCTTCACCCGGGAGGACGCCCAGCGCCTGACCCACGTGAATCTGGCCTTCGGACTCATTAAGGACGGGCTGCTGGATCTGCATCTGCTGAAATATCTCCACCTGCTGCCGAAGCTGCGGGAATGGAATCCGGAAATGAAGATCGTCCTGTCCGTGGGCGGATGGGGCGCGGACGGCTTCTCCGACATGGCTATGACGGAGGAAGGTCGCCGGAATTTTGCCAAGTCCTGTCTGGACGCGGTGGAAAAATATAATCTGGACGGCATCGACATTGACTGGGAATACCCCTGCAGCGATGCGGCGGGCATCGGCGCGGACCCCCGGGACAAGGAGAATTTCACCGCTTTGCTGGCAACCCTGCGGGAGTATCTTGGAAAAGACCGCATTGTATCCATCGCCGTGGGCGCAAGCCAGCGGTGCATTGCGGATACCCAGATGGACAAGGTTGCCGAGATCGTGGACTACGTGCAGCTGATGACCTACGACATGGTGGACGGCACCCGCGCCGGACATCATGCGGCTCTCGGCGCGACCAAGGGCGACAAGTCCGGCCTGAACACCCGGGACACTGTGGAAGCCTACCACCGGGCGGGCGTTCCCTACGAAAAGATCATCATTGGCGCGGCCTTCTACGGGCGGCACTTTGCGGTCACGTCCTTTGAAAATCACGGTCTTCTGCAGCCCTCCGGCGGCGGACTGCCCGGTCCGGCCTATGGGGAGATCACCCCGGAATATCTACGGGAGAACAATTTCCAGATTTATTGGGATGCTGATGCGGAGGCAAATTATCTGTGGAACGGCAAGACTCTCGTCAGCTACGAGTCTCCCAAGGCGGTGCGCCTGAAGTGCAAGTATGTCAAGGAGAAGGGGCTTCTCGGCATCATGTACTGGGAACACGGAAACGACCCCACCAGGGAACTGCTGGGCGCCATTGCGGACGAGATTCAATAAGACCCAAAAATGCGGGCGACCCCGTCAGGAGCCGCCCGCTGCTGTGTTATTTTTCCAGAATCAGCGTGCCGGTCTCCGCGTCCAGCGATGCCTTGATGTGATTGGCGGCCTCGGCGGGGGTGAGCTTTAGCTGCTCGCCGGTCTTCATGTTCTTGACGCTGCACTTGCCCTCCGCGATCTCGTCCTCGCCCAGCAGGACGGCAAAGGGAACCTTCAGCTTGTCGGCGTAGGCCATTTTCTGCTTGAACTTCTTCTGCTCACAGTACAGCTGTACTCGCAGCCCCGAAGAGCGCAGCGTCTCCGCCAGCGCGATGGCCGGGGCAATGTCTCCCATGGGCAGCACCAGCGCGTCCGCAGGGGCGCTGGGCAGCTCGGGGTTCAGAAGCCCCTGCTCGTCCAGAACGTAGAACAGCCGGGTCAGGCCGATGGAAATGCCCACGCCGGGCAGCTGCTTTTCGATATAGTAGCCCGCCAGATTGTCGTACCGGCCGCCTGAGCAGACGGAACCCAGCTCCGGGTGATCCAGCAGAAGGGTCTCGTAGACGGTGCCGGTGTAATAGTCCAGCCCCCGGGCGATGGTCAGGTCAACGACGAAGTTTTCCTCCGGCATTCCGAAGGCCGCCAGGTTGGAAGCGACCACCTTCAATTCGCCGAGACCGGTATCAAAGGTCTCGTTCCGTCCCGCGTAATTTTCCAGCGCGGCAAGAACCTCCGCATTGGTTCCCTTGATGGAGATGAAGGCAAGAATATCGTCCGCCTGCTGCTCTGTCAGGCCGCAGTCCTCCAGAAGAATGACCTTCACCTTGTCAACGCCGATTTTGTCCAGCTTGTCCACGGTGCGCATGATGTCGCCGGACTTCTCCGTCAGACCCATCATGGCGTAGAAGCCGTTGAGAACCTTCCGGTTGTTGACGTGGATCTGGAACCGGGTCAGGCCGAAGCCCTTGAATACCTTATAAATGATGGCGGGGATTTCCGCCTCGTTGAGAATGTCCAGCTTGCCGTCGCCGATGATGTCGATGTCTGCCTGATAAAATTCCCGGAACCGGCCGCGCTGCGCCCGCTCGCCCCGGTAGACCTTGCTGATCTGGTAGCGGCGGAAGGGGAAAGCCAGCTCGTTATAGTGCAGGGCAACGTATTTTGCCAGCGGCACCGTCAGGTCGAAGCGCAGAGCAAGGTCGCTGTCGCCCTTGGTGAAGCGGTAGATCTGCTTTTCCGTCTCTCCGCCGCCCTTGGCAAGCAGAATCTGGGCATCCTCGATCACAGGGGTGTCCAGCGGGGCAAAGCCGTAGGAGGCGTAGGTCTTGCGCAGAACCTCCGCCATGCGGTCAAATTTCAGCTGCTTTTCCGGCAGCAGCTCCATAAAGCCGGACAGCGTCCGGGGCTTGATGATCTCCATAGTTATCCTCTCCATATCGGGTCGCGGGACGCAGGACAGAGGGGTACTCGACAATCAAGAGTACCCCGTATCTCCCGCCCGTGTGTATTATCAGTAACGGGTCTTGTTGTGCAGCATTTCCCGCCAATCCAGATCGCCCCGCTGCAGGCCCATGATGAGCATTTCCGCCGAGGCCAGGTTGGTGGCGATGGGAACATTGTGCCGGTCGCAGTGCCGGATGGTTTCGATCATCTGAGCGTCGTCCCAGGGGTCGGTGGTGTTGGGGTCGGTGAACAGCAGCACCAGATCAATTTCGTTGTAGGCAATGCGGGCGTTGATCTGCTGATGACCGCCCTGCTTGTGGGAAAGCAGCAGGGTAATGGGCAGACCGGTATTGTCCGCGATCAGACGGCCGGTGGTGGCCGTGGCAAACAGATTGTGCTTCATGAGGACGCTCTTGTAGGCGGTGCAGAATTGAACCATCAGTTCCTTCTTCTTGTCATGCGCCAAAAATGCGATATTCACAACAGTCACTCCTTAATTGTATATGTATCCGTTATCAGCGGAGGGCGATCGGTTCGTGGAAGCCCTGAATGCGTCTGGCAATTCTGCGGCTGGCTTTTGCCGCCTTGCAGTTGGGGGAATAGCGAAGAAGACTCTGACCGAAGGATGCCGCAAGGGTCACATGGGGATCCTCCGGGACGATTCCCGCAAGGGGCAGTCCTGCGGCGTCCATCACGTCGTCGATGGTCAGGCACACCGTGCCCAGCATACTCTTGTCCACCCGGTTGACGATGAGGCGGATGTTTTTCTTGCCCATCAGCTCTAATAGGTCGCCCACCCGGGAAGCGTCCCGCACGGCGGCGGGGCCCGCCCCCGTGACCAGCAGGAAGCGGTCGGCAAACTGCGCCGCCAGCCGGAAACCGGCGTCCACCCCGGCGGGGGCGTCCAGGAACACGTAGTCATATAACTGACGCGCCCGGCTGAGCATTTCCCCGAATGCGGCGGTGTCGATCTTTTCCACCGGGCAGTTCATGGGGGCGGTCAGAAACGCGAGGGTAGGATAGACCGGGTGCCGGAAAGCGTCCTCCAGGGAGTAGCCCCCCTCGGAGACGTCCCAAAAGGACAGCGCGCCGCATTCGGAAAGCCCCAGAGAGATGTCCAGATTCCGAAGCCCCACGTCGCAGTCGATGCACAGGACCCGTTTTCCTTCTTTTGCAAGAGCAGTGGCGAGGGCGGCGCAGACGGAGGTTTTTCCCGTTCCGCCCTTCCCGGACACAACCGCGAAGAGTTCACCCACGCGCCATCGCCTCCAATGCCAGAATATAACCCCATTATAAAGGGATTTTTCACAAAAAGCAAGAGGAATTTCGCACTTTTGGAAATGGTTTTCATCACAATGAACAAAAATATTTTTCCGCCGCCGCCTTTTTGGCTGCGAGGAACGCAAAATATGTCGCGCCGCCGCAAAAAAGGGTTGCGCATGAAGGAAAGCTGGTATATAATATTGGGTGAAATTACGGGCATATGCCCGGATATTGGAGGGAATGTTCCATGTTCAATGCAATGATCGAAACGCTGAAAGCGAACCCCAGAAAAATCGTTTTTACCGAGGGCCACGACGCCCGCATTCTGGAGGCCACCGACCGTCTGGTCAAGGGCGGCTTCCTGACTCCCATCCTCATCGGCAACGTTGACGTTGTCAAGGCCAACGCGGCCAAGGGCGGCTACAACATCGAGGGCGTCGAAATCATCGACTCCGAGACTTATCCCGAAATGGACGCCATGGTTGACAAGATGGTGGAGCTGCGCAAGGGCAAGATGACCGCCGACGAGTGCCGCAAGGCGCTGTCCAAGGGCAACTATTTCGGCACCATGCTGGTGAAGATGGGTTATGCCGACTCCCTGCTGGGCGGCGCGACTTACTCCACTGCTGACACCGTCCGTCCCGCTCTGCAGATCGTCAAGACCAAGAAGGGCGCGCATCTAGTGTCCTCCTGCTTCATTCTGGTTCGGGGCGACGAGAAGCTGGCCATGGGCGACTGCGCCATCAACATCAGCTATGAAGACTCTGTTGACAAGGAAGGCAACGTGACCCTGTCCGCCGCCCAGAAGCTGGCGGAGGTCGCCATTGAGACCGCCAAGACCGCCAAGGTCTTCGGCATCGACCCCAAGGTCGCCATGCTGAGCTTCTCCACCAACGGCTCCGGCAAGGGCGGCACCGTGAAGCTGAGCCACGACGCTACCGCCATCGCCAAGGAGATGGACCCCGAGCTGAAGATCGACGGCGAGATGCAGTTCGACGCCGCTGTCGCTCCCGAGGTCGGTCAGCTGAAGTTCCCCGGCTCTCCCGTTGCCGGTCACGCCAACACCTTCATCTTCCCCACCATCGAGGCGGGCAACATCGGCTACAAGATCGCCCAGCGTCTGGGCGGCTTCGAGGCCTACGGCCCCATCCTGCAGGGTCTGGCGGCGCCCATCAACGACCTGTCCCGGGGCTGCAACGCCGACGAGGTCTACAAGATGGCCATTATCACCGCCGCTCTGGTGTAATCGAAATCTACATAAAATGCCGGCTCATATGAGCCGGCATTTTCGCTATAAAAACGGCGAAGCAAAAAATTTTTTTCCTGCAAAGTGTAACCTTTCCCGAAAAAATCCCTCTTATAGGGTGAGGACCCAAAAAGAAACGGAGGTGTTCCCTCAGTGGAAGACGAAAAGATCATCGACCTGTATTGGGAAAGGAAGGATGAGGCCATTATGGAGACCCAGGCGGCCTACGGACGGCAGCTGCAAACCATCGCCCAGCGCATCGTCCAGAGCTACGAGGACGCGGAGGAAAGCGTGAACGACACCTATCTTGCCGCGTGGCGGACGATTCCGCCCAAGCGCCCGAAGTATTTCTTCGCGTATCTCGCGAAAATATGCCGGAATTTTGCCTTCGGCAAGCTGGACTGGCTTGATGCGGCCAGACGGAAGGCCGAGGTGGTGACCCTGAGCGAGGAGATGGAGCTGTGCATTCCCGACACCAGCCGGGATTCCGCCGCCGAGGGGCGGGAGATCACCCGGGCGCTGAACGCATTCCTCGCCACGCTGACCCCGGAGAACCGGCGGCTGTTCGTGCGGCGGTACTGGTACGTGGACACCGTGGCGGAGATCGCCCAGCGCTACAACATGAGTGAAAGCAAGGTCAAGACCCGGCTCCACCGCATCCGGGAAAAGCTGCGGGTCTATCTGATGCAGGAGGGAATTGCCGTATGACAGGAAAAGATATGCTTACTGCCATGAGCGGCATTGACGGCCGCTACATTGAAGAAGCCGCCCCGGCGGCCGCGCCCAAACGGCGAAGCCTGCGCCGTCCGCTGCTCGTCGCCGCCGCCATTGCCGCGGCGCTGCTGCTGGTGGGCTGCGGAATCGTGTACGCCCTGCGTTTGCAGGACATGTCCATCGGCAAAGCGACCTACACCCAGCGCTTTGACGACAAGGGCAAGGCCATCGACCCGGTGGAAAAGAGTCTGGACATCATAACGCCCTACGGCCGCAGCGGCGACGCCATCCAGCAGGCGTTGAAGGAATGGTACGAATTTCAGGAGAGCTACGATCAGGATCATGCGCTGATGACCAACGAACCCGATATCCCGAGTATTCCAAATCAGTACGAGTACACCTACAGCTGCTATACCCAGGAAATGGTGGACAAGGTGGACGAGATCGCCGCAAAGTACAATTTGAAGCTGCTGGACGAATGGATACCCTTCCAGCGATATCAGAGCGACATTTTTCTTGAGGAAACCGGCATCCGGTCTTTGCTGCTTCCGGATTCCGGCGCACAGATTACGGGTATGGTGGGAATGCTCTATCCGCCCTACAATTTCAGCATGGAGTTTAACCTTGTGACGGAAAATGCCGGAACATTGATGACGTCCTATGGTTACGCCCGGAAGGACTATTTCCCCCGTGCGTTCCCCGGTGGAGTGGACATTGATGCCTATGAGCAGTGGGATCACACCGCTCCGGGCGGCACGAAGCTGCTGCTGGCACTGGACGGCAAGGGACAGGGCGAGATCATTGCCGAGCAGGAAAACGCCATGATTATGATAAGCATTGACGGAAACCGTGCCACCAGCCACACCAACTATCCGGACGCCAGCGAGGTCATGACGAAGGCGGAACTGGAATCCATCGCCGATCAGTTCGACTACTCCATCCAGCCGAAGGAAGTCAACAGAGCCGTCGTAGAGGAAAAGCTAGCCGTAGCGGAGGAAGCCTATCAGGCGGAACACGCCTATGTTCCAGAAACCTACGCGGACTTTTCCGATTATCTGAAGAAAAGTGTCTACATTCCCGACGAATCCAGACAATATGCCTTCTCTGATTTGACCGGGGACGGTGTGGACGAGCTGCTGCTTGGGCGTAACGGCGCGTTTTCCTACTGGCTGAGCATGGAGAATGGCGAGGTTGTGGATAACGTGTATGCAGATACCTATCTGTGCAAGGGAAACATTTTGGAACTATACCAAGCGCCGGACATGTATTGGGACATTGAACGGCACACCTACGTTAAACCTGAAAACGGAGGATATGGAAATAAAATCGTAGCTGTGGAACGTGTGGGCAACCAGTGGTATCGCAGCTATGACATTTACGAACGGGACAAAACGGAGATTTCTCAGGACGAGGCCGCGGCCATCATGGCGAAGTACCCCCGAATCCAGCTGGACTGGAAGCCACTGATGGACTATCCCCTTGACGAAAGCGGGCTGACCTTGGGAAGCTATCTGAAAGCGAAGGATGTCCAGCCCTCCGACGACGAGCTGCTCCGGATTTACAAGGACTGTCTCAGCGGGCAGGATTCCTTCTATACCCACTACCGGATCATGGACATCAACGGCGATGGGGTAAAGGATCTTCTGCGCAGCGGCGACGGTGATCATTACTGGGACATTGTGACTTACCGCTATGGCAATCTGCAACTGCTTTCCATCATGGATTTTTACCTCTGTGAGAACAATGTTATGGAGCAGGTTGAGCTGTTTAACAGGGATGAAGGCGTTGAGATAGAAGGGACAAGATTCCTCCGTTGTAACGGCTTCGACCGGGAAGAGCTGGACTTCGTTGCCTACAACAAGGCGACTGCCTCGTGGCAGTCCGATTACATCGGCACCCCCATGTCCGAAGCCGACGCCAAGGCGATTCTCGCCAAATATTCCCGCGTCGATCAGGGAATGCAGCCCATTTCTCAGATGCTGAACGGATAAATGTTTACGCCGTACCCAAACCCGGGTACGGCGTGAATTTTACTGTTTCCCCGCTTTCAATAATTTGCGGAAGAACGTAAAGAAAGTAATGGTCGTCACGGCGGCGGCGAGGATGTCGGACACCGGCTCCGCCAGAAAGACCGCGAACGCCTTGTCCGCGAAGAAGTTCGGCAGAATGAAGATCAGAGGAATCAGCAGAATCAGCTTCCGCAGACAGGCCATGATAAGACTGATTTTCGCCTGCCCCAGCGCCATAAACGCCAGTTGACAGCTGACCTGAAAGCCCACGGAAAACGTCCCCGCAAGGAAAATCCGAATCGCCCAGGCCGTGTAATCCACAAGAGCCCCGTCGCTGGTAAAGATGCCCGCGAACATTTTGGGGAAGGCCATCACCAGCAGCCAGAACACGGTGGTGTACCCCACGCACACAAGGAACTGGCAGAAAAAGGCTTCCTTCACCCGCTCTAACTTTTTCGCGCCGTAGTTGTAGCTGATCAGCGGCTGGCCGCCCTGGCAGATGCCCTGCAGGGGCATGGTGATCAGCTGGTTGACGGAGGTCAGCACCGTCATGGCGCCCACGGCCACGTCGCCGCCGTACCGGGACAGGGAGGAGGTGAAGCTGACGGAGAGAATGCTCTCCGTGGAGACCATGACGAAGCTGGAAATCCCCAGCGCCAGACAGGGCAGGATGATCTTCCCCTGCAAGAGCATATTCCGGGCTTTCAGCCGCAGAATGGTCTTGCGCCCCGTGAGGAACCGCAGAATCCACACCGCGCTCACCGCCTGACTCAGAACGGTGGCAATGGCCGCCCCGGCCACGCCCATGTCAAAGACGAAAATGAAAATGGGGTCGAGGACAATGTTGATCACCGCGCCGATGACGGTGGTCAGCATACTGGTTCCGGCGAAGCCCTGGGTGGTGATGAAGGGGTTCATGCCCATCACGACCAGCACGAACACGCTGCCAAGGACATAGATTCTTCCGTATTGAACGGCGTAGGGCAGCGTCACGTCGCTGCCGCCGAACAGCCGGACAAGCGTTGGCAGTGTTACGTAAAACGCCCCGGTCAGAACCACCGACAGAAGCAGCAGCACGGTGAAGCAGTTGGCCACGATTTTCTCGGCGGTGTCCCTGTCGCCCTTGCCCATGGCGATGGCCGCCCGGGGTGCGCCGCCTGCTCCCGCCAGCATGGCAAAGGCGGTAATGAGCATCAGAATGGGGGTAAACAGCCCCACACCGGTGAGCGCCGCGCCGCCGATCTCCGGAATGTGGCCGATGTAAATTCGGTCGACCACGTTATACAGCAGGTTAATGACCTGCCCGACCACCGCGGGAACCGCCATCTGCACCATCAGTTTTTTGACACTGCCGGTTCCCATGTCCTGATTTGTTTCTTTAGACATAAAAATCCCCTCGCTTTTATCTTAGGGTCTATCTGAGAACCGTAAACACGCCCAAACAGCGGGTCTTTTCCGCCTGCTGTGCACCATTTTCCCTTGCAATACACAAAGTATTCCCGCGGAAAAATGGCTTCATCAGGCGAAAAATCCCTCGCTGTTGGTCATATTTCCGGTTCTCAGATAGACCCTCGCTCCCGCTCCATGGCGCGAATGTTGTCACCCATTTTCCGGGTGACGGACAGGATGACCGCGCTTTCCTCCGGAGTGATCCCATCCCGGAGGCGGCGGATGAATTCCCGCTGGACTGCCCGGCCGTCCTCTGCGATTTCTCCCGCCCCGTCGGTCAGCGCCAGATGGACGGCTCTGCGGTCAGACCCGTCCGCCCGACAGGCAACAAGCCCGCGGGCTTCCAGACTCCGCAGGGAGAGGGAGACATGCCCTTTGGACATGCCCCGCCCCCGGACGATATCCGCCGCCCGGTTCTGCTCCGGGTTATTGGCCAGAAACAGCAGCACATCCAGCTCGTTGTGGGTCAGGTTCCATTTTTTGCAGACCGGCTCCATCAGGCGGCTGTAGCTTTTCTGCGCCCGAAGCGCCGTTTCAAAAAAAGCAAACTGCATATGCGTGGCTCCTTTGGTTCATTTTTGAACGAACTTACTATAGCACGCGCTCAGGCGGATGTCAAGAAGAAGTTCAAAAATAAACTAAAATTCCCCTGCCGATGGGCAGGGGAATGAAGATATATGGTTATCCAACCGCCACCGGCTGGATGAAGTCCCTGTGGACGTAGCCCCAGGTTCCGGCATATTCCGCCAGCGCAAAGGTTCCGCAGAGCGCCAGGACGGTAAATTCCTCGTCCTTTGGAATCTGGACGATGACCTCGGCGGCGGTGTCCGGGTGGGTGCGAAGGTTGATGAATTCGTTACACTGGGCATAGTACCGCTCGGCGTTCACCGGCTCGAAAACGTCCTCCACCGGGTAGGATATTTCGTCCTGAAAGTGCCACCATTCGCCGAAATACCCCTCAAATCCGTACTTTTCCATGGTGTTCTGCAACAGCAGGGCGTGCTCCGTGGGGACTTCCTCCACGTCGGAATAGTCCCGGTCAGCCTTGCCGGAAAAATCGTCAAAGCCCGTGGGCATTTCCAGCTCGTTCCCTAGACTGTCCACCAGCGTCACGTCCACGGTGTTTCCCCGGCTGTGGGAGCTGAAGCCCCGGTTGGGGTTCGCCACGTAGGTGTCGTCGGGGCAGACCTCCCAGAGCCTGAACTGGGCGCTCACCGGACGGAAGCCGTCCCAGATTTTCAGCGTCAGCCCCTGCCCGGCCAGCTCCGCGCATACGGCCTGAAGCTTTTTCACCGTGCCGTAGCGGAGGAAAACCTCGGTGAATTCATAGATTCGATGGCCGGTAAAATTTTCCGTACCGGCGTAGGGCAGCTCCTGCAGCACGTCGGGGAGGTAGTCCCGAACCCGGACAAAGTCGGCGTCCTCCGGTTCGGGACGCTCGATGCCCGCGGGCGAAGTTCCCGGCTGGGTTTCCGCCGCCGTTGGGACGGTGGTTTCCCGCGTCGGCGCGGTCGCGGCGGCGTCCACCGGGGCATGGCAGCCGGATAATGTCAGGGCAAGCGCCCCTATCAGTATCATGGAGATCATTCCTTTCACACAAATCCCTCCTGCACAGGGTTGCATCAATGCGGCCATTATACCACGGTGTGTCCGGAAAAGCAAAATATAATTACAGCGTTCGGGCGGCTCCAAAGAGCCGCCCGCCGTCGTTATTTCCAGAGATACACCCGGCATTCGTAAGGCTGCAAGCAGCCTTCCAGCGGCTTGGGGTAATTGCACAGAATCAGTTCCCCGTCCTCCGGGCGGAAGCCCTTGGGCGCATGGAAGGGGGTGTTCTTCTTAGCGAAGGAGCAGACCACCAGAATTTTCTGCTGCCCGTCGTCCATGGAATACAGATAATGCTTGCCGGAGAGCTCGTTATATTCCCGGTACTCGCCGTACCGGACGCAGGAAAGGCTCTTGCGCAGAGCGACAGCTTTGCGGTAGAAATTCAGCACGGAGTCCGGGTCGGCGTCCTGCTGGGCGACGTTGATGTCTTTATAATTTTGGTTGACATAAAACCACGGCTTTCCGGTGGTGAACCCGGCGTTTTCACTGCTGTCCCACTGCACCGGCGTGCGGGCGGAGTCCCGGGAGGAACGCCACAGCCGGTGCAGACGCACCTCCTCCGATTGCTTCAGCGCGGTGTGGGCGTAGGTGTAGCGGGTCTGCACGTCCTCGTACATGTCGGCGCGTTCCGGCCGCCAGTTGGTCATGCCGATCTCCTGCCCCTGATAGATGAAGGGCGTCCCCTGCTGGAACAGGTACATGGCGGCAAGACATTTGGCGCTCTGCGCCCAGAATTCCTCGCTTCCGTAGCGGGAAACGATTCTGGGATGGTCGTGGTTTTCGATGTAAAGGGAGTTCCAGCCCCGGCCGCGAAGCTTTTCCTGCCAGGAGGAAAAGGCTTTTTTCATCCGCCGCAGGCTGAATTTCGTGGGGAGGTAATCGGTGAACAGACAGTCGGCGGCGACGCACTGGAACTGGATCATCATGTCCAGCTGGCCGTCCTTCTCGTCAATGTACGTCAGCGCCCGTTTCGGTGTCACCATGGGGGCTTCCGCCAGGGTGAAGCAGTCATAATGATCCAGCACGTCGTGCTTGAATTCATTCAGATATTCGTGGATGTGGGGGCCGTGATTGTAGTGTGGCATCCCCTTGCAGGTCGGCATCAGGTGATCGTCCGGTAGCCCCTCCTTTTTGGAGATGTAGGTGATGACGTCCTCCCGGAAGCCGTCCACCCCCATGTCCAGCCAGAAGCGCAGAATCTCCTTCACTTCCTCCCGCACCTTGGGGTTGTCCATATTCAGGTCGGGCTGCTTCACGGCGAACAGGTGCAGGTAATATTCCCCCCGGACCTCGTCAAACGTCCATGCTTTCCCCTCAAAGAAGGAATCCCAGTTGTTGGGGAGCTTCCCGCCGGGCTTTCCGGGACGCCAGATGTAGTAGTCGGTGTAAGGGTCGATGCGCCGGCGGCTTTTCTGGAACCACTCATGCTCGTCGCTGGTGTGATTCACCACGAGATCCATGACGACCTTCATGTCCCGGGCATGAGCGCCCTCCAACACTTTTTTGAACGCCTCCATGCCGCCGAATTCCGGCGCGATGTCCCGGTAATTGGAAATATCGTAGCCGCAGTCCGCCCCGGGGGAGGGGTAGATGGGGGAAAACCAGATGCCGTCGCAGCCCAGACTTTTGATGTAGTCCAGCTTTTCATACACGCCCCACAGGTCGCCCATGCCGTCACCGTCGCCGTCCTTGAAGGATCGCGGCCAGATCTGGTAAAACACTTTGTCCTTGTACCACCGTTTGCGCTCCATGCAGTTCACTCCTTTTTGGGATTTGTATTCATTATAGCATAGATGCCTTGGTTCGTCACCTGAAAATCTCGTTGACAGGGGCAATTTTGGCGTATAAAATGGAAGAAAAACGAAAGGCGGGTCTGACCATGATTACCGAGGAAAACGGCGTATTCCACATCCGGACGGAAACGTATTCCTACCTGTTCAAAATCGATGCCTACGGCCTCGCGGAGCATCTGCATTTCGGCGCGCCGGTGAAGACCCGGGACGCGGACGCACTCAGCTGCCGCCCCGGTCTGGGCTGGGGTGCCAGCATTCTCCTTGATGCAAAGGATACCGCCAGCTGCCCGGACGTCCTGCCGCTGGAATGGAGCGGCAGCGGGCGGGGAGACTACCGGGAATCGCCGCTGGAGCTGGTGGGGGAGCCAGCGGATTTCCGCTACACCGGCTATAAAATCCATGAGGGCGGCGTTTCCATGGCTTGTGGTCTTCCTCAGGCGCACGACGCGCTGGAAACGCTGGAGATCACCCTGAGCCAGCCCGGCGCGGAGCTGACCCTGTTCTACACGGCCTTTCCCACGGCAATCGTCCGCCGGACGGTGCTGACGAACACCGGTGATAAGCCCCTTCGGCTGAATAAGCTCATGAGTTCCTGCGTGGATCTGCCCGGGAGCTACACCATGGCGACCTTCAACGGCGGCTGGATCGCGGAAATGCGCCGGTGCGACACCCCTGTGGGCGCGTCGAAGGTGGTCAACGAAAGCCTCACCGGTTCTTCCTCCAACCGCCACAATCCCGGCTTTCTTCTCTATGAGCCGGGCGCGACCGAAGACGCGGGAACCGTCTACGGCTTCAATCTGATCTATTCCGGCAACCATTACGCCGCCGCCCAGCAGTCCCTTCAGGGGCTGACCCGGGTGATGCAGGGCATCAATGACAGCAATTTTTCCCGGGAGCTGCCGCCGGGGGAATGCTTTGAGACACCGGAAGCGGTGCTGTGCCACTCAGGTAAGGGCTTCGGCGGGCTGTCCGCCAATATGCACGCCTTCGTCACCGACCATATCATCCCACCCCATTGGCGCGGCTGTCCCCGGCCGGTGCTGTACAACAGCTGGGAGGGCTGCACCTTTGATTTCACGCAGCGCCGCCTGCTGAGTCTGGCCAACCGGGCGAAGGCGCTGGGCTGTGAACTGTTCGTACTGGACGACGGTTGGTTCGCGGGGAGGGACAACGACCGCGCCGGATTGGGAGATTACACTGTGAACCGGAAGAAGCTTCCCGAGGGGCTGGAAGGGCTGTCCCGGTACCTCAAGGACAAGGGGCTTTCCTTCGGACTCTGGTTCGAGCCGGAATCCGTAAATCCCGACTCCGACCTCTACCGCGCGCATCCGGACTGGGCGCTGACGGACGGCTTCCAGCCGGTGCTGGGGCGCAATCAGCTGCTGCTGGACTTGACCAAGCCGGAGGTGCGGGATTATATCGTGGAGAATGTCTCCCGGATTCTGGACAGCACCGGCATTTCCTACGTCAAGTGGGACATGAACCGTCATTCCGTGGCGCTGGGGGCGAAAGCCCACGATTTTGTTCTGGGCATGTACGATGTACTTCGCCGGATCTTCGCACCCCGGCCGGACATTCTGCTGGAAAGCTGCTCCTCCGGCGGCAACCGGTTTGACCTGGGAATGCTCTGCTTCTCGCCCCAGATCTGGGCGTCTGATAATACAGACCCCATTGAGCGCCTGACCATCCAGAACGGCATTTCCTATCTTTACCCCCAGTCCACGATGGGCGCACACGTCTCTGCCGCGCCCCATGCCCAGACGCTGCGAAATACGCCCCTGAACACCCGGGGGAATGTGGCGTTTTTTGGATGCCTTGGCTACGAGCTGGATTTGAGGACGCTGCTTCCCGTGGAGATCAAGGAAATTCAAGGGCAGATCGCGTTCTATAAGCGCTACCGCGAAGTCTTTCAATTCGGCACATTCCGCCGCACGGAGCTGGGCTGGCAGGTGTCGGACGGAAAGGTGACGCTGGCGGGCGTGTTCCACCGCCTCGTAAATGCCGCTCCGGGCCACGAGCGGCTTCGCGTGAAGGGTCTGAAACCGGAGACGGACTATCGGGTCACGTCCCTTGCGCAGGCCATCCGGGTGGGGCAGTTCGGGAATCTGCTCAAGCATGTCGCCCCGGTCAACGTAAATCCTAACGGCGCGCTTCTGCGGATTGCCGACCGGCACATTACACTGCCGGGAAAACCGGAAACGCTGACAGCCTCCGGCGCGGCGCTGGCAGCGGGCATTATGCTTTCCCCATTGTTCCGCGGCACCGGCTACGCCCCCGAACAGCGTACGCAGGGAGATTTCGGCTCTGACGTGTATTTAATTGAAGAAAGCGACGGCGAATAAAGTCCTTACAACCCGCCCGGGGAGACGTACAAGCATGTCTTCCCGGGCGGAGATGAAAACTTTTTCTTGCATTTTTCCTGAATCTGTACTATACTATAAAAGCGCCTGCCGGTGTGATGGAATGGTAGACGTAGTGGACTCAAAATGTGTTACGTCTGATTTCCCTCTCTTCGGAAAAGGTATTGCAAATCCATCACTTTTTTGATGCGGTGATTCAAATTTAATCAACATCCCTCCTGCATATCCCTCCTGTTTCTTCGGAAGTGTGTGTAGCCGGGTGTTCATAAAGGTATGCCGGTGTGTTGGAATTGGTAGACGAGGCGGACTCAAAATCCGTTGGGCTAATCCCCCGTGCGGGTTCGATCCCCGCCACCGGCACCAAAAATTGCTTCGATGCGTTATGCTTCGGAGCAATTTTTT
>ENA-OYYJ01000162-OYYJ01000162.1-human-gut-metagenome-genome-assembly--contig:-NODE-162-length-27477-cov-5.426555_pt1 | contig 27477 bp, 13 predicted proteins | sample MGYA00243248_ERZ653447 | MGnify/ENA primary metagenome ERZ653447 (study PRJEB26926, sample SAMN06165030) | human gut metagenome | biome: ENVO:00009003; feature: ENVO:2100002; material: ENVO:00002003...
GGCATACGAGATTCTGATCGGTCTCGTGGGCTCGGAGATGTGTATAAGAGACAGGATTATATCCATAAGGAATTCGCCGGTAACTTTGATGTTGGGCATTCCGAGTCCGCCAAGCATCAGATATACGTTGCCGTCCGCGACGTAGATACCGATAAGTTCGTCGCCGTCGGATTGTGCGTAAATCGAGATTTGCGCTTTTACGAGCGGCAATGCCTGTTCGATCGCCGCGAAAATATCCGACGAATCGAAGCCTTGTTGCAGTTTGTTGAGAAGCGCCGCAAAGGCGATTTCAAGTTTGACCGACGCGCGGATACCCATGTTGCCGTTTCCGATTGCGCCGACCGACGATACGTTGGTGAGAACCGTCTTGCCTTCGCTGTCGAGAATGGATCTGCCCATCGCCATACCGTTGGTGAACATTGCGCCAAGGTCAATGTCAAGCGACAAGGTGAGTGCTTCCAACTTCGGCTCGAACCCGACTATCTTCTTTTTGGGCTTGCCGTTTGCGTCGACGATTTCGTTGCCGTTTTCGTCTTTCTCCGTTCCAATGAGAATTTCGATGAATTCGACGTAGTCGTTGATATCGATTTTACCGACATTTTCTTCAACGCCCGTGTTGCCGATCTTGATATTTTCGACCGCAACGTTTATGCCCAGAAGTTCTGCGGCTTCAGCGTTGAGTTTAAGCGAAATGTTGCTTTCGCGCTTAAACGTGCCGGCTGTGTTATCAATATAATATTGCTTTGTTTCGTTATCGTATGCGTACTTCGTGCCGTTATAGCCTTCTTCCGCCGTGACGAATTTCTCGCCAAAGTTGACTTCGACAAGTGCTTTCAGGTCAAGTTTGTTCAGGATATTTTGCGTATTTTCGTCAAGACCGAGCGCCGCGATGCCCAACAGTTTTTCGATGAACAGCGAGCCGACTTCAACCGCGATGCGGTTGCTGTCAAGGATAAGCGCAGCCGCCGGCGAACCGAATTCGTCGTTTCCTACAACCGTGAAGTTGACTTCGGACGCAAGCGCGGACGAAGATCCGCTGCCGCCAAGCAGTTTTTTAAGGATTTCGACGCCGTTCGAGCCGCCCAGCAAATCGCTGAGTCTGAGCCCCGAAATGCGGATATTGTCAAATCCGAGTCCTGCAAGGTTCAGCAGGACGTTGCCGTCTTTGTAGTAAACGCCGATAAGGGTTTTTTCGCCTATTTTTTCGTTGCCTTCAAAGATCTGACCGACGATTTCGATTGCGGCAACCGAGTGGTCGACGTTCGTAAGGTTGAGCGCCAACGCAACGCGAAGCGACAATCTGACTTCCGCGCCGCCTTCGGGCACCGTGAGTTTCAGCCAGTCTTCGCCAAGCGTCACACCCGTAATCACGCCGAGATTATCGATGAATTTACCGAGGTCGAATCCTGTCGTCGCATTGGTGTTTTTATCCATGAATTCCAAGCCGAGATTTACTTCAAGGCTCAGGTCGATTACCATTTCTTGTGCGATGGGCGCGTTCTTAACTTCGTCGGGCACGATGGACTGTGTTCCGTCAATCAATCCGATATCGATTTTGCCGATGTTAAGGTTGAACCCGACGTGGCCGATTTTAAGCCCGATGCCGATACCGAACGAGTTGAAGTCGAAGCCGAATTTCAGTTCTTCGAAAATTTCAGTGCCGTCAGTTTTTGTGACCTTCGTATATCTTGTGGTCAATGCTTCCGCGTATGCCGAATCATAGCCTTCGCAATCCGAAAGAATGCCGGCTTCCGAAAGTTTAACGTAAGTTGCTGCCGCCAAAGCCACGCGTTTATAAAGCGTCTTGCCGGCAAATTGCGCTTCGCTGCCCTTTGCGATTTCACCGTATTCGCCGTTTTCAAGTTTGATATACTTCTCGCCGTCGTAAACTTCGCCTTCCGCGAGCGCTACAAAGTCATACGCTTTCTTTACGTAAACTTCGCGGACCGCGTTTTCGGGGAAGATGGGAGACGCCGTAACGATGGTGACTTCCACGCCGACCGCGCCGAACGCTTCAAGGCTTATCGTGCCTTTTTCAACGCCGAGCAAGGTTTCAAGCAGCGTTTCGACAAGGCTTGTCGTTGCCTGAACCGCGATACCCGTCGTGTACACGCCGTTGAGTTTGATGAATTCGCCAACCCACAGTTGCAGCATTGCCGCTTCGTAAGGCATGCGTTCTTCCGCACTTGCAGACCCGATTGCGCCGAAGAGTTCGGACACGGGCATCGAGAAGATACCGCGACTTGTATTGATATATTTAATATATAACGTACTGTTATATAGATAGATACCGCCTTTGACGGTTCCTCTGGAATCAAGCGACTCGATTGCGAGTTCGACGTGTTTCAGAAGTTCCGCAATGTCGATGTTTGCGGTATTGGACAACGCCTTTACAAGTTCCGCAACGTTTGCGCCGACCGTAACTTTTACGCGCGCTTCCGCCTCGAATTCGCCAATGCTGACAAGGAGCTTCGCAAGAGCGTTAAGGTCTTTCAGGTCTTTGCCGGTGAACGCGGGGGTGAATTTGTAAATCACGTCTTCGATATAAATCGTATTATCAGGGGTTGACGCCTCGGACACACGATACAGTTTGCCGGTGTAGCCGTCGTTTTCAAGCACGGGATAATACGCGCCTTCTTCCGCGACGAATTGATATTTGCCGGAAGCGTTGACGGTTGCGACTTTGTTTACGCTGTCAAAGTCGAATCTGACGCCCTTGAACGTTGCAAGTTCGTCTTTGTCGATTTCGTAGTAGTTGCCTTGTTTATAAAGGGTTATGCTTGTGCCTGTTTCATCATAGACGAAGTATTTGCCCGTTTTTGCGTTAAGACGGAATTTTGCACCGCCTTTCGTTCTGTCGGTTACGGAGTATTCGCCCGCCTTGAAATCGCCGTTAGCGTCCGTGACAAAGCCTTTTCCGTCTTCTCTGTACTTCTTGTCGGCAGGATAGGTTTCGGCTTCTTCCGTAAGGATCGGGAAGTAAGTCTTTGCCGAATCGTCCGCTACGAACTTATATGCGCCGTTGTCTGCAACTGTGAACGTGCCGTCCGAATTTTTCGCGAATTTCGTGCCGACGTAGCCTTCTTCCGCAAGGTAGTACGCGCCACGCTTGAACGTGCCGTTTACATCCTGTGCATAAGCCATTGCGCCGGTTTTTGAATATCTTTGCGCCGTGTAGCCCGCTTTATCTTCGCCTTCTGCAAACTCGACGTATTTCATCTTCGTGCTGGTGCGGTTGGAGACGTCGATAATGTCTGCGACAAAGTCAAGAATGCTGTCGTTTGTGCCTTTCGTTCCGGAAAGAGTCAGCCCGAGTTCCATCGAGAGATAAATCTTTTCGTCGCCGACGGTTTCGGATACTTCCGGGAATATATTGCCAATAAGGACAAGGTCGTGATCTTCCTTCGTCCCCTCAACAAGTTCTTTTCTGAACTTGCCGTTTTCGTCAACGTTTCCGTCCTTGTCGTATCTCGTGCCGGTGTAAACTTCCGAGGCGGGAATTTCGACAAGAGCCGTACCTTCCTTGAAGTAGCCTTTGACTTCCTGATTGGCAAGAGCTGTCGCGCCCGCTTTCTTCACAAAGTACGGGATAACTTCAATCGCTTCGCCCTGCAAAACAAGGGTTGCGTCAAGTCCCAGACCGATGCTGAAATCGGGGGTTTTCGTCGTGTTCGGGTTGTCGAACACAAGGTCGATGCTTATGCCGTTTTCTTTCGTCCAGCTGATGCCGCTGTGTTTGACTTTGACGAAAAGTTTATCTTCCGCGACAGGGTTGCCGTTCGCGTCGTAAACCGTCGTGCCAGCGACGAATCCTGCCGCTTTCACGACTTTTCTCGTCGCTTTGTCGGCGGAATCGTACACCGCAAGATAACTCGTGTGGGTGTACTTCACGAATCTGGCTGCCGCTGCCTGTTCCGCGGTAAGCGCGACGTATTCGCTCGCGTCGGAGAGATAATACAACGTCTGAACTTCGCCGCCGGTGTAAACGACGTACTTCGTCGCGTCAACGGCGTCCGCTTTATAAAGTTTTCTGTAAACTTTTGCTTCCGCGTCGAAGAAGTACTGTTCGCTGCCCTGTTGCGACTCGAACGCCGCATTGTAACGGACGTAACGTTCTTCGACTTTTTCAGTGTAAAGGACGTCGTCGACCGAAGTTTTGCCGTCCGAAAGTTTTGCATAAGGGCTGCTGAGCGTGAACATTGCTTTCACGTCGTCGTTGAACCCGAACGTGTCGCCGAGAAGTTTCGCGACAACATTTTCAAGCAATACGTTCATCAGGTTGGGAGCAAGAGCAAGGTCAAGTCCCGTATCGCTGATGCTTGCACTTGCAAGCAGATTTTGCAAAATCTTGTTGAGAAGCACGTAATCGGTTTTCTTGTTATCTTTTTCGCCGTCGCCGTCGCCTTCGCCCGTCGCAAGCGCGCTTGAACCGCTGCCCGACGTCTTTTTGATCTGGTCGATAATGTTTTTAAGCGACGCGCTGAAGTTGTCGCCGCCGACCGCAGAAAGCGAAACGTAAACGAAGCCGCCCTGCAAGCTCACGAAAACGGGGTTGCCGTTAAGGTTGATCTTGATCAACGCGTCAACCATATTAAGGAGATCGAGCGGATCGTATTTTTCATTGCCGGCAGTGTATTCCGCGCCGATTTTGCCCATTACGAGTTCGTAAAGAGCCTGACCTGCGGGCACAAGATAGTCCGTCATTTTTTCGGATCTGACGTTAAGTACGACGTCGATACCGATTGAGCCGTGCGTGTTTTTGATAATCGCGTCAAGAGATACCGCTTTCAGTATGTTGCCGACGGTTGCCATTGTTGCGTCTTTTTCAAAAGCCGCTGCCGACGCGACGTTGCTAAGGATTGCGTCAAGACTGTGCTTGCCGTTTGAGATGTCGTAATTCAATTCGACGCCGAATTGTACGCCAAGCGCACTCTTCTTTGCGTCTTCTGCCTTTGTCCAGGTGTTGCCCGAAAGGGTTGTGCCGAAGACATCTTGTTTTTGGGTGCTGAGATTTACCTTATTGACAAGAATACCAAGGTCAAGATACGAGCACGTCGCAACGACCGAAAGCAAAGGTTTGTTTTCGTCTTTCAGGTTCACCGCGACTTCTGCGGAGAGTCCCAGACCATTGATGATTTCGATAATGTCATCGCCGACCTTGTCGCCGACAAGCGCTTCAAGCAGTCCTTTCACGGTTTCTTCCGCGATTTTCACCTGAATGCTCTTTGACGCAAGGTCCAGAATGATTTCCGCTTCGTTTGTCGTGGCTCCGTCGTCGGAAGCAAGCGCAGCGCCTGTGCCTTCGACTTTTCCGCCAAGGTATTCCGCAACGCCTTTGACCGTATCGCCGAGCAGACTTCCGAGCAGGTCAAAGTTTTCAACCTTGCTTCTTACGGGTGCGCTCTGGCTGAAGAATTGCGTTTCGACGTACAGGCAAGGAATATCTTTCCCCGTTGCGTCTTTTTCGGTTGTGAAGTACAAGCCGAGTATGGTCTTTTCTTTGCCGGGGGCTGCGTTTCTCACCTGCAACATAAGGTCGGATTTACCGAAATCTTTCAGGTTAAGGTTCCCCGCGAGCCTTACGCGAAGGTCAAGGTCAAGTTCGTTCTGAATATCGAGATTGAGCGGGAATTCAAGGTCGGTACCCGTTGCCTGCAAAATACCGGAAACAAGTTTGCCGATGGGGAATTCGCCCTGTTTCAGACCAAGGTCAACGCCGATTTCGACGTCAAGCGCCATGGTTTCGATTTCGGAAAGTCCTTTGTATTCGGCTTTGTTAAGGTTTTTGAGTACGTCGTCGTTTGCCGCAAGACCGATCTTCAATCCGCCAAGAGCAATGCCGAGTACCAAGGGGTCGATACCGACGCTGAGTTTCAGAAGGTACGGTTTTTTATCCGTAACTTTCGTATTAAGTTCGATAAAGCTGTTCGTTTCGTTGAGTTTCAGGTCAACGCCGTCGATGTCCGCAACGAGTTTCAGAATCGCGCCCAGCATGTTCTTGCTGAGAGAAATCGTCATGCCCGACGCTTCGTCGTTTCTGTAAATGCTGATTTCTTTGACGATGTTGTTGATGATTGAAAGTACGCCTTCAACGCCGAGATCCACCGATGCAAGTGCGCCCGTGGACGCGCTGCCCACCATACCCAGGACTTTATCTACGCCGATTTTGAGTTTGGTATCTTTGATGGTCTTTTCGCCGTCGATGTTGATGTAAATCGTGCCTTCCGTGACGTAAAGTCCGATAACCGTCTGCGTTGCTTCCCACGGATAACCGTCGGTGAGTTCAACCGCAAGGTCGCTCTTCATCAAAAGCGCCTTGACGATTTGCATCGTGTCTTTTGTGTCGCCGCTTAAAAGTGCGCCAAGGTTCACGTTGCCGGCGATTCTGAGACCGATTACGTCTTTGAATTCGTCCTGAACGTTGAACTTAATGAGCAACGATTTCAGGAAGTCCGCAAGCGCGCTGGGAACTTTTTCATTACCTTTGACAATGCCCGAAAGCAATCCGCCGATTGCCCAGGTGTCGCCGCCCGCCGCCGTCTTGATTGCGCCGATTTCGATGCCCGCTTCCACGTTGACGTATACGGTAAGGTTCGCAATATTCGTTGCGTCCGCTTGGGGAAGGTTTTCGTTTTTCAGACCGTCGATGAACTGTTCAAGGGTTACTCCGTAGCTTTCCTTGAACGTTTTTTCGGACAGCTGAATGTTGCCGAGTTTGATTGCGACGTTTGCAGCGGTGTTTGCAACCTGCTTATATTCGCCGTCTGCCGCTTCCTGATACGTGCCGTCGACAAGGTTATATCTCTTGCCGGTGTAGGTTTCGTCTGCCGCGATCTTGACGTAATGGACGCCGTGAGGATCGGACTGACCGTTTCTCATGATGAAGATACCGATGCCGATACCGCTGAATTTTGTGCCGCCTGCGACCACGGACACGTCGCCGTCTTCGATCTGACCGATGACGATGGATGCGCCGAGTTCGGGCAGTTTAAGTTCCATTCTCTTGGTTTCGCCCGTGGGGTTGCCGTTTTCGTCAAAGACGTCTTTCATCGTGTAGCCTTGCGTGAAGACTTCGTAAAGAGCGACTTCCTGTTTGGAAGCGTCCACTTTGACGTAGGTGGTAAGACCGCTTGTCTTGTTGTACGCGGGGATAAAGCCTTTCGTAAATTCCATCACGTCCTTATCCATATCGAACATGAGAGTGTCCGCACGTTTGAATTCGGATTGATAGTACTTAGGCGCGCTCGCGTATATATCCTTATTAGAAGCGTCGATGAGCGTGAACTCTCTGGCGGAGTTTGCAAACTCTTTCAAAGTTCCGTCGGCGTTCTTTTCAAAGTATTTTTCGTCGATACCCGTAGCATTGTCTTTCAATACGTAGAAGAAGCTGCCTTCTTTCGCTTTTACGAAGAAGTCGTTGCCTGCGTATCCGTTATTAAGCGTGAATGCGCCGTCGGCATATACGTATTTATCGACGTTTCTCTGATACAGGTCTTTTTGTCCGACAGGATTTGCCAAAGGATATGCGTTTTGCAAAATCGTATAATCGGTGTTCGCGTCGTAAGCGTAGTATTTATAGCTCGTTGCGCCCGCATTGTATTCGATATAATCGTTCATATCGCCAACAAGCACGCCAACAAGAAGTTTCGTAATGCCCGTCATTACCTGAATCTGCAAGCCTTTGTTGCCAAGGAGTATTACGGGATTGAGTTCGGACAAGTCGATGTCCGCAGACGCCGTGCCGTCGCCCTTGTTGATAAGCCCTTCAAGGAGCCCGATAAGGTCGAATTTCAACGCGACGGGCTGAATAATCGTGCCGTCTTCCGTTTTGAGATACAGCGTCGTGGTTTTCTGGTCATAGTAAAGACCGAGGAAGACTTTTTTGTTTGATTTTTTCCTGATTTCGATGAGAATACGGGAGTCGTTCTGGTCGGGCTTGCTGGAAATGTCGATATCCGCAACGATGTTGAAGGTCAAGCCGCCCTTGATTTCGTCCTTGATGTCGATTGTCGTGCCAAGCGCGAAGTTTGCGACAAGTGCGCCCAACAAATCTTCAAGAACGTAAGTTTCGTCGTCAAGCGCGACGTCGATTTCCGCGCCGAGTCCGAGATATACGTTGCCGCCGTTCAGAAGATCCTGATATTCGTCTTCCAGAATATTACGTTCGCCAAGTGCGGCAAGGTTGCGCTTACCGACCGTAAGCACGATGTGTCCGAGACCGAGTCCGAGACCGAGCGCCGCATTGTCGCCCTGCTGAATGCCTACGTTTGCTTTCAGCCAGAGTTTCGACAGGTTAAGTCCGTCGTATTCCAGAGAAATCGCGGTGTCTTTGTTCGAGAAATTAAGCCCTTTCACGATTTCCGTATCGACGCCCAGACCGTTAAGAAGCGCGGTGATAAGCGTATCCGCAATCGCAACTTCCAGTCTGTCGCGGTTAATAGAAATGCAGTTGATGTTTGCAAGAAGCAATCCTACGATATCGAACTTCGCCTTTTCTTCGGTTGCGGGAGCGTCGCCGCCTTCACCCTCTGTTGTATCGCCTTCGCCCGATGCGAGTGCGCTGCCGGTGCCCGAAACGTCTTTGCCGAAAAGTTTGAAGTTTCCGCCAAGGGCTTCCAAAATATTGATTTTATAATTTCTGAAGTCGCCGTCGCTGCTGTTGAGATAAAGCATGCCTTCTTCAAGCAGCAATACGGCTGTTTTTGCGTTTTGTTCTTCGCCCGTCGTAATGTCGATGCGCGCGTCGATTGCGCCGAGGATCTTTGCAACGTCCGCGCCGTTCTTAATCGCATTTACAAGCGCCATTACGTTGGCGTTGGCGTTGATTTTAAGGTTTAATTTCGCATTGACGCCGTCGGGAGACTGCACTTTCAACGCAAGATTGTACAAAAGCTTTCCGAGTGCGGAAAGGTCAATTACGCTGTTTTCTCTGATGTTGAATTCAAGTTCGAGTTCCAGCCCGATACTTACCCACAAATCAAAGTCGAATTCGCCGTCTTTGTAGGATAACGAGCCTGCGTTGATATATTCGCCGCCTTGTTCGACGCTCTTGAATTCCTTTCCTTTCAAATATCCGTCAAGCGAAGGATCGGGGTTGCCGTAGTTAAGAAACAAACCGACGTTCGCGCCGAGAATTTGTCCGCGTTCTTCGGTCGCCATATTGACGGCGACGTCGATTTTCCAGCCTTCTTCGCCCTGAGGATAATCTTCACGGGTTTGGTAAATTTTAAGGTCAAGTTTGTCAATGGGAAGTTTCACTCCGAGTTTGCCCATAAGACCTGCGATTACGTCTTTCGTAAGGCTTGCGGAAATGCTTTCCACCGTGAGCGGAGTCGAGTCGCCTTTGACGATGTTCAGGCTGCCGATAAGCGCCATAATGTCAAGGCTTGCCGTTTCTTCGACAGCAGCCGAATCGTCGTCGCCCGCCGCAAGACCATAGTGCGTCACGACAAGTTCGCCGTTATCCATTGCGGTTTGAACCGCTTCGATAAGCCCTGCGTTAGTAACGTCGCCCGACGCCGCGCCCGAACCTTTGCCGCCGATAATTTCCATTATACTGGGGATTTCGGGGATTTTCGCCGCGATAAGGTCTTTCAAAATCTGATTAAGGTTGACGTCGGGGATCATCCCTTTGCCGCCGCCGAGACCGGACATATCGGCATAAAGCGCGTTGTCCGCGCCGATGTAGTAAAGACCGAGATAAGTCCTGTCGTTGCCTTTCTTATCTTTTCCGTTAAGTTCGATGACTGCACGGGTTTTCTTGTTATCTTTAAGGTTGATTTCCGCACGCAATTTGAGGTGGAGGCTGATTTTGAGCGGTTCGAGAATCTGAATAGCATCGGATTTTTTATAAATTTCCGTGCCTGTGATGCCTTCAAGAGCTTTGGCAATCGCGCCGCCAACGGCGCCGTCGATGTTTTCGATGCTGTACTCTTGTTTTGCAATGTCGAGATTTATGTCAAGGTCGGCACTGAGCGTCGTGAAGCTGTAATTTTTTCTGTCCGCTTTGACAAGTTCGGGCATGGAGTTTTTGACTTCGTTTGCGAAGTCCGCCGACTTGGAAAGCCCGCCTACGCCAAGTTCCATCGTCTTGTCGACGCCGCCTTTCGTGCTGACGACGTTCAATGCAAGTTTCTGGAAACGGTTGTTGCTGATATTCGCGACAAACGCCGTGTTCAGCGTCTTTTTACCCGACAAAATATCGCCGACAAGGAAGTTGACGACGCCTTTGATAATGTCGGATTGTCCGCCCAGCAAGTTGTTGACGACGTTGCCGACTTGTTCAAGCAAGGTCTTGTTCGTGAAAATCGCGTTGAGTTTCGTGGGCATCACGAGGTCGACCGAACCGTCGGGGTTCGTTACGGAGTAACTGCCGCTTTCGGAAATAAGGGAAAGCATGATGTTGAACAGCGTGAGTTTATCGTCGCTCTTCGTGCCCAAAATGGAGGAAATAAGGCTTTTGACGCCTGCGTCGTTAATAAGGCTGCCAAGGTCGTAATCCGTCAACACTTCTTCGACTTTCAGCTGGTTGAGAATATCCTTGAAAAGCCCCACTACGTATGCGATATCCGAATCGGACACGTAGTAACGATGCACCGCCTTGCCCGTTGCGTAGTCGTTGAAGTCGATATACATATCGCCGCCCTTTGCGTAAATGCCAAGGACAACCGTCGTAAGGTCGGCGCTTTCTTTCAGCACTTCAAAGGTCATTACGCTTTCGTTGACGGGATATTGCTTGTCATCGCGTCCGCCGAGCGTGTCGATGGAACCTTTGACTTTGACGGTGTATTTATCCGTCTTGCCGTCCTTTTCGACGTAAACGTACGGTGCGAACGAGAACGTTATGTACCTTGAGTTCGGCTCGATCGTCTTTGCGTTGATGATCGAGGTCAGCAACAGTTGTCGTGCCGCGTTACCGGACAATGCCGTCTTTACCGTTTCGGTCTGCTGTTGCGAACCGGTGTCGGGCTTAACGAACTGATTGAGGTTTGAATCCCCGCTCGTCGTTTGCCCACAACCTACGAGAAGAATCAGCGCAAGGGCGAGCACCGCCGCAAGCACCAACGCTTTCTTGTAAATCGAGTTGCGTTTCATAATAGCCTCCTTATGCGCATACATATGCGTGCGTGAAACGTGGCCTGCACAATTTCACATATATAGATAATTATATTCTACAAGAAAAAATGCCCGCCGTCAATACAATGTTGTTACTTTTTTCTACGAAAAATACCGAAAATCTTCCAAAATTTTTCCGACCACAATATGTTGTGTTTTCCGAGCGTTAAAAACCGCAAACGAAAGCAAAATAATTTGCGACAATTGTAAAAAACGACAATTTTCGTCGCAAAACCCGACAAAAACCAAACTTTTCCGCCACGAATTTCAGCCATTTTTTCACAAGGTTACCCTTCCGGGAGACCTTATGAAACGATGTGCCTATGGCGCGATGTTGCTTATGCAGCGATGTGCCTGCGGCGCGATGTGTGCCGTTGGCACGTTGCGGATTAAAAATTGTCATTGCGAGTACACAAAACACTCGTTTTCTTCCGTACGAAGTACTATGTCATTGCGAGGAGCAACGCGACGTGGCAATCTCCCGGAAGGGACACCTCATTAAAAAAACCACGCAAGATACTGTATAATGGGCCCCAACGGGATACTATGTACCCGTTGGGAAAAGGAGTATGCGAGCGTAAGACAGACATTTGTCGCTTGCGACGATTGTCTGGTCAAGAATGAAGCATACGACGCGGAGGAAAAGGCGCACACAAGCAAAAGAGTGAGCGTTATCGCCCTCGATAACGTGATTTCAAAAGCGCAGTTTGCGCCGCGGGCACGTTGCGGAAACAGAATTGTCGTTGTGTGTCATTTTCCATTGCAGTATTCCGCGCAGTGCACCGTTATGTCAACTTGTCTGTCTTGTTGACACATTTTACGGCAAAAATAAGCCCGATCCGTGTCAAGGGGACACTTTTCGGGCATATTTCAATTATTCGGCAATTAAACCCTTATTTGTAGCCGAGAGCCTTTTTTACTTCCGCATCGTCGAAAAAGTAGTTTTCATACAGGTCTTTTTTGTAAAGTTGTTTTATATCGGTCTTTGCAGTCAATCCCGCCTTTTTGAGCGACGATTTTGCCCTTAACGCAAGCACCCACCACAATTCTTCGGGAAATTCGTAAACCTTTACGTCGGGATACTTTTCGTTCAGCATCGCCTTGAACTTTACGTTTTTGTCGCAAAGCGGATATATTACGCCGTTTTTGCCGTTCAATATCACGCTTAAAACGCTCTCAGCCGCGCTTTCGTCGCCGATTTCGGGATATCCCCCGTCAAAAGTCAGATAAAAATTCCTGAATTTCAGCGCAGGTACGCCGCCGATTGTCAATATTTCTTTCGGAAGCGGATACGCCAAAGGAATTTCCGCAACCGACACCGATATTTTGTCCGAAAAAGCAAGGATTGCGTTTTCGCAATCAGTCTGATTTTTCACAAACGGATGTTTTTCAAGATTTTTCTCGGGATTGCGCCTGTTGAAGTAACAAATCGCGCTCGCAACGTAAACCGCGCGCTTCACGCCGCTTTCGACAGCTTTTTCGACAACGGTTTTCAGATTATCCGAGTTTTCGCCGAAATACGCGACGGCGTCGATTTTGTCGAAATTAAGTTCGTCGCTTTGCGTTGCGACTTTCGGCGTTATTCCCGCTTTTTCGACGTTTTCCGAAAAGTTATCGGGCAGTTGATTTTCATAAACGAATAAGATATTTTCCATTTCAGCCTTTTTTGAATTTTTTGATTTTGTCGGGTTTCAGGTTTCTTTCGGCGGAGTCTTCGCGCATTACGTCGTGATAATCGTTTGCGGATATGACGTATTCTTCGTACGGCAAAAACTCTTCCTTATAAAAGAAGTTGTGATAATCGGATTTTTTCACGCTTTCAAAATACTTCCACGGGGCGGGCGTCATACATTCGCCGCACCAATATCCGCCGCAAAGCGCGCCGTACGGCGTCATTTTGAAGGTATGACCGTTTGCACATTCCCACAGCGTTTTGCGCTTGAAATCCACGCCGCGGGTACTCACGTCAAAACATTTTCCGCCGCGCGCCGCCGCATAAGTTTTCAGGTCGTTTTCGGTAAGATACGGCGAGTTTTCGCTCTCGTAAAATCCGGGCGGATCGCCGCCTTCCGTTTGGGTTATCGAAACGTTTGAAATTTTCAAAGGAAGTTCCCTTATTTTGTCGTATCCGCCGTAAAAAACGTTAACTCTGTCGTTCATTCCGTTTTCCTGCCAATAGTACGGCGAATTTGTCATAATCGACAGTTTTGACACGATAAACTTCTTAATAAGCGGTGATAAAGTGCCGAATATGCGATTTGAGTTTTTTACCAAGTTTTCGGTGATATATCTTTCGACGCTGACTTTTTCAATGCCGAATGCGTCTTGTAAAACTCTTCCGTCCTTTATCCACGCGCCGAATCCGCACCGTTTTACAAACCATCTCGGCTCGGCAATTTTGTCGGCGTTGAGTTTAAGCTTTCCCGCAATATTCGCGACGAAATCGCGATATATTTCGCGCTCGCCGCAGCCGACGTCGTAAATCGCGTTTTCTTTCACTTTCTTTTCGTTTTCGTCAATGCTTACGACAAGCCTGAATATCACTTCCGACAGTTCTTCCGCCGTGATAAACTCGGCGGGTGCGTCAAGCGGATTTTTGAAAATCATCGCGCCGTCAAGCATGCGCTTTACAAACGTTTCGTCCGCGACGGGGGCGGTACGGAGCACGTAAAAACCTTTTATTCCGCTTTCGACAAGGTATCTTTCGCCGCGAAGTTTCGACACGCTCGCAAGGTCGTAATACGCCGGCATTGCGGGGTGTCCAACCGCCGCGTACGGCCGTTTCATCGTTCTTCCGCCGTATATGCCCGTTGTCGACAACTCGATAATCTTTGCGTCCGAGCCCGTTTCGATAACGGCGTCGACAAGGTTTTTCGTATAAAAATAATTGACCTTTTCCGCAAAATCGGGAAAATGCTCGCTTTCGGGCATGCCGACGAAATCAAGGTTCAATATATAATCGGCTGCCGCGACAAGGTCCTTCGCTTCCTGAAAATCAAGCGGCGAGAAATCGCTGACAATGACGTTTTCGCCGTAATTTCGGATAAGTGCGTCGACGCGGTCGCTTTCACGCACGCGCACGGGCGCAATCACGCGCATATTACCGTCTTTAATAAGTTTTTCGGCGACGAGATACGCAAGGCTCGTATGCATACCCGTCACAAGCGCAGTTTTTCTCATAGGGATATTTTACCACATCGCGCGATGCCTTTCAACCGTTGTCGCAAAATTCCGCAAAAAAAGAAGCGCGGATTTTCCAAACAAAAAAACCCGTCCGAAGACGGGTTTCGATTTTGAAACGAAAATTAACGTTTGCTGAACTGCGGAGCCTTTCTTGCTTTTTTAAGGCCGTATTTCTTACGTTCTTTCGCACGCGGATCACGGGTAAGGTAACCTTCCTTTTTAAGCGCGCTGCGAAGTTCGGGTTCTGCAACGATAAGAGCGCGGGCGATACCGTGACGGATTGCGCCTGCCTGACCGGTGTAGCCGCCGCCGCACACGTTTACGAAAACGTCGTATTTGTCAAGCGTGTTCGTGAGAACAAGGGGTTGACGGACGATAAGTTTCATCGTATCCTGCGGGAAGTATTCGGTAATATCGCGTTTATTGATTACGATTGCGCCTTCTCCGCCGGGGATAAGACGAACGCGGGCAATGGCCTTTTTACGACGGCCGGTGCCCCAATATTGAACTTTTTTCTTTGCGGTTTTTTTAGTTGCCATAATTACACCTCATTAGAACTTCAACTCAACGGGCTGTTGTGCCTGATGATTATGCTCGTTGCCGGCATACACGTGGAGTTTTTTAATCATCGTACGGCCGATAGCGTTTTTGGGAAGCATACCCTTGACGGCTTTGTATACGACGAATTCGGGCTTTTCGGCCATAAGTTTCTTGTATTGAACTTCTTTGAGACCGCCGATGTAACCCGTATGATAACGGTAGTATTTCTTTTCAAGTTTTTTACCGGTGAGGCGAACCTTATCGGCATTGATGATAATGACGTAATCGCCCGTATCGACGTTGGGAGTGAACGTGGGTTTATTTTTACCGCGAAGAACCATCGCGACCTGACTTGCAAGACGACCGAGAACCATATCGGTAGCGTCGACCACATACCACTTTCTTTCGACTTCCGCGGGCTTTGCCATATAAGTTTTCATAATGGTAAAGACCTCCTAACAATTAAAATGTAAGCGTTTTGGGCGTACAATAATTACAAGGGGCTAACTTTATAACCAATGTACAATCCTAAATTTGACTTATATATAATATCCAAGAAAAAAATTGTTGTCAAGCATAAAACGTCATTTTCGACGTCAAAAGATTGTTTTTTCGGCGAATTTTACGTTTTCCGGCCGAAATTATTTGTATTTCACCGAATAAAGAGTGAGCCCTTTTGCGGGAAGAGTTTTGCCCGCGCGCACCCTGTCGCCGGATTTTATTATGTCTTCGACGTCGTTTGCGGCGATTTTTCCTTTGCCGACGTCAACGAGCGTGCCTGCGATAATCCGCACCATATTGTACAAAAATCCGTTGCCCGTAACCCTGATTTCGACGTCTTCGCCGTTTTTTATTATTTCGACTTTTTCAACCGTCCTTACGGTGTCCTTGACGCAACTTCCCGACGCCTCGAAACACCTGAAATCGTGCGTGCCCTCAATAAACCGCGCGGCTTTTTCCATTTTCTCAAAATCAAGGGGGACGCATATATTTTCCGCCGTGGCGTTTTTCAGCGGATTGAGATGCGGCGACAGATAAAGTTTATAAACGTACGTCTTTTCTTTTGCCTGAAACCTTGCGTGAAAATCGGGCAATACTTCCTCGCAACTCAAAACCCTGACGTCTTCCGGGAGCATGGTGTTTATCGCAAAAGGAATTTTTTCGGCAGGGATCGACGTTTCCGCGTCGAAGTGCGCGACCTGTCCGAGAGCATGCACCCCGGCGTCCGTCCTGCCGCTGCCCGTAACGGCGGTTTTTGCGCCGAACAATTTTGAAAACGCGTTTTCCAGCACGCTTTGAACGCTCGTTCCGTTTTTCTGAGTCTGCCAACCACAGTAATTCGTGCCGAGATACGACACGGTGATTTTATAGCGTTTCATCAGAACAATCCCCCGAAAACGTACTTGTCGACAATGACAAGCGCAAGGTATCCGCCGACGACAAGTATGCCGACTATATCCGAGCCTTTGATTTTCTGCACCTTGTATTTCGTGCGATTTTCGGTTGCGTTGTAACACCTTGCGTCCAGCGCGAACGCAAGCTCGTCGGCACGCCTGAACGCGTTGACGAAAAGCGGGATAAGCACGGGCAAAAGCGCTTTCGCGCGCTGATGCAGATGCCCCGTGTCGAACGTCGCGCCCCTTGCCTTCTGCGCGTTCATAATCTTTTGCGTTTCTTCCATAAGAGTCGGGATAAACCTTAACGCAATCGACATAATTACAGCGATATCGTGCACGGGAATTTTGACGTATTTCAGCGGCGTCATAAGGCTTTCAAGCCCGTCCGTAAGTTCCGTAGTAGTTGTCGTAAGAGTAAGGAAAGTTGTACCGATAACCAAAAAAGTGAGCCTTAAAGCCATCATTATGGCATAATTAAGTCCGTAATCGGTAATTGTGAATATCCACCAGTGCGCGATAACTTTGCCCGTCTTCACGAAAAACAGGTTGAGCAGCGCGGTGATTACAAGTATCACCGTAATGCGCTTCACCGATTTCAGAATCTTCGTGATCGGCACTTTCGAAACAAGCGAAAACGCCAGAATAAATATGAGCGTTACGGCGTATCCGAAGTAACTCGAAATAAAGAAAATCGCCGCGATATATAAAATCATCAGAAGAATTTTGACGCGGGCGTCCATGCGGTGCACGACGGAATCGGAAGGATAATATTGTCCGAAAGTCAGGTCTTTCATCTTTTCTCCCTCCATTTTACGACGGCTTCCACAAAGTCGTTTGCCGTAACGATGTCGTCCGAAAGTTCGACGCCGCGCGCTTTCAGCTCGTTTTTGAGTTTTATCGCGGTCGGAATATCCAGCCCGATTTCTTCAAGTTCTTCCGCGTGTTTGAAAAGTTCTTTTGGCGTGCCGTGAAAACGCAATTTTCCGTGTTCCAGCACGGCGATTTTGTTTGCGACCTCACTTATTTCATCCATATTGTGCGACACCATAATTATGGTTTTTACGGTGGTTTCTTTAAGACGCGCGATAAGGTCGAACATTTCGATGCGGCCGACGGGGTCGAGCCCTGCCGTAGGCTCGTCCAACACAAGGATTTGCGGGCGCATTGCGATAACGCCGGCGATTGCGACGCGGCGTTTTTGTCCGCCCGACAGTTCAAACGGCGAGCGTTCTTTGAATTGTTCGTAATCGAGCCCCACCGTTTCGACGGCTTCTTTCACCCTTTCAGCGATTTCGTCCTTTTTAAGCCCCAGATTTTTCGGACCGAACGACACGTCTTTTTCCACCGTTTCGTCGAAAAGCTGATATTCGGGATACTGGAAAACCATGCCGACTTCCGCGCGGAGTTTTTTCAAATCGGGCTTGTTGTGCAACTCGATTCCGTCAACGGTAATTTTGCCCGTCGTGAGTTTTATAAGCCCGTTAAGATGCTGAATGAACGTGGATTTTCCGCTGCCCGTCGCGCCGATGATTCCCAAAAAATCGCCGTCCTCGACCGTGAGCGAAATATTGTCAAGCGCCTTATGCTCGAACGGGGTTTTGGGGGAATATACGTATGACAAATTTTCAATTACTATCGACATATCGCGTCAATCAGATCAGCCGCGTGCAACACGTCGGCTTCTCCGACAGCCCCCATTTCTTTCAATTTGACGTAAATTTGGTTTATCAACGGAAGAGTGAGTTTATATTGCGAAACGTCCAGCTTAAACAGTTCTTTTGGCGAATCTTCAAAAACTTTGCTGCCGTCTTTCATAACGATTACCCTGTCGCAATCCACGATTTCGTCCATGTGATGGGTGATGTGCACGACGGTAATTCCTTCTTCCTTGTTGAGTTTTTTCACGACGTTCATGACGTCGCGACGACCTGCGGGATCCAGCATCGACGTGGATTCGTCAAGCACGATAACGCGCGGTTTCATTGCAAGAATCCCCGCAATCGCGATACGCTGTTTTTGTCCGCCGCTCATATTGTGCGGCGTCGCGCGGCGATATTCCAGCATGTTTACGGCGGTCAGCGCTTCGGTGATGCGACGGCCGATTTCTTCACGCGGGACTCCCAGGTTTTCGGGACCGAAAGCCACGTCGTCTTCAACGATGCTCGCCACCATCTGGTTGTCGGGATTCTGAAACACGACGCCGACGTTTTTCCTGATTTCGTAAATATCTTTGTCGTCTTTCGTGTTATGACCGAAAACGAAAACGTTGCCCGAACGCGGCAAAAGAAGCCCGTTAAGGTGCTTCGCAAGCGTGGATTTTCCGCTGCCGTTTGCGCCGACCAATGCCAAAAACTCCCCTTCGTTTACCGAAAAGGAGACGTTTTTCAAAGCGTCGACGGGCTTTGAATCGTACGACTTATAGCGATAGCTTACGTTTTCGACCTTAATGATTTCCATAAAACCTCAATCGGAAATATTGTAGCATAACGCGGCGATTTTGGCAAAGATATTGACGACAATAAAAAATATTGTATAAATACAGTGGTTTGTGTAACGAATAAGGTTGACAATTTAAGAGCGAAATTTTATAATTACGCTTGCATAATTAATTTATTTATCTATATATCGTAAAATTTATACGTTATAAACAAACGGAGGTTCAAATGAGTACAAAAATGACCATTGACGGTAACACCGCGGCCGCTCATATCGCTTACGCTTTAAGCGAAGTTGCCGCAATCTACCCCATCACGCCGTCCTCGCCTATGGCAGAAAACGCCGACGAGTGGGCAACTTCGGGCAGAAAAAACATTTTCGGTCAGAAGGTTCGCATCGCCGAGATGCAATCCGAAGCGGGCGCGGCGGGCGCCGTACACGGCAGTCTTTCGGCCGGCGCGCTGACCACCACTTTCACGGCAAGCCAGGGCTTACTGTTGATGATTCCCAATATGTACAAAATCGCCGGCGAATTATTGCCCTCGGTTTTCCACGTAAGCGCACGTGCGCTTGCTTATCACGCGCTTAACATTTTCGGCGACCACAGCGACGTTATGGCGTGCCGTCAGACGGGCTTTGCAATGCTTGCAAGTTGCAGCGTTCAGGAAGTCATGGATCTGGCTCTCGTCGCACACCTTGCAACCCTTCGCGCAAGCGTACCTTTCCTTCACTTCTTCGACGGCTTCCGCACCTCGCACGAAGTTTCGAAAATCGAAATGATCGACTACGAAGACATCAAGAAAATCGTCGATATGAAGGATATCGAAAATTTCAAAAAACGCGCTCTGAACCCCGAGCATCCGCAACTTAACGGCACCGCTCAGAACCCCGATATTTACTTCCAGGGACGCGAAGCCGGCAACAAATACTACGACGCCGTTCCCGAAATCGTGGAAGAAATGATGAAAAAGGTCGAGGGTATCACCGGCCGTAAATACAACCTGTTCGATTACTACGGCGCAAAAGACGCCGAAAAGGTCATCGTCATTATGGGTAGCGGCGCGGAAGCAGCCGAAGAAACCGTCGATTACCTTAACGCGAAAGGACAAAAAGTCGGTCTTATCAAAGTTCGTCTTTACCGCCCGTTCCGCGCGGACAAACTCGTTGCGGCACTTCCCAAAACCTGCAAATACATCTCCGTAATGGACAGGACGAAAGAAAGCGGCAGCCTTGGCGAACCTTTGTATCTCGACGTCGTCGCGGCGCTTGCGGAACAAGGCGTTACCGGCGTGAAAGTTCTCGGCGGCCGTTACGGTCTGGGCAGCAAGGAATTCAATCCTTCGATGATCAACGCCATCTATGAAAACATGGGCGGCGAAAACAAAAACCACTTCACGGTCGGTATCAACGACGACGTGACTCATTCTTCGCTGAAAGTCGTTGAAAAAATCGACGCTTCCCCGAAGGACGCAATCCGTTGCAAGTTCTACGGACTCGGTTCCGACGGCACGGTCGGCAGCAACAAAAACAGCATCAAGATTATCGGTAACTACACCGAAAAATACGCTCAGGCATACTTCGCGTACGACAGCAAAAAGTCGGGCGGTCTGACGGTATCGCACCTGCGCTTCGGCGACACTCCCATTAAATCGTCCTATCTTATCGACACGGCGGATTTCGTGGCTTGCCACAATCCTTCCTACGTCACGAAGTACGATATGGTCAGCGACCTTAAAGACGGCGGCACCTTCCTTCTGAACAGCATCTGGAAGCCCGAAGAAATGGACGCTATGCTCCCCGCCGAAATGAAGCGCACCATCGCAAGAAAACACATTAAGTTCTATACCATCGACGCAATCGACATCGTCACCAAAATCGGTCTCGGCAACCGTATCAGCACCACGATGCAGTCGGCGTTCTTCTATCTTGCAGGCGTAATGCCCTATGAAGAAGCCAACAAACATATGAAAGAATTCGTCGTCAAGTCTTTCAGCAAGAAAGGCGAAGCGGTCGTAAACATGAACTTTGCGGCAATCGACGACGCGGTCTCCGGACTTGTCGAGGTTAAATATCCCGAAAGCTGGAAAGACGCAACCACCGGCGCGGAAGTCAAACCCGTCACCGACGATCCTTACTACAAGGCTTTTGTCGAACCTATGCTCGCACAAAAAGGCGACAGCCTTCCCGTTTCCGAAATCGAAGCCGACGGTCACGTTCCCACCGCAACCACTCGTTTTGAAAAACGCGGCGTTGCAGTCAACGTCCCTTCCTGGATCAGCGAAAACTGCATCCAGTGCAACCAGTGCGCGTTCGTTTGCCCGCATGCGGCAATCCGCCCTGTGCTTCAACCCGCGGAAGTTCTTGAAAACGCTCCCGAAACCTTCGTTACGAAGGACGCGACGGGCTTTAAGGGCTTCAAATTCAGAATGCAGGTTTCCGCCCTTGACTGTACCGGTTGCGGAAGCTGCGCGAACGTTTGCCCCGCAAAGGTAAAAGCCCTTACCATGATCCCCTTGGAAGACGCTTTGAAGAACGGCGAAGAAAAGAACTGGAATTACTCGGTCGATCTTCCCGACACCCCCGCGGACTTCAACGTCAACACCGTCAAAGGCAGCCAGTTCAAACAACCTTTGTTTGAGTTCTCGGGCGCATGTGCCGGCTGCGGCGAAACTCCTTATATCAAGGTCATCACCCAACTCTTCGGCGACAGAATGGTCATCGCAAACGCAACGGGTTGCTCGTCAATCTACGGCGGAAGCGCGCCTACCTGCCCGTATTCGAAGAACAAGAAAGGTCACGGCCCCGCTTGGTCGAACAGCTTGTTTGAGGACAACGCGGAATTCGGCTACGGCATCAACCTTGCTTACAAATACAGACGTAACGAACTGAAAGACCTCGTTGCACAACTCGCCCTCGTCCTTAAAGACAACTCGGATTGCAAGGAAGCCTGCGACAACTGGATCAACAATATGAACGACGCCGAAGGCAGCAAACGCACCGCGGCGGAACTCGTGAAAGTCATCACCGCGCTTAAAGGCGCAAGCGCAGACGCGGACGCTCTTATCGAAGAAATCCTTAAACGCGAAGATTGCCTTATCAAGAAATCCGTTTGGATCTTCGGCGGCGACGGCTGGGCATACGACATCGGCTACGGCGGACTCGACCACGTTATCGCGTCGGGTGAAGACGTAAACATCCTCGTTCTCGACACCGAAGTTTACAGCAACACCGGCGGACAGGCAAGTAAATCCACCCCGACGGGCTCGGTCGCAAAATTCGCGGCAGGCGGCAAACTCACAAAGAAGAAAGACCTTGGCAAGATCGCCATGACTTACGAATACGTTTACGTCGCAGAATGCTCCATGGGCGCGGACAAAGCGCAATTCGTCAAGGCAATTTCCGAGGCAGAAGCGTATCACGGACCTTCCCTTATCATTTGCTACGCGCCGTGCATCAACCACGGTATCAATATGAGCAAATCGCAAAACGAGGAAAAACTTGCGGTTGAAAGCGGATATTGGCAGCTTTATCGCTACAACCCCTCGCTCATCGAAAAAGGACAAAATCCGTTCAGCCTCGACAGCAAGAAACCGACCGGCGATTATCAAGCCTTCCTTATGGGCGAAAACCGCTACGCACAACTTGCAAAGGCGAAACCCGAAGTCGCGAAAGAACTCTTCGCAAGGAACGAAAAAGAAGCGCGTATCCGTTACGAAGAATACAGCGAAATGGCAAAACACGAATAATTTTACCAAACAAAAACCCTCGCTTGTGCGAGGGTTTTTTATTGCGTTTTTGTAAAATGCGCAATTCGTCATACTGCGTAAATATTTCGATTGACGTCATTTTGAGCAATACCGCATTTTCATTGAAAAGTATGATAAACGCCGCTTTATCGCGGCGTTTTATACTGTTATCTTACTCTTATGCGGGTTGCGGGGACGTTTCCTTCCAGAATATCGCGGATTGAAAACTTGCTGTTGGCAATGATGACTTCCGTGCCTTTTTCGACGGGGGCTTTGATGTATTCTAGTTTCGCGCCCGCTCCGTTTGCGCCCTTTCTGGACGCGCCGTGGCAAAACTTTCTGTACTCTTCGATATTTTTCAAAAGTTCTTCCGTGTTCTTCCCGTTGATTTCTCTGACAAGGGAATTTTCGTCGGAAATATCGGTGTAAATGCCGTTGACGCTTGTCAAAATCAACAGCCGTTTGGCGTTGACAAGACACGCTATCTGACTTGCGGTTTCGTCGTTATCGACGCATTCCACCGCTCTTTTCTTTTCGTTCATAAGCGCGCGGATTTCCATTTTGCGGTTTTCCTCGTAGCACACGGCGTCGTTGTAATTTATGATGGGAATCGCGTCTTCTTCGGGACAACGCAAAAGCACCTTTTTAAGGTATTCACGTTTTTCGGCGTCGTTGAAGTGTTGGTGTTCCACAAGAATCTGGCGCAAGCTGAAACGGCTGTCGACGAACTGACGATACCACCCCATAAGCACCGATTGACCTTGCGCGGAATAGTCGGTTTTGTTGTCTTCGTCGCTGCCGGTAAGTTCCCGTCCCGTGCGCTTGATGAAGTCGAGCCTGCCGATTTCCGTCGCTCCCGACGTAACCCATATCATGCCGGGGCGAAGTTCGCGTGAAATGCGCGCGATTGTCGAGTAATTTATGTCGCCGTACGCCTTATCAATAAGAGCAAGGCTCCCCACCTTGCCGACAAGGTCGATGTCGAATTTTGCCATTTTATCCTCCGTAATACGAGGTTATTTCTTTCAAAATAACTTCTGTCAAATCTTTCTTTCTGACGGCGTCGGCGTTCACGTACACGTCGTAGCCGTATTTATATTTGTATCTGCTGTGATTTGCGACGTCTTTCAATATTTTTACGCCGTGCTTTTGAAGAGTCGTGAAACTTTCGCCCAAAAAAACGATAAGCGCGGTGTCTTCCAGCGCCTTTATATGCGTGAGTTTCAGGTCCGTGAAGTCCGCCGCCGCAACCATGCTTTCAAATTCCACGGCGTCCTTTACGGCGATGTTGACGTACTTTTCGTAAAGTTTGTTGCCGCCTTCCTTTAAGACGACTTCCTTTGACGCGCGGTTTGCGTAATATAAGGTAAGGTCGGGAATGGATAAATAATACAGCGAAAGACAGTCGGCAAGTTCTCTTGCGACGTTTTCGGTCAGTTTATTGTCAAATCCGGTGATTAAAATATTCCTTTTCATACCTTTATGATATTATAACCGCAATTTTTACTTTTCGCAACTAAATCAAGCGGCGCATTGTTTTTCGCACGAAAATGCCATTTCACCCGTGTGCGACACCGTGAGAACGACGTTTCCGCACTTGTCGGTGCGGTGGATTTTTTGTATGCCGTTTGCTTTAAGGCGGTCAAGCGTTTCCTGTTCGGGATGACCGTAAGAATTCCCGTCGCCGACCGAAATCACGGCGTATTCGCACTTGACGTGCTTCAAAAAGTCTTTAGACGACGAAGTACGACTTCCGTGGTGCGCAACTTTCAATACGTCGCAGTCAACGTACGGGTACGTTTCGCAATAATACTTTTCGTTGCTCTCGTTACTATCGCCCGTGAACACAAGCCGTCTTCCCGCGTATTCGAGGATACCTATCGGCGACACGGCGTTTATTTGCGTTGCGTCGGGGTAACCGGCTTTTGTTTTTAAACTTCTGCTGTCCCACTCTTCCTGCGACAAACAATAAAACGTGAAGGTGTAATCTTGTCCCCGTATTTCGTATTTTCCGATATTGAGCGTGATATTGCAATTAGGCTCCGACAACGCCGCAATGAAAAACTCGGTATATCTTTCCGTGTCGATCGTATCTTTATCGGTGAACTTTTTGAGTTTGCTTGCGTCAAGGTCGCCGACTTTCACGTCGCGCCCGCCGATTTTCACGCTTTTGTCAAGGTTGTTCGACCTGATGTTGGGCATATAAACGTTGCCAACCTGAAATTCCAACAGCACTTCGTCAAGATACGAAATGTGGTCGGTGTCGCTGTGCGTCGCCATAACGCGGTCGATTTTGCCATCGGGGTTGAGTTCTTTCAAATCGCTTATCGCGGACGTTTCATACTCTTTGCGCCCTTTTTCGCTGCCGCAGTCGATAAGCATATCGGTGCCGTCGGGGAACGCAACGTAAATGCAGTCGCCTTGCCCGATGTCGATGTAATGCACGACAAGTTGTCCGCTTTCCGGCATCGGTCCTCTGAACCACTCGGGCTTAACGATATAAAGCGTGCCGACGATAATCGCGGCGGTTACCACAATCGCGACGATTGCGATAAGCAGTTTCGGATTTTTCTTATGAAGTTTTTTCACGGCGTTCACCGCACTTTCGACAGAGATTTGCTCGTTCGTCTTTTTTGCGGTTTTCGGCTTTGTGTTTTTGGAATTTTTCGATTTCTTATTCGCCATATTCAAACAATTCCTTCGGGCTTATTTCAAGGACTTTCGCAATATCCAGAATCGTTTGCAGCGACGGATTTATTTTTGCGTTTTCGACCTTATGGACGTAACTTGCGTCCTTGTTTAAGCGCAGGCTCAACTCGTATGCGGAAAGCCCTTTTGCGGCGCGTATGCGCGAAAGATTGATACCGAATTCTCTTGTCGTCATAATATGCTCCTATATGTAAATAGTACATAAATTCGATTATCAGATAATTGACTGACAAGCAATATAATTGATTATGGAGCAATTATCGCATAGTTTAAGCAACGACGAATTTTCAGCAATATAAAACCACCGCATATGCGGTGGTTTCGTGTTTCTGAAAATCAGTCGGAGTCGACAAGGTCGCCGTATTGTTCCAGCTTGTTCTTTTTGGGAATAGGTTTGCTGTCGCCGTGTTTGACGAACATCATCAAAACGATTGCGATGATAATGCAGATCGCGCTGTACAGGAACAACATTTCGTTTTTGCTGTTGTCCATGATAAGGCCCGCGATAAATGGGGTGATTGCCTGCGCGGACATCGTTGCGGTGTAATAGTACCCGGTGTATTGTCCGACGGTTTCCGCGGTGGAAAGTTCGGTAACCATCGGGAACGTGTTAACGTTTGCAATGATAAGACCGAAGCCCGCAATAAGATAAAACAGCGCAAACAGTACGGCGGGAACAATCGCTTTTTCGCCGGCGTGGACAAAGAAGAAAATAAGGAAGAACGAAACGACCGCCAGAGCAAAGCCCAGCATTATGGATTTTCTTCTGCCGATTTTCGCCGCGAGCGCGCCGACGGGAATAAACGCGATTGCGGAAATGCCCATACTCACGCCCGAGATAATGGACGCGACACCTGCCGACAGGTTAAGCGTTTTGGTGGTGTAGACCGAAAGGTTTGACGAGATTGCGTTGTATCCCATAAACCACATGAATATCGACGCGAGAATAAGCCAGAACGATTTGAGTTTGCCCTTTTCTTCGTCGGTTTTCTCGTTCCACCAGACTTTCGGTGATTTGTGTTGTTTTTTGACGCGTTTTGCTTCCAGCTCTTTCGCTTCTTCTTCGTTGCCTTCGCCTTCTGCGATAAGTTCTTCCGCAAAGGTTGCTTTTTCGCCTTCTTCGCCCTCGTCAAAGTCGTCGATGCCGTACTCTTTGCAGATTTCCTGACATTTCGCGACAAGTTTCTTTTCCTTAACGAAAGTAAGGAAGCCGCCAAGGAGCAGCAGCATACCCGCCGCCACCGAAGCGAAGATAATCGTATAAGTATTGACCGTCAGCGGGAACATAAGCGCGACGGTGTAAATAATGAACGCAATCGCGCCGCCTGCACCGCCGCAAAGATTGATAATCGCGTTTGCCTGCGAGCGCAAGGGTTTGGGCGTGACGTCGGGCATAAGCGCGACCGCCGGGCTTCTGAACGTTGCCATCGCGATAAGGACAAGTAGCAAAATCACCATATAAATCGCAAGACTGGTTTTGCCTGCGCTCGTTTCGGTGATTTCCGCGTGGATGCGGTCGGAAATATAGTTGTTCATACCCGACGCAACGTATTTATTGTAATGGTCGTTGTTTTCCTTTATGCTTTGATAAGATTTGCCGTTGGGCGCATTCCCGACAAGCACGACTTTGCCGTCTTCCTTTTTGGTTTCGATTTCAACGCCGTCGTACTTATACGTCGTGCCGCCAAGCCCTAAAAAGCCGGATTTTGCTTTGAGTTTTTCGTCGTAACGGATTGATGTGAACGCGTCGCGGTCAATCGGTTTGTCGTTAATTTTGTTTTGTTTAAGATAATCGAGGTCGCAATAATTCGCAGCGCCTTTTTTCGTCTTATCGCCGTTCTTTGCCGCAACCGCGTTGTCGTACCATTTTCCGAGCAGGTCGCTCATGAAAGCGTCGTCGTTACGCAACGCCTCGATTTCGGCTTTTTTCGCCATACCTTTTTCCTGCTGTTTCATCGTGGCGATTGGCACGAAAACCATCAATACGACGGAAGCAATCGTGCCGATGACGATAAACGGCGTGCGACGTCCCCATTTTTTGACAAGTTTTCCGTTGGCTTCGTCCGAAATTTTGCCGAAAAGCGGCAACATGAACAATGACAAAAGGTTGTCAAGCCCCATAATGAAGCCGCGCATTGCGTTTGACAACCCGTATGCGTGTTCCAGAAGAAGCGGCACGACAAAGTCGTAAGCCGTCCAGAACAGCATGATAATCGCAAATGCAAACCCTACTTTGAAAGTTTGCGGATAATCGAGTTTCAAAGTTTTTTGCCCGTCGGCTTCAACCGCTTCGGGTGATTTTTTCTTTCTCATAACCTCTCCCGTATAAAAAATATATATACATATTATAA
>ENA-OYYJ01000202-OYYJ01000202.1-human-gut-metagenome-genome-assembly--contig:-NODE-202-length-24944-cov-7.429869_pt1 | contig 24944 bp, 22 predicted proteins | sample MGYA00243248_ERZ653447 | MGnify/ENA primary metagenome ERZ653447 (study PRJEB26926, sample SAMN06165030) | human gut metagenome | biome: ENVO:00009003; feature: ENVO:2100002; material: ENVO:00002003...
AGCACACGCCTCCTAAGCGTGGGGTCGGAGGTTCAAATCCTCTCTGGGACGCCAGCTAACAACGCCGAAAGCCTTTGTTTTCAAGGGTTTTCGGCTTTTCTTATATAAAAAGCTGCGAAAAAGCTCTTTCACTGTATGGGATAAAATTCTACTCCAAAATTTGATTTTTGACAACCCCTCCAGAATCGAACGGTTGTTATAAGACAAAATCGCCAGCTAATTTTTAGCAGAAAACGGGCTGTTCTTGCTAATGAAAATGCCCTTCCTGCTAATCAGCCCCAAAATCGTGCCAAAAATCCAGCTAATCAAAAAAGGCGGATGTTTTGAGTACCATGCAGTTATAGCAGATAAAATTGAATATCGTTATATACATAGAGCGTCTATTTGCCCCGCATCGGGAATGGATAGGCGCTCTTTTTTTATGCCCAAAACCATGGGCAAATACAAGAGATTGGAGGTGTTTCATTTGAGCAAGCCTGTTTATACCGCAGACAAGCCGAGCGACTGTCATTACTGCTACTTCTGGACGAATGGCAGAAAGGGTTGCCGTCTGGGTAGAAATAATTGCTACTACTTAATCTCTTTGCCACCGAAACCCAAGTCGGAATGTGATGGCTGTCCCTATGGGCGAGATCACCCGTGCATTGGCTGGTGTACGAAGAAGGTTATGCGTGAAGTGGGGCTTCGTTGATATGGATGTGTATGAACAGGAATGCCGAAGCAAAGAAAAGGAAGTTGCAGGTTGAATATGAGCAGGAGTCCGGAACCTTTATTCCCCCTTCTGCTAAAACCGTCAATGATCTTTTGGATGAGTATATGTCAATCTATGGTGTGAACACCTGGGCGATGTCTACCTATGAAAGCAGAAAGAGCCTGATTGCAAACTATATTCGTCCCCTCATCGGTGATATGAAGCTGGAGGATGTCACGCCGAGAATCATGGACAAGTATTACCGAGATTTGCTTTCTGTCAAAGCGGTTTCTTCTAAGTATGTAAAAGCCCGTACAGAATTTTTAACTCCTTTTTCTCATACTCGATTAAGTATAACAAATATAACCACTATATTCACAATGGATTGCATGAGAAATTATTAAGATTTTCCTTATGTTCTTTTTAGCCGTCCATCCACAGGCTTTTCAGCGTCCTTTGGTATCAGCCACATACGGCTGAACTTTGCCACACCCGGTATGCGATTTTCCTCGCACAGCTTTTGAACCCGTCGCTCAGAAATGCCCCACTTTTTCGCCGCTTCTGGGGCGGAGATATATTCAAGCATTGTAATTCCTCCTGCAAATCAATTCAGCTTTTATTATATACGGTCAGCCGAATGATCGCAAGAAATGAAATATGAATTATTTAAGCCATTACAATGAATATATAAAGCATATTCCGTAAGAAAGGGGAACAGTAGAATGTAATAGGGTGATTAAATATGCCTAAAAGAGCGAAGAAAGAGAAGCGCCCTGTTGCGAAAATCGACTTTAAGCCGTATGGCGCAGCAATCAAAGCTGGGCGCACTAAACAGAAAGAATCTCGGAATAAGGCAGCCGACGCGCTGTTTATTTCGCCGCGCTATCTCGCCAACATTGAAAACAAGGGACAGCATCCAAGCGTACAGGTATTCTTAGAGTTGATGTCCCGCTATCATATCTCTGTGGATCAGATTCTTCATGGTGAAACTATGGAGGGCAAGTCTACGGAGCGTATGCAGTTTGAAACCCTGTTGGACGAGCTGACAGATGCGGAAATCAAAATCCTCACGGCAACAGCACAAGCACTGCTGGACGCAAGAGCAGACAGCGAGGGAGAAAATTGAATGCGGTGTAAGGAACGCTATGAACAGGTAGTTCATGGCGTTTTTCTTTTGAAAAAGTTTGCCTATGGTTTGCCAAATTGCGGCTGTGCCGCCGTTGTAGTAGTGAGGGAGATACCGTAGCAAGCATAGGGAGTGTAGCCACACTCCCGAAAAAGCACCTGTCTGTGCTTTGCTTGTTGGGATAATCCCAAACCCTTATTCGGAGCGGAAAGGACGGTGAACAAATGGCAAACCGAACGCGGAATATTGTGCTGCGCGTTCCTGTGACTGCCGAGGAACGGGCAAAGATCGAGCGTAAAATGCAGCAGATGGGAACGGGCTTTTTTTCCGTTTATGCGCGGAAAATGCTCATAGACGGCTATGTGATCCGGCTGGATTACAGCGACGTGAAAGCAATGACCGCCGAGCTGCAAAAAATCGGCACAAACATCAATCAGATTGCAAAGCGCGTGAACGCTACGGGAACGCTCTATGCGCAGGACATTGAGGACATCAAGGGGGCGATGGCGGAGATATGGCAATTACAAAGATCCATCCTATCAAAAGCACCTTAAAAAAAGCCATTGACTATATCGCTGATCCTGCAAAGACCGACGATAAACTGCTGGTGTCCTCGTTCGGCTGCGCCGTGGAAACCGCAGACCTTGAGTTTGAGAAAACACGGCTGCTTGCTATGCAGAAAGGCAACAATCTCGCCCACCACCTGATACAGGCCTTTGAGCCGGGTGAGGTCAGCTATGCGCAAGCCCACGAGATCGGGAGGCAGCTTGCCGATGAAATCCTCGGCGGCAAGTATGAGTATGTCATTGCTACCCACATCAACAAGGAGCATTGCCATAACCATATTATTTTCTGTGCTGTGGATTTTGCGGAGCATAAGAAGTACGTTTCCAATCGCAAAAGCTATGCGCAGATCCGCCGCGTCAGCGACAGGCTGTGCCGGGAAAACGGGCTGTCCGTTGTCACGCCCGGCGCGGAGCGCGGCAAACAATACGCCGAATGGGACGCGCAGCGGAACGGGACAAGCTACAAGCAAAAGTTGAAAATCGCCATCGACAGGCTCATTCCCATTTCCAAAGACCTTGACGACCTCCTGCGTCGGCTGGAAGCCGAGGGGTATGAAATCAAGCGTGGAAAGTATATCTCATTCCGCGCTCCCGGTCAGGAGCGATTTACCCGTGCAAAGACGTTGGGTGAAGCCTACACCGAGGAAGCCATAGCCGAACGCATCAAGGGCAAGGTCATTCTGAAAACGCCGAAGCCGGAGCGCAGCGGCGTGTCGCTGCTGATTGACATTGAAAACTGCATCAAGGCGCAGCAATCCGCTGGATATGAACGCTGGGCAAAAATTGAAAACCTGAAACGCGCCGCCCGCACAATGGTATTTCTCGACCAGCACGGCATTTCCCACTATACCGATTTGGAGCAGAAGATCACGGAGCTTCAGGACAGCAACGAGCAAACGGCCGCTGCGCTGAAAACGGCGGAACACCGCTTGTCTGATCTGGCGCTGCTGATAAAGCATACCGCCACCTACAAAGAGCTAAAGCCGTTGTATAGCGAATACAAGAAATCCCGTGACAAGGAAAAGTATCTGCGCGGACGCGAGCGAGAAATCATTCTCTTTGAAGCGTCGGCGCGGGCGCTGAAAGCGGCGGGCGTCGGTGATAAGCTCCCCGATCTTGCCAAGCTGCGCGAGGAATATTCCAGACTGTCCGAAGAAAAGGATCGGCTGTACGCCGAATACGGAAACCTGAAAAAACGTATGTGGGAATACGATGCCGTCAAGCAGAACATCGACAGCATCCTGTCCCCTAATCGTGGGCAGGAACAGGACAAAGCCTTGTAGCTTATCTGACATTCACACATTATTTTCAAACAATTTAATGTGTGTTCGTCGTTTCGCAGTTGACAACCGCACATTATTTCTCTATAATATAATGTGTGATTGTCAAAGCGAGGTGAGAAGCATGAACGCCAAGGAGAAAATCGAAGAACTGCTGGAAGCGTCTGAGGACGGCACGATCACCGCAGCGCAGGTGACGGAAGCTGGACTGCATCGCAGCGTTTTACAGGAGTTTGTCAAGAGCGGTGAGATGTACCGTTTTGGGCGCGGTCTGTATGTGCGGAGCAGCGCATGGGAGGACGATTTCTACCTCTTGCAGCGCAAGTATGGGCGCGGGATTTACTCGCACGATACCGCTCTGTATCTGCTGGGCTATTCAGACCGTACCCCGGCGAAATATACGATGACCTTTCCCAAGGGCTACAATGCCCCATCCTTGAAGCAGGAAAATTTAATTGTCAAGCGCGTTGTGCCGGAGAACTACGAGTTCGGCAGAATTGAAGTTGAATCCCCCTCCGGCAATCCAATTCGTGTTTACGATTTGGAACGGACGCTGTGTGACATCCTGCGCGGCAGCGGCAGCGATGTTCAGATCGTCGGAGAAGCCATGAAACGCTACGCAGCGTCCAAGGATAAGAACATTCACAAACTGATGCAGTACGCAGACCAGCTTCGCGTGAAGCCTAAGGTGCTGCGATACATGGAGGTTTTGCTATGATTACAAAAAATCCGATGCAACTGAAAGCCTTTATCAAGAACAAAGCGGCAGAGAAGCATATCTCGGCGCAGCTCGTCATGCAAAACTATATGCTCGAACGGCTGCTGGAACGGATTTCGCTCTCGCCCTATAAGAACAATTTCATTCTCAAGGGCGGATTTCTGATTTCCGCCATTGTGGGGCTGGACACACGGGCAACAATGGATCTGGACACGACGATCAAGGGCTTCACCCTGACGCATGAAGTAATCCGCAAAATCTTTACAGAGATTTGCGCTGTCCAGATTGCCGACGACGTGCAGTTTGAGGTCGTCGGTATCTCTGACATTCGGGAAACCGACGATTACCCCGGCATCCGGGTCGCGCTGAAAGCGAACTATCCGCCGATCAGCGTACCGCTGACGGTGGATGTCACCACGGGCGACATGATAACGCCCCGCGAGGTGGAATACACATTCTCCCTGCTGTTCGATGACCGCACGATCAGTATTCTTGCCTATAACCTTGAAACGGTGCTGGCGGAAAAGCTGGAAACCGCGCTGTCCCGCAACATTGCGAATACCCGTCCGAGAGATTATTACGACGTACATATCCTGTACGCGCTGCGCGGCGCGGAATGTGACAAAGCGACGCTGCGCCGGGCGCTGGAACGAACGACGCAGAAACGCGGCAGCGGCTTGATCCTGACAGACTACCCGGAGATTATGAAAGAAATCCGCGAAAGCGATACGCTCCGCAAGCTGTGGGATAAATACAGCCGCGAGTATGAGTACGCAAAGGACATTTCCTTTGATGATACCTGTAATACCATTCAGACGATTATGGACGCAATCATGGTGTAAACGAAAGGAGGTTTCTTCATGGGTTGGCTGGCAGCACAGGGCGCGATTATGGCGATTGGGCTTTTCATTGGGCTTGTCTGCTCGGTGATCGGACTATTCTTCGGGCATATCATTCTCTTTGACAGCATCGCTCTCGGCATCGCCGCCGGAGTATGCTGCAATCAGTTTACCGCAATTCATCCGGCGCTGTGCCTTGTGATCGGCATTGCAACATTTCTGCTGCTGTTGTGGCTGCAAAATACCAGCATCGGCTTTTGGCTCGTCGGCGGGCTGCTCACGCTGATCTATGCAGCGGTGTTCGGGCTGCTGGCCTACTTCATTTCGGAGCATGATCCCATCTGGGGCTGGGTGATTTTCGGTCTGGTGTTCCTCGTGGTCGGTGCGCTGCACCTACGCGCACGGGATAACTGAAAGTAAGTGCAAGGTCACGGCTTAAAGCGCCTGTATGCCTTGCTGAGAGTGGCTTTGCAGCGTGGAGAACGCAAGGGGCGTATGTTTTCCTTGCTATATATAAATTTCAAGTGAAAACCGTGACAGAAATAGGGGGAGAAATCTATGGCTACACTTAGAGAACGAGATGTCTTTGAGTATTGCGAAAATTTATTTGAAAAGTTGAAAAAGGAAGATGGTGGTTATTACCCACATAAACATGATCGTTTGGTTTTTGAGAAAACCGCTGAGCATTTTTCTATAAGTGATGAAAATGTCCGCAAGATTTATGATTCCTATACCAAACTTGCCGCCCAAATGGAAATGTTGAAAATCAGGCGACTGCCGAAGAAAAAGCAGCAGGCTGCGATGATGCGTAAAATGCAGGATATTGTATTAAATAATAAGGATTTGCCGTTCTATAAAAAAGAGGGTGAACCGTCATCTCCAATTCTTCCAGCTACCATTACTATCGAAGAAGAACTCAAAGCGCCAGTTTCCAATATTGCAAATGCCGGATGGACTATACCTTTAACAATCGACGTAGAGCAGTTAAGCGAGCTTACGAGTTGTTGCGATTGTCAGCATATTGATTCATTTTTTGAGAAGTTCTATACGGACAGCAAAATTAGAGAACTATATGATATTATCCTGCCTTCGATTGATAATATTGGGCAACGCAAGCGATTTGAGGAATGTTATTCAATGTTCGAGCAAGGAATGTATTCTTCGTGCCTTACTGTTTTGACTACGATTTTTGAAGGAATGGTTTCGACCTTTGGCGATGATCCTACTGACGTGCGTATTATGCGTATTTGCAACTTCCATGCAGAGGAAGAACGCGGAAAGGGCAACAATATAAAAAGCCTGTGTTGGCTTTCAATGTACGAGTACTCGAAACTATTATTTGAAAAGAGTAATTTCTCGGAATCCGAACCCAGCAAAGCGAATCGACATTGGTTAGTACACGGACGGACAAGCCAAATCAACGATAAACTTGATTGTATACGGCTAATAAATGCTTTATCTACATTGTCAAACCTAAAGTAAAAAACGCGGGACGCAGCAGCCATCATCGGCTGCCGCGCCCCGCGTCGTCTTTTACTCTGCGTCGGAAAGCGTCATGGTGAACTGCGCTTCCTCAAATGCTGCGTCGGTCATGTTGTGCAGCTTATGGATCGTCTGCTCCGCCAGCGGACGCATATCTGCGTGCATATCCGACAGCGTGTCGGAAATCGCCGCAATCGTTCTGCGGCGGTCATGCTTGTGGTAAATGCAGATCAGATTTTCTTCCTCAACGGTGAACGGAACATTGCCCATGCTCATACCTCCAAATCATTATCTTTTGTCTTTGCCGCTGCCTTTTTGGGTGCAGCGGTCTTTTTCGACTGTCCCTCCTTGAGCTGCGCCCGGACAGAGGAACGCTGCCTGCGCAGCGGCAGATCGCGCCGCTCATCCTTGCTGATAAAAGCGAAAACGCCGTGCCTGTCCTTGACCGAAGAAAGATACAGTGTCTTATACGGAAGCAGCGCAAATAGCCGCTCATGCTCCTTGCTGGATGCGATACGCTCAAACCACGGCGACACTTCTACTGCAAAATGCGTTCCGTTGGGACTGTTGGGCGCTTGCAGGGATTGGAACGCCGCCGAAAGGCGCTGTGCTTCGGCAAGCACCTTTTCGTCGGAAAGCCGCCCGATATGCTCTTTGAAATTACCGGGTTTCAGCCGTTCACGCTTCCGGCTCTCGTCACGCAGCAGATCCCGCAGCGCGTCCGGGTCATGCGGAACGGCTTCATAGCGCACAAACTTTCCGTACTCCCGATCCGGCGTCGCTTCAAAGCGGTATTCCTTGGGTAGCTCCCGCGAGCCTTTTTCATAGATTAGACGGTTATTGTCTGTCCGCAAGGCGGTCTGGATTGCAAGCTCGGCTTTCGCTGCATAGTCCAGCTCATAAATGCTGCCTTTTACCTTGCCGCTCTCCATGCCGGACAGCACCACGGCATAGGCAAGTACACGCTCCTTGGTCTGCTCATGGTAGAAACGGAACGTATTATGCTCCCGCGTTCCGCGCAGAAACACGTCCCGTTCCCGCAAGCAATGGGTCCCGCTGGGGCGGCTAAACCACAGATAAATCTTGTCCTCTGGATTTTTGCTTTTTGCCGCCTGTGTCAGAATTTTCTTGTCAATGTCAAAATCATTCTGAAAGGCTGCTGTGTTCTGCTGCATGATCTGTTGCAGGGATGCCAGCACATCCACATTTTCAAACTTGTTCATAGCTCACTCCATTTCCAAAGCCTGCCGGATGCTCCGTTTGGCTTCCTGTTCCTTTTCTCGCTGCTGCGGCTTGCAGGACTGCGCACGATCCGCTTTGAGCTGCGCACGGATAGATGGCTTTTTGCCGTCCGGGTCGCGCTGCGGCGTTCTGCCGTCCTCGGCCTTGATCGCTGCGGCAAGCGCAGAGAGCGAAATCACCTCGCCGCGCTTTGCCTTTTCTTCCAGCTCGTCCACGGACGGGGTGTTGTTGATCTGTCCGTCAATCATGTTGTAGTTCTGCTCGGTGGACAGCTCCGCCGTGCGCATATAGTTTTCCTGCTCCCGCTGCTCGGCGGCAATAGCAAAGGCCTGTGTGCCGTTGCCCATGATAAGGTACTTGCCGTCATCGGTGCTGTGGTGATACCCATAGCCTGCGGCTTCCATCTGCTCACGGGTCATATCGACAACGTGGAAGCTGCCACGCGGCGTTGAAACGCGCTCCCCGGTCAGGTGGGCGTCAGGGGCAGCGGATTCCTGCTGCTGGGCGCTGCGCTGCACGTCAATGGGCTTTTCGCCGGAGATAGGCTGAATACAGGAAATGTACCCTGCGGCGTAGTATGCGTTTTTGTTAAGCTGGCGCTGCCATGCGCCGACGCTGGGTGCCCAGCGGAAGCCGTTTGCTTTCAGCTCGTCCCGCGCTGCTTCATCCGGCTTGCCGTCAAAGAACACTTGCAGACGGTTATCCGCTTTGTTGGCTTCCACGCGCCCGCCGTCAAATTCCCATCCGGCAAAATTGGTGTCCTCATGCTGCCGCACCTGTTCAATGCGCCCACGGATGCGGCGAATCTCGGCATTGTTGTTGGAGAGCATATAGGCAGGGTACGGCCGGCTCTTATCCAGATGCCAGGACTGCGCCATTTCCTGCTGCAATTTGGTGATCTGCTCCGGCGTCAGACTGGGGCAGCCCTCCAAAGTCTTATTCTTACGGAAATAGGCGTTGACGGCTTTCATGGTTTCCTGCGCCGATTCCAGCTTGACGAGCTTGGCTTCCAGCTTTGCCGCTGCCTGCGGGTCGTCCATGCTGATACCACCCATGCCTGTGCTGCGGATCTTATCCAAAATTCCCTGAACATCCTGCCATTCCTGCATATTGCGGTCACGGGCGGCGTTTTGCTTCTCTTTCTTGCGAACAGGGAAATTGCTGCCGCCTGCAACGAGGATAGAGGGAACGCGGGCTTCAATGGCATAGTGGTCGTTCAGATTTTCCGCCAGCTTGCGGGCGTAGGTGTCCAGCAGCGCGTCAATTTTCTCATGGTACATGGGATCGACGCGCTCTTTCTGCCGCTGCGCAATCGCCGCTGCCTGATCCACCATCTGCCGATATTCGGCGGTGGCGCTGCCTGCGGCGTAGTCGCGGTAGCTGTTTGCATCGTTGGCACGGCGGGCAGCGCCCTCATTGATGGCGTAATACCTGACGGCGGCTTGCTCCTGCGCGGTATCTGCGGGCGGCGCTTCCCCCGGCTGCTCCTGTACGTCGGCGGGCTGCTCCTGCGGCTCGTAGCCGTTGGCAGCATATTCCTCCACGGTCATGCCTTCGGCTTCGGCTTCCTGTGCGATCTCACTTTCCACATGGGCTTTGTAGTCCTGAAGCTCTTTATCAAAATCGGAAAGCTGCGGCGGGTCGGGCAAGTGATAATCGCCCGCGTTCAGCTTTTCCCGGCAAGTGTCCACATGCGCAAGAACCGCATGAAAATATGCTGTCTGCTCCGGCGTCAGGGCTTCTCCATTTTCCAGCATATCCGCAGCGGTGTGCTCCTGCTCGGAGAGGTTGCAATGCAGGCGCATATACGGTACAAACTCGGAGAGAAGCGTTTCACGCTCGGCCTTGTCCTTTTCCCACGCTTCCGCGCCCTCGTTGTGCAGCACAAAGTTTTTCCAGTTTTCGTCCTTGGCGTAATATTCGTGATAGGCTTGGATATGGTCGATCAGAGCGCCGTCCCCGTCGCCAAAGTCCTGCCGTCCCTCGTAGCTGTCACGTTCCCCGTGGAATGTGCAGTCAATGCGGAATTTGGTTTTATCGTACCAGCCGCCTGTATAGCCCGGCTTCTCACGCTCGGAACGCTTCTCATCGTCCAGCGCCTTAAAAAGTGCGTCGGCGCGGGCAAGCGGGAGCTGTTCACCCTCTTGCAGCTTATCGCTCTCGCTCCAAAGAATCGTCACGACGGGCTGTACCGCAGGATCAAGGGAGGGTGCTTCCTTGCCGGACACTTCCTCTTGGTCGTGGAACGTGGCAATCTGCTCGTCGCTGGCATAAGTCAAGTCGCCAAACTCCAAATCGTTCAGCTCGCCTTGGATCAGCGCAGCCAGCGATTCATATTGTCGGCTTTCAATCAGCACGTCACCCAAATATTTTTCAATGCGGAAGTCTGTCAGGTTTGCGTATGCCTGAATGGGGATTTCATCATCCGTAACGGTCGTGTGTCCAATACCAAAGGCGGACAGATCGCTGAAATCTGCGCCGGAATGAAATTCTTCGCGGCAGTAATCGTCGATCAGCTTTTTCGCAAGCTCCAATTCGGCGCGTCCCCGTGCGGCGTCGCTGAGATGCAGAGAGTAAAGGTCGGAAGCAGAGGAAAAGCCGACGTTGTTGAAAACATAGTCCACATCACTTTCTTTCAGCGCTCCGGCTGCATAATAATTCTCCCGCGTGGGTGTCGGGCTTACGCTGCCGGATGCAATGTCGTGATTCAAGCCTGTTTCCAAATGCGTACAGATTTTTCCGTCCACCGCCAGCGTCGCATAGTACCAGCCTATGTAACCGCTGCTTTGCTGATCTGCTCCGTCGTTGAACTCCACATTCAGCAGCGTGTAGGGCTTCAAGCCCTTTTCTGCGGCAATGGCATTGTCCTGAAGCTCGCGTTCTTTGAGGGAGGTATAGGCAGTTTCCTTTGCAACGCGGATGATTTCAGGGTTATACCGTACCAATGCGCTATCGACAAGCTCCTGCCGTACCTTTTTGGTTCTGGCTTTCCGCGTTATGTGGTTTCCCAAAAACAGAGAGCTGCCGTTATCAAAGCGAATGGAAATATCACTTGTGCCGCGCCATTTTCCCGTGCAGGGCGAGGTTTCAATCGTGCCGGACGTGCAGCCGAACGCCTGCGCGATCACGCCGATTTTCTCCTGCATAGAAAGCGTTTCATACCGCTTGGCAATTTCAACAGCCTGCTTCTGTAACTCTGTCAGCGGTCGTTCCGCTGGCGGGGCGTCAGCCTGTGCTTCCTGCTCTGCGGCCTGCTCCGGCTGTAAAAACTCCGGCACTTCGGTATAGCCGCCGCGATCCAAATAGTGCGCCGTTTCCTGTTCTCCGCGATGCAGCACAATGACATCGGACATGGAAAGGCTATGCCCGGTAAAATCCTGCGGTCTGTCCATATTGAAGCGAACGAAAATGTCCTCCAGCGTGTCCGTGTCGGAGAGGGGCGCGGTATAGACCAGCTCGTAATTTTCGCGGTCAACACGCAGTCCGGCAGCCTTTACCTGTTCCAGCGGCTCAAATCGGAGATCCCGCGTTGCGTCGCCGTCTTTGAGCTGATAGATGGAAAAGGTGTTCTCCGGCATATCCTGCGCAGCAGCCTGTTCCTGCTCTGCGGTGTGCTGCGCCTGAAGCTCTGCAAAATGCCCCTCGATTTCGGAAATAAGCTCGCTGGCGGCGGTGCGGATGGTTTCAAGGGATGCTTTCAGCTCCTTAATATCGCGGCCGCTGCTCCACCCGGCGACGTAGCCAAAGGAGTAGTCCGCCGTGTCCAGCCCGAAATGCTGGCACACCGTATAGGCGACGCTTTCCGCCTGCACCTCGCGGGTGCTGCGGTCAGGGCGCTCCGCCTGCTCCGGCGCGTTCAGGTCAATATCGTGCAGCTTGGCATGGGCAATCTCATGGATCGCCGTCTTGATGGTTTGCAGCTCGCTCATGCCGTCGTCAATGGCAATGCGCTTTTCTGCAAGGTCATAATAGCCGTGTGCGCTGCCGTCGATTTTTTCAAGCGTCACGGGAACGGGAGAGGTCAGCTTCAAGGCTCGCCAAAAGTCCTCGTACTGTTCCACATTGCCCGTGAGCGCGTCCACGGCAATGTCGGGAAGCTCCTTGCCCTCGGTCTGGCTTACATCGAATACCGACACCACCTTGAACGCCGGGATCGTCACCTCCTGCTGCTCCGTGACGGGCCTACCGTCTGCGCCGATTACGGGCTGCCCGGTGTCCGGGTCAGTTTTCTCCACATCCTTTTTGATTTTATAGGGTGCGGGTGCAAGAATCTTAATGCCCTTTTCGCCGGATTTGACATGGCGTTCAAATTCGTCGCGCCACTTTCCGTAGCCTGCGACAAGGGATGCGTCCGGCTTTTGCATGACGATCAGCAGCGTATTGTTCAGGCTGTAATTGTGGAAGCGGGACATGGCTTTCAGATAATCCCGATACCGTTCACTTTCAAAAACCTCCTGTACGCCCTGTTCCAAATGCTCGGTGATCTCCTTGATCCTGCCCTGCGTGTCGGTGGCGGTCAGCACCAGCGGACGCACGGGGATCGGCTCTGCGGGCAGCGCCGCGCCCTGCGGCAGCTCGTCCATATCCCGCTGGGGGCTGAGCTGCGCAGTCAGGCGATATTCCTGCGGTACTTGGTTGGCTTTGTACCACTCCGCATAATCGTTGCCGTTATTGTAGACATAGCCATAATCGGTAAAAATGCCGCGATCCTCTTTGACCGCTTCCCGCCCATAGCTCTTATAATCAAAGAACCTCTTGGCAGCGTCCGGCAATTCCAGCTCGTCCAGATCGTCAATGAGGTAATGCCCGTAATCATCAGAATTGTGTACGGTGGGATAAAGCCAGTAGCAGTCCAGATTGTGCGTCAGGTTGATTAAGTCCGCCGCGCTTGCCGCATGGTCGCCGTACTGCGCGGCAGCGGCAAACTTGTCGCGTTCCTCGTCGCTGCGCTGGGTGAGCAGCGCGGCAAGATAGTTCAAGTCGTCCAGACTTTCGCCGGGCTTCAAGGCTTCGCTCCACCCGTCCAGAGAGGAATGAAAGGCAGATACCTGATACTGTTCCGTGTCGCTCCCGTCTACGCCCAGCCGTTCAAAAACGGCTTTCATCGTTTCGGCGTCGGTGGGCAGCGATACCCATTCCGCAACAGGCGTTTCCTCGGTGTGCCGTGCGGTGTTGATAAGATATACTTCCAAAAGGTGTTCGTCCACGTCTGCGCTCCTTTCTGACATAAGGGTTTGGGACTATCCCAACAAGCAATCGCCGCCCGGTCTGTGCCGGACGGCGATTTTCGGGAGTTGTAGCCACACTCCCTATGCTTGCTGCGTTACTGAATCGTTCTTTTATCTCCGTAAAATGCGTTCTGTCACGCTTTCAAAGCCGTTTTCCGCAGTTTCCATAGGAATACCCTGCGTACTCCAAAAGCGTGTCTGGAAAACCGCTTACCGCAAGGCTTTTGAAGCCCCTAAACCGTGACACACCGCGCCTTTGCCCGCTGGCGGCGCTTGCGCTCGGCTGCATTGCGCCGGGCAGCATAGGGCGCACAGCGGTCACAGTATTTTGCACGGTTGCTGCGGGCGGGAAATGGCTTGCCGCACAGCTCACATTTCTTGCGGGTATCCGCCGTGGCTGCAAGATCCGCGCACAGCTCCCGGTCTGCGGGCAGCACCGCTTCCCGGAAGTATCGGCAGAGCAGCGAATAGCTGATGGCCTGCACACAGACGCACGGCTCGCCGTCGTCCAGCAGCAGACAGCACCCGCGCACATTGTTGGCGCAATGGCAGCGGGTCAGCTTTTTCACTCTGCGATGCTGCGCGTCATTCAGCCGGATCATTTTCTCTGCTCGATACGGTAATTCACATACTTTTCTCCCGTATCACATAGCAGCACCGTCCCGTCATAGGTCTTGCCCGTGCGCTCGGAGTACAGCCCTTTGACTTTCGCCTTGCCGTCCTTTAGGAGCGCGGCGGCGATCTTCTTGGAAAAGACGGTTCTCCGGCTTTCAAAGAATTTGTCATTCTTCCACATGACAAAGCGGCAGGAGCGGTCAGAGCAATAGAAATTCTTCTTACCCTCATAGACGGGGCTTTTGCAGCGTGGGCAGATGCCGACGGCTTCCTTTTCCGGCGCGAACAGCTTTTTGCCGTCCTCGGTGATGTGGGAATACCGCTTCACCAGCTCCCGCGTCATATCCTCAATTCCCTGCATGAAGCTCTGCGGGTCGTCGCTGCCCTTGGCAATCTCCGTCAGGCGGGTTTCCCATTCAGCGGTGAGCAGCGGCGATTTCAGCATATCCGGCAGGATGACAGCGAGATTGATGCCGTCCTTGGTCGGTACAAGACTTTTGCCCTTGCGCTCGACAAATCCGGCAGAGAGCAGCTTTTCGATTATCGCTGCCCGCGTTGCCGGAGTGCCCAGCCCTTGCCTCTCTGCATCCTCCGGCATATCCTCCTTTCCCGCGTTCTCCATTGCGGACAGAAGCGAATCCTCGGTGTAAGGCTTGGGCGGCGTGGTGTAATGCTCGGAAACGGATGCCGTGACCGTTTCAAAAATCTGCCCCTCGGAAAGCTCCGGCAGCGCCGCATCCTCTGCGCTGTCCTCGTCCGGCTTTGCTTTGAGCGCAGCACGGAAACGGGCGTCAATGTCTTTCCAGCCTGCAATCAGAATCGTTTTGCCCTTGTCGGTAAACGGTTTGCCGCCGCAGTCAAAGACTGCCGTAACGGTTTCATACTCCTGCGGCGCTGCAACGGCACACAGCAGCTTGCAGCAGACAAGGGACATCAGCTTCTTTTCGCTCTCCGGCAGTCCGTCAAAGCCGCTGCCAGCAAAGGCCGCCGTGGGGATAATCGCGTGGTGGTCGGAAACCTTGGCGCTGTTGATGACGCGCCCAATCTCCGGCTTAAGCTCTGCGCCCTGCATAAAGGGAAGCACAGGCAGCAGCGCCGCAACAAGGTCAGTTGCCGTCTGCGCCATATCCTCGGTGAGATAATTGCTGTCGGTGCGGGGATAGGTCAGAAAACGCTTTTCATACAGGCTTTGCGCATAGTCAAGGGTCTGCTTGGCGGTAAAGCCATAAACGCGGTTGGCTTCCCGCTGCAACGAGGTAAGGTCAAAGAGCTTCGGCGGCAGCGCGGTTTTCTTCTCTTTTTTGAGAGAAATGCAAATGGCCTGCGACGCTTCGCAAGCCGTTTTCAGCGCATCCGCAGCGGCAGCGTCGGAAATACGTTCACTTTCCGCGTCCACGCCGCCGCAGCCGATATGTACGATGTGGTATTTCTCCTTGTGGAACATCGTAATTTTTCCGTCGCGCTCCACCAGCAGATTCAGCGTAGGCGACAGCACCCGTCCCACATTCAGGGTCTTATGGTACAGCACGGAGAAAAGCCGCGTCGCATTGATGCCTACAAGCCAGTCCGCCCGCGCACGGCACAGCGCCGATTGATACAGCGCGTCGTATTCTGTTCCGGCTCTGCGTCCGGCAAAGCCCTCGCGGATGGCGCTGTCCTCCATTGAGGAAATCCAAAGACGGGAAAAGGGCTTCGTGCATCCGGCCTGCTCATAGACAAAGCGGAAAATCAGCTCACCCTCGCGCCCGGCGTCGCAGCCATTCACCACCTCGGAAATGTCGCTGCGGTGCAGCAGCTCTTTCAGAACGGCAAGCTGCTTTTCCTTGCCGGGAGTAGGGGCATATTTCCACATCTGCGGCAGAATGGGAAGATCCTCATAGCGCCACTTTTTGTATCGCTCGTCATAGCTGCCCGCGTCTGCCATGCTGATAAGATGTCCGATGCACCACGACACCAGCAGCCCGTCGCCGGAAAGATACCCGTCTTTTTGCTCCGCAGCGCCCAGCGCAAGGGCAACGGTCTTTGCCACAGAGGGCTTTTCACAAATAATCAAAACACTCATTCTTCATTCTCCTGTTCATCGGGATCGCTGGCGCTGTCTGCGTCCTCATCATCCCCGTATTCTTCGGCTTCATCATCCTCGTCAAAATCGAACTCGTCCAGCTCGTCGCCGCCCTTGACGCTGGATTTCGGCTTGCGCAGCTTGAAGTACCACAGCGCACCGCCGCCACCCGCAGCAAGGAACAGCACAAGGATCAGGATGCCGCCCATATTGTTTTTCTTCTCCGGCGTCGGCTCGTCAGGCTGCTCTGTTTCCTCCGGCGTCGCTTCCTTTCCGGCACAATTCGTCATATCCGTTTTGCAGAGGGCGCAGTTCGTATTGACCTTGCCAGCGGTGCATTTTTCGGTGCAGGAGCAGACAACGGGCGTGTTCTGGCTGTCGTCCTCCAGCAGCGCCATCAAGTCGGCTTCGTCTACGGGATTTAAGAAATATGTCTGATAGCGTTCTTCTTCCTCGTCCAGCAGCTTGTCATAGTCAATGACGATATACAGCGTATGCCCATTTCGGGTTTCCACGGTGATAAACTGCTTATTGGTGTGTTTATCATAGAGAAGATCGCGGGTCGCAGCGATGCCGTCCTCGGTGAACGGAGTGCCGGGGACAATCGTGTTGTCCTCCGGCTGCGTTTCCTCCTGCCACGTTTCAGGCGGCAGCTCGTCATCGTAGTAGTCGCCGCCGTCCGCATACGCGACGGTGGCAAAAGCCGTCATGCACAGCACCACGCAGAGCAACGCGGCGAATACAGAGCGAAAATGCTTATTCTTCGTCATCGGCCATGTCCTCCTGTTCGTGATAGGCGGTTTCCACGGGCGGCGCGTCATTTGCGCCGCCGCGCAGGAAATTCATCAGCTCGTCGCGGCTCATGCACATCGAGCGGACAAGATTGACGATTTCAAAGTTCTCCTGCTCGGTGCGCTGGGCTTCCAGCTCTTTCAGTCTGTTTTGGTACTCGGTGATTTTGCCGCGGGTCTTTTCAATCTCACGGTCAATGCGGTCAATTTTGCTCATAGCCATAGGTTAGCAGCTCCTTTCATTCAGCCGCTTTTCATAGCGGTATTTCATTTGCGCCGGATAGAGCGGCTGGGCAGGACGGCGGCTGCCTGTCCACGCCTTGCCGCCCGCAAGTCCGGCGTTCGTCCAGCCTGCGGCGCGTAGGCTTGCGCCGCTTTCGGTGTCTAAGGTATAGGTGACAATTTTGTGGTAGCCCATCGCCCGCGCAGCCCGTGCCGCTGCCGCATAGAGGATGCTGCAAGCGTTCTTCGTGCCATCGCTGCACAGGCGGTTGACCTCCAGCGTAAAGCCGTCGTCCAAATAGCGGCTCACAGGCCGTCCCACAATGGCAACGGCACAAAGCCGCCCATTTTCAGCACAGCCAATAGAAAACTTGTGTCCGGCAACGGGCTTGTGGTGGCGGTGATGCTGCCGCACAAACTCGTTCGCCTGCGCAAGAGAAACAGGGATCAGCGTCAGCATAGCCGCCCTCCTTAGTTGTACGGCGGTCTGGCGTAGGCGTAGAAATGTGCCTGCCAATAGCTGCTGTTCAGGTTGGAATAGGAGATCGGATCTCCGCAATGGATCATCATGGAATTGCCGACGTAGATTCCCACATGGCTAACGCCCGGAGTATCGTATGTCCCGACGAAAAACACGAGGTCACCCGGCTGCGGGTTGGAAACGGGGGTGGAAATGTTGTAAAGCCCCTGTGCGCCCAGCCTGCCCGTATTGCACACGCCGCTGTTTGTCAGCACCCAGCTCACAAAGCCGGAGCAGTCAAAAGAGGTGGACGGGCTGCTGCCGCCCCATACATAGGGGTACCCTAAATATTTTTCGGCTTCTGCGATAACGGCGGCAAAGGTTTCGTCCTCCATTGCAGAGGGCGGAATTTCATATCCCTCCGGGCGGTTTGTGATGTACTTGGGGATATACTCGCTATCTCCGAACAGCTCCGGCTTGTTGCCCAGCACCGACATATACAGCGCATACTTGGACAGCGTTTCTTCGTCCATGATATAAACGGGGATATGCGAGAGGTCGAAGTTTTCCAGCTCGACGGTGCAGATGTAGTAGTTATATGGAACTTCTACCTCATACTCGTTGCCCTCGCTGTCTGTCCGGGTAACGGTGCGGTAGCGAACCTCAGTCACGACGGTTTCCGTGAGAATATATTGTTTTTCAAAGAGCATTTGCAGCGTTCCTTGTACCTCGCTTGCCGTCCATGCGCCGTCATGCAGCGCAGAGAGGATTGATGCCAGAACATAGGGATCGTGCTTGATCTCGTCAAGGTCATAATGGTACTCGTCGTAATCATGGGTGCGTTCATAGGTGCCGAGATATTCTTGCAGCTCGGCTTCCAGCGCACAGTAGGCGGCTTCGGCGGCAAGAATGTCCGCGTCCTCCGACTGATAGCTGGATGCCGCCACACCGCCGCCAGCCGCGCCCACCAGCGCAGAGCAGGATTGCAGCCCGCCGATCAGCATGACAATCAGCAGGAAACCAGCCAGAACGACCAGCACACCTTTCCAATGGCGGGCAACGAACTCCGCCGCTTCCTTTGCCTTTTCTGCCGCTTTTTTCGCTGCCGTCGCGGTGGCTTCTGCGGTTTTTTCGGCACTTTTGGCGGTTGCCTGTGCAGTGCTGCCCGCAGCCTTTGCCGTTCTTGCAGCCTTGGCGTATTCCCGCTTTAGATGCTGCTTCTGGAAAAAGCGGTTGAGCGGATTGCCGGAGAGCATTTCAGGGTTATCATGCAGCGCCTTTTGATAGAGGTATTCTGCATTGGCATTTACCGCTTTGCGCTCGGCCTTTTCCGCAGCACGGTAGGGTTTCAGCTTGCGGTGACGGCGCTCCCAGCGAATTGCACCGCCTGCGCCATGCTCGGCAAGTTCTTCGGCTTTATGCCCGCTTTCCACGCCGACGTTTTCATGCTCGACCTCATGGATTTTTCCGTGCGCCTGTACTGCGGCCTCCCGCAGCGGACGGCCTAACGGATTCGGTTTCAGCTTGGGCGGGGATTTATCCACGGTATCAAAGCGCAGCTTGGTCTTGGCTGTGCCGCTGGCTTCATCAAAGACACGCTCCTTGCGCAGCACCCGTTTCTTGGGGATTGCTGCCTGTGCCGCATCCAGCTTGTCGGCGGCCTTTTCCGCACGGTGGATATGCTTGTGCAGCTCCGGCGCAGCGCGTTCTTCCTCGGAAAATTGCAAACGGGATGCAGAATACCGCTGCTGCGCTGCGTCGCGGGACATCCGCACCGCCTGCCGCACCTTGTGTGCGTCATGCTCTGCGGCCGCACGGTCAAAAAGCTTTTCCGCTGTACCGCCCGGCGCAGCGGACGTTGGAATATCCTGCGGGATATGGGAAACGGGACTGCCGCCCTGCGGCTGGAACGGCTCGGCGCTTGGCTGCTGCGGTTTGGACTGCTCCTTTTCCGGCTCTTTTTGCTCCTGCGGGCGAAGCTGCCGCCCGTGCTTTGGGGCATCCTCTGCCGGGTTCATAGGTGCATCGCGTTTTCCCATCTGGACAGGCTGCCCATTCGGGGAAAGCTGCTTTTCTGCGTCGCGCTCGGAAATATGGATTTCTTCACCCGTGGCCTGATTGTCCTGCACCGCGCCGTCGCGGGTCATGCGCTGGGTGAGCTTATCGCGGGATTTAAATTCTTTCAATGGGTATCACCTCCGATCCGTTCCCGTGCAAGGGAACAAAACTCCGTGTTCAGTTCAATGCCGATGTAATGCCTGCCGTGCCGCTTCGCCGCAAGCCCCGTTGTGCCGCTGCCCATGAACGGATCAAGGACAATGCCACCCTTGGGACAGCCCGCCAGAATACAGGTTTCTGCCAGCAGGGGCGGATAGGCGGCAAAATGCCCGCCCTTGTAAGGCACGGTGTTGATAAACCACACATCGCGCTTTGCCCGGACGGGTGAGATCATGTCGTCGGTGATGCTGCCTTTTTCCCTCGGCTTATTGATATTCTGTGTCTGCGGTTGGCCCGGAACGGGAGCGGAATACTTGCCCACGCCGCGCCCCGCCTTTTTGCGCAGGGCGGTCGTGGGGGCAATGGGTTCAGCAATGGCAAGCCAGTCATAGAAATAACGTCTGCTCTTGGTGAACATGAAAATATGCTCATGGCTGCGGGTGCAGCGGTCTTTGGTACTCTCCGGCATGGGGTTTCCCTTTGCCCAGATCACGTCATTGCGCAGATACCAGCCGTCGGCGCGGAGCGCAAAGGCCAGCATCCACGGAATACCGATCATGTCCTTTTGCTTGCAGCCCCGCACCGCTTGGCAGAGAGAAATGTTCTGCCCGTTGCGCCCCTGCGGATATTTGGGGTCGCGGGTATCGCCTTTGCTGCCTGTGCCGCAATAGCTGTCCGCGATATTTACCCACAAGGTCCCATCCGGGCGCAGCACCCGGCGCACCTCACGGAATACCGCTGTCAGCCGCGAAATGTATTCCTCCGGCGTAGCTTCCCGCCCGATCTGTGCGTCCATACCGTAATCCCGCAGCCCGTAGTAGGGCGGCGAGGTCACGCAGCAATGGACGCTGCTCTCCGGCAGAGCTTTCAGTACATTCAGACTGTCGCCGCAGAGAATGGTATCAAGCTCCATCGTCATACGCCGTTCACCTCGCTCGGCTTGGTGGACATGATGCGGTAAAGCTTGGTGTCCCGTGGGAACTTATCTGCAAAGGGCAGGATCACATTTTCAAAGAACAGCAGTCCCTCGCCGGGTGGGGAGTTGGTGACGAACTTTAGCTGCTCCGGCGAGATGTTCAGACGTTCGGCAAGAATTTTGCGGTCGCCCGCCGCTTGGTTGAGCATACAGATGAAGTCTGAATTTTCCAGAATATTTTCGATTTCCGGGCTGGACAGCAGATCCTTGACGTTCTGCGTCGCACCTGTCGGCACACCGCCCCATTTTCTGAAACGCTTCCATATCTCCGCGCTGTATGCTGCGGTTTGCGGCTCTTTCAGTAACAAGTGAAATTCGTCTGCGTAATACCACGTCGATACGCCTGTGTTGCGGTTGCGGGTGACACGATTCCAAACCTGATCCTGAATCACCAACATCCCCGGCTTTTTCAGGTTCTTCGGCAGCTCCTTGATGTCAAAACAGACAAAGCGGTTGTCAATGTCAACCGTCGTTCGGTTGTTGAAGAAATTGAGCGATCCCGACACATACAGGTCAAGTGCCTGCGCCACACGGTCGGCTTCCGGCAAATGCTGCGCCGTCAGCGCGGCATGGAGGTCGGAGAGGATAGGCATATTCTCTGGGCGCGGGTCTGCAAAGTAGGGCTGATAGATACGTTGCACAGCACGGTCAATTACGGTGCGCTCGATGGCTTCCAGCCCGGTCTTGCCGCCCATAATCAACTCACAGAGGGACAGCACAAAATCGGATTTGAGCGCCAGCGGGTTTTCGTCCTCGGAATAGTTCAGGTTGATGTCCAGCGGATTCAGGTAGTCGCGGCTGGTTGGCGAGAGCTTGATGATCTGTCCATGCAGCAGCTTTACCAGCGGCGCATACTCGCCCTCCGGGTCACATACCAGCACATGATCGTGGGTTTTCAACAGCACACCGATCATTTCCCGTTTGCAGGAGAATGACTTGCCGCCGCCCGGTGTGCCGAATACAAGGCCGTTGGGCGAACGTGCATTTTTGCGGTCAAGCATAATCATGTTACCGGACTTGGCGTTTAGCCCGTAGTAGAGGGAATCGCCGCCTTGAAATAGCTCCTGCGTCACAAAGGGAACGATGATTGCCACGGCCGAGGTCGTCATGCCCCGCGTGATATGGATTTGATTTTCCCCCAGCGGCAGCGAGGACACAAGACCGCGCTCCTGCTGGAAGTCCAGCCGCGTCAGGGTGCAGTTGTGCTTTTGCGCTACGCCTGCTGTACGGAACACATCGTTTTCCAGCTTGCGTTTGGTATCTCCGTAGTTCAGAACAAGAAACGTCAGCAGAAAATACCGCTCGTTGCGGCTTTGGAGATCTTGCAGCAGCTTTTTCGCCGCACCACCGTAGGTGGCAAGGTCGGACGGCAGAATATCCATATCGTAGCCGTCCCGGACAGCCTTTTTCTGCTCCTGAATTTTCATAGCGTCAAGGTCTGTGATTTTCCGCTTCACCATTTTTACGGCTTCTGTCTGCTCTAATGCCTGAATATGGACATTGACGACAAGGCTACTGTCCGTATCAAGAAAATCGGTCAGTATGCGGTCGGTCAGCTCCGGCGTAATGATCTGCAAAAAACTTGCAGCGCAGAGCTTGCCGCCCATCTGGAACATACGGCTATTCTTGAACGCAAAGGAGGATGGCGCGATAAAGTCCTTTGTGGAAAGCCCGCCAGCGGCAAGCCACTTCCAGTCAAAGTTGAAGCGTTCTCCATCCGGGTGCATGATGCCGTGCAGCACCTCTAAACGCTCCTTGCCGTCCAGCACACGGGACACCGCACCCATGATTTTGAAGTAGCCCTGAATATCCAGCGAGATACGCGACAGCCTTGCCCGTGCCGCCTTGAGGTTATCGGCTTCAATGGTATAGGTGATGTACTTGGTTTTCACGCTGCCGTTGTTGCCGCGGGCGAGCTGCCGCTTGAGGATGTCCGTCTGCTCCTGCCGGATCGGGTCTAAGCCGTCATTGCAGGGCGGCATTTCAAAGCTCCGAGCAAGCTGCTCCCGATCGGACTTACGGTTGGGATAGGTGAACTGCACATGGATGGAAGAATCCAAATAGTTATACAGATCGCAGAGATATTCAAAAATAGCCGTCTGATTGTCAGGCTGCGCGAGCAAATAGTTGATGTCAAAAAACTCAATGCTCTGCGAATAGCGTCTGTTTCCGAGATAGCAGATGCCGTCCGGGTACATGAGCTGATAGGGTATCGTGTCCTGCGCGGTGTGGGGCTTGCCGTCACCGCGATATTTACGAATGACGGCTTCAATCTGTTTTCTTTCGGCGCGGGTGAGCTTGGGCTTGTCCGCCATGCTTTTTGCTTCCGCGCTGCCTGCTCTTTTCGACAATCGCTTTTACCTCCTGTTCCATTTGATATTGACGCACAAGGGCGTCGTATGCGTTGACGGTCTGATAGGGTCGCTCCTTGGGGCGCAGAAAGCAGCTTTCTATGATCTGCCGCCCCACCACTTCAAGGGGCTGCCCGTTCTTCTCATACACCCCAAACAGAAAGCCGGGGAGCATGACAACGATCATCACCATTGCCGCAGCCGTCGTCCCGATGCCGCCTTTGAGCAAAAAGAAAAGCGGCACTCCCATGAGCGCCGCCAGCCCAAAACAAATAAGCTGCCGCTTTGTCAAATTGAAAAGCACCTTGGATTTGATTTTCGCCAAATCCTTTGGCACGTTTACATAGGCCATGCGCTAACTCCTTTCCGCAAGCGTAATATCGCTTGCAATTTCATTGCCCCATACGTCCCAGCCCGGCGTTTTCTGCCGGGCGAACAGCTCCACGCGGGGCAGATCGCCCATGAGCGCAAGGATCTTGTTCCGCACTTCATCCGGCTTTTTACTGTGCTGCTCAATGGGACTGATGATAAACTGATGTACACCTGCCGACTGCCGTTTGGGTTTGCCCTTGGTCGCCAGCAGACAGATTTCCGCATTACTGCGTGTCCAGTAGCCCATGCCGTAAAACCATGACGGGCTTTTGCGGTTGCGTTTGAGCCAGACGAACGCCACGGTTTTATGCCGAAAGCCCCATGCGCGGATCAGACGCAGGGCTTCGGGAAGCTGCGGAAAGGTCGCCCAGAGGAACAGGGCGCAGTCTTTCGCCGCCAGCTCCGGCACAGGCAGAGCGCAAAGCTCGTCAATGCTCATAGTGGGATAGTGATTTTCCGCCGCGCCCTGCACCTTTCGCTGCTCATAGCGCCACGGCGGGTCTGCGTAAATAATGTTGTACGTTCCGATAGGCAATCCCTCCGTCAATGGGCGCTGAACACGGCCTTTGCCATACTGCCCGTTTTGAACAGGCAAAAGCACAGCAGCACCGTATAGCCCATTGCCAGCCAGATTGCGCCGGACACGTCGCCCGTCGCGGAAATGCTCTGGATCAAGACCGAGTAGATGCCCACGACCACCATAATCAAGAACGCTTGAAAGCCCAGCGCCAGCAGAGATTTCAGATAATTTTGCCCGACATTGCGCCATTCTCCGTTTGTCATAGTAGCAAGCGGGATGGGTCCCAACGAGGTCACAAGATATATTTCAATCATTCTCCCGTAGACCACCAGCATAATGCAGATGGAAAGAATGTTCATCGTCAGCCCGACAAACAGAGATTGAAACCACAGTCCAATCAGTCCACCAAGGCTCATAGCTTCCAGCGACGTTTGCAGATCACCCACAAGGGAATCTATGTCAATGCTGGTATTGCCGATTATCACGCCTGCGCTCTGATTGACGACCTGCTGCGCTGCATCAAAAACGCCCATGACGATATTCCAAGTGTTCGTGACAATCAGAACGGCCGCGTAGGTTTTGAACACCCATTTGAAGAACATAAAGGTGTCAATGTCGTGCAGATTGTTTTTCTCTGTCACCATCTGGATCAGCTCGTAGGTCATTACAAATGCGAGAATTGCACCCGCAATCGGGATAATGACGGATTCAGACAGGTTGCGGATCATATTGAAAATGCCGGAGTTCCAGCTCTGCGGCGTCGCTCCGACATCAGCGGCAATTTCACCCACCTTTGTATTCACCGTATCGAACAGCCCCGACAGGTTGCCGATAATTCCGTCGATCAAAACGCCCTTAAACCATTCCTCCAGCCAATCAATAATCAAAAGGCAGCACCTCCTTTCCCGCGCCGCCCCCGGTCAGGGGACGGCGCGGCGGTGTATTTCAGAATCGGTTAGCTGAACAGGCCGGAGAGCAGCGGGACAAGAACGCCGCCGATCAGGGCAACGCCGCCACCCGCCATGAGCTGTTTCATGCCCTGGCTTTTTGCTTATGTGTGATAAAGAAGTAATAGAAGTGTAAAAAATTTTGCCTTTCCTATCCGATACTCAGCTCTGGTATCGGATAGGGCGGGCGGTTATTCGGGCAAGTCCACCTTGCCAACAAAAGAATAATAAATCTCAAT
>ENA-OYYJ01000213-OYYJ01000213.1-human-gut-metagenome-genome-assembly--contig:-NODE-213-length-24455-cov-5.030205_pt1 | contig 24455 bp, 16 predicted proteins | sample MGYA00243248_ERZ653447 | MGnify/ENA primary metagenome ERZ653447 (study PRJEB26926, sample SAMN06165030) | human gut metagenome | biome: ENVO:00009003; feature: ENVO:2100002; material: ENVO:00002003...
TAACCGAGTAAGGTTTTGCCAAAAACTCAAAAAGGCGCGAATTATCGCCGTTTTACTGTTTTGGCGAAGACTTTGCCAAAAGATTTAAAGTCATGTACCATCGTAAATCCGTACTTTTCGTAAAACCTGATGCCGCCCGCATTGTCGCCGCCAACGCCCAAATGCACTCCTTTCACGCCATTTTCGGCAAGGTAATACATAAGTGCGTCCATAAGTTTTGTGCCGTATCCCTTGTGCTGTGCCTCGGGCAAAATGTCGATATGCAAATGCGCGGGATATTTTTTCGCGTCCATATAAAGACTTTGGCGGAATGCGAAAAAGTGCGTGAACGCTTCAAGCCTTGAAAGTTTCCTGACGCGCGGCATAACGTATTTGGTGAATGTTTTCACAAAGGTTTTGTAATCAAGACTTGACAGGATATATCCGACCGCAACGTCGTCTTCGTCCCGCGCGAGAATAAAAATTCCGTCGGGCTCGAACTCGGTATAATAGTCGGCGTAAAGCGTTGCGACAAGTTCCGGATTTTTGACGTATGCGGGCGCGGTTGCCGTAAGGTGGCAAATTTTCCTTACGTCGTCGCGATCCGATTCCCTGTACTTCCTGATATGGTATGCCATTACTCGGTCGCAAGACTGATTGCGATTCTGATGAAGTCGGCGGCTTTCATATCGCCCGCTTTTATACTCGTTCCTTTTACGGTCTTGTTAAGTTCCTCATCGGTAAGTCCGAGATTGCCCCAGGTGTTCAGTTCACGCAAGGTTGCGTCCTTGATTTTGTCGGAAACTTCGGCTTCGATTGAAGAAATCTTGCTGTTTCCGAGACCGTATAAAACGCTGTTTTCGTCGTTAAGTTCCATCACGTCGCCGATACGCATATCTTTCACGATTTTGTCCATCGTGCCGCTGTCGGCAAGGTCCTTAACGGTCATCGTTGCCATTTTTGAAAGGATTTTGTCGGATTCGCCGTCGTAAATGCAAGCGTAGTATTCTTCGTTTTCGCCGTCGAACTTATAGCGTTTATAGTCGTTCATATTATGCCACTCGGTACCTATCTGGAACCATTCGCCGTCGGGTGATGAAGTATAACTTTCCCCTATTTTATTGAATCTGGAAGTCGGTTTAAAGTAACCCGAGGAAAGACGGACGTAATCGCCGTTGTTGTTTCTGACGTAGCCCGCTTCCAGGAACAGGTTGCCGTCCTTATAATATGCGACGCGCTGCCCGATTTTATCGTGGCTTATTGCAACCGCCTCGTCGAAATCTGTCGCTTTGACGTAAACTTTGCCGTCGATTTCCAGAACGTCCGAAAGTTTTGCATTGTTTACGACTTCGTCAACGCCCGTCGAAAGCGTGCCGATGGTTTTGTCCTGCAACCCGACAAGCACGCCCGAACTTGCCTTATCGACAATCACGTACTGCGTGACGCCCTCCGAAATCGTGCCTGTTGCACGCACGAATTTGATGTCCGTGTCGGGATCGGTCTCCACGTAACCCACGTTGAACGTTCCCGCGTAATCGGTGGCTGCGTAAACGTCGGCAAGCGAGATGTACTTCCTGACGCTTGTATCACCGATTTCCGTCGCCGTCGCGACTTTTAATTTATATCTTTCTTTGACTTCGACGACTTCCTTTAAGAGCGTGCTGTTGACAACGTCGTCCATACGGGCGGCAATATTGTTTACGCCGATTGTCGAAAGTTTTTTGACGACAGCGTTTCCGTCGCCTTCGTATACTCTCTTATATTCAGCCGTTTCGCCCGCCGCCGCAAGACGGAAGAATCCGTTTTCGCCGTGTGCGTCTTCGTCAAGGATAAATTTCGCGTCGGCAGTCGAGTCCAAAACAAACACGTCGCCGTCGATATCCATAACGCCCGAAAGCAGCGCGGTATTTATAAGGTCGTCGATACCTGCGGTTTGCAACTCGCCGATGGTCTTGTCTGCAAGCGCGACGACAACGCCGTTGCTTGCCTTTTCCCTGATGTTGTATCTGTCGCCAAAGCCGACGAGCCCGTCCTTATATTTTACAAGATATACGTCTTTATCCCCGTCTTTTGCGGTGATAAACGTGCCTTTGTATTCTTTGCCCGCGGAAAGTGCGGGAAGCGCGATATATGCGCCGTCCGTCGCTTTTTCTGCGGTCGTGACGGAAACAACCTTCATAATATCGCCGACTTTGACGTTCTTGACGTCTTTGTCGATTTCGGAAATTTTGCTGTCTTTCAGCTTTTTCAGAATGTCCGCGCTGTCGTCGGTAATCTCGATGACCTGACCGAGTTTCATATCGCCGATCGCGCCGTCAAGGGTGTTGAGAGTTTCGTCCGCAAGTGCTTTAAGGACGGGCTCGCTCTTCCCGACGTGGACAAGCGCGCATATTATAAGGTCGGGGGTTTCCTGCTTAACAAGTTCTTCCTTTTCATATTGCGCGGGGCTGCTGTATCCGTAGGTTTCGGGGGTTGTGTTCACAAAGCCGTCCGTCGCCTCAACGTATCCGCGCCATTCGATAACTTCTTTATATTGCGCGGGGTCGGTGCCTTCGATTTTCGTGCGGATTGCCGCGCCGTAACGATAGTTCGTGCCGGCGGCGTCTTTTGTATATTTGAAATAATACATTCCGTCTTCGTTTTCAACGGTGCAATCCCTGTCCGCGTATCTTTTTGTAATTTTAATTTGGTTGTCGTCAACAAGCACGACGTACGCCAGACCAAAGCGGTTTCGTTTGCCGCTTATATCGTATCTGTTGTTGAAATCGGGAAGTTCCTTAATAAGTTCCCAGTTGCCGTCGTCGCTGACTTTTATCGTGCCTTCTTCGCGGTTTAATTTATAATAGGTTTTTGCGGGGTCTTTCGCTTCCGTATTTACGAATTTGAAAAATTCGCTTGTGCCGTCCGCTTCGATAAGTTGCTTTAACTTAATCTCGCCGCCGCTTTCTTTTTTGTATAATACCGCGCCCGTGTTATCCCATTCGGCATAAAAATCACGGTCGAAATCGGGCAAAACGTCTTCAAACTTAATGTTGTTTATCGCGGAATTGAGATCGCCGATTTTCACGTTTGCGACAGTGTCCAGCACGCCGCCCGCGCCAAACGACACGCCGAGAAGATATTGCATTTCGGCAATGGTCATTTCGTTGAGTTCCAGCGATTTAAGCAGCGCGTTGAATCCGTCGATGACAGGTTCCGAAATATGTTCCTGCACAAGCGGCTTGCTTGCAAGCCCCGTGGTCGTGTCGATACCCGTCTTTTTCAGAACGTCGCCAAGCGTAAAGCAGTTGAGCACGACTTTCAGATTGTCGTCTTTGAAAACGTCCGCGACCTTCAATGCGCCAAGCGTTTCGCGACTTTTGTCGTCCACCGTGATTTCAAGCGAGTTTTCAAGGATTTTGATGATGTCGATGCCGAAAATACGCTTCGCGTCGGACACCGTCGTTTCCTTGATGTTGCCGCCTTTCACCATATCGTAAATGTCAAGTATGGATTTGCTGCGGATTTCAGCGTCCTTGTCGATGAAAGTGAATTCCTGCTTTGTGTATTTTTCCACGTCGTTAATGGAAACCGCCGCCACCGCGTAGTACACCACGCCCGCAATCGTACCGCCGACAAGCAATACGCCCACGACAAGCCCTAAAATAAATGTAAGAAATTTTCCAAAACCGCCTTTCATAGTTCCTCCGATATATCGTAACGAAACAATATCGCATTATTTACTAATAATTATAATACTATATCAAAAATATATTTGCAAGCGATATGTATTTTTTATATACAATATAAAAATCCTCCGCTGTTCGGGTTTTGGAAACCGCGCTTTTCAAAACAAAAGCACCCGTTGGGGTGCTTTGATTTATATATGCTGTGCGAAACGTCAAGAATTTGATGGTCTACCGCCCCACGAGTACAAGTATCTCGTGGGGACCCCATTGATGTTTCTTTTGGGGTTCTGAAAATCCACCGCTGTTCGGGTTTTGAAAACCACGCTTTTCAAAAACCGTGAAAAGGGAATTCAGGGTTAGCGGCGCGCAGGTTCCCTGAATGGGGAAAACGACACAAAAAAAGCACCCGCTTTGGGTGCTTTTGACTGTTGTGTGCCCCGCCCCAAAACGGCAATCTTTTCATTTGCCGTTTTGAGAGCGACAGCGCAATTTATTTGCGTTTCGCGTCTTCTTTTGCGCCGATTTTCTTGATGGTCCTATACACCGCTTCGATACCGCCCTCGAAAACGCTGGTCTTTAAGCGGTCCGACTTATCGTTGGAAGTGTGGTAATAATTGGTGGCGATGGGGTTTTGCGCGGCGAACGTAATGGTTTTCACGCCTGCACGGCAGAACGGGGTGCTGTCGCAGCCGCCGACAGGATTCCATATCCTGCCCGTCTTTTTGACAAGACCGAGTTCCTGCAAGGATTCGTAAAGCATATCGCCGAGTTCCATATCGAATTTGCACATTTGCACGGCGTCGCCCTGAATGACCTCGAAGTAGTCTTCGTCGGAGATGCTGTCGACGTTGATTTGATAGCAATTTTTGAGCATGCCGTCGTCTTTATGGTGTTTCACGAACGCGCGCGAGCCGCGGAGACCGGATTCTTCGCAAGCCATAGCGGCGCAAATAAGACGGCAGTTCTCGGGCAAATCTTCGGGATGTGCGCTGAAATGTTTGGCGATTTCCTGATTCAAGCCGATGCCCGTAAGGTTATCCATACAGCCGGGGGACGCGATGGTTTTGTCGTGCGACAGGAATTGCGTGATGAAGTAAAGCCCCGGAATGCAGACGATGGGAAGGATATATCCGACGTATACGTACCATTTCCAGGTGGTGATGGTTGCGGCGTTTATCCACAAGGGCTGAGCGTACGCCCCGCCCGCGGCAAACTGCAACACGAATCCGAACACCAAAATCGAAAGGAGTCCTACGACGCCGTAAACGATTTTCGGAATGAAGGTTTTGGGGTTTTTCTTTGCAAGGTTCCAGTTCCAGCTGCTGTCGTAGTGCGCGGACAACACGATGGTATAGTCTGTCTTGCCTGACAAAGGCTCCTGCACGGTATAGAAGTTTTCGGTGTCTTTCTTTTTCCAAAGGAAGTCGAAAATCTGCGTGTAGAAACCGCCCATAAGCGCGAAGTATATGAAGCAAAGCGCAGCGATTACCGCGCCCGCTATCGGGTAAATAAAGAACGCGATAAGCGCGATAAGTCCGCCGATACCGATGTACGGGATCGAGCCGATTCCGCTTTCGGGTGCAACCTTGAACGGCTCGGACACGGGCTTGATTCCGATATTCTTTTCGTATTCTTCTTTGATGAGTTTGGCGCCGGCGCGTTCTTCGTCGGAACCCGGGAGACGAGGACCGATTTCCGTTTCGACTTTCTTAATAAAGTCCATCATACTTTCGGAAGCGGCTTTGAAGTCAAAATCTGCCATAATTTCCTCCAACGTTATTAAAAGATAAAGTAATTATAGCACAATGAAAAGGTTTATTTCAATATTTTTCGCGCACAAAGTCCTTTTTGCCCGAAAAAATTTTTTCCGTTTATATTCCTTTTGAAAGAAATACCGCATTTGTTTTACAAGGTTCTCCTGTTAAATCCCACGCAAGATACTTTTGTACTTGCGTGGAGAAAAGGAATAAACAAGCAAAAGACAAACAATTGTCGCTTGCGACGATTGTTTGGTCAAAAGTGCAGTGTGCGCCGTGGGGCAAGACAATACCACCGCAGTCGCGGTGGTATTGTCTTTTGATGTGTTTAGGATTAAGGAATTATGGATTGTGATCTGTGTTAATTTCGGGGAGCGGGAGGATTTCCGCCCTGTCCGCCGGGTTGACCGCCGGGTTGTCCGCCACCGGGTTGCGCGGGATTTCCGCCCTGTCCGCCGTTCGACTGCACGCCGATTGCCGTTATCGTATCGGTCACCGAAAAACTTGCAAGAAGGTTTTCGTCCGCATACAGACTGTACGTGCCGTTGGTTGCGAATTCGGGCGTTGACAGGATTATCGCCTGCGCCTGTTTTTTGAGCGTTATGCGAACCATTTCGCCGCCGTCCGCGTTTGTCAGAATGATTTCCGAGCCAGCCTGAACAGTGTTTACGCCGTACACAAGCACGTTGGATTTTGAGTTCGACGCGGGGATTTCAATCATTTCTTTGGTCGTCGCGACAAATACTTTGCCGCCGTCGATAAGGATTCCGCCGTCTGCGTCAAGCCCTGTGTCCGCGCCCGTCGTGGGTCCGTATACGATAAGCGTGCCGCCCGTGACGTAAATCGTGCCGTTGCTGTCGATGCCGTCGCCCGACGCGTCGATTGTTATCGTTCCGCCCGAGATAATGATATGTTCATTCACGCTTTCGTCGTCGCTTGCGGAATTTATGCCGTCGTCGCTTGCGGTGATGTGAATCGTTCCGCCGTTGATTTCAACGTATGCGCCCTCGATTCCCTCATAGCAACTATTCACGGTGATTTCGCCGCCGTCGATTTTCACAAGTTCGTCGGCGTGGATTCCGTCGTCGAGGGTGGTCAGGTCAAGCGTGCCGCTTTTTATAAGCACGTTTCCGGAGTTCGTGTGGATCGCGTCGTCGGACGAATTTATTTTCACGTCCCCGCCGTCAATGACGATAAAGTAATTCGAGTTTTTTGTAACGGCGTATTCGGTGCCGTCGATTTCATATTTGATTTCACCGCACTTGATGCCTTTCGCGCTTTGAATCATTGCGTATCGCGCGCCCTTGGTCGCTACGTCGTCGGCAACCTTTTTATAGGTGTCGCCGCTTTTGATATATTTGAAATCGTCCTCGTCAAGGTCGTATGCCGCCATGCTTTCTTCGCTGTAACTCACAAAGGTTGCCGAGGTTTTTATATCCACGCTTCCGCCCGTGATATATACGAACGCGTCCGCCTGAATTCCGTCGCCCGAAACGCTTGCAAAAACCTTGCTGTTTTTAAGGGAAACGTATCCTTCTTCCAAAGCAAACTCTTGCGTTTCATCGTCACATTCCGCATTTAACGCGTCTTTTCCAGCGGATAAAACGTTTATTTTTGCGTTTTCCGTTTCGATAAACCTTGCGGACAAAGCGTGGTTTCCGGCGGTCAAATTAAGCGTCAAATCCGCAATCGAAAGACCTTTTGAAACCTTGATACCGTTCTTTTTCGCGCTTACGTTTATCGTGCCCGTGCCGTTGATTTTCAGCGTGCCTTTGACGTGGATCGCGTTCACGTCGCCACCCTTACTTGTCACTTCGTTTTCGGTGTTTTCGCACGCGGTGATTATAAGCGTCGATTTTATATTCGTGTTTGAAATCGCGATTCCCGCGCCGCCCGATATCGTCGCGTCGTTCAGAAACAGATGTACCGTTTCGCCGTTGCCGACGCTCACGGTTATTCCCGCGTACGCGCCCGTCAATATATAACTGCCCGCGGCCGTTATAGTCGTTACGTCGTTTGAAAGCACGGTCGCTCCGTCCGCGTTCACGTCTTCGGACAGCGCCGACAAATCAACGGTTGCCGCATTTTCCACCGCGCTTTCTTTTTCGCTCACGTCGTATACTATCGGCGCGACGGCGGTCGTTTTTTTCAGTCCGCCTCTTTTGTCGTTTTCTCTGTTGCAGGCGACAAGCGAAAACGAACATATCGCAATAATTGTTACAACCAAAACTTTCAAAATCCTCTTTTTCATATCCCTGCTCCTTTTTCTTTCATTTTCAAGCAAAATCCTTAAAATAATTAAAAATTTTTCATAAAAGATACTTAAAATTTCAGTAATTTCGTGTTCGCAACAAGGTTTTCGCCGTGTCGATAACGCAATATCCTTATACAATTTGTAAACACCAAATAAAAAAGCACCGCTTTCGCGATGCTTTCTCGTTTTGTTTGATTTGTCTTATTCTTCGTCGGAAACGGTTTCGTTGACGGCGTTGATTTCGGCGTTGACTTCCTCCGCTTCTTCCGAGCTTTCGTTATCGACGGGGAATTCGGAATCCGTCGAGGACGTTACTTCCGTCACGTCTTCGGTCGTCGTCACGGGATTGCCGTTTTCGTCAAGCACGACTTCTTCTTCGGTTTCTTCGTGCGGGACGACCGCAATCGACATAATCTTGCTGCCTTCCCTGAGATTCATGACTTTGACGCCCTTGGTATCCCTGCCTATCTTGCGGATTTCGTCCGCCGCGACTCTGATAATGATGCCGTTGTCGGCGATAATCATAATATCGTTGTCGGCGTTGATCATTTTCAGGCACACGAGTTTTCCGGTTTCCTCGTTGAACACGCCCGCTTTGACGCCCATACCCGCACGTCCTTGCACGCGGTATTCGTCTGGCGAGGAGCGTTTTCCGAAGCCGTTTTCGGAGATTGTCAGAACTTCTTTGTCTTCTTCGACCATTGCCATATCGACGGCGTAGTCGCCGGGGTTCAGCTTCATACTGCGTACGCCCTGGCAGTCTCTGCCCATTGCGCGGACGTCTGCCTCGCGGAAGCGGATACACTTGCCTTCGTGCGACGCGATGATAAGTTCTTCTTCGCCTTTCGTTATCATTGCCGCGATGAGTTCATCCCCGTCAACCAACCGAATCGCCTTTTTACCGGTCTTTCTGATGCTTTCAAACTCGGATAATGCCGTTTTCTTGATAAGCCCTTGTTTGGTTGCGAGCATCAGATAGCCTTCGCCGCGTTCGGGCACGGGAAGGAGCGTCGCGACCTTTTCGCCGGGGTCGAGTTGCAAAATATTGATGACCGCGCGCCCGCGGGAGTTCCTGGACGCCTCGGGAATTTCGTACCCTTTGATGACGTAAACCTTGCCGAAGTTGGTGAAGAACATAAGGTCGTCGTGGGTGGACGTCGTGAAGATGCTTTCCACAAAGTCTTCGTCTTTCGTCTTGTGCGCGGTGATGCCCACGCCGCCCCTGTGCTGGCTCTTGTATTCCGCAACGGGCTGACGTTTGACGTATCCGCCGTGAGTCATCGAAACGACGATGTCTTCCTTTTCGATAAGGTCTTCGATATTGATTTCGGAATAATCGTAGGACACTTCGCTGCGACGCGGCGTATTGTACGTTTCCTTGACCTCCAAAAGTTCTTTCTTGACGATGTCGTTGACTTTGTTGATGTCGGCAAGAATTTCCTTGTAGTTGGCGATTTCGACTTCTTTCTGGGCAAGTTCGTCGTTGATTTTTTCGACTTCCAGAGAAGTAAGTCTGCGAAGTCTCATTTCAAGGATTGCCGCCGCCTGTTTGTCGCTGAGAAGGAACCTTTCCATAAGGGCTTTCGCGGCGGAGTCGTTGTCGGCGCTTTCTTTGATGACCTTAATGACCTCGTCGATGTTCGCAAGCGCGATTGCAAGACCTTTTAAGATATGTTCCCTTTCTTCCGCCTTTTCAAGGTCGAACCTCGTACGGCGGGTGATGACGTCTTCCTGGTGTTTGATGTAATAAGTCAGGATTTCTTTCAGGTTGAGAATGCGCGGTTTTTTGTCGGCAAGGACAAGCATAATCATACTGAAACTGATTTGCATCTGGGTTTGTTTGAAAAGCGTGTTCAGAACGACCTGCGCGTTCGCGTCCTTTTTGATGTCGATTACGACGCGGAGACCGTGACGGTCGGATTCGTCCTTAATGTCCGAAATGCCCTCGATACGCTTGTCTTTGACCTGGTCGGCGATATTTTCGATAAGGCGCGCCTTGTTGACCTGATACGGGAGTTCGGTAACGACGATTCTCGTCCTGCCGTTTGCCATTTCTTCGATTTCGGTGCGGGCGCGGATTATGCAGCCGCCGCGACCGGTTTTGTATGCCTGACGAATGGACGCACGGCCGAGAACTATGCCTGCCGACGGAAAATCGGGCGCGGGAACGAATTTCATAAGGTCTTCGACTTCCATTTCGGGATTTTCCATAAGAGCGACGGTGGCGTCGATAACCTCGCCGAGATTGTGCGGGGGAATGGACGTCGCCATACCGACGGCGATACCGTCCGAACCGTTCACGAGAAGGTTGGGGTAACGCGAAGGAAGTACGACGGGCTGTTCACGCGTGTCGTCGAAGTTCGGGCAGAAGTCCACGACGCGTTTGTCAAGGTCGCGGATCATTTCGTTGGCGATTTTGGAAAGCCTTGCTTCGGTGTAACGATAAGCCGCCGCGGGGTCGCCGTCAACCGAGCCGAAGTTGCCGTGTCCGTCGATAAGCGGGCAGCGGATCGAGAAGTCCTGAGCAAGCCTTACGAGAGCGTCGTAAACCGAGCTGTCGCCGTGGGGGTGATATTTACCAAGAACGTCGCCGACGATAAGCGCGCACTTTCTGAACGGCTTGTCGCAGGTCAGATTAAGTTCGCTCATGCTGTAAAGGATACGGCGGTGTACGGGTTTCAGCCCGTCCCTGACGTCGGGAATCGCACGGGATACGTTGACCGCCATTGCGTAGGCGATGAACGATTTTTTCATTTCCTGGTCAAGGTCGATTTTGACGATTTTCGACATCCCGAGATGTTCGACGAAATCTTTATCTTTCTGAGAATCGTTATTTTTGATTATCATTTTTCATCTCTCCTTAAATGTCAAGTTCTTTTACGAGCGTCGCGTTGTCTTCGATAAACTGACGGCGCAGTTCGGGCTGTTCGCCCATAAGAACGGTGAATATTTCGTCCGCGGCGATCGCGTCGTCCATATTTACGCGCAGCAGCGTGCGGGATTTCGGATCCATCGTGGTTTCCCAAAGTTGTTCGGGGTCCATTTCGCCAAGACCTTTGTAACGCTGAATTTCATTGCCCTTTCTTCCGACGGAATCGAGATATTCGTTAAGTTCGTCGTCGGAATAGCAATATTTGACGGTTTTGCCCTTCGTGACCTTGTAAAGCGGGGGCTGCGCGATATAAACGTGGCCGTTTTCGATGAGCGGGCGCATGAAACGGAAGAAGAACGTGAGCATAAGTATGCGGATATGGCTGCCGTCAACGTCGGCGTCCGTCATACAAATAATGCGGTTGTAACGAAGCTTGCTTTCGTCAAAATCTTCCTTAATGCCCGCGCCGAACGCGGTGATCATCGTCTTTATTTCTTCGTTTTCAAGGACCTTATGGAGCCTTGCCTTTTCGACGTTCAGGATTTTACCGCGGAGGGGCAGTATTGCCTGAAAACGTCTGTCGCGCCCCATCTTTGCGCTGCCGCCTGCGGAGTCGCCCTCGACAAGGTAAATTTCGCAAAGAGACGGATCTTTGTCCGAACAGTCGGCAAGTTTGCCGGGGAGCGTGGTGCTTTCAAGGGCGGATTTGCGCCTTGCAAGGTCGCGCGCGTTCCTTGCGGCTTCTCGTGCCTTCTGGGCGAGAACGCCTTTCATAATCAAATCTTTGGCTTCTTTGGGGTGTTCTTCGAGATACGAGCCCAACCCTTCGGTCATAGCCTTTGCGACGACCGTACGCATTTCGCTGTTGCCGAGTTTCGTCTTGGTCTGACCTTCGAACTGCGGGTTGGTGAGTTTCACGGAAATAACCGCCGTCAAGCCTTCCCTTACGTCGTCGCCCGAAAGTTTTTCGTCGCCTTTTAAAATATTGTTGTTTTTGCCGTAATCGTTGATGATTTTGGTGAGCGAGTTTCTGAAACCTTCCAGGTGCGTGCCGCCTTCTTCGGTATTGATGTTGTTGGCGAACGCGAAAATGGTTTCCGAATAACTGTCGTTGTATTGCATCGCGATTTCGACCTCGCCGTTTTCGTAACTTTCGTCAAAGTAAATGACCTCCGGGAAAACGGTTTCTTTGTTTTTATTCAGACTTTCGACAAACTGGACGATACCGCCTTCGTAATGGAAAGTTTCGTCGCGTGCGGGCTCTTCGCGGCGGTCGATAAGCTGAATGGTCAACCCGCGATTGAGATACGCAAGTTCGCGCAGGCGGATTTTCATCGTGTCGTAGTTGAAATCGAGCGTCTCGAAAATTTCGGGATCGGGATAAAACTGAATCGTCGTGCCGGTGCGGTCGGTCGTGCCGACTTCCTGCAACGGACGTTGCGCGATGCCCCTGTTGAAAATTTGTTTGTATATTTTGCCGTTCTGGTAAACGGTGGCTTCCAGCCATTCGGACAATGCGTTCACGCAGGATACGCCGACGCCGTGCAGCCCGCCCGAGATTTTATAACCGCTGCCGCCGAATTTACCGCCGGCGTGCAACTTCGTCAAAACGACTTCAACGGCGGATTTGCCCTCTTTCGGGATAATGCCCGTGGGGATTCCGCGGCCGTTATCGACGACTTTGCAGCTGCCGTCCTTTTCAATCGAAACGATGATTTTGTCGCAGTATCCGGCAAGAGCCTCGTCGATACTGTTGTCAACGACTTCCGTAACAAGGTGATGCAAGCCCCTTTCGTCGGTCGAGCCGATGTACATACCCGGTCTTTTACGGACGGGATCCAGCCCTTCGAGGACCTGTATCGCGCCCTGGTCGTAAGATAAATTTTGTTGTTCCATAATACCTCCGTTTATATGAAAATAAAACCGTGTTTTTCAAAACGCGAAAAAAGCGCGCGCCCCGACAGATTGCTTATGTAAGCATGCCGTTTTCCGTCTTCGCCGTCGTAAAAAACGACGCTTCTGGGTTCGCCGGTTTTTTGTACCTTTACCGTGCCTTTCGAAATGATTTCGTCAAGAGCCAGGGATAAGGTCGAATTTCCGACGTCTTCGTCAAATATCGCGACGACGTCCGTGTAAAACACGCGCATACGCTCTCCCGCGTACGCAATGCGCGCACGCATAAAGTAATAAGTATAGTAATTGTAACATATTATCAATAAATTACAAAACGTTTTTCGCGTCTTTTTGATAAATTATCCTTTTTTACGGGATTTTCGGGGCTTTCAAGGGCAAAATTTAATTTATCGTGGGGGAATATATCCGTTTTTCTTATTTCGGTTCTGATAACCCCTGCGGCGCGGACGTCTTTTTTTACAGCTTCGCCGCGGATAAGAAACCGTGCGTTTTGCCGATTTTTCCTAAAAATTCTTTTACTTTCTTTTCCGATATGATATAATAACCGTATGTTTATCAAATCGCTTCAACTGAAAAATTTCAGAAACTACGACGCGGCGTCCGTTACTTTCGGACAAGGCATCAACGTGCTTTCCGGCGAAAACGCAAGCGGAAAGACGAATCTGCTGGAAGCGATTTATCTATTGGGACTTGGCAAATCCCCCCGTACGAGCCGCGAAAAGGAGCTTATTTCGTTCAACGCCGAGCGCGCGTATATCAAGGCGGAAATCGCAAAAAAATATCGCACGCACGTCATTGAAATCGTCATTGAAAACAAAGGCGTGAAAAAAATAAAAATCGACAATCTTCCCGTGAAAAGACTGTCCGAACTTATCGGTATCGTCAACGTCGTTTACTTCTCCCCCGACGAAATGCGTTTCGTGAAGGCAGGCCCCGACGAACGACGGAGATTTTTGGACATTTCCCTTTCGCAACAATCGAAAACTTACTTTAAGTCGCTTGCAAAATACAACAAAATTCTGCAACAAAGAAACACCCTGCTCAAAAACGAAAACCGCAACGAAAACCTGAAAACCCTTTTGTCGATATGGGACGAGGGTATGGCGGAAGTCGGCGCGAATCTGATTCTTGCAAGGAAAAATTACGTAAAGAAACTTTCAACCCTTGCAAAAGATTCCCACTTTGAATTGTCAGACGGAAAAGAAACCCTGTCGCTGCAATACGAGTGCGCGATAAAAGGCGACACTTACGACGAAATTTACAATAATTTACTTTCCGCATTTTCGACGTCGGTGGAGCGCGACCGCGCCCTTATGTACACGTCGCAAGGTCCGCACCGCGACGATATTAAAATAATATTAAACGACGTGGACGCAAGAAAATTCGCGTCGCAGGGACAGCAGCGAAGCGTGTCGCTTTCGGTCAAAATCGCGGAACTCACTCTTTTCAAAAACGAAACGGGAGAAGCCCCGATTTTACTTCTGGACGACGTTCTGAGCGAACTTGACGTGGCGCGCCGCGAAAAACTCATTGAACTTGCAAACCGCACGCAAACGGTGATTACTTGTACGGAATTTGACGTTAAACCCCTTAATTTGTCAAAACTGTACGTCATAAAAAACGGCACCGTCGCCGAAAAAAAGATAAATAACCCTTGAAAACATTCTTAAATAAATATACTTTATTTTTATAATATATACCGATTTTGTTTGTTTTTTTCGGTCAATAATGTTATCATATATTTATTATGATCGATATCAATACCCTTTGGAACGACACCAAAATCAAATTATCCGCAAGACTTCAAGCAATAAGTTACGAAGTATGGATTGAAAAGCTGGAACCGATTTGTTTTATCGGTCATACTCTCGTGCTGCAAACGGGAAGTCAGAGCAGTAAAAACACAATCGTGAAAAATTACCGCGAAACAATCCTCGAAGCGGTGAAAGAAGTCAACCCCATTATCTCGGACGTGAAGATTATTATCGAGTCCGAAAAAGCCGATTGCTTAAAACAGCAGGACTATACCCTTGGGGACGAACTTGTCGTGAAAAAGATTGAAAAATCCGATGACGCGGGTTTTTCGTTCAATAAAAAATATACCTTTTCAAACTTTGTCGTCGGGAAATCCAACGAGATTGCTTTCGCGGCGGCGCAAGCCGTGTCCGAGCATCCCGGCGGCCGTTTCAACCCCCTGTTTATATACGGCGGAGTCGGGCTTGGAAAAACCCACCTTCTGCACGCAATCGGAAATTACATAAACGCGAAATTTCCTCAAAAACGCATAATGTACATCACGACGGACAAGTATATCGCCGACTATGTGGAGTCGATAAGAGATTCCAAAACAAGCGTCGCTTTCCGTGAAAAATATCGTTCCGTCGACGTGCTTATGATTGACGATATTCAGTTTATCGCGTCGAAACAAGGCACGCAGGAGGCGTTGTTCCACACCTTCAACGACTTATATCAGAACGATAAACATATCATTATTTCGTCGGATCGTCCGCCAAAGGAAATCGCGCCCCTTGAAGAAAGGCTTCGCACCCGTTTCCAGTGGGGACTTCTTGCTGACATTCAGCCGCCCGATATTGAAACGAGAATCGCTATTCTCAAAAAGAAAGCCGACGCCGAAACCTTTTATCTTTCGGACGAAGTCGCGTCATTTATCGCCAGCAATATGGAAAACAACATCCGCGACCTTGAAGGACTTCTGAACAAGGTTATGTTTTATTCCCAGCTTTCGGGACAGCCGGCGTCGCTTGCGATCGCGAAAGAGGCGCTTTCCGGGTATATCGAAACGAAAAAGGAACACTTTGACGCATACGACGTGCTTTCGACAACCTGCAAATATTTCGGCGTTTCCGAAAACGACGTCATCGGCAAAAAGAAAAACAAGGAATTTGTGGAACCCCGCATGATCGCGATTTATCTTATCTGCGACATGCTTTCCGTCCCCCTTGTGTCGATCGGCGGTATTTTCGGCGGCCGCGACCACGCGACGATAATCCACGCGCGCGACAAAATTTCGGACCTTATTTCATCGAATAACGGCGCGTCACAAAAACTAAAAATACAAATCAACGACATAAAAGACATGCTCTATAAACGCTGATTGTAGATATGTTTATAAAATATAAAAGTTTTCAACAAAGTTGTTAACATCAAAATCCACAACTTGTTGTTGGCACAAATCCGATTTTGTCAATATCTTGTGCGAAACGTTCACCTTCAACTTTTCCACAAACCTTATTAACAAAATCATCATCAAATATAAAATAACAATAAATAATTAAGGAGAAAACGATGAAACTTTCTTGCGACAGCCTTGACTTATCAGACGCTTTAACACAGGTGGGAAAAGCCCTTCCCTTAAAGAAAGTAATGCCGATATTGAACGGTATTAAACTGAAAGCGGAAGGAGATACTTTGACGCTTACCGCAACGGATCTCGAACTTTCAATCGAAAAGAAAATAAAGGCGGATATTTTTACCGAAGGAGAAACGGTTATCCTTGGAAAATATTTTACGGAATACGTCAGAAAAATAGATAAGGAAGACGTTATTATCGATACGTCCGGGGAAAACACCCTTAAACTTACCTACGGCGAAAATAACGGATATATACAGACGATGGAAGCCGACGAATATCCCGCTTTCAAAAACGTCAACGACGAAAACTCTTTTTATATAGTAAAGAAAGAGTTGAAAAACCTTATCGAAAAAATTATATTTTGCACCGCAAGCGAGGATAATCGCCCAACGCTTAAAGGTTGCAGCATTGAAATTTCCGATAATAAAATCATCGGCGTCGCGTCGGACGGATACCGCCTTGCTTATTGCAAAAAAGAAATCGAATACGGCGGAGCGGATATTAAAATAATCGTCCCCGCAAGAAGTATGAGCGAAATTTCAAAACTTCTTGACGACAGCGACGACAACGTAAAGGTGAGCATCGAGAAAAACTATTTCATGGTCGATCTCGAAAACACTAAAATCGTAACACGACTTATCGAAGGCGAATATATCAACTATAATAAGATTATTCCTTCCGACTTCACAACCACCGTGTTTGTCGATAAAAAGGCGTTGGACACCGCAATCGACCGCGCGTCGCTTGCAACCCGCACCGAAAAGAAAAGCGTCGTAAAACTTGAAATCCGCGAAAAGAGAATGTCAATATCTGCGGAAAGCGAAATCAGCGGCATCAACGAAATCGTCAATATCGACCTTCTGGGACACGACCTTAACATCGGGTTCAACGCAAGATATCTTTCGGACAGCCTGCGCGCGATAAGCGACGATTTTGTGAAACTTTGCTTCACGACTTCGACCGCGCCCGGCGTCATCGTACCTACTGAAAAGACGGAAGACGAATATCTTTACCTTATTTTGCCCGTGCGTATTATTAACTGACAAAAATTTGTTCCAAAACAAAAAACACACTGCGAAAAATTGCAGTGTGTTTTGTTTTAACCTTTTTGTTACTTTTCTTCTTCGACTTTTCTTATCGGAAACATAAGGAAGTTTTCGTTGGTTTTCGGATTGGTGAAATTTTGCACGCTTCCTACAAGGTTTATCTTGTTTGCGATAAGGTATCCGATAAGTTCTTTAAAAGTTTCGGTCGATTCGACTTTCGCCTTTATGTATTCAAAAGACGGTATCTCCCATTTTGTCCAGCCGCTTGGCGCGACGGCGTCGTCGACGGCTTCGACACCCGCAAGATAAAGCCCGTTTTTGTATCCGCCTTCCCACGGCTTAAAAGACAGCGTTTCGTCGCTCATAGCGCCCCACAAGCCTTTAAGCGCGCCCGACTCGTCCCACTTTGCAAGATAAGATATTTCCGAAAAGTTTTTATTTAATTCCGTCCATAAATCTCTGACGAAATCTTTGCCGTCTTTCGACGAACCGCACTTCCCGATCAAGGTAATTTTCGGCAAGGTTATTCTGGTGGTTTCCATACTTTATCTTAAAAATTAACGTCTTAAACTGTCGATTAAGTCGTAAATGCGTTGCAAATCGTCGTTGGAATAATAGTTTATTCGGATTTGTCCTTTTTCTTCGCCGCCAAGGATCGTGACCTTCGTATTGAAGATTCGTTTCATATCGTTGACAAATCCTTTGAGTTCCTTCGATTGTTTTTCCTTTCTTGCGCCGGTCGGGATAAGTTTTCTGCCGAGATAAAGTTGGATTTGCTGTTCAAGATCTCTCACGGACATTTTGTTGTCGCACGCTTTATTGGCGTAATATACCTGCACTTCGGGGTCGGTAACGACGACAAGACATCTTGCGTGGCTTCCCGAAAGTCTGCCTGACCTTACGAGTTCCAGAACTTCTTTGTCAAGCGACAAGAGCCTTAAAAGGTTTGTTACGACGGGGCGGCTCATACCGATTCTTTCCGCCGCTTCTTCCTGCGTCAGGTCGCACGATTTGATAAGTTCCGCGATACCTTCCGCCGCTTCGACGGGGTTTAGGTCCTCACGTTGAAGGTTTTCGATAAGGGCGATTTCCCTCATTTCGCGCGGGGTAAGTTCCCTTACGACGCATGGCACCGAGGTAAGACCGGCAAGTCGCGCCGCGCGGAAACGCCTTTCGCCCGCGATTATGACGTATCTGTTGCCGCTTCTCAAAACTATCAGAGGCTGGATAATGCCGAAAGTCTTAATCGACGCCGCAAGTTCTTCCAAAGCGGCTTTGTCAAAAACTTTACGCGGCTGATAAGGGTTGGTGTCGATAAGGGAAATATCGACGTTCATTATTTCGCGGGATACGGCGGATTCGCTTTTTTCCGCAATCATTTCTTCTTCCTTCATATTGCCGAGCAAGGCAGCAAGACCTTTTCCGATACCTTTGTTTGACATAAAACACCTCGTATGTAAAAGTATTTTTTTTTCAGTATAACATTAAAAAGGCGAATAATCAATTATTTACTAAAATTTGTGAAACATTATTTTTGTGAAACATATAAAAACAAAAGCGGATAAAATAAAAAAACGCTGTTTTCACAGCGGATTTTTCTTGATTGTGCCGAATTTTCTCGGATAAATTCTCGGCGTGTCTTCAATTTTTTCGTAAATTACGATATTTCTTTCGCCGGCGTCAAAAGGAAGACAGAAATTAAAAACCTCGGTTTTTTTCGCGTGCAATATCGTTTCCGCCGTCTTTGCGGCTTCCACGTCGGACAAATCCTTGCCCTTATAATTTATAAAAACGCCGTGCTTTTTAAGGAGCGGGATTGAAAGTTCCAGAAGGATATTCGTCTGACCGACCGCCCTTGCGACGACGACGTCGGCACTCCCCCTTAAAAGTTTTTCGCCCGCGTCTTCCGCCCTTAAATGTTTGGCTTTTGCGTTTTTAAGGGAAAGTTCGCTTACGGCAAAGTTTAAAAAATCCACGCGTTTTGAAAGCGCGTCAAGCATAATAAGTACAATATCGTCGCGGATAATTTTAAGTGGTATCGACGGAAATCCCGCACCCGCCCCGATATCGACGACGGCGGCGTTTTCTTTTATGAATTTTGCGGCGGAAATACTGTCGACAATATGTTTTACGATAAACTCTTTTTCGTCGGTAATAGCAGTTAAATTGACGTTTTTGTTGTATTCAACCACTGTTTCGTAAAATTTGTAAAGTTTTTCGCATTGATTGTCGGTAACGCTTACGCCGACAAATTCCGCCGCGTTTTTAAGCGTTGTAAAAAAGGATTCAGTCATTCTTTTTCGCTTTCCTTTTTGTGAAATATTTTTTCATGTGGTCGCGCAATCCGCCGGTTGCGTAGTCGGATTTCACGATAAGAATGCAGACAAGCGCAATTAGTATCGCGACGGCGCAGTACGGGAACAGCACGCTGTAATCGCCAACTTTCACGACCTCGGTATTGACGCCGTTTACGATTTGTTCGATGACGTAAGTCTTGCCCGTTTTCTTGCCGACTTCCTTGATTACGTAGCCGGCGAGTATGGGAGTGACGACCATTGCGGCGGTCGTAGAGCCCGCAAAGATACCCGTGTTTTGCCCGATGTTTTTGGCTTTGCTGAGTTCCAGATAAAACGGATACAGATCAGCCATCGCAAAGCCGTAGCCGACGCCCGCGACCATAAAGAAGAAGACAAGCGGAATTTTCAGTTCAAGTCCCGAGTCTTTTTTGGAAAACGGCATCGCGGCAAGCAGCGCGACCATCATAAGCGCAAGCCCGATCGTTATCGTGTACTTTCTGCCGATTTTCTTTGCGACGGGAGAAGATAATATAAACCCGGGTAGCGCGCCGATTATGACGAATACCAACGGCAGTTGCGGCATTTTGAAGCCGAGCATTACGTCGCTGTACACGGTGAAGTTCGACACGAGCGCGTTGTACGCGATATAAAAGAAGAACACGCTTGCAAGAATGAAAATCTTATTGAAAAGATTACCCTTCATCTGTTGCTTGTCAAGTTCTTCCACAACGACGGTTTCGCTTTTGTATTTTTCGGGGTAGTCGCGTTTATATTCTTCCAAACGGCGATTGAAGTCGTCCGTCACCCTTTTTTCGCTGAAAGTGAACGAGTATGCGGCAACCGTTATAAGACTGCTGCCGACAACCGCAAGACAAATCGGCAAAAATTGCGCGTTTTTCGCGGCTTTAAGAGGCATAAACGCCATCGCCAGCACGATGCCCACGGCGGTGAACGCGACGGACACAAGGTTCGCAATCGAGTTTGCCTTGCCGCGGTCGGGTTCGTATACGAAATCGGGCACGAGCGAAAGCCCTGCGCTTCTATACGCCGCCATCGCGACAAGCGTCACAGTCAGCGACAAGATATACGGGGTGAGTTGCCTTTTCGACGCGAATACACCAACAAGACACAACCCGATAAGAGAAATCGCCGTGCCGACGTAAATGTACGGCGTGCGCTTGCCGAAACGACTTTTGCATCTGTCCGAAAAGTGCCCGAAAAGAGGCAGAACAAAAAGCCCCACAATATTGTCGATTGCAAGAATCCACCCGCTTTCGTACGGTTCGAGCGCGAAAGAATACGTGTTTATTGATTGAATAAGTTGATCGTATACGTTCCAGAAAATCGAAATCCAGCCGAATACAAGTGATGCGAGCGCAACGTTTTTCTTATCGAATTTCATAAAAACCTCTTCAATCTGAAATTATACCATACGCCGCGACGATTTAACAAATCATTTGTTTGAAATTTCGGGAAGATATGATATACTAATGTAAAATATATCGACAAAAAAGGACTGTTATGAAAAAATTCGGAATGGTTATCGCAATCGGACGCGAAGTCAAAGGCGTGCTCGAAGCCTTCGGGAAAGTCGAAAAAATCCAAAATAAGCCGTACGACACGTACCTTGTCAGCCGCGAAAACGCCCTGATTTACGTCGCGGTGTCCGGCATGGGCGAAATATCGGCCGCGGGCGCTACCGAGTATTTAATCGCAAAATACGACGTACAGGCGATATTCAACTTCGGTTTCGTCGGGACGCTTACGAAACGCTTCGGCTGCAAGGACGTCGCGGTTGTCGAAAAAGTCGTGCATTACGAAATCGACACGTCGGCAATCGACAACGTGAAAGCGGGACATTACGACGAAAATCCCGATCCGTACTTTTATTTCGACAAAAATCTTATTTCCGCGGTGAAAAAAGATTTTCCGAAAATTAAGACGGCAAGGCTTGCTTCCGGGGATAAGTTCATTTCGTCAAGCGAAGTCAAAGATAAACTTATTGCGGATTTCGACGCGGAAATTTGCGATATGGAAGGCGCGGGAATTTGCATTATCGCAAACAAAAACGGAGTGCCTGCGCTGAGCATTAAAATCGTCAGCGACAACGCCGACGAAACAAGCCCCGCCGACTTCAATGAAATCGCAGACCAGGGGACAAGCGACTGTGCGAAAATAATCGTCGACGTTATCGACGCCATCGCGCGCGAAAAATAAAAAGGCGAAAAGCCGAAAAATCACGAAAAAACAAAGGACAAAATTTTATATATTATATAATATATAAAATTCAAAAGTTATGGAAACCATCAAATCTTTTCTTATAAATCACGACGCCCATCCGGAGGGGGTTTACCTTTCTCATGCGGAGCACAATATCTATACTTACGACCTTCGTTTCAAAAAACCGAACGCGGGTGATTTCCTTACGACTGCCGCGGCGCATACCGTTGAGCACCTTTTCGCAACGGTGATAAGAAATAGCGCGGTCAAAGACAAAGTGGTATATTTCGGACCGATGGGCTGCCGCACGGGTTTTTATCTGCTTATGCTCGACACCACGCTTGACGAAGTAAAGCCTATTGTGAAAGAGTGCTTTGAAAAGTGTCTGGAAATGACGGAAATCCCTGGCTCCAAGCGACAGGAATGCGGGAATTATCTCGACCACGATCTCGAAGGCGCAAAGGAAGAAATCAGAGCGTTTTTGCCCCATATTATTTAATCGGCATTATCGTCTTATAATCGGCGCAAACTTATTAATTAAAGGTCAAAATCAACTACACAACAAGGTCTGAGCCCGACGCAAACCCTGTCGGAAAAACTCGCAGAAAAACAGAAGAACAACCAAACGGCGTCAAACAAGACGCCGTTTTTATGTAAAAAATCATTGTTTTGCAAAACGTAAGCACGCAAACGGCAAATCAACCGCCCTAAACGGCGGTTTTTTGTATCCCGAAAAAATGAAATATAAAAAAGAAGCCATTACGGCAATTATTCAAGACAAGAACGATTATAAATAATTGAAACAAACATTACTTTTCACGTTCTTGCCGCAACATCGAAAAGATAAGAATAATCCAGCCCGAAATACAAAAGCATTTATCTTGTTTTATACTAAAACACGGCGAAAATTAAACGAAACAACCCGACTAATACCAATTAAAAAGACAATAAAAACCGCGCTAAAAACGACAATGTTTTACGTGAAACGCCCGTTTTTGCCAAGAAAAACGGCGCTTTTTAATTCAAACGGTCAAGGGACGTGCCGCATTTCAGGCATGAGTTTTGGTTGTTTTTCACGCAATCTTCACAAAAGCATGCGCCGCAAGACTTGCAAACGTACATTTTATCGGGTGAAAACGACTTGTTACACGACGTACATTTCATAATAATTACCGCCTTTTCCTAATATTATATATTGCAATTATTCCCAAAAAAACGTGATATATACCTTGTCCGAAAAAAGCCGAAAGTTATCCACAAAACACTACCCCTAAATTTACACGGAGAAAGAACGAATAATCACGAAACAAAACGAGTAAAACAATTAAATATAGCCCAAAACCCCGGAAAAACAGCCTAAAACCCGCCCAAAACAACGGTTTTTGTTCCACGTGGAACAAATGTGGACAACTAATTGTTTCACGCGAAACATATAAAATCAATAAACATATAAACGCTCAAAATATCCCGTTGTTTCACGTGAAACGTCGCTTCCGAAAAATGTGGATATCTTTTAATCATTTTGCCGGTAAATTGACATATTGTCAACCGATTGATATAGTAGTTTTGAGAAAATTAATATAAAGAAGGTTTTTATGGCTACCGATCTGAATTATATTAAATACGTTGTCGAATAAATTGATTTACCGGATATTTCTTTCAAGAAAATGTTTGGCGAATATATGGTATATTATAAAGCCGTGCCCGTTTTACTTGTTTGCGACGACTGTGTTTTTGTCAAGATTTTGGAAGAAACAACCGACCTTCTTGGTGAAGATTGCGAACAGGAATATCCATATGACGGCGCAAAGTTGCATTACGTGCTGGATATTGATAATTCCGATCTCGCAAGGCAAACGGTTATGGCAGTATATAATTGCCGAAAAGATATGCCAAAGAAATCAAAATAGCAATGTTTTTATTTGCCCGAGTTTTCGGGCTTTTTTATTATTGTTTTCCGTGTTCCGAAAAGAGTGTTCTTTATGAAAAAGTGCCGAGAAAAAGGATTTTGGCATACTTGTCCGGAATAAAAGCAATAATTGTCAATATCTGATAACAGTGTAAAAACGTTATTATTGTTTACGTGGAAAATAATATAATATCGAAATCGCTGTTTGTTTCTTGTGTTTTGAATGAAGTCCGGATTTAATATATTTTTTCTTGCGTGTTTCATATTAACAAAAAAATATAAGTATTTTTGTGTTTGTTGTACCTTGTTCCAAACAGTAGTTGCCCCGGCTGACTTGTGTGGTTGTGCCGAGTTTTTATTTAATAGTATTGTTGGCTGGTTTTCTCGGAAATTTCCGTAGCAGCACATTTTAATATGACAAAAAGAGTGATTGTTTGTTGTGAATGTTATGCGATTGTTTTCTGTGATGGATTTTACGATTGATGAGATAGTTTTTCGTGTTTGTTTATTGTGTTTGTTTATTTGTTGTTTTTGTTTGGCGAATGCGGGGATTGCATGTCGTGTTTGTTTTGAGCGTGTTTTTGATTGAATGATTGTATGGATTGTTTGTCGTGATTGTTTGTCGGGGTTGTTTTATGTGATTTTGTTTTGGTTTTTGTTGAACGGTTGTGATTTTGTGAGAAAGAAGAAAAAGTATGGTCGGACGGTGCATTGCAAGTTTCCGTTGTTAAACCCTATGTCAAAATGAGTGCGCTCTGATTCAAACGGTTGATCTTTTGATTTGGGCGTGTATTGTTTGTTGTGAAAACGCTTTTGTGTTCCGAACGTCGCTTTGCGAATGACGCAAGCCAGAATCGTTTGGCGAACCGCAACAGATACTTTTTTGCGCTGAACAAGCAGCGATTTGTTTAGTTTTGTTTTTATAGTGTGTTTTTCCTGGCGCAAGCGGCAAGTGCGAAATGTTTGGTGCGAAAAATACTTTTTAGTAAATAATTACAAACGATGAAATGCGCCGTGGAAAAAGCCAGACAGGGTTGAATTTTATCGTAAAACAAAAATTCTTGATAAGAACATGTTTGCGGGCGAGCGCAGTCGTGATGTTGTGTATTTACTGTCTCTTATACACATCTCCGAGCCCCACGAGACCGATCAGTATCTCGTATGCC
>ENA-OYYJ01000221-OYYJ01000221.1-human-gut-metagenome-genome-assembly--contig:-NODE-221-length-23705-cov-9.330825_pt1 | contig 23705 bp, 22 predicted proteins | sample MGYA00243248_ERZ653447 | MGnify/ENA primary metagenome ERZ653447 (study PRJEB26926, sample SAMN06165030) | human gut metagenome | biome: ENVO:00009003; feature: ENVO:2100002; material: ENVO:00002003...
ATCAGGCGATGCCTTCCTGATTAAAATCAAAGATTTTAATCAGGAAATAGTATCAATGCTGCGGTAAGCTCGTATAAGGAGTATGTATTATGGAAATTAAAGCACTGGTTTCCCAAATGACTCTGGAAGAGAAGGCCGGCCTGTGCTCCGGTCTGGATTTTTGGCATACCAAATCCGTCGAGCGTCTGGGAGTTCCCTCCGTGATGGTCAGCGACGGCCCGCATGGTTTGCGCAAGCAGGATGACAAAGGGGATCACCTGGGCATCAATGACAGCATCAAGGCTGTGTGTATGCCGGCAGCCTCCGCCACGGCAGCGTCCTTCGACCGGGATCTGATCCGGAAAATGGGCGAAGCCATCGGCGACAGCTGCCAGCATGAGAAGCTCAGCGTGGTTCTGGGCCCGGCTGTCAATATCAAGCGTTCCCCTCTGTGCGGAAGAAATTTTGAGTATTTTTCTGAGGATCCCTATCTGGCGGGTGAAATGTCTGCCGCCTATATTAACGGTGTGCAGAGCCGCAATGTGGGCACCTCCATCAAGCACTTTGCCGCCAACAATCAGGAGCACCGCCGCATGAGCTCCAGCTCCAACGCCGATGAGCGGACGCTGCGGGAAATCTATTTCCCCGCCTTTGAAACATCCGTGAAAAAGGCGCAGCCGTGGACGGTGATGTGCTCCTACAACCGGATCAACGGCGTCTATGCCTCGGAGAATCCCTGGCTGCTGACCGATGTGCTTCGGAAGGAATGGGGTTTTGAGGGTTATGTGATGTCCGACTGGGGCGCGGTTTCCAACCGTGTTGCCGGCGTTGCCGCCGGGCTGGATCTGGAAATGCCTTCTTCCGGCGGTATCAATGATGCCCGGATCGTGGAAGCGGTTCGCAGCGGCAAGCTGGACGAAAAGCTGGTGGATCAGGCGGTGGAGCGGATTCTCACCATCAACTTCCGCTACCTGGAAAACGCGAAACCCGAAACTCCCTGGGATATGGAAGCCCAGCACCTTCTGAGTGCAGACATTGCAGCAGACTGTATGGTTCTGCTGAAGAATGAGGGAATTCTGCCCCTGAGTCAGGACGAGGAGGCGGCCTTTATTGGCGAGTTTGCGGTAAAGCCCCGGTTCCAGGGCGGCGGCAGCTCCCATATCAACTGCTTCAAGACCACCTCCGCGCTGGAAGCGGCGGAGGGAAAAAAGGTGACCTATGCTCGGGGCTACAGCGTTGCGGAGGACGCGGCGACCGATGAAATGATTGCCGAAGCGGTTGCCGCAGCGAAGAAAGCCAAGGTTGCCGTTGTGTTCGCGGGCTTGCCGGATGCTTATGAATCCGAGGGCTATGACCGCAGCCATATGCGTATGCCCGACTGCCAGAACAGACTGATTGAGGCTGTCGCGGAAGTGAATCCCAACACCGTGGTGGTACTCCACAACGGCTCTCCTGTAGAGATGCCCTGGATCGGCAAGGTCAAGGCGGTTCTGGAAGGCTATCTGGGCGGTCAGGCGGTTGGCCTGGCGACGGTTCGCGTGCTCTATGGCGAAGTGAATCCCTCCGGTCATCTGCCGGAGACCTTCCCCGTCAAGCTGTCCGATAACCCCTCCTACCTTTTCTACGGCGGCGAGGGCAACGAGGCGGACTACCGCGAGGGCGTGTTCGTGGGCTACCGCTATTATGATAAGAAGGAAATGGATGTTCTGTTCCCCTTCGGTCACGGCCTGAGCTACACCACCTTTGCCTACTCGAATCTGCGCCTGAACGCGTCGGAGATCACCGACCGGGATACCCTTACCGCCACGGTTACCGTGACGAATACCGGCAGCCGCTTCGGCAAAACCGTTGTCCAGCTCTACGTAGGTGAGAAGCACAGCGAGGTGCTCCGCCCGGTGCGGGAGCTGAAGGGCTTTGATAAGGTTGCTCTCCAGCCCGGGGAAAGCAAGGATGTGACCTTCACACTGGACAAGCGCGCCTTCGCCTACTGGAACGCCCAGATTCACGACTGGAACGTCAAGACAGGCGAGTTTACGATTGAAGTGGGGCAGTCCTCCCGGCACATCGACGTGAGTGCTGCCGTGAATGTTACCTCCACTGTGAGGGTCAAAAAGCACTATACCATGGACACCATTTTCATGGATCTGATGGCAGACCCCAGCGCAGCTGCCGTGATGGCGCCCATGCTGGATGTCATTAAAAAGACGTTTTCCCCGGACAACGCCGAGAACACAGATGCGGCAAAGGAAGCCATTTCCGACGAGATGAACATGGCGATGATGCAGTATATGCCCCTTCGCGGCGCCCTGAGCTTCGGCGGCGGAATGGTGTCCCAGGAGATGCTGGATCGTCTTCTGGATCAGCTGAACAGTCTTTAATTTCATTTGGGAGGGCCTGTGTAAGGCCCTCCGGCAATCATCATCTTCCATCTGGAGGACTTTCGTCATGCAATATGGTTTTTTTGACGATAAAAGAAAAGAGTATGTAATTGAAACCCCGGCAACTCCCATGCCCTGGATCAACTATCTGGGCAGCCAGGAGTTTTTCTCCCTCATCAGCAATACCGCTGGCGGCTACTGCTTCTACCGTGACGCGAAGCTTCAGCGCATCCTGCGCTACCGCTACAATAATGTCCCGGCAGATGTGGGCGGACGGTTTTTCTACATCAAAGAGGAAGATAAAGCGCCCTGGAGCCCCACCTTCCATCCCGTGGATCGGTCGCTGGACAGTTACCGCTGCCGTCATGGTATGGGCTACACCGTTTTTGAGACGGAGAAGGACGGCCTTTACGCGGAGCTGACTTTTCTCGTACCCATCGGGGAAAATTGCGAGGTGCAGCGCGTCCGCCTGACCAACCGCTCAGCGGAAACCAAGCGCTTCCGCTTCACCGCTGCCGTAGAGTGGTGCCTGTGGAACACGGTGGATGACGCCACCAATTTCCAGCGGAACCTGAACATCGGCGAGCTGGAAGTGGAAGGCAGCGCAATTTATCACAAAACCGAATACCGGGAGCGGCGGAATCACTATGCCTATTACGGCGTGAATGCCCCCATTGCGGGCTACGACACCGACCGGGATCATTTTTTGGGAACCTTTGGGACTTTTGCAAGACCTCAGGCTATTCTGAGTGGAAAGACCGGCGATTTTGTCGCCCACGGCGGCGCGCCTATGGCGGGACTGGCGCTGGATGTAACCCTTGTACCCGGCGAAGAAGGGGGATTTGTGTTTGTCCTCGGCTATGGCAAAAATCCCAGAGACCGGAAATTCCTGACTCCCGGCGTCATCCGCAAGGATACCGCCTACCGGGTGCTGAAAAAGTTCTCCACGGATACATCCGTTGAGAATGCCCTGACGGAACTGGCGGAATATTGGGACAAGCTGCTGGGCGTCTACACCCTGGAAAGCGGCGACGAGAAGCTCAACCGTATGGTGAACATCTGGCACCAGTACCAGTGCATGGTCACCTTTAATATGAGCCGCAGTGCCAGCTACTTTGAGTCCGGTACCGGACGGGGCATGGGGTTCCGGGACAGCTGCCAGGATTTGCTGGGTTTTGTCCACATGGCGCCTGAGCGTGCCCGGGAACGCATCATCGACATTGCCTCCATCCAGTGGGCGGACGGCTCCACCTATCATCAGTACCAGCCTCTGACAAAACGGGGCAACAACGATGTGGGCAGCGGCTTCAATGATGACCCACTGTGGCTGGTTGCCTGTACTTACGCTTATATCAGCGAGACGGGGGACTTTTCCATTCTGGAGCATCCCACGCCCTTTGACAATGTCCCCGGCAGCGAAGCGCCCTTGATGGAGCATCTGCGCAGGAGCGTCCGCTACACCATGAACCATAAAGGACCCCACGGCCTTCCCCTGATTGGCAGAGCCGACTGGAACGACTGCCTGAACCTGAACTGCTTCTCGGAAGAACCCGGCGAGAGCTTCCAGACCACCGGCCCTTCGGAAGGCCCTGTGGCGGAATCTGTGTTCATCGGCGGCATGTTCGTCCTCTACGGAAAACAGTATGCCTCGCTGTGCCGGTATGCCGGTCTGGACAACGAGGCGGCGGAGGTGGAAGCAGCGGCGGCGGAAATGGAAGCCGCTGTCAAGACCGCCGGTTGGGACGGAGACTGGTTTGTTCGTGCCTATGATGCTTACGGCAATGCCGTGGGAAGCCATACCTGCGACGAGGGCCAGATTTTCATCGAGCCCCAGGGTATGTGCGTCATGGCCGGCATCGGAACTGACGACGGCAAAGCGGTTCGGGCACTGGACTCCGTGCGGCAGCGGCTGCTGGGCAAATACGGCGTGGAGCTGCTGGCACCCTGCTATACCGTTTATCACAAAGAGCTGGGAGAAATTACCAGCTATCCTCCTGGATACAAGGAAAACGGCTCCGTTTTCTGCCACAACAACCCTTGGATCAGCATCGCGGAAACCGTTGTGGGCAGAGGAGAGAATGCCTTTGATATCTACCGCAGAACCTGCCCTGTTTATCAGGAGGAACACAGCGACATTCGCCGGGTGGAACCCTATGTCTATGCCCAGACGGTGGCGGCCCGCGCTTCTTACGATGAGGGCGCGGCAAGAAACAGCTGGCTCACTGGCACAGCCGCCTGGACGTTCGTGAATATCAGCCAGTATATTCTGGGTGTGAAACCCACCCCTGCCGGATTGCGAATCGACCCATGCCTGCCCGGAGCGCTGGAGGAGTACTCTGTCCGGCGCCGTTACCGGGGTGCAGTCTACCACATCCACGTGGTTCAGACGGGGACTTACAGCCTGCGCGTGGACGGTGAAAATGTGGCGGGCAATCTGATTCCCATGAAGGACGGGAAGAAAAAGTATCATGTTGAGGTGACAGTATGAGCAAGTTTCCAAAGAATTTTCTATGGGGTGCTGCCTGCGCATCTTATCAGTGCGAAGGTGCCTGGAATGAGGATGGGAAAGGCCCCAATATCTGGGACGATTTCTGCCATGACCCCGCTGCCAACAACATCAAAAACCGGGACACCGGCGACGTAGCCTGCGACAGCTACCATCGCTACCGGGAGGATGTGGCGCTGATGAAGCAGCATAATATCAAGGCATACCGCTTCTCCATCAGCTGGGCGAGAGTCATACCTGACGGTGACGGCGAGGTCAACGAACAGGGACTCCGGTTTTACGACAATCTGGTAGATGAATTGATTGCGAGCGGGATTGAGCCACTGATTACCCTCTACCACTGGGATCTGCCCAGCGCCCTGCAGGATAAGGGCGGCTGGCTGAACCGGGAGATTGCGGACGTTTTTGCACGTTACGCCCGTATCATCGCCCAGCGCTTCAAGGGACGCGTCCGAAACTTTATGACCATCAACGAGCCTCAGTGCATTGCTCAGCTTGGCTATGGAACAGGCAATCACGCCCCCGGCTGGAAGCTGCCGGAGGAGAAGGTGGCTCTGGTTTACCACAACCTTTGCCTTGCCCACAGCGCTGCCCAGCGAGCCATCAAGGAGGTATGCGGCAAGGAAACCCTTGTGGGCGTGGTGCCATGCGGGAGCCTTGCATATCCCGAGAAGGATACCCCGGAGGGAAGGGAAGCGGCCTACCGCGCCAGCTTTGACCTGAAGGTGGGCTGGAGTTTCAACGTTTTCCTTGACAGCCTGATTCTTCACCACTATGACGACAGTGCGTCGGATGCCTTTAAGCGCTTCGCCGCCACCATTGATCCCGGGGACTGGGATATGATGGAAACGCCGGACTATCTTGGCCTGAATATCTATCAGGGCTTCATGGTCAACGAACAGGGCGAGGAAGTCAAGCGCAATCCCGGCTTCCCCCTGACCGCTTGCAAGTGGGGCGTCACGCCGGAAGTGCTGCACTATGGCCCTATGCACATCTACCGCCGCTACGGTCTGCCCATTTACATCACCGAGAACGGCCTGAGCTGCAACGACAAGGTCTATCTGGACGGGAAGGTGCACGACCTTGACCGGATTGATTTCCTGCACCGTTATCTTTTGGAGTTGGGCAAGGCCATCGAGGAAGGAACGCCCATCCGCGGATATCTGCAGTGGAGTTTTCTGGATAACTTTGAATGGAGCTCCGGCTATGAGGAACGCTTCGGCATTGTCTACGTAGATTACCGTACCTGCGAGCGAATTCCCAAGGAATCTGCTGCCTGGTACGCCGATGTCATCGCGACCAACGGTGAGAACTTATAAAGAAGCTGCTTTCTATGAAACGTTCTGAAATCAATAATCCTCTTTTCAGATACACCCTAGCTGCTTCTTCAATGCGGTTATGTCACATTTCATACTATTTCTCGATAAAATGGTTAACACCATTTTATCCTGCGAATCCTTCGCAGGCCGCCGGTGGCGGCGAGAAATGTATGGACTTACGTTTTTTGCGGCTACGCCGCTGGCTGCTGAAACAGCAGCCGAATAAAACGGTTTTTAACCGTTTTATTGAAAACTAGTATCAAAGGACAGATTGAAAAAGTCAAGTCAAAGCACGTTTGTTTTAAGGCAACACCGCACAATTTGACAAGAAGACTCGGCCAGGATTTTTGCCCCAATTCAAAGTTTGAAAAATGGAGGAATACTGTATGTATTTCCCATTTTTCGAACTGAAGAAGTGGGACAAAAAGACGGCTGAGGCTCGCAGGCACAATTGTGCGGCGTTGCCTTAAACGCATTTTCATCAGCGGGATGTATACCGACGGAACAATGTTTGATGGAAAAGAGGATCACGTCTGGATGGACAAATCCGGCTTTGAAGAGTACGCCGTTGGTGACGGTGTTTCGTTCGGTGCCGAGGTCTACCGCTATGTAAAACCGGAAATGGAAAATTGATTAACTACGGACTGCGTAACCCGACAGGCATTCAAAAAATCGAAGCCTATGAGCTACCCAGCGATGACGCGCTGATTATGCAGGAAGTTAAACAGCTTATCTGCGAGACTTGCTTTCTAAGCGAGCAGTGCAATCGCAATTAGACTGTCCTGCTGCCTGCGGCTTCGTGAACCTCAATCCTGTCAATAGCAGCCGGGGCACAAATGGTCAAGAGCAAGACGAGCGGCGTACCGCCGCCCTTGACCATTTGCGCCCTGCCTGCCGGAAAGTAATCAAGGGGCGGTTAAGCCGCCCCCTGTAATAGGGCAACACCGCACAATTGCGTCTGCGAGTCTCAGCCGTCTTTTTGCTCCACTTCCGCAGTTCCGAAAATGGGAAATACATACAGTATTCCTCCATTTTCGGAACTTTGAATTGGAACAAAAATCCTGCCTGAGACTTCTTGCCGAATTGTGCGGTGCTGCCATAGATTTCTACCAGAGCCATAATCAATTTTGCGCATAACTCTTGACACTACCGCTTCCCGCTGTTTCCATAGTTACGTATCCAGACTTCTCAGCCGCTCGACGATGCTCTGCTTCACCGCCTGACGGTACATGACCGCCGGGATGGCACAGCCAAGCACGATAAATGCGGGCAGCATGGCCAGTACCGGGGTGATGGTGTAGTGATAGCTGTAGAACCAGTAGGCGCTTTCCAGAAGCCGCCCTGCCAGCGGATTTATCGCGGCGGAGAGAAGCCCCGCGATCAGGCCGGAACCAAGGGTGTACAGCAGCCCCTCCCAGAGAAGCATGGTTTCCAGCTGACGGCCGGTCATGCCCACCGACTGCAAAACCGCGAATTCCCGGCTCCGCGCCAGAATGGCGGTCATCATGGCGTTGAAGAAATTCAGAATACCCACAATGCCGATGATGGCGCACAGCAGCCCGCCCAGAATCACAAAGGTCATCCGGAACTCCTGAAAATATGCCCGGTGGGTCGCCTTGCTTTCGTACATCAGGGGACTGTCGGGGTCGGAAGTGAGCTGGGCAAGGTAGCTTTCCGCGGCGGCCTCCGCCTCGGGACTGGGGGTGTCAAAGAGGTAGAGCATGGGAAACACGTTGTCCTCCCCGGCGTCCCGGTACAGGGCGTCCGCGCTGAGGATTGCCTCATAGCCCATGGTATAGAACCGGCTGTTCATGTTGTAGGGAACGTCCACCAGTGCGCAGACGGTGTAGTTTACGTCGTACGCAGTATCGCCGTTTCCATAGGTGACTTTGATTTTCTCGCCCACGGCGGGATAAATCCCGGGGTCAGGCAGCTTCCCGGAATCATTCAGATTCACGGCAATGGCGATGGCATGGCTGTCCGGTTCCCAGAGGGAATCCAAGCTGCCGTCGATCACCGTGAGCTTTTCTCCAAGCGTCGGGTCAAGCCCCTCTATCTGGGACGCCGCCTGCACCTTGTCGCCGTCTCTTGGCGTCTGGGCGAGAAGCGCGTCGATGTCCATATCCGTATCCCGGCTGTAGAAGGCGGCTTCATCCCGCCAGACGCTTTCCGGCAGATACATACCCACCCCGCCGGTCTGATAGGCAAAGCCCTCCAGAGAGTGCGCTGTGTTTGCCCGCACCGGTTCCACAGCCTCTTTGGTCAGGGAAAAACCCCGATAGTTAAAGTAGTCCGGTGTGCTGATGAGGAAGTCCGCGCAGCTTCGCCGGCTCAGATATTTGTCCATGTCAAAGCCGCCGATAAACGTGACCAGCAGATTCAGCAGAACGACGGTCAGGGACAGCGACACCATCACGAGCGCCGTCTTCTTTTTATCTCTGCCTAAGTTGGCGGCGGCCATCTGAACAGGCGTGACTTTGCTGCCCTTCCGGTGCGTTTTCCCCGCCGACTGACGCTCGGTGTAGCGCACCGCCTCCACAGGAGAGACCCTCCCGGCAATTCGTCCCGGCCGGGCGCAGGAAAGCAGCACCGTCAGCAGGGCGAACACTGAGGAAAACAGGAATATCCATGGGGAAACGCTGACTGTGGTGTACCGGCCTCCCATCGTGGAGGTGGACATGGTGATGGGAACCGCCGCGGCACCAACGCCGTAGCCCAGCAGCAAGCCTGCCGGAATGCCCAGCGCGCTCAGCAGCAGCGCCTGCTGGCGGATCAGCCGCCGCAGCTGCTTCGGCGTGACGCCGATGGTTTTGAGCAGTCCGTAGTAGCGGATGTCCCCCGCCACGGAGATCTGGAAAATGTTGTAGATCACCAGATATCCCGTAAACGCCACCAGAATCAGCACGGCGAGCATGGCGAGGATTCCCCCAACGCCCAGCGTGTCCCAAACTTGGGTGGCGGTATAGCCCCAGTTGACGCCGATGCGAAGCTGACCCGCCTCCTCGCCGATGCTGTAGCCGCAGTCCTCGCCGATTCTGGTCAGGTCGTTTTCAATGTTCAGGGAGCTTCTCAGCATGACGCTCAAATCCGTGCGGAAGGGCTTTAAGCCTCCTGCCACAGCCAGCTTGTCGATCTTCTGGGCATACTCTTTGGAAACATTGAGGAAGTGGACACTCAGCAGCTCGTCGTAGTCCCACCAGCCTACCAGCGTAAAGGTGTCGGTGATGTCCCAGCCCATCTGTTCTTTGTCCGCCAGCGTGTAAGTGACCTTCACCTGTGCCCCCAGCTCCGGCTTTACGCCGAGAAGCTCCAGAGCTTTGGTGTCCATGGTAATTTCGTTCCCGCTTTTCGGGGTGCGTCCCACCGTGGGCTGGGAAAAGCTCCACTTGGCGTTGTTGTCGTCCATGTAGCTGACTTCGGCGTAGTCCTTTTCAAAAGCGCCCTGCGTGGCAAGACCCAACACCGTCCGCACGCCCACGGCTTTGACGTCGGGATGTGCCGAAAGCACCGCGATCTGGTCTTCGTCCACGTCCTTGAACGCACCGTGGGCATACCCGCCGACAGAGCGAAACTGGTAGTTTTGGTTCGTCTCGTTGATGGACATTACGATGGTAAAGAGGGACGTGAACAGCAGGGCGGTCAGGGCGATGGCAAGCACCGCGATGATGTTCCGCTTTCTCGCGGCCATCAGGGTCTTGAAGCTTAAGCGCCGGATGCAGCTTCCGTTTTTCACCTTCATGCCGCTCACCTCACGATCCGTCCGTCCTCAATGCGGATGATCCGATCCGCCGTCTGGGCGATTTCCTCGTTGTGGGTAATCATGACGATGGTCTGGGCAAATTTCTGGCTGGTGACTTTCAGCAGGCTCAGCACGTCCTGACTGGTTCTGGAATCCAGATTGCCCGTAGGCTCATCCGCCAGAATGATGGCGGGCGCGGCGGCAAGGGCGCGGGCGATGGCCACCCGCTGCTGCTGACCGCCGGACAGCTGGCTGGGGAGGCTCCCCAGCTTCTTTTCAAGGCCCAGCGTGTTTACAATTTTGTCGAGAAAGTCCTCGTCCACCTGCCGCCCGTCCAGCTGGATGGGCAGGACGATGTTTTCCCTCGCGTTCAGCACCGGCACCAGATTGTAGCTCTGGAAGACAAAGCCGATCTTCCGCCTGCGGAAAATGGTCAGCGCTTCATCTTTCAGGGAAAAGATGTCCTTCCCGTCCACGATCACGCTGCCGGAGGTGGGCCGGTCAAGGCCGCCCAGCATGTGCAGCAGGGTGGATTTCCCGGAGCCGGAGGTGCCCACAATGGCGACAAATTCGCCGCTGTCCACACTCAGGTTCACGCCGTCCAGCGCCCGAACCTCCGTGTCCCCGGAGCCGTAGATTTTGCGCAGGTTTCTGGTTTCCAAAATACTCATAATAACCTCCCAAATAGAAAAGTCTGTATTGTTTTCACACTACAGACTTTACTACAGGATTCTTTCTACATTCTTTCCGGAATCTAACAGTGTTGACAGATTTCACGGGGGAGGTACAGGGAAAATGTGCTGCCCTCGCCCGGTTTGGAGCTGACCTTCACATAGCCGCCCTGCCCCTCGGCGATCTGACGCACCAGATACAGCCCGATGCCCACGCCTTCCTCCGTGGGATTGCTTAAGCCCCGGTAGAAGCGCTGAAATACCTTCGGCTGCTCGTCTTCCGGGATCCCCGGCCCGTTGTCCGCTACGTGAATGGCCGAAAACATCTGGTAGGCGGACGCGGACACACGAACCGCCCCGCCGGCGGGGGTGTACTTGACGGCGTTGTCCAGCAGGTTAAATACGGCTTCCTCCGTCCATTTTGCGTCGAAAACCGCTTCGGCATCCGTGGGAAGAAAAGTGATGGAAATGCCCTTTTCCCCGGCCTTCGGCTCCAGCTGGGATACCGCCGAGGATAGAACGTCCTGAAGCGCCCCCGGCTTCGGGCGCAGAGCGATCACCCCGGATTCCAGCCGGGAGGTCTTCACCAGCGCATCAATGAGACTTTGGAGCTTCCTCGTCTGGGCGTCCAGCGCGTCCAGACACACCGTGTTCCCCGGCTGCTCCCGCAGGAGCTGGGCGTAGAGCAGAATGTTGGCAATGGGTGTTTTCGTCTGGTGGGAAATGTCCCCGATCAGGGTTTTCAGCTTTTCCTTTTCCGTGCTCACGTTCCGGGCGGATACCGTGGACGCCGCCAGGTAGTGGGCAAGCTTGCTTTCCAGCGCGGAAAGCAGCGTCTCGTCGAAGCTGTCCTCCGTAAAGTCCCCCCGCATGGCATCGGTAAGCATCTCATTCAGCTTTTCCAGTGTCCGGCGGGTCTTCCGGCGCTCACACCAGACTGCGGCGGCGCAGAGGACGATTGCCGCCACGAGAATTCCGTATCCCAAGGCCGTCATATCACTTCACCGCCCATGTGTAGCCGAGGCCGTACACCGTTTTCAGGTATTGGGGGCTGGACGGGTCGTCCTCCAGTTTGACCCGCAGACGCTTCACCGTGACGGACAGGGCGTTCTCGTCCACAAAATCCGCCCCGTCCGTCCAGATGCGGTCAACAAGAACGCCCCGGGACACGGTCTGCCCACGGTTCTCCACCAGCAGCCGCAGGAGCTTCTGCTCCGTCTTGCTCAGCTCAATGGGTTCACCGTTCTTCCAGAACGCCATCCGCTCAAAATCGAACCGGAAGCCGTCCAGTTCCACCCAGGCGGATTTCGTCCCCCGGCGAAGCTGGGCGTTCACCCGCGCCCGGAGAATTGCCAGGGAAAAGGGCTTCGTGATGTAGTCATCCGCCCCGGATTCCAGCCCGGTGACCACGTCCATCTCCAAGTCATTTGCCGTCAGGAGGATCACGGGAACGGCTTCCCCCTGCCGCACCTCCCGCAGCAAATCCAGAGCGCTGCCGTCCGGGAGATTCACGTCCAGAATCAGCAGGTCAAATTTCTTCTGCGCCAGCATTTCCCGCGCCTGAGAAAGCGTCCCGGTCAGGGCGATCGTCACATCCGGGTCTTGCAGCGCCAGCTGAATGCCCCTGCCCAGCGTCGTGTCGTCTTCCAGCAATAAGATCTCCCGCATATCACGCACCTGCCTTTTTTGTCCCATCATAGCACATGCGCCAAAGAAAGTCGATGCCGGCGTTTCTTAAGATTCCATTTCGGGAAAAGTTTCCCCGATTTGCGCCAAAAAAGGGATTGCGATTCTTAAGTGAGCGTGATATACTGATGGTATATATACCATCCAATAAGAGGAGTGACCCCTATGGCCATTACAAGCGCAAGTCTGCCCGCGAAAAAACGGATTCTCACCGTCTGTGTTCGGCTCTTTCTGGAAAAGGGCTACAAACGTTCGACGCTGGCGGAGATCATTGAAAAAGCCGACGTTTCCTACAGCACCTTCCAGAATATTTTCCGTGCCAAGGACGGCGTCCTGACGGAGTTGGTGGAATTCATGTTCTCCAACCAGTTCGCCATGGCGCGGGGGGAGGCGGGGGCGAACCTGCCGCCGGTGTACGTCTACGCGGTGGAGACGGCCATCCAGATGACCCTGACGGAGCTGAACGAAAATCTCCGGGAAATCTACATCGAAGCCTACACCGAGAAAGAGGCCTCCGAATATATTCTCCGGGAGACGGCGAAGGAGCTGCACGGCATTTTTGGCAGCTACCTGCCGGACGCCACAGAGCGGGACTTTTACGATATGGAGATCGGCTCGGCCAGCATCATGCGCGGCTATATGGCGCACCCCTGCGACGGGGAGCTGACGCTGGAAAAGAAGCTAAGGCTGTTTCTCACCATGAGCCTGCGGGCGTACAACGTCCCGAAGGAAGAAGTGGAGCAGGTCATCCGCTTCGTCGAGGGGCTGGACATCCGGGGAATTGCCGAACAGGTGATGCAGAAGCTCTTTAAGGCGCTGGCCATGCGCTACGAATTTTCCCTCACCGGGCTGACAGGGCCTGTGAAGGAATAAGCCGATACGTATTGCAAGGGAGTACTCTCTTGCATCGTGATATATCCCGATGCAATGCCCTTCTGTCAACGCGCCTCCCATGGGGGACGGGAGATGCCGGAAGAAAGCGAGGAATCACCATGAAGAAACGACTGCTCAGTATTCTGCTTGTGCTCGTCATGGCACTGTCGGTGCTGCCCACCGCAGCCTTTGCCGAGGACGGCGGGGAAAACCTGCCCGCGTGCATCTGCGAAACGGCCTGCACGGCGGAAGAAATGAACATAGACTGCCCCGTCTGCGGCGCAGAGGGCGCGCAGCCGGAAAACTGCGCTCTGTATACCAAAGTGCCGGATATGGACGATCCCGCGCCCGAAGACGAGGACGACGAAGCGTTTGAAGAGGACGGGACGCCTGAAGACGTCGAAGCGTCCGGCCTTGCTCCGCAGCGTGCGGAGGACGTCATTGCCGTGCAGGCGGCGCATACCCACTGCTTCTGCGGCGGCAGCGTCAACGCGGGCGATCATACCAGCCACCAGGACGTGACCTATAAGGCGTGCAAAACGGCAAACTACCTTCGCCAGGTTTTCTGGATCGAAAAGGTCGATGTAGCCTACGTTTATCTGGAGGATGACATAACATTAGACTACAATTTGTCTATCCAGGAAGGAAAGACGCTCTATCTCTGCCTGAACGGGCATACGCTCAATTTGGGACAATACTTTATTTGGGTTGGCAGGGAGGGTGCCACGCTTTATCTGTGTGATTGCAGCGCCCAAAAGACGGGAACGGTTCTTGGTGGTTCAAACTGCTGCGTCAGTGTTGACGATGCTTCCGATTATAAGGCCACTTTTAACATGTACAGCGGCACGCTGAGAGGCGGCAATAGAACAGGCTTTGGCGGCGGCGTTGAGATAGTAAACGGCACGATGAACATGTACGGCGGCACGATCACGGAGAACACAGCTACCAGTGACGGCGGCGGTATCTATGTGGGCACAAAAGGCGCATTGAATCTGTACGGCGGCACCATCACCAAGAACACGGTCAGAACAAATGAGGCCCACCACGGCGGCGGTGTATACGTGGAAAGTAACCTATGGTCCGGTGTCGGCAAAATCAGCATCTCCGGTTCCCCCGTTATTACCGGGAACACCCGGACATATACGCCTGATTCAGCCACGACCACCGAAAACCTGTACTTAGGATATGGATTTACCAATAGCGGCAATTTGCCAATCATTACGCTCGGCACAGTTGCCAGCGGTGCAAATATTGGCATTTCAGCCAAAAAAACGGTATTTTCCACTGCGAGCGATACGGACTATTCGGGTTATTTCTCCTCCGATGACACCGGCTACCACGTGGAATACAATGCGGACAAAAAGCTGGAGTTGAAATCCGGCGCAGCCCATGTCCATACCGGCGGCACGGCCTATTGCAACAAAAAAGCCGTCTGTACGACCTGCGGCAAAGAGTATGGTAACCTCGATCCCACCAACCACAGTGCCCCTAAGCCGAACGAGTGGCAGGGAGACGACAAGGAGCACTGGCAGGTGTATTCTTGCTGCAATGCCATCATAAACAAAGCCGCGCACGTCGGCGGCAAGGCCACCTGCAAGGACAGGGCAGTCTGTACGACCTGCGGCGCCGCATACGGCGGGCTGGGCGCACACAGCTTTACAGAGAAAGTCGCAGAACAATACCTGAAATCCGCCGCCACCTGCACGGCAAAGGCGGTCTACTACAAGTCCTGTGCTTTCTGCGGCGAAAAGGGAACGGAAACCTTCGAGACCGGCAATGCCCTCGGCCACGACTGGGGCGAGTGGCAGTCCAACGGCAACGGCACCCACACCCACGTCTGCAAGACTGACGAAAGCCACACCGAGACCGTCAGCTGCTCCGGCGGCACGGCCACCTGCACGGCGAAAGCTGTCTGCGAGGATTGCAAGGCGGAATACGGCGATCTGGCAGCACATAATTTCACGGCGGAAGTCGTGGATGCAAAGTACCTGAAATCCGCCGCCACCTGCACGGCAAAGGCGGTCTACTACAAGTCCTGTACTTCCTGCGGCGAAAAGGGAACGGAAACCTTCGAGACCGGCAATGTTCTCGACCATGACTGGGATGAACCGAGCTATACATGGACAGCCGTTACGGACGGCTATATGTGCGTGGCATCCGGCAAGTGCAAAAACTGCGATGCTGATGTCTCCGATATTGCGACCGTGACCTACGCTGTGAAAAAGGCGCCGACCTGCCTGAATGCAGGTACCGGCACATATACGGCAACGTTCTCTGCTGCGTATGGCTTCCCCGCGCAGACCAAGGACGTTCTCCTTCCCGCCATCGGCCATACCTGGGGTACGGCAACGTATACATGGACGCAGACCGAAACCGGCTATACCTGTACCGCAAAGCGCGTCTGCAAGAATGACGCTGCCCACGTGGAATCCGAAACCGTCACGGGAGACTATTCCGTCATCACCGAGCCGACCTGCCTTGCGGCTGGCCTGGGGAGATGTCAGGTTTCCTTTAAAGCCGACTGGGCAAAGGACGCATCCAAAGACGTGTCCATCCCCGCCCTCGGCCATGACTGGGGCAAGTGGACGTCCAACGGCGACGGTACGCACACCCACGTCTGCAAACGTGACAAGACTCACACGGAGACGGTCAGCTGCTCCGGCGGCACCGCCACCTGCACGGAGAAAGCAACCTGCGCCGACTGCGGCGGCAAATACGGCGAAAAGGATTCCGACAACCACACCGGCAAGAAGGAATGGACGACCACCAAGACCACCCACGAGCAGAAATGGTCGTGCTGCGGCGAAGTGGTCGTAGCCAAGGAGTCCCACACCTTCGGCAAATGGGTCATCACCAAAAAGGCGACGTTCAGAAAGGACGGAGAAAAGGCCCGCACCTGTGAGGTCTGCGAATACGTGGAGAAGGCGACAATCCAAGCCACCGGCTCCCCGGCGAAGACCGGCGACGACAGCCACATCGGCATGTGGGCAGGCGTCCTCTGCGTGTCCCTGGCCGGTATCATAGCGCTGGTCGTTCTGTACAGGAAAAAGCACAAGAAGTAACTCTATAAAGACACATCCACCGGCGAAGCCGGTGGATGTGTTTTTTCTGCTGCGTCCCCGCAAACCCACGACATAAAAGGCCCGTGTTTTAACCGCTTGCAGGGGGACTTTTTTACAGCCCCTTTGACTTTTTATCAATCCACTTCCACCAGACCGTTTTCCTTTACGGTCACGGTCATTCCGTCCTGGACGTAATTCAGGAACTCCTCACCAAGGCAGTCAATGACGGGCATGGACACATCAGTGAGCCACACATCCTGCAAAATAGCACCCGCCGCCGCCAGCGAGTCGATTGGCTCGGAGAACAGCATACAGGCCGGCTGCCGGTGCATGGAACAGGCGCAGTACAGCACCAGTCCGCCGGTGGTGGAGCCGATGGTTCTGGGCAGGCACAGAGCCTTTCCAGCCATCTGCTTGCCGTAAAGGTCAGGGTTGTTCTGATCGCCGCAGGTGGCCTTCTTGTCGCCGAATTGCAGCGCCTTCTGGAAGGAGGCCAGGGTGTTCAGGCCTCCGTGGGACACCAGCGCAGGGGCGCTGACCGTGCCCTTCGCAACCACACGTCCGATAAATTGCTTCATATCAGTTGCCTCCCTTCGTGATCTGGGCCAGAATTTCGTCATCGGTGTAATAGCGGGCGCTGGTATAGGTGCGCAGCTTGTTGCTGGAGGTGATAACGGGAATTTTGCCGCTCAGAGGGTTATTCATGTACATCAGCGGGCAGATGTAGGACACAATGACGCCGGTTTCCTTCAGCCGGGTAGCGTAGGGGGTGGCGTTGAACTTCTCAATGACAGCGGGGGCGGCGGTGAACACTGTGGGAATGACCACCTTCTTGTTCCCGGCAGCTTTCAGGCCCTGCTCCACCCGCTCCGTCCAGTCGATAAGCTGGTGCAGGCTCATGTGGGGACAGCCCATGAAGCATAGCTTGGGGGTAGCCTCCCGGTTCTTCCAGATCACGGGGTAAGACTCATACACCCGCTGGAGTTCTGTGTCGTCAATGACGTAAACCTGCGCGTCGGGGAGAATCAGGTCTTCGCCCTGCTCCACAGCCTCCGGGGTGATGCCCGCCACATGGTATAGGCCCACCGCGCCGTTGGAAGCGGTAGCCGCGCCCATGTCCTTGAGGTAGGCTTTGGCATCGTCATCCAGCGACCCCAGCCACTTATCCAGCCCCTTGATGTAGGGCACATCCTCCATGACCTTCATGCCGATGGCAGAACCGAGAAGCTGGGCCTCCGGCTTCTTGGTGGTGTGCACTTCCACGATCCACTTGGCCTTCCGGCCCTCGTCGGTCAGCAGGCCGAACCGGGGCACAAAGCCGCAGATGGCCCCCATCAGGTCGATGATGCCGGAATTGCGGTTGCACCGGGCCGCCAGCACCGAGTTAGCGTAGACCACGGCGGAGGATTCCGACCACGACAAAATGTCGCCCTTTTTCGGGATGTTGCCCACCTCGTCCATGTAGCAGGTGCAGGTGAAGGCGTCCTTCTCCATCAGGCCCAGCTTTTGTAGCTGATCCTCATAAAAGTCCTGCTTGCTGTACATGAAGTGGTTGAAAATGATGTTCTGCAAAAAGCTGCTGGGTACGTTCTTGTCCAGAGGTCGGGGGTCGGCGGAGAATTTGGTGCCGGAAACGGCCCCCGCCGCGATGAGCTGATCCATCAGCTCATACACCGGGGTCAGGGCCTTCAGGCCAAAGGACGTGACCAGATGGTTATTTTTTCCCGTGACGGGGATCATGGTGTCTGAGCCGTAAAGCTCACCGTAGCGCACCAGGGTCTCCATGACCTTTGCCATGGTTTCGCCCCGGCTGCCATTCAGAATTTCCTGTTGTTCCTGTGTTAGCTTCATTGTTTTCCTCCTTATTTGATTGCCATGGCGACCTCATAGGCCCGCCAGATTACACTTCTCAGGTTGCCCACCTTCCGGCAGTCGCCCACCAGATGGACCTTTCCGCCCTCCTTGGCAATGGGCGCGGGCAGATAGCCTGCCGAGCAGATGACGCTGTCACAGGGGATCGTAACTTCGCCATCCTTGCCGGTGCAGATGATGCATCCGTCCTTCACTTCCTTCAAAGTGGTTTCTAGATACACCGGTACCTCGTGCAGGGCGAACCACTCCCGCAGGTAGGAGCTGTTGGCAAGGCACACGCCCTTCTGGGACACCAAATCATCCTTCATCTCCACGATGGTCACTTCTTTTCCCTGCAAGGCCAGCTCATAGGCAATCTCCGAGCCAGTCAGGCCGCCGCCGATGACCGCCACCTTCTGTCCCACCGGGGTGCCGATGAGATATTCGCAGGCTTCGATCATTTTTTCGTGACCCGGCACGCCCCGCAGGACTCTGGGGGTGGAGCCGGTGGCAACAATCACCTGCTGTCCCTCCAAGGCGGACAGATCGGATACTTCCTCGCCGAAATGAACTTCCACATGAAGCTGTTCCATCTGACGGATGTACCATGCCAGCAAATCCCGGAGCTTTCCCTTGTAGCTCTCCGCGCTGGCGGCGATGAAGGTGCCGCCCAGCTTATCGCTCTTTTCGTAGATAATGGGCTTATGGCCCCGCAGAGCAAGCACCCGGGCAGCTTCCATGCCGCCGATACCGCCGCCGATGATGTGGACGGTCTGAGGATTTTTCGTTTCCTTGATGTAGTGCTTATCCCACTGCATGGTCTCCGCGTTGACGGCGCAGCGGGCCAGATGCAAAGAGTCCGAAAGATCCTGATCGTTGGGCACGCCCTTGTAGTGGCACATATTGAAGCAGCCGTTGTGGCACAGAATGCAGGGCCGGATATCCTCGGGCCTGCCCTCCATCAGCTTGGTGACCCAGGCCTGATCGGCCAGGAAGGGCCGGGCAAAGCCCACGCCGTCGATTTCCCCGGCGGCAATGGCCTCGGCGGCCGTCTCCGGCACCATGCGCCCCGCGCAGACCACCGGAATATCCACAAACTTCTTGATGTGCTTCACATCCTCCAGATTGCAGTTTTCCGGCATATAGATGGGCGGGTGGGCCCAGTACCAGGCATCATAGGTGCCGTTGTCGCAGTTGAGCATATCGTAGCCCGCGTCCTGTAAGAATTTCGCGGCGATCTCCGACTCCGCCATATCCCGGCCCGCTTCCACGTAGTCCTCGCCGGGCAGAGCGCCCTGCCGCAGGCCCTTGGTCTTGGAAACTACGCTGTATCGCAGGGACACGGGGAAATCATGACCGCACTCCGCCTTGATGGCCTTGACGATCTCCGCCGCGAAGCGGTAGCGGTTTTCCAAACTTCCGCCATACTCGTCGGTACGCTGGTTGACATATTTCAGGGTGAACTGGTCGAGAAGATAGCCCTCGTGCACCGCGTGAACCTCCACGCCGTCCACCCCGGCCTTTTTCAGCAGAGCGGCGCTCTTGGCGAAGGAATCGATGATCTCCTGAATCTCCGCTTTCGTCATTTCCCGGGAGGGCAGTTTATCCGACCAGCGGTTTTCCGAAGGGCTGGCGGAGGCGGTGATCTTGTCTAAGTCCATAAAGGGCTTGGACAGCACCCGCAGAGCCTTGTTGTTGTACAGCGTCTCCATCATTTCGCTGACGGTGAAGGAGCGGCCAAAGCCCGCGGTGAGCTGGACGAACAGCTTGGCCCCGGTCTTGTGGAATTCCGGCATCCATTTTGCCAGATCATCGTACATTTTCTTATTTTTGTGGAGCCACTGACCGAACATGGGGTTGTACACCGGCTGACAGCCGGGCAGCACCAGGCCCACGTTGTTTTTCGCCACCTCCATCAGGAATTTCGCGCCGGCCTTGTCGAAATGGTTCACTTCCATCCAGCCGAACAGGTCGGTTCCGCCCATGGAGGTCATGACAATGCGGTTCTTGATCTCCACATTTCCAATTTTCCAGGGGGTAAATAAGGGGTTCAGTCTTTCATCCATAAGAATTTCCTCCTGAGTGCTTCTATTTTGGTTCACAATGAGAATGTGAACCACGCCTCAGGATCATTATAGTTCTCATTTGGCGCCCAGTAAACTGTTTTTTTTAGAAAGATTATAGATCACGCTGTGGACAGTCAGGTGTTCGCCGTTGCTGTTCCAGCTTCTGTGCCCCACGGAAGCCAGAATATCCATAGATTCCTTCTCGTCCGCCACGGTGCCCTCGATCACGGCAAGCCGTTCGTAAATGTGCTGATAGCGGTCAAGGTCCTTCATGTCTTCCTCGTTGTCATAGTAACCGGGCTGAATGACAAAATTGGTCACCCACTGGAAGTCGCTGTCTCCTTCCGCCTGTCCGATGTAGGAATCCTGGTCGTTATAGGTGATCACCAACTGCCGCGCAGAACCGTACAGGTCGGTGTCATCGGTGCCATTGGCCCACTCAAAAATCGCGCTGCGTCCGCTGGCATCGGCCGCCATGTAGTAGTAGGAGGTTCCTGCGGAGTCGTGCATATCATATCCAAGACTACTACGCTTACGAGATGAATGTTCGCAAGGTGTCCGCAAATACTGTAAAGCATCGTCACGCGAACATTCATAAGGCACTGTCCTATGCCTACAAGACTGATTTGATTCAAACCAATCCAGCTGACAAAGTTGAACTGCCGACAATCGATAAGTTTGTTGGTCATTTCTATAACGCTGCACAGCTTGAGGAGATGTTCAAAATCTTCAAAGGCGATCCAGCAGAATTTGGCGTAATTGCTGCTTCATTTTACGGTTTACGCCGTAGTGAGGTTCTTGGTTTAAGGTGGGATGCCATTGACTTTGAAGAAAAGACAATTACCATTCGTCACACCGTCAATGAGACTCGCATCGATGGCAAATACACACTGGTTCTGGCAGATACCACTAAAACAAAATCAAGCTATCGTACACTTCCTCTTGTTGCTCCTTTTGAAGCGATTCTCAAGAGAATGAAAGCAGAGCAGGAGGAAAATAGGAAGCTATGTGGTAACTGCTATCGCCAAGACTATCTTGGATACATCTATGTGAATGAACTTGGAGAACTAATCAAGCCTGGATATCTAGATCGCTCGGATGGCTTTTCCGGAATCACCTCCTTGAAGCCAGCGTCGTGGCGGCGCACCTTATGCCGCTATCACGCGGGTTTTGTACCTGCATCATGGTCTATTCAGTTTTCAACGTTCGGTGAAAGGCTTCGTGGAGAATGTCCCTTCACCTATCGCCGATTTTAGGCCACTTTTGCACCCTGTTTTCAGCAATCAGGGAAAAGTTTTTTCATTTTCTTCATCGCCGCGCCGATGCTCTTGGAAATATTCTGATGGCTGACACCCTCGGCTGCGCCAATCTCATCAACCGTCATCCCATCCACGAAATACATCCACACCCTGCGAAACTGCGTATCCGTCAGGTGCTTCCGAATCTGCGTGACCTTTCTGACGCTGCGGTGGATTACCTCTGCCCGGTCATGCACCTGCTCCATGCAGACATCCACGGCAGGAAGCCTATCTCATGGCGGCGCTGTTCAATTCCGTTTCCACCATCGACAACCACTACGCCATGCTGGTCAATCACGATTTTCACGGCGGCCCCTAAAGGCCGCTATTTTTCATGCCCGATTCCGGGAGAAAGGATTTGATACCGATGAAACGCCCCCTTGCCTACATCACCGCTCCGTGGAGCGAGAACGAATTTGAGAACACCGAAAACGCCGCCAAGTATTGCAGGGCGGTCTATGACGCGGGCTTTTCGCCCGTCTGCCCCACACTGTTTCTGCCGCTGTTCCTGCGCGATGAGATTCCGCAGGAGCATAAGGACGGCATCGACATGGCGCGGGAGTATCTGCGCCGCGCCCATGTGCTGGTGGTCTGCGGCAGCACCGTGGACGAAAGCGTGAAAAACGACATTGCCGTGGCCGAGCGTCTGCGGATCACTGCCACCACGCTGGACGGCATCCTGACCGTCAAGGGACAGGGGCGCAGAAATGAATAAGCATCTTCTGCACCGGCTGGTGGTACCGCCTTAGTGTCCCGGCATTCTCCCTGCAAATCGGAGGAAAGGAGCGTGATAACACAGCTTATCTGCGCTCATGCACAGGTCTATGTACCGTTGAAAAACACTTCGCCGCACAACTACGCACTGTTCATGGCGGCGCGCGACCTCTGCGACAAGACGGAGGCCGTCACGATGGCGGACTTGGCGGAACCGGAGGTCATTGACCCGGAGGCGCTGCGCCTGATCGTCAACGCCACTCTGATCGCCCGCTACGGGCTTGCCGCCTTTCAGATCAGAGCGCGAGGTGCCGAATATGAACGCTGATGATTTTGTCGGCGGGCACAGCATCCTTGCGCTGGAGCGCTTTATGGACGAAACCCGCCACATGATTATTTTTGATGTCCTGTCATGGAAATCTCCTGTGGGTGAAAAGGGCGAACGGCTGCGGCTGTTCCTCTCCGACGTGGGATATGCCAAGGCGCAGGCATCCGAGAGGCGCGGAGAAATCAAAATCCGCAAACACGCCGCCGTCATTGAGGGGCATATCCTTCCTGACCGGAAAAAGCGGCGTCACTAAAATGATTGGAGGAATTACCATGAGCAGAGTAACAGAGCTGGAACACCGCATAGCCGAACTCGATCCCGTCCTTGCAGAAGCAGTTTGCCGTGCGGCGGTAAATATCGTCGTTGGAGGTCAGCAGGTACATGGCCGCATAATAGGCGTTGGTATCCCTGCGGCGGCGATAGCCCTGCACGGCGCACTGATACTGCATCCTGCGCTCATGCTGCTCGTTGCTCCAAAGGCTTCCGGGATAATGCTTGATCAGCAGGTTCAGGCGCTGGAACAGGCGGCGTTCATGGGGAAATGTCTCTAAGACTGCCTCGCGGTAGCCGACCACACCGGCCTCAATGCGCTCGGCCAGCCACGGGCAGCGCAGGGCGGTACAGCCCAGCTTTTTCACATACTCGGTACAGAGCTGGCAGCTCACATCCTTGGGCGTGTATTTGAACGTGTTGATATACATGGCGTCCTCCTTTTGGCATGAAAATAGCGGACAAACAAACTGCTTGTCCGCTCAACGGCTCTGGTCGCGCTGGCGCTTTTTCTGCCATGCGTCCAGTAATTTGAAGATGGTGTTCTCGATCTGGAACGGGGTATAGGAACGCGGGAAGTATTTGCGGAGTTTTTCACCGGAAAGGGTAATGTCGTTTTTCTCCGGTTTCTTCTGCTCCATCATAATGGAGAGCATGGTGTCCTCGTTCAGCTCGCCGCTCTGACTGAGCTTTTTCATCCGCTGCGCCTGCGAGAGCGAGGGGGTGGCTTGTTCGCTGTCGATGGTTTCCAGAAGCAGCCCCTGCTCCTTGGGTGTCAGCGCCGCGATCTGATAGGCGGGACTTCCTGCTGCGGTTTCGGCTTTTTGGATGGCACGGGCTTTTTGCCCGGTTCTTTCTGCGCTGTTTTTTCAGTCATCGTGCTCCTCCTGTCGGCATCTGACTTTGGGTACAAAAAAAGGACATTTCTTCTTTTCAGAGGAAATGTCCTGATTTCTTGGACGGGC